>Ga0081539_10007398_pt1 | contig 10037 bp, 11 predicted proteins | sample TabmetS4T2R2_FD_71023 | JGI IMG/M metagenome (GOLD analysis project Ga0081539, IMG submission 71023) | Tabebuia heterophylla rhizosphere microbial communities from the University of Puerto Rico - S4T2R2 | ecosystem: Host-associated > Plants > Roots > Rhizosphere ... | reverse complement strand
TGTCGGCGCGGTGACGCTCCGCCGCGCGCGTGTTTGCGTCGTATGTAAATACATGCGACGGTACCTGCATCCATGACGCAAGCTCGACGCCAGGTACGCAAGTCGCTCGTTGATGATGCCCGCGCGGCGCTGCGCGCCAGCATCGCGCTGGATGTCAGGCTGGCCGAACGGCTGGTCACGCGGCTGGTCGAGGCGCGCCTGCGCGCCGTGGACCTCAGCGTCGCGGAGTTCGCGCTGATGATCCACATCGCGGCCGCGCGCGACGACACCGTGAGCTCGCTGGCGCAGCGGCTCGGGCTCGACCAGTCGACGCTGTCGCGCAACCTGCGTGCGCTCGCGCGCCGCGGGCTTGCCGAAATTGTCGTCGCCGAGAGCGATCTCAGGCGGCGCGCCGTGTGGCTGACCGAGAAAGGCGCGACCCGCCTCGAAGCCGCGCTGCCGGTCTGGCGTGCGGCGGATGCCGAGCTTGCGGCTGCGCTCGATCGCCGACAGGTCGCAAGGACCGCGGCGGGTGCCGCGAAACTGGCGTCGAGCTGATTCCGGACCCCTCGACCTAGGGCACGATGAATCGAGGTCGAGTCAATGGCGCCAACGCCGTTTGCTATCAACGGAGGCGACGGCTCTGGAGGGGAGTCGGCGCCGGCAATGGAGCACGTCGGCCGCCGCGAACTCGACGTATTCCCCTCCCCCATAGCCCGTCGAAGACGGGCGTAAACGCCCTTTATCGGGGAGGGGTTAGGGGTGGGGGTCGTCGTTAGGACGCCGTGAATGTCGTCAAGGACCCCCATCGATACTGGCGAGGACATCGTTGCTCCAGTAACGCGCGAGTGACCTCGCGTCGCTCAAGCCGGCTCCTTGTCCGGAAGTCTTGGATCGAAGTCTTGGATTTCGGTCGCGTGCCATTGCACGACCCCCACCCCCAACCCCTGCCCACAAGGGGGAGGGGAGCGCGCCGAGTTTGCGGTGTCGATGACGAACCTTAACTCATCATGCCCTAGCCGACCTCCGCCAACACAGCCGCGAACTGTTCGACCGCCCAGTCGACCTGACCGCGCGTGATGATCAGCGGCGGCGCGATCCGAACCGTGTCGACCTGGGTATCCTTGACCAGGATGCCGCGCGGCTTGAGCGCCTTGCAGAGGCGGTTCGCGCCGCCGGCTTCGGGATGCAATTCGATCGCCAGCATGAGGCCGCGACCGCGAACTTGCCTGACGATGTTGCTGCGGATGCCGCGCAAGGCTTCCTGGAAATAATCGCCCTGCCGCGCCGCGTTCTCGATCATGCCTTCCTCAACCAGAACCTTCACGGCCGCGCGCGCGACCGCGCAGGCGAGTGGATTGCCACCGAACGTGCTGCCGTGTTGTCCGGGCTTGAGAACGCCGAGCACCTCGGTGTTGGAGAGCACGGCAGAGACCGGGTAGAAGCCGCCGGACAGCGCCTTGCCGACCAGCGTCACGTCGGCTTCGATTCCCTCGTGCTCCTCCGCCAGCATGCGGCCGGTGCGCCCTAACCCGGTCTGGATCTCGTCGAGGATCAGCACCACGCCGTGCGCGCTGCAGATCTCGCGCGCCCGCGCCAGATAGCCGGGCGGCGGGATGATCACGCCCGCCTCGCCCTGGATCGGCTCGACCAGGAACGCCACGGTGTTCGGCGTGATGGCGGTTTCGAGCGCGGCCGCGTCGCCGAACGGAATGATGTTGAAGCCCGGCGCGAACGGCCCGAAATTCCCGTGCGCGATCGGATCGGTGCTGAACCCGACGATGCCAAGCGTGCGGCCGTGGAAGTTGCCGGCGCACACGATGATCTCGGCGGCGTTATCCGGCACGCCTTTGACCTCGTAGCCCCACTTGCGCACCGCCTTGATGGCGGTCTCCACCGCCTCCGCGCCACTGTTCATCGGCAGGATCTTGTGCGCGCCGGTGAGCTTCGCCATGTCCTCATAAAACAGCGCCAGCTGATCGTTGCGGAACGCGCGCGAGGTGAGGGTGAGCTTTTTCGCCTGCTCGACCATCGCGGCGAAGATCTTGGGATGGCAATGCCCTTGATTGACCGCCGAATAGGCCGACAGGCAATCGAGGTAGCGGTTGCCGTCGACGTCCCAGACATAAACGCCCTCGCCCCGCGCCAGTACGACATCGAGCGGCGAATAGTTGTGCGCGCCGAGCCGCATTTCAGTCGAGATCAGGTCTGCGGTCGTCTGCGACATGATTCCTCCCTTTCGCTTCGGCCTCACACGCTGGTGATATTCGCCAAAGGGTCCGTCGAGGCTGATCGCGTGACGATCTGGCGGCCGAACAGGCTGGCGACCAGATCGACCAGCAACAACGCGCTCTTGCCGCGCTCGTCGAGAAACGGATTGAGCTCGACGACGTCGAGCGAGCCGACAAGCCCTGAATCGTGCAGCAGCTCCATCACGAGATGCGCTTCGCGGAACGTGGCGCCTCCCGGAACCGTGGTGCCGACGCCCGGCGCCAGCTGCGGGTCGAGGAAATCGACATCGAGGCTGATATGCATCAGGCCGTCGCGCTCGCGCACCTGGTCGATGATCCGCCGCATCAGCACCGCCGCGCCGAATTCGTCGAGCAGGCGCATGTCGAGAATGTGCACCCCGCGCGCGAGCAACAGCTCACGTTCGCCGCGATCAATCGCGCGCACGCCGAACAAATAGAGGTTCTTCGGGCTGATCTGCCCGTGCGGCTCGCTGCCGAAGACCTCCTCGAATCCGGGCTCGCCGCACACCGAGGCCGCCGACATTCCGTGCATGTTGCCGGACGGCGAGGTCGCAGGCGTGTTGAAATCCGCATGCGCGTCGAGCCACAGCACGAAGAGCTCGCGGTTGATCTCGGCGCAGTGGCGCGCAATCCCGCTGACCGAGCCGATCGACAGGCTGTGATCGCCGCCGATCACGACCGGGGTGTCGCCCGCGCGCATCGCCGCGTAGGTTTCGCGCGCAAGCATCCGCGCCCAGCCGGCGACGCGTGCCAGGTTCCGTGCGCGCCCACTGACCGAGACCGGCTCCGCGATTTGATCCGGCAGCTTCAGATCGCCGCGATCATGGACGACATAGCCGAGATCCTGCAGGACGCGTATCAAGCCCGCCGTCCGTAGCGCGGCCGGACCCATGATGGTTCCGGGTACGCCGACTCCGTCCTCGATCGGCGCGCCGATGACGGACAACACATTCGTGCGGCTGCTGCGATCGCTCGATCCGTGCATGCAAACCTCTGCCCCTGCGCGCAAAAGTGCGGCGTCCCTCGAGACATCTCGGGGACACCTGATCATGTAGTGCGGCGATCTGCCGGTGTCATCCTCGCGTCGAGCGGCTGGCGACCGCGCCTTGACCGGTGGCGGCACCTCTTGTGTAGTCGGGGTCCTCTCAGCGCCCGTCCTTGTTGTCCCGCATGCGACTTCGACACCAGCTGATCGCAGCGCTCGTCTTCGTTGCGCCGTTCGCAGTACTGCTCGCGCTGTGGGCGGTGCTCGTTCCGTATTTCGACGTGAACCCGCGCCTCTTCCCGCATCTCGGCGCGGTAGTAGAGGCCGGCAGCGAGATGATTCAGGACGGCACGTTGTTCGCGCATATCGGCGCGAGCCTCGCGCGCGTGATCGTCGGCACCGTGCTGGCGCTGATCGTCGCTATTCCGCTCGGCATCGCGATGGGGGTGAGCGAAGCAGTTTCGCTGTTCCTGACGCCGCTGTTTCGTTTTTTCTCGGTGCTCGCCGGCATCGCCTGGATCCCGATCGCGACGCTGTGGTTCGGCTATGGCTTCGGCGCGATCACCTTCGTGATCTTCAATGCCGTGTTCTTCATCGTCGCCTATAACACGCTGCTCGGGGTCGCGAGTATTCCGATGCCGGTCAGGCACGCGGCCGCCTCGCTCGGCGCGGGCCGCGCCGCGATGCTGACCGAAGTGCTCCTGCCCGGCGCGCTGCCCAACATCGTCACCGGCATCCGCACCGGGTTGGGCTTTGCGTGGCGCGGCTTGATCGCAGCCGAGATGATCGCCACCAATGTCGGCCTCGGCTACATGCTGTTCGTCGCGCGCGATTTCTACCGCACCGAGGTCATCGTTCTCGGCATGATCGTGATCGGCGTGCTGTGGCTGCTGCTCGACCGGCTGGTGCTCGCACCTCTCGAGCGTGCGACCATCGAGCGCTGGGGCATGGTGCAGCGCGCATGACTGCACTCCTGAAGCTTTGGGGCGGTTATCTGCGGCTGACGGCGCGCTGGCCGTCGATCGGCTCGATCGTGCCGTTCCTGCCGGTGATCGCCGCCTGGTGGCTCGTCACTGCGCTCGAGCTGTTTCCGCGCGTCTTCCTGCCCGGGCCCGTCGAGGTCGCGCAATCCTTTGTGACCCTGACCTACAAGGGCATCCTGCCGGCCTATCTGCAGGACAGCATGGTGCGCCTCGCGGTCGGCGCGTTCTGGGGCATCGCGCTCGGTATTCCACTCGGCCTGCTGATCGGCCTCAGCCGCCGCGCACATGCGGTGCTCTGGCCGCTGCTGTTGTTCTTTCAGGCGATCGGCGACATCGCGTGGCTGCCGATCCTGGTGATCTGGTTCGGCTACGGCCTCGTCACGATGACATTCGTGATCGTCTACACCGTCATCTTCCCGGTCGTGCTCAATACCGTGCTCGGCGTGCGCACCATTCACGTCAACATGTATCGCGCGGCGTTGAGCCTCGGCGCCTCGCGTCTGCGCGTGCTGTGGGAGGTCGTGCTGCCGGGCGCGCTGCCGAACATCGTCACCGGGTTGCGCAACGGCCTCGGCTACGGCTGGCGTGCGCTCATTGCGGCGGAAATCATCGTCGGCACCAGCGGCATCGGTTTTCTGATGTTCGATGCACGGCGCGCCGGCTCGGTCGTCGAGATCATCCTCGGCATGATCATTCTCGGCATTCTCTGGTACATCGTCGACAGCTGGATCCTGGCGCCGATCGAGCGCGCGACCGGGCAGCGCTGGGGCATGGTGATGCGGTGAAGAGTCTTACGCTGCGCAATCTGTCGAAGACCTATTTCGACCTCTATGCCGGCACGCAGGTGACCGCCGTGCACGACGTCTCGCTCGATGTTCCGGCCGGTGAGTTCGTCTCGATCGTTGGGCCGTCGGGCTGCGGCAAGTCGACGATTCTCAACATGATCGCTGGATTCATTCCGATCACCGGCGGCGAGATCCTGGTCGGCGGCGCGCCGGTGAAAGGACCAGGCCGCGATCGCGGTGTCGTGTTTCAGTCCTTTGCGCTGTTTCCCTGGCGCACCGTGCTCGACAATGTCGCCTTCGGGCCGAAGATGCGCGGCATCGCCAAGGCGGAGCGCGAGCAGATCGCGCGCGAGTATCTGGCGCTCGCCAAGCTCTCCGAGGCGGCTGATCGCTATCCGAACGAGCTCTCCGGCGGCATGCAGCAGCGAGTCGGCGTGGTGCGCGCGCTCGCGAACGAGCCCGACGTGCTGTTGATGGATGAGCCGTTTGCCAGCGTCGATGCGCAAACGCGCATGACGCTGCAAGAGGAGCTCACGCGCATCTGGCAGGAGAAGAAGCCGACTGTCGTCTTCATCACACACGACGTCAGCGAAGCGGTATTTCTCGCCAACCGCGTGATCGCGCTCTCCAGGGGACGCGTGCTCGATGAAATCGCCGTCGAGCTGCCGCGGCCGCGCTCCTGGGACGCCTTGCACGAGGACGCGGCCTTCAAGGCGCTCACCGGCCGCGTGCTGCAACTTGTGCGCTCGGCGTGAAGCGATGTGGCGCGCGGCGCTCAGATCACGCAAGACCCACGTGCTGCTCGCGCTGTGCGCGTTCTACGTCGTCTGGCAAATATGGCTCTCTGTCGCGGCGCCCGGGAAAATCGCGGCCTTCCCAAGCGGCGGCGAACGCGTCAACATACTGGTGACGCTGCCGTTCCCGCCGGAGCGGTTTCACGTCCAGCAATTCCAGACGTTCGGACGGGTGTCTGGGACTCAAGATAACACGATCGAAGTTCGGGGAGTGAAACGCAACGAGCTGATTGCTCTTGCCCGGCTGTATTGGGTGAGGCGAGTCGAGCCGCTGCCGCCAGGAGGATAGGGATGTTGCGAATTCTGCTGCTGCTCGGCGCCTTGCTTGCGCCATTTGCAGCTGAGGCTCAGACGCCGGTCAAGCTCAAGGCCGGCATGGTGACCGGCATCGACCAAGTCGGCTTGCCGATCGCGCTCGAGCGCGGCTTCTTCGAAAAATGGGGGCTCGATGTCACGATCGCGCGTCCCTACGCGACCGGCGTCGACGCGCTGAACGCGTTGCAAGCGGGCGAAAGCGAGATCGTGCAGGTCGGCGTGCCGATGATCGGCGCGGTGCTGCGCGGCATGGACCTGGTCGCGCTCGGCAATTACTCGGGCAACGCGACCAAGCTCGGCTCCGACGCCACCATGGCGATCATCGCCGGCAAGGACTCCGGCATCGCCAAGGGCGACCTGAAGAGCCTGAAGGGCAAGAAGATCGCGGCCTCGTTCGGCACCATCAATCACCTCTACGTGCTCGCCGTGCTGGAGAAGGCCGGCCTCACGCCGAATGACGTGACGCTCGTCAACACGCCGCCGCCCGAGATGACGGTCGCGTTGCTGGCGAAAGGGATCGACGCGTTCTCGGGCTGGGATCCGTGGCCGATCGTGGCGCTGAAGGACGTGCCCGGCGCGGTCGAGGTGATCCGCGGCGGCGATGTCATTTCTTATCTGGGTTTCAACGTCGCGATGCGGCCATGGGTCGAGAAGAACGGCGAGACGATCGAGAAATTCCTCGCCGCTGTTTCGGAGGCCGACAAGTGGATGCGCGCCAACCCGAAGCAGGCCGCCCAGGTCGCGACGCGCTGGATTCCCGGGTTGAAGGCGGACGTGGCGGAAGCCGCGATGGAGTTCAACATTCAGCAGAACGACCGCCGGCTCTCGGCCAACAATTTCCGCGCGCTCTGGGCCGCGCAGGACCGCTTGAGCCGGCTCGGCGTCATCAAATCGACCTTCGACGTGAACAGGCACATCAACGCGAAGCACATCGTCGACGTGATGGCCAAGCATCCCGAGCTGTTTTCGGATCTGCCGCCGATCCCGGCGGATGTCGTCATCAAGGACGGGTTCGTGTTCAAACCGTGATTCGGACGGAGAGCCGGTAGCGTGTGACGCACGCACCCGTTTCGTGCGTCGCTCCGAGCTGCTATCCGGCACACACAAGAATCGTGCGCCTGGCGCAACGCAGAAGAGGAAGAAGCGGAAATGCCCAACAAGATCGACCTGCGCGGCAGGTTCGCTGTCGTCACCGGCGGTGCGCAGGGATTTGGACGCGCGATCACGGAGCGCTTTCTCGCATCGGACGCCGCAGGCGTCGCGATCTGGGATCGTGACGTCGCGCTCGCCGAGCAGACCGCCGCGGAGCTGAAAGCAAGCGGCCGCGTGATCGCGATCGCGACCGATGTGGCGGAGCTTGCCAGCGTCGAGAAGGCGCGTGATCAGACGTTGAAGGAGTTCGGCCGCATCGACATTCTGGTCAACAATGCCGGCCTCGGCGGCGCCACGTTCAAGGTCGCCGAATATCCGCTCGAGAACTGGCACGCCGTGATGAAGGTGAATGTCGACGGCGTCTTTCATTGCTGCCGCGCGGTCGTGCCGGGCATGGTCGAGCGCAATTACGGGCGCATCGTCAACATCGCGTCGATCGCCGGCAAGGAAGGGAACCCGAACGCGTCGGCGTATTCGGCCTCCAAGGCGGCGGTGATCGGCTTCACCAAGTCGCTCGGCAAGGAGCTCGCGACTCACGATATCTCGGTCAACGCCATCACGCCGGCCGCGGCGCGCACCGCGATCCTCAGCCAGGTCACCGACGAGTTCGTGCAGTACATGCTGTCGAAGATTCCGCGCGGCCGTCTGGTCTCGGTCGAGGAGGTCGCGGCACTCGTCGCGTTCTGCGCCTCGGAAGACTGCTCGTTCACGACCGGCGGCGTGTTCGATATTTCCGGCGGCCGCGCGACGTATTGAGCCGCGCAGCACCGCATTCTAGTTGCCGACGCGGAGCACCGTCGCGCGGATCAGCGCTTCACGATCTTTGCGGAATGCGGCTGGTGTCCAGCCGCGCTCCACCACGAGCTGACGCCATGCGTCGATGTGCGTGAGCGACCAGCAAAGATCCGCGGCGCGTTCGGTATCCCACCCGGAAGCAAGATAGCCGGCGTTCGCGATGCGCGCGAGCAGCGCGCGGTAGCGCGCGTGCAGGCTGCCGATCATGCGATCGTGGAAGACCTTGGCGGCGTCGGAATCGGTCACAGCCGCGGCTGAGAGCAGGATACCCACCGGGTAGATCTCTGGCAGGTGCAGCAACCACGCATGCACAAAGCCGAGAAAAGCCTCGGGTTCGTCGGCGCCGCTTTCCGCGATGGCGCGCATACGGCGCGCGTGGCGACTGCGCCCGTCGGCATGTCGCGCCATCTCGACGAGCAGCCCGGCGCGATTGCCGAAGCCGAGATAGACGGACTGACGCGTCACGCCGGCCGCGGCCGCGATTTCTGCGAGGCTCACATCGACACGGCCACGATCTGAAATCAGCTGCCACGCCGCCTCGAGCACGGCCTCGCGGGTTTGTGAAGTAAGCGCCTGGGTCGGCACTTTACACCTGTAAAGTTCATGGTACTTTACAGGTGTAAACTATCCGAGGAGAGCGGTCCATGGATATCCTGATCACGGCGCCGCATGTCGGCGCCGGTGCGCTCGCGCTCACGCTCTATTGGGGCGCTTTGCTGGCCGTGAAGGGGAGCGATCCGCATCGTCGTCGCGGCCGTATCTATCTGGTGATGCTGGCGCCGCTGCTGGCCAGCGTCATACCCATCAGTCTGCATCTCGCTGCCGCCGATCCCGCCAGAATGCTGCAACTCGTCTACCTCGCGCTCGTGCTCGGGACCGCCGGCTGGACAGCTTGGCGTGCAATTCGAGACCGCAGCGCGCCGCAGCGGTTTCGCGGACCGGTGTTCCGTGTGCTTGCCGTCGCGATGGCGGGCTGCGGCACCGGCCTGATGGTGCTCGGCATCGCCAAGGCGAATGTCCTCACGGTCGGCTTCGCGGTGATCGGCATTGTCTATGGCGGCGCGATGCTCGGCGAGCTCGGCCGGCCCCCGGCTGCGGGATGGTGGTTGAATTGGCACCTCAACGGCATCGCATTGCTGTTCGCCGCGACGCACGCGTCATTCATAGGATTGCTGGCGCGCAGTTTCTTGCCGCAGCTGGCCGGTGAGACGATGCACGCGCTCACGCAACTCGGCGCGCTCACATTTGCCTACGGGCTGCGGCAATGGCTTGGGCAGCGCTACGGCCATCTCGCGGGGCCGGACCACGCGACCGTTGCAGAGCCACAGAGCGAAACGGCGAGACTAATACCGCGCGGTGCAGCGACCTAGCTGACTTCGCTGAAGCTCGCGGCCGGGCACGACGCTGCAGCACCGAGCGGGATTGTTGAGGCAATCTCGCCCGGCGCGCCCTCAGCGTCCCGGCGTTGGACCACGCGCGACAAGCGGCCGGCATCGTCCTACATTCTCCCGCATGCCGAGAGAATGAGGCACGGCCCGATGCAGGACATCGAAGCCTTTCTGGCGGTCATCGAGGCGGGCAGCCAGACCGCGGCGGCGCGCCGGCTCGGCCGCTCGCTGCAGTCGGTCAATCGGTCGTTGGCGGCGCTGGAGCGGAGCGTCGGCGTCGAACTGGTGCGGCGAACCACGCGCCAATCCTTCGCGACCGAAGCGGGCCTCACGTTTTATCGCCGCGTCAAACCCGCCTTGGTCGAAATCCGCGAGGCGCACCTGGAAGCGTCCAGCGGGCGCGTCAAGCCGTCCGGCCTGCTGCGCGTCGCTGCGCCGGTGCTGTTCGGCACGACGTTTGTCGTGCCGGTGATCGCGGAACTCGTACGGCGGTACCCGCGGATCGAGGCCGATCTGAAGGTGTCGGACAGTCCGACCGACGTGGTCGGCGGACATTTCGACGTCGCGGTGCGAATCCGCGAGCTGTCGGACTCGTCTTTGAAAACCCGG
>Ga0081539_10007397_pt1 | contig 10038 bp, 9 predicted proteins | sample TabmetS4T2R2_FD_71023 | JGI IMG/M metagenome (GOLD analysis project Ga0081539, IMG submission 71023) | Tabebuia heterophylla rhizosphere microbial communities from the University of Puerto Rico - S4T2R2 | ecosystem: Host-associated > Plants > Roots > Rhizosphere ... | reverse complement strand
CGTCCGACACTGTGCGCAGCTTAATTAAGAAGCAAAAGAAAGCGGTTACTGCCGAGCCAAAGCCTGAAGCCGAGCGAGAGAGTTCAGAACCGGGCGAAGGCGGTTCATCCCCCTCGGCCGAGACGACAAGCTAACGCGGGACTGGCGTTTAACACGGACGCCCGACAAAATTCGTGTTTATTCGTGTCCATTCGTGGTTAGTCTTTTGCCGGATGCGAGAATTTCTCGAGTTCATCATTCGCGAGCTGATCGAATTTCCTGATGACATGGTGCTCACGGAAATTCCCAACGGGAGAGTAATCACCTTTAAACTACAACTTCGACGCGGAGATGTGGGCCGTGTGATCGGCCGGTCTGGCCAGACCATCCATGCTATTCGCGCTTTGCTGGCCAGTTCTGCGGCGCGTCATGGACAGCGTGCGGTGCTCGAGATTGTGGAATGATCTGTAGCGGCGCTCATGAGCGCCGGAGCTTTCGAACTTCGGCGATCGCAGACCGCTGCAACAGTTTGAACATTGGACGTTTTCTTCCTTGAATGAGAATCGACATTGTCACGTTGTTTCCTGAAATCTGTCGCGCCCCTTTGAGCGAAAGCATTATGAAGCGGGCGCAGGAAAAGCGACTCGTCGAATTACGGATTCATAATCTGCGAGATTGGACATCTGACAAACATCACGTAGTCGATGACGCGCCATTCGGCGGAGGGCAGGGGATGGTGATGAAGCCGGAACCGATCTTTGCGGCTGTTGAAGATCTACAAGGGCAAGCGCCCAACGTCCAACGCTTAGCGCCGAACGAGCGGAAGTCGAAAGTGATTCTCATGTCACCGGCAGGGCGACGGTTTGAGCAAAAACTCGCCGCTGAACTCGCACAAGAATCACATCTCATCCTCGTTTGCGGCCATTACGAAGGAATCGATCATCGTGTAGTCGAGCATCTGATTGATCTTGAAATTTCAATCGGCGATTACGTGCTCACAAACGGCGCGATTGCTGCGGTTGTGTTGGTTGATTCAATTGTGCGTTTGCTGCCGGGTACGCTTGGCGATGAACAATCGGCCGCAGATGACAGCTTTAGTGATAATCTCCTGGAGGCGCCGCAGTACACCCGACCTGCCGAATTCCGCGATTGGAAAGTCCCAGAGGTCTTACTCTCTGGAAATCACGCAGATATCGCGAAGTGGCGTAAAGAGCAGGCAATCAAACGCACCCGTGAGAATCGTCCGGATATTATCAAATAACGTAAATGAGCGTGTCATTCGGAGCGAAGCGAAGCGGCGTCGAGGATTCTCGTTTCAACAGCTTAAGATTCCGCCTCGGGGTTCATCGACTTTGCCCGGGATAACACCGGAACTGAGAGGTCACTTATCCCGCACGCGCCCCAGCACGACGGACGCGTTGATGCCGCCGAACCCGAATGAATTGCTCATCACGTAATTCAACTCAGCTGGCCGTCCATGGTTTGGCACAACATCGAGATCGCACGCTGGATCGGGATTCTGATAATTAATGGTCGGCGGAATCCATTGCCGATCCAGGGAAAGCGCGCAAAGCGCCGCTTCAATTGCGCCAGTCGCGCCGAGCGGATGCGCGTAATAACCTTTAGTGCCGCTTACCGGAATGCGACGCGCATGGTCGCCGAAGACTTGTTTTATCGACGCCGTTTCCGCGCTGTCGTTGAGCTGTGTCGAACTGGCGTGCGCGTTAATGTAATCAATTTGTTCAGTTCTCAATTGCGCGTCCGCGAGCGCTTCGCGCATGGCTCGAATGCACGATTCGCCGCTCGGGAGCGGCGTAGTCATGTGAAAAGCATCGTTATTTAAACTATATCCCAGGACTTCCGCGTAGATGTGGGCGCCGCGAGCGATCGCGTGTTCGAGCTCTTCCATAACAAGCGAAGTGCCTCCTTCGCCCATGACGAATCCATCGCGCAGCGCATCGAACGGACGACAAGCCAGAGTCGGCTCACCCGCCCATCTGCTCATCGTCTTGATAATATCGAATGCGCCGACCGTGATCGCAGTCAGCGGCGCTTCCGCTCCGCCGGCCACAACTACATCTGCAAAGTCGTCGCGAATGTAACGCAGCGCTTCGCCGACCGATACTGTGCCACTGGCGCAACTGTTTGAATTGGTCGTGCCGACGCCGCGAAGGCCGAATTCGATCGCAATGTTCGAATGCGCCGAACCGCCGAACACTTGGACGGCAAGGGTGGGTTGGACGCCGCGCGCGCCCTTCTTGAGATATCTGATGTATTGCTCTTCTGCCTTGCAGACGCCGCCGAGCGCAGTGCCGAAGCTAACGCCCACGCGATCCTGCGGGTTTTCGCGAGAATAACCGATGCGCGCGTCCTCCAGCGCAAGCTTTGCAGATACGACTGCGAATTGAGCGTAGCGATCCAGCCGTTTCAGGCGGTGCGGTAAAAAGTATTGTTCGGCATTCCAATCGCGAATCTCGCCCGCGCATCGCACGTGGAACACGCTTGGATCGAAGCTTGTAATGCCGCCGATACCACTTTTTTCCGCGAGAATACCGTGCCAAAACTGATCCACACCGGTCCCGATGCATGTGATCGGGCCGATGCCGGTGATGACCGCGCGTCTTCGGCTCATGCGGCTACCTTGCCTGCCCTTGCCTCCACGTACGCTTTCATGCAGCGCAAGGTTTTATTCGCAACACTATGGATAAAAAAATTGCCGATGATGGGATCAACGATCGGCGCCAAAGCAGGAATCCGAAACCGGAGATCGTGCGAGATCGTGACCAGCACGCCATCGCCTGCATCAGAAAATGTCCACACAACATACATCCCTTTTGTCCAGGCTTTGAGGTGAAGGAACCTGATTTCAATCCGTTCGCGGTCGATTGTTTGCTCGGATGTCCAGGAAATCGGAATACCGGAACGCGACGCGGCCATCACAACGACGTTTCGGTCACGCCCGCGTTCGAGAAAACGAATATAGCGGTAATGCGGAAGGATTTTCGGCCAAAGCTCAAGATTCGCCGCTGTCTCGAAGATTGTTAGCTTCGGCGCCTGCATGATAATGGAGCTGGTCGCGTGCATAACGTTGCGTCTATGAATTCAAACCGCGCAGCCTATCGTCGTTGCGCGGTTTGTAACGACGCCAGAATCCTTCCCCGAAAACCCTGGGCAGAAAAGAGGAAAATGATTGCTTGGCGGCAAAAGCCAACACAAACCTGAATTACCGCATTCCTCGTCAGGCCCTCTTCACGCCTGAGCTCCCGAACGGTTGCTGATTAGAGCAACCGTTCGGGACGTTTTTCATCGATTAGATCGATCAACCACAAGCACGCTCGGCGGCATCCGCGTCTTGCGCCAGTTGGGTCATATAGTCAAAAAACCCCTGCGATTGGCCAATGAAAAGCCCCATGTTCGTGAGGAACTCGAGGGCACCCATGGCTGCACCTTCTGTGTTCGTTGGCCGAATGATTGAAACGATCGGAAGGCTTCGACTCAGGAACGGACACGGCTCTGGCATAATTAGAGCCTTGTCGAAGTGCTCGTTTTCCACCTCCAAATCCGGAAACCTGACTACCACTCCTGTCACCGGATCGACGGCAGTTAGAGGAGGCGCGTTACCGGCCACATCCGACCACGTTTGGAAGTGCATGGTCTCGGTTGGGCCAATGCTTAGGAGGATACGTAGCACTTCCGCATCGGTAGCCCTCTGCGCCAGCTGAGGATACAGACTGTTGCCACCCTGTTCGATGGTCGGGAAGTGGAAAGCCGCGGTATTCGCAATCGCCTGCAGGAAATTAGGATCGGTGGTATCCGCATCCGTGCGAGGAATTGCCGTGTGCTGGTTTACGGCCAAAGTCGGGACGGCCGGCGGGAAGACAAAGCTCGGATCAAGATCCGGGTTATGTTTGTCATCGCGGTAGCGGGTCCACCAACTGGTGTCGATGGTAAGCTGGGTCAAGTTTGTGAGCCGTTTTCCAATTTTGCTCGTATTAACACCGGTCGCGGTGCTGCCCATCAAAGTGCGAAACGCCTCGAGGTCTGCAGGAGCCGCTCCCTTGGAGACGAGATACGCGTTGAGAAAATTCCAATGCGTAATCTCATCATCCGTGTTGTCATGGATGTAGTCCTGCATTTCGTCTTCAATAAGCTCCAAGGCGTCGGTGTAGGCTTCATTGCCACTGCCGCCAGGGACTTCATCGTCCTGGATTCCGCCGAGTTCGTTGTATTGAATCCAAAAGTCGGACTCCAGTGTCTCCAGCGCCGCGGGGAAGCGGAGCAGTGCCGCGTCTCCCGTTGAAAGACTGCCACCTGCTTTTGCGGTACGGAGGCTGCCTAACAGTCCTGCGCCGACGGTTCCTGCTCCCAACGCGACTGTTTTGGTTAGGAAGGAACGACGGCTGATGAACCGTTTCCTGGGTTTTGTTCTCTTTTCCGAGTTATCCTCTAGAGGGCCACTCTCGCTCCTGCTAGAGCCATTTGCTGTGGGATTACTTCTTGCCTTCATGCCGGTAGAATCGCAGCAATCAAGCTTTCGGACTCTATCCGAAAAGTAACACACCCGTTACCTTAAATGCGAACGATGACAGATGAAGTTAGGGGCAAAATGTAATGGAGCCTACGGGATTCGAACCCGTGACCTCCTCAATGCCATTGAGGCGCTCTACCAACTGAGCTAAGACCCCTCGTGAAGGACGTGAGACTGTAAATTTCAGATTGCGAATTGCAACCTGCCGGAAAGACGTAAGCAAACAACGCTAGCGAGCTTCGAGCGATTGGGATTTGCCCCACATGGCGATGAAAGAAAAGGCGCTTATATCCCTCTGATTGACGAGCAAATCATTTGCCGATTTGCTGAACAGGTTTGACGGTATTTCGGTCAAAGCTTGCAACTGCAAGATATTTATGATGTTAAATGCTCGGAGAGCAAAAATGAAACTAATCAAATTTTCGGTTTTCTGCGCGGTCGCCGCAGTCTTGCCACACATCCACACTGTCTCGGGACAAGCAATCAATGCGACGGTGCAAACTGCTTCTCCGCGTGCCGCGACCACTCGCAGCGCGCTCGCGGCCAAACCAGTTGCGAGGCCTGCGGTTGCAGCCCCGGTCGCTCCTCGGTCGCCTGGTTTGAACCCTCAGAGATTCAACTCGCATCTACCTCGGATGATCGCTCCGTCGGCAGCGATGAATCTGCACCGCACTTATTCGCCGCCCGTGAGGAACTCCAATTTTCGTGTTGCTACGCTAAACGCGCAGCATGCCGGCTCGGTGCAACAAGCCGTTACCGTCGATCCAGCGATACGCCAAACTGAGTTGCGCACTTTAACAGCGTTGCGTCAGCGGCGCGGCGTTGTGACGCGCGATGGAAATATTCTGGATCCAGCGACGCGTCAAAATGAATTGCAGACATTAGCAACAATGCGTGACCATCACGGCCTTGGGGGACAATCGACAATGCCTGACGCACCGAGGCGCGATGGCGAGACGGGGATATCCGCGGATAACAATCAGAGACTTGCTGCACCAAATCCTCAACGGCATGTCACAAACGGCGATCCAGACACAGGACGTGAGAGGGAGAAGGCCGAAATACCGAAGAATCCGCACGGCAAAAAGGGGCACAATAAAAAGGATCATGTCAGCTTTGACGAAGCATTCCGGCGTCACTGGCACGAGTGGCATGATCGGACTTGGTGGCACAATAACTGTGACACCATCGTTTTTGTTAACACTGGATATTATTTTCTGGACGGGAGCTACTGGTATCCCGCCTATGGCTACGATCCGTTGCAGACGTATTACGACTACGATGGGCCAATCTACACCTACAGTGATCTGCTCCCCGACGAAGTAATCGCGAACGTTCAGACCGCGTTGCAAGGGGCAGGTTACTATTTTGGTCCAATCACCGGCTCACTGAGCGTAGACACGCGGGCCGCTATCGCGAATTTCCAGCGCGATTACGGTTTGGCGATCACTGGAGCAATCGACGAAGAGACTGTCGAGGCGCTGGGATTGTACTAGCCTTTTCGCAACTGTAGCAGGCGTAGATCGTTTGTTTGAGGCCGGCCATCGCCTCCATTCACAAGGGTTGAATCCAATTGCGATGCGCGATGCATCCTAAGAGAAAACTATGCGCTTATTCGTTCAATTGGTGATTGCTTTCGCCGCAGTCGCTCAGGTCTCAGCAGAACAACGTAACGACACAATTTTGATTCAAGGCAACGTTGCCGGCAATCAAACGGTACAGACCGACAAAGCTGGAGTTACGCAGGTCGAATATTTCTATAACGATCGTGGCCGTGGCGATCACATCACCGCAACGTGGACAGTCGACCCTGCCGGAGTGCCAACTGATTACGACGGCCATGGCAACGATTACATGAAAGCGCCAGTCGACGAACGATTCGAAATGAAGAACGGAACGGCGAGTTGGAAGAATCGCTCCGAAGAGGGAAAGCAGACAATCGCGGGCAAAGCTTTTTACGTCCCGGCAAATCCGCCTCCGGAATTTCTTGGTGTGCTGGCGCGTGCTCTACTCAAGGAGCCTGATCACAGACTGCCGCTATTGCCCGCAGGTGAGGCGAGTATCGAAGAGTCGGAAAAACTTACGGTCGGCAAAACCAAACTTATTCAATACCGCATTGTTGGTCTCGGTTTCACACCGCAGGCGATTTGGCTCGACAGCAAGGGAAATACGGCCGCGAGTGTGTCGAGCTGGTTTTCAGTCATCCAAACGGTGTATCAAAATGAGGTACCGCAATTGCAGAAAGCGCAAGAAGCCGCTGATAACGCCTGGTCGGCACGTCTGGCGCGTGATCTTGCGCACGTTCCGAAAGGCGATCTCGTGATTCGCAACACGCGCCTGTTCGATCCGCGCGATCTTAGTCTCACGCCTGCGATGAGCGTGCTCATTCGCGGCGATCGCATCGTACGCGTGGCACCTGACGTCGAAGTGAGGGCATCAGCCGATGCCGAGGTCATCGATGCGCATGATCATTTTTTAATGCCCGGGTTGTGGGATTGCCATCAGCATTTCAGCGATATCGATGGGCCGCTCGATCTCGCTACCGGTGTGACCAGCGCGCGAGACATGGCAAATGACACGGATATTTTCCCGAAACGCATCGTGCGTTTTGATACCGGCGCCGAACTAGGGCCGCGGGTGTTAAAGGCTGGGATTATCGACGGGACGGGAGAGTTCGCCGGACCGACGAAGATGCGCGTCGATACGGCCGATCAGGCGATGCAGGACGTCGATTGGTATGCGGACCACGGCTACGTACAGATTAAAATTTATTCCTCCGTGAAGCCGGAGCTGGTTCCAATCATTGCTGATCGTGCTCATGCGCGCGGACTGCGTGTGAGCGGTCACGTCCCGGCCTTTATGTCAGCGCGACAATTTGTTGAAGGCGGCGCCGATGAAATCCAGCACATCAATTTTGTCGAGCTCAATTTCCTTTTCCCGGAGGTCAAGGAAACGCGCAACCGCGACCGGTTCATCAAAGTTGCCGAGCACGCGCGGGAGTTTACGCCGGACAAACCTGAAGTGCGCGAGTTCATAGGGTTCCTGAAACAACATCATACCGTGCTCGATCCGACCATGGGCGCTTTCGAAGGATTGTTTTGCGGTGATCCGACCGTAATTACGCCTGGTCTTGAGGATGTTGCACAACGTTTTCCGCCACAGGTTCGCCGTCAGCTGTTGAGCGGCGCACTCGAAGTTCCGAAAGGCCAGGAGACCGCCTATCGTGAAGCGTTCCCGGCGATGCTGCACTTATTAAAGGCACTTTATGATGCGGGGGTAACAATCATTCCAGGAACCGACGGCCTCGCCGGTTATATGCTGCATCATGAACTCGAGCTCTATGTGCGAGCTGGCATTCCATCAACTGAAGTGCTGCGAATGGCTACGTTAACTCCGGCGGTGGTCATGGGCGTCAACAAAGATCGAGGTATGATCGCAGCCGGCAAACTTGCCGACATGGTGCTCATCGATGGCGACCCGACTCGAGATATTCGCGACATCAATAAGATCAAGACTGTGATCAAAGGCGGCAGGGTACATGATCCGCGAGCGATCGAAAAAGCGCTCGGCATTACGCCGCGTTAAGGCGCACGCAATTAGTCGAACGCTTCTCGCCCTGGGTTCTGCAAAGAAATTGCCGAATCTACTGCTGCTGTTCTTCGCCATGTTGGGAAGCGGACGCCTTTGCGTACCAGCGGATTGACGTCGGGATTCGCTTGCGTGGCTCGGGCGGAATTGCTTTAAACAATCGCGTTATGGGCGATAGCAGCTTTCAAAATAATGTGCCGGATTCTCTACTTTCTCGAGACGAATTGCCGGCGTTCAAATTCGAACTGGAGAAATCGAAGGGGAAAGTTCTCGGGAACAGTTTTGGCAAAGAGGTGACTGTCGAACAATTGCCGATCTCGAAAGGAATTGCGGGCGTTTCGATGCAGCTTGAACCCGGCGTCATGCGCGAGTTGCACTGGCATGCGACGGCTGCAGAATGGGCATTTGTACTGAAAGGTCGCGTACGCACAACCGTTGTTGATCCTGCTGGGCGAACAGAAACTAACGACTTTGATCCGGGAGATATCTGGTATTTTCCACGTGGCCACGCGCATGTGCTCGAATGCCTCGGGATTCAACCGACCCATTTCATTCTGATTTTCGACAACGGCTATTTCTCCGAGTTCGGCACGTTCAGTATCACTGATTGGATAGGTCACGTGCCCCATTCGCTGCTTGCCAAAAATTTTGGTTTGCCGGAGGCAGCGTTTGACGGGTTTCCCAAGGATGAGGTTTACTTCGCCCGTGGCGCGGCTCCGCCGGAAAAAACACCAGAAAATCTGCAAGGACCACGTGTTGCTCCACCGAATACACATAAATTTCGGATGCTTTCTGAAGCGCCGCACGGGGTGTTCAAAGGCGGCCGGGAATGGCGCGTCGATTCCACCCGCTTTCCGATTTCCACAACGATCACAGGCGTCATTCTCGACCTTGAAGAGGGCGCCCTCCGCGAATTGCACTGGCATCCCAATGCTGACGAATGGCAATACGTGATCCAAGGCAAGCTCAGCGTGACGATGTTTGGCGCGCACGGCCGTTTTCGCGTTGAAGTCCTCGACGCCGGAGACGTCGGTTACATCCCGCAGGGTTACGGCCATTCAATCGAGAACGTCGGCAATGATGCGGCGCGAATACTCATCGCGTTCAACACCGGAATTTACCAGTCCATCGATCTTTCTTCATGGATCGCCGGCAATCCAGTGGACGTCCTCGCTACAAATTTCAACAAACCTGAATCATTGATTCGCAAATTCCCGCGCAAGGACGTGTTCATTGCACCGAGTGAATGAGGCAGGAACATGACGCTGAGGTATGAAAACGACAAAGATCGGACGATACACGTTCCTTGTGGCCTGTGTTCTGAGTTGTGGTGACGCTGCGCATTTGCTCGGTGCGAACATGCGTAGCTTTATTGAATCGGTTCGAGCGAAAGCACCTGTTGTCTACGTTGGCTCTGTAAAGGAAGTGCGCCAACTGCAACGAACAAAATTCGACATCAAGGCAAAGGCAGTCGTGGACATCAGAACGGCGGCGCGAACGCCGGGAAGCAATCCTCAGCAGGCGACGATCGAGTATTCAAGTTATGATAACAGAACGCCAATGCTGGAGGGCGGTCCTCAATATCAACTGCGACCCGGCGTTTTGGTGATCGTTTTTGCCAACTCGTTCAATGCCAGCATTCCGCCTGGGTATCTCCTGCAAGGCAGCCGCCAGGAGTTGCTGCAGCGGGTTGAAGCGTTGCGCGATGCTCTCAGCAAGATGTCTCCCCAGCAACTCAAGGTGAACGAGATTACGGGAGAGGATCGCCGTATTCAGATGAGCTTGTATGAAAAGCTTTGCGCCGATCTCCGAACGGCGAAATAACCATCTCCGAACAGATGCCACAGGAAGAAACAAAACTTCGCGATGGAAGAATTGTGCACAGCGAAAGCCCGCTGAATCTGGAGATGCCATTCTCCAACGTGGATAGCTTTATTACCCCC
>Ga0081539_10007396_pt1 | contig 10038 bp, 10 predicted proteins | sample TabmetS4T2R2_FD_71023 | JGI IMG/M metagenome (GOLD analysis project Ga0081539, IMG submission 71023) | Tabebuia heterophylla rhizosphere microbial communities from the University of Puerto Rico - S4T2R2 | ecosystem: Host-associated > Plants > Roots > Rhizosphere ... | reverse complement strand
TACCAGCCTGTTGAAAAACCCCCTTGCTGTTCATTTTCGTCCCATCTCGGGCACCAAATGGCACCAAACGCACCGTTTCGGGGGCATTACGGGCCTGATTAGAGGTCGCGATCGACTCGATGCCGACTTTTTCAACAGGCTGGTACCTTCCACGCAATCCGGTGAATTGCCTATCACCAGGCTAACTCCAAATCGTAGGCTTTGGGAAACCTTTTTACGAGACTCGGATCCGAACCATCGGGGTTCATCAAGTAAATCGTGCTCCCAGTATCAGCGTGCGTACCACTACTCAAATCGTACTTTACGAAGGCCAGCCTATCGCCCGAGGGCGACCACACCGGTCTGTGCTCAAAATACTTGTCACTGGACGCATGTGTGAGGCGAGACTCCCCGGAGCCGTTGGCATCCATCTTGTAAACATCCTCATTGGTAATAGCGCCGTCTCCGTACAGGAGGCGTGCGGAGCCGAATTCTAAGAAGGTAAAGGCTATCTCAGTACCGTCCGGCGACCACGCTGGGTCAACGTTCCACCCGGGCTTGTCGGTGAGGCGCTGCGGCTGATTGGAAGCGCTCTCCGCACAACAGGCGTTCATGACGTAGATGTCCGTATAGGAGTTGTTGAGCTGACGCACGTGGCGTCGGTTGCTCACTAAGACTATCCTGGTGCCGTCCGGCGACCATGCGGGACTACCGTCCGTAGTGCCTGCTGTTTCGGACGTGAGCCTCGTGGGCTCACCCCAGCCGTCGGCATTCATGACGTAGATGGACGAGCTTCCAGCTTCCCTGACGATCGTAAACGCTATCCTTTTGCTGTCGGGTGACCAGGTCGGGGTCACAGCGGCAGAGTCCTGAAGCTTACGTTGGCCAGAGCCACCTGCGTTCATGACGTACAGAGATTGCACCGCTTCAGGACTCGCCGATCCTTCCGAACTCTTGTAGTGGCTCCGGACGAAAGCTATTCGACCGTGATCAGGTGACCATGCCGGTTGGGAGTCGAAGGGGTCCGTGTCCGGAAATTCCTTGTCGGGGTCCGTGAGCTGTTTCAGGTTGGAGCCGTTGATGTTCATGGTCCAGATCTCGGAGTTCAAAACGAGAGCTATGGTTTCATTCCTCTTCTGCATGGACAAGTAAGTGAGCGGTCCGAGGAGAACTGCCGCGATCACGAACAAGAGAGCCCCGCCCATCAACAGGCTACGAGGCCTGTTCTCTATCCACTGGATGCGAAGGGTGTCGGCCATGAACGGGATACGTCGTTTAGTCGCAGTAAATAGGCTCTGGAGCTCTCTTACGATCGGGGAATACGAGAGCGCCTCGATTCGTTGGTTCCTTGCGGCTTTCGGGTATCGAAGTCCGGCATCCGGCTTCTATTGTTCCACCATGAGGGGCATCGCGCCTCCGAGACCTTGCTTCTCTGGTCCATATTACAGCAAGTATCGGTGAATCGTCGATGAAGCCTACATTAGAACTGTAGCGCTAGCATTTGCCCGAACTTCTTAGAATCGTACATCCGAAGTTCTTGGCATATTAGAGCAGCTTGCAATGAGCTTGGTCCGTAGTCATCATAGACCGATGGATGCCTATTCGGAAGATCTCAGAAAGAAGAGCGTCGAAGCCTTAGAGCAGCGGCGCATGAATAAGAGCTAGGCCGCCCGCGCTTTCGGGGTGAGCCTCTCCTCCCTCCGTAAAGCGCTACGCCAAGGCGGCCAGCGAGGGGCGCTCGCTCTCGCCGGGTAAGGCTCCGGGCAAGAGACCCTTACTCGACGAGAAGGCCAGGCGGCTTCTCGAGGCCGACGTACAGGAGCGTCCCTTCGCCAAGCTCGAAGACAGACGGGAGTACCTGGAGAAGGTGGTCGGGGTCTCGGCGAGCGAATCGACGCTCTCTAGGGTGATCCGAAGGATGGGCTTCGGCCGAAAAAAAGGACGTTGGGTGCGAGCGAGCGCGACGAGCTCCTGAGGGCCGCCTTTCGGGCGATGGTGATCTCCTCGATCGACTCGGCCCGCTTCGTGTTCGTGGACGAGTGCTCGACTAACACATCGCTGGCGCCCCTTTACGGATGGGCACGCCGCGGAGAGCGGGTGCACCAGAAGGCCCCTCGCAACTGGGGCAAGAACGTAACGCTACTGTCTTCCATCGGCAAGGAGCGGGGTATGGGAGCGTCCCTGGTGGTGGAGGGTTCGACCAACGCGGCGGTGTTCGAGACCTACCTACGCGAGGTCCTATGTCCCACGCTGGAGGAGGGGCAGGTGGTGGTGATGGACAACCTCTCCGCGCACAAGGGAGGAAGGGTCAGGGAGCTGATCGAGGGTAGGGGATGCGAGCTCGTTTACCTGCCACCCTATTCGCCGGACTTCAACCCCATAGAGCAAGCCTTCTCCAAGCTCAAGGGCTACCTCAGGGCCGCGTGTGCTCGAAGCCGAGAGACGCTGATGGAGGTCATCGGCGAGGCCCTCCGAACCATCACCGCTTCGGATGCCGCGGGCTACTTCGAGCATTGTGGCTACCGATTGGTGGTTCAGTCTCTATGACAGGTGCTCTAGGACCGGGGAGCTACGCCGAGGTTTCGTGGTACGGGAAGAGCGTCTGCCAGAGACCCAGCGTGCCACAGGGACGGGTTCGGCGCCAGCAGAAGGCCGGTTTGCGGCGGAAACCGGAGTTCGCCTCTGTCAGATTGACTTCCTCTACCTACGCGGCGTTCGTGGCGGGGTTTGCCACGGTGAAGGTCGTGACCCCGGCTACGGCTCAAGCGCCCGCCGGACGAGTGTTGCGGCTTCCTCCGCGCAGCCCCAGGAGAGGGTCACGCCGGAGCCGCCGTGCCCGTAGTTGTGGATGCAGGGTGTTCCATCGACCAGCGTCTCTGCCTCCAGGCGTACTTCCGGACGTCCCGGACGCAGACCGGCCCTGTGCTCCAGGACCTCTACTCCTGTCAGGCGTGGTTCGAGTTCCGAGCAACGGCGCAGGATGGCTTCCGCTACGTCCAGCTTCGGCTCTGTGCTCCACTCGCCCTCTTCAGCGGTACCCCCGAGGATACAGTCTCTGGAACGCGGGACGACGTAGGTGATGGTTTCGGGATCATCGTCGTCGAGCAGGAAACGGTCGAGGCCTGGGTTTCGCACACGCACGATCTGGCCGCGCACCGGGGTTATCGCCTCATCACCGGCGATCTCTCGCGCCCCCAGGCCCGTGCAGTTGATGACCGCCCTGTATCCGGCCGGTATCTCGTGCAGAGAGGAGACGGCACGCTCTTCGACGGTTCCACAGGTGGCGAAGCGTTTCAGCAGGTAATCGAGGTAGACGGGCATCTCGATGATGGGAACGGTGAAGGCGTGACCGTCCCTGTATCCCGGCGGCAGTTCATCGTTTCTGCAACGCCGGACGTCTGGCACAGCGTCCATCCACCAGGGATCGGACGCGGGTTCGCGGTGGAGTTCCAGACCTTCTCGCATGATCACACCGGTATCCGGCTCATCAGCCAGTCCCTCGAAGACCCGGAAAGCCTCTTTACCCCAGGCCAGCACCCGGCCTTCTGGGTAGGCCCGGTACGGATACCAGATCGCAGCGGCGACGCTGGATGTGGTCTCGTGTGGCAGTGCCGCCGCGATGATGTGCACCCGCAAGCCCGACTCCTGGAGCAACACGGCGGTGGAAAGCCCGATCACCCCGCACCCAATGACCAGCACGTTCGCATCAGAACTCGCCACGCGTGCACCTTCCTCCGGGTAAGTTACGGCATCCACCTCCACCATAGCTCATCTGTAGACGCGAAGGTATTTCTACGCCCGGCCAATTGCGGCAAACGTGCGCTGGCTGTAGAGTCATTCTGGAGCGCGGATCCAGCTCAGGAGGCCCGACATTTCCGAGAAACGCCGCATGGGATTGGAGCAAGAATTCTTTCTGCTGGAAGAATCAGGGCAACCTTCCGTCCGCGCCGACGAGTTCCTTGGGTTGTGCAGGGAGGCAACGAAGGAGCACGGCAATGGCCCGGCCTGCGTCGCCCCGGAGTTCGTGATGGGCCTGGTGGAGATCAACACGCCGCCGGCCCGAAGCATCACGGAGCTGGGGCAGGAGTACCTGACGAACCTCCGGCTGGCGCTTGGCTCCGCCCGGTCGCTGGGCCTGCGCCTCTATCCGCTTGGCACCTACCCGCTGCCATTCGAACCAACTCCCCGCGATAATCTGGATTACCGGATTCAGAATCAGACAGTGGGCGCCAAGAGGTTCGTGCATGCGGGGAGATGCGCCGGCACGCACCTGCATCTGGAGCTCGCGGAGGGTACGGTGGATCCCGCCGTCGGTATCTCGGCGGGCGCAACCTATGGCGCCCGCGCAGAAGCGTTGAGCTTGCACAACCTGGCGACGGCTCTGGACCCGGCCCTGGTCTTTCTGACCCGCTCATGCCCGTTCTATGAAGGAAGGGCCACGGGCACCTCCCCCCGAACGGTTCACTACAGGGGTGGCGCCGCTTTCGGATGGGAGGGCGTCTACACGGGGTTGCCGTGGGCGGGTGGACTTCTCTCGTATACACACACCCTGGAGCAACTCGTCCGCCAGCAGTTCGACCGTTACGAAGCCTGGCTCTCTGCCATGGACCGTGCGGGCATAGAGCGCCATCTCTTCGCCGAGGCCGGCGGGGACATACTCAGGCCAGCCTGGAACCCGGTTCGCCTCAACCGCCAGGGAACGGTGGAGTTGCGCGGCATGGACAGCAACTACCCCGAAGTTACCCTCACGGCCGCCGAACTGGCCGTTGCCGCCGCAGAGCGCGTCCGGCGGGAGGAACTGACCGTGACCCCGGACGACGAAACCCACGCGTTCGAGGTAGATGGTGGAACGCTCCGGGTACCGGGGTTCGATCACCTGTCCAGCAGGCTCCTCCCCCACGCCGTAGAAGGTGCACTGGACGACCCGGTGATCTTGGGTTATCTGGACTCTATAGTGGATTTCGCTGGTGCAAGCGGGAGGCTCGCCGCGTTACGGCAGGCTCGTCTCTCCGGCGGGGCATACCCGACCACGGAGGCTCGCATCTTGCGGGACTACAGCTCCAAAGACGGCCTCATCTCCGAGGAGGATGGGCTGCGTCTGGTGCTGGAGGTATGTGACAGGCTGGAAGCGCAGGTCCCGAGCTTCCGCCAGGGAGAAGAACCGGAGATCGCAAACACTTCCCGGGCCTGACCGGGGTTATACTCGGCGGCATGGGCAAGGATCGCGACACGTCCGGCATGGACTTCGGCATACGGGTTGGGGCGGTAGTGGAGCGGGACGGCGCATTGCTCCTGGTGCGGCACCGGAAGCCGGATCGGGAACCTTACTGGGTCCTTCCGGGAGGCCGTCTGGAGCCGGGCGAGACCCTCCCGGAGTGCGCCGAACGCGAGATCTCCGAGGAGACTGGGCTCTCCGGGACCTTCGCGAGGGTTCTGTACGTGAGCGAGTTCCTGCGGGAAGGCCGCCACACCGTAGACATTACTGCCCGAGTGGAGGTGGATCGGGATGCGGAAGCCGCGCTCGGCAGCGACCCTGAGGTCAAGCCGGGGTCCGAGCCTACGCTCACGGAACTGCGCTGGGTGGGCGTGGATGAGCTGCGTGGGATCACGCTTCTTCCAGAAAGCCTAAAGGCCCGCCTTCTGGCGGATGCAGCGGGCGGCTGGTCCGAAACCAGGATCTACCTGGAAGCTGCCCGTGACGATTGATCCGCAAGACGCGCTGCTGCTCATCACGCTGCAGAACGTGATACTGGCCTCTATCACCATAGGGGTGTTCTTCACTGGTATTTTCGTGGCGCGGCGGTTCGGCGGCCGCGCCGGATACTCGCTATCCGCGCTGGGTTTCTCACGCCCGCGCGGCGGCTACTTCGCAGGGACTGGCATCGGGATGCTCGTGGGCTTCGGGGCTGTGTTCGCCGGCATGGCGGTGAACGCCCTGAGCATCCCGGTACTTGAAAGGCTCGGCTATTCGACCGAGTCGCGGGTGCGGCAGCCGTTCATGCGGGGGCTGGAAGGCTGGGTACACGAGAGTCCGGGACTCGCGATAACGGCGATCGTGCTCGTTGTGGTACTGTTCAGCCCCGCCGTCGAGGAGCTTTTCTTCCGCGGCGCCATCTTCAATGGCCTGAACCGCCTGGGGTTCTGGCTCTTCGCCCGCAACGAATCGAAGGAACCTGATGGCGCTGCAAGAAAGCTCTCCTTCGCGCTAGCGGCCCTGATTTCCTCTGTGTTCTTCGCGTTGCTTCATCTGGAGCCGAGGCTGCTTGCCTCGCTGGTGATCCTGGCCTTCGTCCTGTGCATGCTTTTCGAGAAGAGCGGCAGCCTACTACCGTCTTTCGTGGCCCACGCCACGTTCAACTCGTTTGCCGCCTCGGTCATCATCCTGAGCGGCCTCGACGCCCTGCCCGTACCCGTGTAGGATCAGCCTTCCTTTTCCAGCACGGGCGGCTGTTCACCAACGTAGCGGGCCCGGGGACGGATGAGGGTTCCGCCCTCGTACTGCTCTATGGCGTGGCCGATCCAACCCACCGTCCTTCCAAGGGCGAAGAGCGCGACCGCGCTACCGGGCGGGAGATCCAGCGTCCGGGCCAGTATCGTGAGCCCGAGATCTACTGTGGGCCGTTCGCCAACTACCTCCAGGGCCGCACCGCACACCTCGTCCGCGAGCGCAACCGCCTGGGCGCCAGGGTACGTCTCGGCACAAAGCCGGAGCAGTTCCACACCCCTGGGATCCCCACCAGGATACAGGGAGTGTCCGAAGCCGGGAATGCCCTCGCCACGTCGCAACCGTCCCGTAAGCACCCCGCGTGCATCACCGGACGCTTCGACCTCCCCTAGCAGTACCTCCGCGAGCTCGATCATGCCCCCGTGCCGAACGCCACCCATCGCATGCAGGCCGGCTGCCACCACCGCGTACGGTGTGGCGCCGGAGGATGCCACGCAGCGCGCGGCGAAGGTCGAGACGGGCAGTTCATGATCTGCGCACAAGACGAGGGCCGCATTGATGAGGTTCCCGGCCCCCGGTTCTCCGGCTACCCAACCCCGCTGCAATACACCCGCGACACCAGCTTCTGGGGCTTCCCTGCCATCCGGCGCGGCTGTGCGGGCCAGCAGATGGAGGATGCGGGAGCCGGTCCGGGCGACGGCACGTGGGCGCAGATCGTAGGCAGCGGGGTCCAGAGGAGCAGCCAGCGGCAGCAGCGCCTGAAATCTCCCCAGCGGTTCGAGCTTCGACACACCTGGCACTCCGTCCGGAGCAGGACGGGACGATGCATTAGCCCCGCCTTCGAACAGCGCCCGCGCATCCTCCGAATCTCTCGTCCACAGCAGCGCGGCCACCCGCTCAAGGCTCCAACCGCCCGCAAGCGCCACGGCATCCTTCCCCCGGTAGTACAGACGGCCACCAGACACGAGCGTCAGGGCCGACTCGAGCACCGGCGTCCCCCAGTGCAGAGCATCCTCGGCCGCCCGCGACGGATCCCTACGCCGCTCTTTGCGCTCCCTCAGATGCCTCACGTCCTCCTCCCTGTACCGTCGGCTGCGGCCAGCCCCGGCCTCCGACCTCACCAACCCCCGGCTCACGTACGCGTACAACGTCGGCAGGCTCACCCCCAGCTCCTCAGCCGCCCGCCGCGCCGTCAGATACCGGCCACCCAAAGCGCTCCTCCTTCCAACTCTCGACCCGTACAATACAATATATTGATTTATAGGATCAATATTGACAATATATAATTTCTGCACATACGATTACCTGTACGGTCGAAGAAGAGAGGTCGCGGTGTACGGAAAAGGTAGCGCGGGGTTGACAGGACGGGACGGGCAGGTGTTCGCGCCGGGTCTCGATGGCGTGGTGGCTGCTGAGACGCGTCTCAGCAGCGTTGACGGGGAGGCCGGAGAGTTGGTGATCTCCGGTTTCCCGGTCGAGGAGATAGCGGGTCGGGCATCTTTCGAGGAGATGGTGTACCTGCTCTGGCATGATGAGTTGCCTGACTCGAAGATGCTGGATGAGCTTCGGGGCGCTCTTGCCAGCCGCCGGTCGGTGCCGGGGACTGTACTCGATGTGCTGCGGGCAGCGGCAGCCGGGTGGACGTCTCAGATGGATGCCCTGAGGATGGCAGCGGGTATTCTCGGGCTAGGCGACGACGGCGGGCTCGACGACGAGGATGCCCTCTCGCTGGTGGCGCGGTTCCCGACGATTGTAGCCGCGTACCGGCGGATACTCGACGGAGAGGAACCCGTGGAGCCGGACCCGGAGTTGGGTCACGCCGCCAACTACCTGTACATGCTGCATGGAGAGGCCCCGGCCCCGGAAGCCGCGCGGGCCCTGGAGACGTACCTGAACGCGGCCGTGGACCACGGCCTCAACGCCTCGACCTTCGCGGCGCGGGTCATAGTCTCTACCCGCTCGGACATGATCTCCGCCATCGCTGGCGCCGTTGGCGCGCTGAAAGGGCCCTTGCATGGCGGGGCACCGGGGCCGGCGCTGGACATGGTGTTCGAGATCGGGGAGCCGGAGAAGGCCGAGCCATATCTGCGGGAAAAGCTTGGTAGGGGTGAGCGGCTGATGGGCTTCGGACACCGGATCTACCGGGTCCGAGATCCCCGGGCGGACGTGCTTGCGGCGGCGGCCGAACGGCTCTACGAGAACGTCGGCAACCGCGAGTTGTACGAGCTATCCATGCACATCGAGAAGACGGCCGTCAGGCTGCTCGCCGAACACCGTCCGGGGCGCAACCTCGACACCAACGTTGAGTTCTACACCGCGCTACTTCTGCACGGCCTGGGATTCCCGTCAGACCTCTTCACCCCCACCTTCGCCGTCAGCCGCGTGGCGGGCTGGACCGCCCACTGCATGGAGCAGAGAGCCCAGGACCGCATCGTCCGCCCGCAGTCCAGGTATGTGGGCGGGTGGGATCGCCGGTGGGTTCCGCTGGAGGAGCGGCAGCCAACTCGCTAGAACGGGGCTGGCATCGGAGGTCCGTCCTGCCGCCGGCAATCGGTTATCCCGCCTCGTAGTCCAGCGCGTCGGCGCAGCGGCGCAGCATATCTAGAAGTCGCTGCCGCTCCTGGGGGTCCAGATCCACCACCATGAGCCGCACGATCTCCCCGACCAGCCGATGGGCCGTCGAGAGCGAACCTTCGCCCTTCTCCGTGAGGCTGGTCTGAAGTATGCGGCCGTGCTCGGGATGCCGCCGGCGCGCGATGAGCCCGGCCGATTCCAGGTTCACCAGGATCTGGTTCATCGTCTGCGGCGTTACGAAGCATCTCCGGGCGAGCGAAGCCCCGGACAGCCCAGGCTCCCCCTCGAGCGCGCTCAACGCCGCATACTGTGGGGTGGTCAAACCCAGATCCCGCAATACCCCATCCATCCTCAGCCGCAGCGCGTGCTGCGCCCGCTTCATCTGATACCCCACCCGCGCCTCCACCGTACCCCCGTCGTCCAAAATTCCTCCTTGTAAATTATCAGTATACTGATACCGTATAAGTATACTGATAATTATAGACGAAGGGAGATCGGGTGACGGAGATATCGGTTCGGGACGACATTGTGACGCTCGTCAACGTGTTCACGGTGGCGCCGGAGGATCAGGATCGGCTCCTGGGGGTACTGGTGGAAGCGACGGAGAAGGTGATGAACCGGATACCGGGTTTCGTATCGGCTAATCTGCACAAGAGCCTCGACGGAACACGGGTGGTCAACTACGCGCAGTGGCGCAGCAGGGAAGACTTCGAGGCGATGCTTCAGAACCAGGAGGCTGTGGCCCATATGGGAGAGGCCGCGGAGATAGCGGAGAAATTCGAGCCGCACCTGTACGAGGTGTCGTTCGTAGACGAAGCACGGGGATAAAGAAAAAGTGACCCCCCGGCTAGATAAGCGCCGGGAGGCCGTACCCTTCTGAGTTACGCAGGTATCCCGTTTTCAGCACGTCCGCCTTCAACATCTGGAGAGGCGGAAGGAGATAACCCAGGATCCCGCAGGGATTTGGGCGAGACTAGGTTAGCGCCACCTCTCCCCGAAGATACCCGCGACTACTACTCGATGCGTCTATCTGGATCACC
>Ga0081539_10007395_pt1 | contig 10039 bp, 12 predicted proteins | sample TabmetS4T2R2_FD_71023 | JGI IMG/M metagenome (GOLD analysis project Ga0081539, IMG submission 71023) | Tabebuia heterophylla rhizosphere microbial communities from the University of Puerto Rico - S4T2R2 | ecosystem: Host-associated > Plants > Roots > Rhizosphere ... | reverse complement strand
ACGTTGACGTCTAGCTGCGGACGCCGCCCTCCAGCGCCGGCGTCGGCTCGATGGCCGCGGGCGCGACGCGCCGGCCGGGCAGCACCGTCGCGACCAGCGAGCCCAGCAGCGACAGCCCCGCGGAGACCGCGATGGCCGGCGCGAAGCCGTACGGATTGACTAGCTCCGGCGGCGCGTCGACATTGCCCGCGGCGCGCAGCACCGCTGCATCGTCGAGAGCATCGGCGCCGACACCGGTCTGCACGGGCTTCATGCCCACGGCGCGGGCACCCCGGCGCGAGAGCGCGCGCAACAGCGCCGCGCTCACCCAGGTCTTGCCGATGCCCGTGTCGGTGCCCGTGACGAAAACGCTCATGGCGCACGCCGCCGCGACGGCGTCGGGAGATGCACGATCGCGTGACCTTCGGCGGTTCGGGAGGGTTGCGCCTTCCACGCATGGCCGTACACCACCTCGAACGTCGCCGGGATCCTGCCGTCGACCCGCATCGCCTCGAGCGCGGCGATCGCCTTCTGCCATCGCGCGCGGCCGAACAGCCCCCGGCTTCGCGCCTGCGTCGCATTGGTCGCGCCGAGGTGCTTCAAGTCGTGCAGCAGCGCCTGCGGATCGCGATAGGTCATCGTCAGGCGCTCCATGTGCATGACCGGGTCGGCGAAGCCGGCATGCACGAGCATGTCGCCGATGTCGTGCATGTCGACGAAGCGGCTCACGTGCGGATGCGCATCCACGCCGCGAAACGCGAGCCGAAGCTCCCGCAGGGTGTCGGGACCGAGGGTCGTGAACATCGCGAGACCGCCGACGCGCAGCACGCGATGGATCTCGGCGAGCGCGCGCGGAAGATCGTTCACCCATTGCAGCGCGAGATTGCTCCACACGAGGTCCACGCTCGCCGGCGCGAGCGGAAGGGCAATCAGGTCCGCCGTGACGAACAGCGGTGCCGGGGTGTCGCGGCCTCGCAGTGCCGACGCGACGCGCGCCAAGCGCGAGCGATGCTCGCCGTGACGCTCTCTCGCCTGCACGACCATGGGATGCGCCAGATCGAGCGCGATGCGCCGGGCCGCGGGATAGCGTGTGGCGAGCACCGGCAGCGCGTCGCCGGTGCCGCATCCGCCATCGAGGATCACGGCGGGCGCGAGCTTCACGGGATCGAGCCGCTCCGCCATGCGGGCGCCGACCTCCCGCTGCAGCACGGCCGCGCTGTCGTAGGTTCGCGCTGCCCGCGCGAATGCGCGCCGAACGGCGCGCTGGTCGAGCGCGTCGGGAGCGTCGTCGAGCGAGTCAGGACGCATCGAGGAAGGATGCAACGGTCGCGGCGAACACCTCGGGGTGCGACAGGAAAGGCACGTGCGCCGCACCGGGAATCACCCGGAGTGTGGCATGGGGCAGATGCTCGCCGAGCCAGCGGCTTGCACCGGGTGGGGTCAACGTGTCGCGATCGCCGGCGATCACGAGACAGGGCTGGTGGATGCATCCGACGAATGGACGCAGGTCGGTGGTTCGCAGGATCGCAAGGCCCGCCCGCAATGCTTCCTGTGGCGGATCGCCACGGGCGAAGAGCGCGTGCCGCATGGCCGCGAGCGTGGTCCGAGCATGTTCGCTGCCCGCAAGCTGCAGCGACAGGAAACGCTGCAGCGTCAGGCGATAGGCGATCACGAGCTCGTCGCCGAATCGAAGCAGGGATGTTTCGTCCATCCCGTGCAGCCAGTCGGGGCCGCGCACGAATCTCGGCGTCGCGCCGGTCAGGACCACGCGCGACACGCGATCGGGCGATTGCACGGCCCACTGCATCGCGATCATCGCGCCGAGCGACCAGCCGAGCACGGCGAGCGGTGCGTCCTGCGCGGGCAAGCCGGTCGCGATCGCGTCGACCATGCCCGCGAGTTCGTGTGCGATCGGGTCGGTGCTGTGGCCATGTCCGGGCAGATCGACCACGTGCACGCGATGACGCGTGGCGAGACGCGCCGGCAGCGAGCCCCACAATCCGCCGTGCATCCCCCAGCCGTGCAGCAGGACGAGCGGCGGTCCGTCCCCGACCGACTCGACGTGCAATGCCATGTGTCAGCTGCGCGTGATCGCGCGAGTCCCGCCCGTCCCGGCGCACGCGTGCAGCGCATCGACCAGCGCATCGACATCCGAGTCCGCATGCGCCGCCGACAGGCTGATGCGAAGGCGCGCCGTTCCGGCGGGCACCGTGGGCGGCCGGATCGCCGGCGCCCAGATGCCGCGCTCCCACAATGCCTGTCCGAGCGCGACGGCGGCGTCGTTGTCGCCGATGACGAGAGCTTGAATGGCCGTCACCGACGGCAGCAATCGCCAGGGCAATGAGCGCGCCCCATGCCGGAAACGCGCGATCAGCGCGGCGAGATGCTCGCGCCGCGCATCGCCTTCGCGGATCGACTCGAGGCTTTGCAGCAATGCACACGCGAGCGCCGGCGGCGACGCGGTCGTGTAGATGTACGGCCGCGCGGTTTGCACGAGCGTCTCGATCACCAGCCGATGGGCCGCCACGAAAGCGCCCGCGACGCCGGCGGCCTTGCCGAGCGTGGCCATCACGATCAGTCGTTCCGAGGCAAGACCTTCCTGCGCGAGCGTTCCGCGGCCGGCGCCGAGGACGCCGAAGCCGTGCGCGTCATCGACCACGAGCATGGCGTCGAAGCGATCCGCAAGCGCGAGGAGCTCGCGCAACGGCGCGATGTCGCCGTCCATGCTGAACACCGCATCGGTCGCGATCAGCTTGCGTCGCGCGGCCGTTCGGGCGAGGAGCGCTTCGAGCGCGCGCCAGTCCGCATGCGCATAGCGCACGAGCTTCGCGCGCGACAGGAGCGCGCCGTCGTTGAGGCACGCATGATCGAGCCGGTCGGCGAAGATCGCGTCGCTGCGGCTCGCGAGCGACGTCATGATCGCGAGATTGGCGAGATACCCCGTCGAGAACAGCAGCGCTCGGGCGTCGTCGCACGGCGCCACGAACTCGGCCAGCGCGCGCTCCAACGCCGCGTGGGGCGCGAAGTGTCCGGACAGGAGATGCGACGCACCGGCGCCCGAGCCCCAGCGCTCGAGCGCATCGCGCATCGCGGACACCACCTTCTGATCGCCGGCGAGGCCAAGATAGTCGTTGCTCGCGAACACGAGCATGCGCCGCCCACCGACGACGGCACGCGGACCCTGCGCCGATTCGAGCGTGCGCCGCGTGCGCGTCAATCCGGCCGCGCCCCGCGCGTGCAACTCGTGCTCAAGCTCCGCCAGGAATCGCATCGACGTGCCGCAGGACATGCGGCGTTACACCGTGCCGCCTGGATCAGGCGCTCACCGGTTGCGGCACGAGGCCCAGGCGATCCATGAGGTCGCGATCCTCCTCGACCTCGGGATTGCCGGTGGTGAGAAGCTTGTCGCCATAGAAGATGGAGTTCGCGCCCGCGAGAAAGCAGAGCGCCTGCGCGGCGTCGCCGAGCTCGCGGCGGCCCGCCGAAAGCCGCACCATCGCGCGCGGCATGGTGATTCGCGCGACCGCGATGGTGCGCACGAACTCGATCGGATCGAGCTGCGGCTGACCGCCGAACTGCGCTTGCAGCGGCGTGCCTTGCACCTGCACCAGGTGATTGATCGGCACCGACTCCGGGTACGGGTCGAGACTCGCGAGCTGCGCGATGAGCCCGGCGCGCTCGCGGCGCGATTCGCCCATGCCGACGATGCCGCCGCAGCACACGTGCAGGCCGGCCGCGCGCACGCGATCGAGCGTGTCGAGACGGTCCCGGTAATCGCGCGTGCTCACGATGTCGCCGTAGAACTCGGGCGCGGTGTCGAGGTTGTGGTTGTAGTAATCGAGGCCGGCGTCGCGCAGCTCCTCGGCCTGGCCATCCTTGAGCATGCCCAGGGTCGCGCAGGTTTCCATGCCGAGCGATTTCACCGCGCGCACCATGTCGAGCACGGGCGCGAGGTCCCGCTCCTTCGGGCCGCGCCATGCCGCGCCCATGCAGAACCGCGTCGCGCCGTTGGCCTTCGCGGCTGTCGCGGCGAGCAGCACCGCGTCGAGCGAAAGCATCGGCTCGTCCTTCACGTCGGTGTGATGCCGTCGGGCCTGCGGACAATAGCCGCAATCCTCCGGACAGCCGCCGGTCTTGATCGAGAGCAGCGTCGAGAGCTGGACCACGTTCGGCGCGTGATACGCGCGGTGCACCTGCTGCGCGCGGTACATGAGGTCCGCGAACGGGAGATCGAGCAGCGACTCGACCTCGTCGCGCGACCAGGTGATGCGGCGCACGGGAATCTCGGCGATCATGCATTCGGTCGATGGCATCTGCGGATCCTGCGGCGATACGGTTGCATTCGGCAGCGCGCGTTCGACCTCGTCGTGTCGGTGCAAAACTGCCGTCGAGACATCGCTTCGAGTGTCGAGAAGGGAGTTGCCGTTGTCAAATGCGCGCACGCGGCGATTTGACTGTGTTCACGTCGCGCATCCTCGCACACGCTTGCGTCGCGCGGCGCGAGGGCTGCACACGATCTTGCGAGGCGTGCTGCCGCAGGCGTGCACGCTGTGCGCGGGCGCCGCCGGCAACGCGCTGGTGTGCACGCCCTGCGAAAGATCCCTTCCCCGACTGTGCGAGCCGTGTCCCAAGTGCGCGCTGCCGCGGGCGGGAAGCGATCGCTGCGGCGCCTGCCTCGTCCACCCGAGCCCGTTCGATCAGGCGTGCGCCGCTTTCGAGTACGCCTTTCCGGTCGACCGCCTGTTGCATCGCCTGAAATACGGCGGCGCGATCGTGCTCGCCGACTGGGCCGCGGCGGCATGGCTGCAGACCTTCGCGCATCGCGTCGGCAGCGAGCTCGCCGCACCGGACGTAATCGTTCCGATTCCGCTCGCACCGGCGCGTCAGCGCGAGCGCGGCTACAACCAGGCGCAGGAGATCGCGCGGCGCATCGCCGGCGAGCTCGCGATCCCCATGGCGATGCACCTCGAACGGGTGCGCGACGCGCCGGCGCAGGCCGTGCTGCCGTGGACCGACCGCACGACGAACGTGCGCGATGCATTTCGTGCTTCGGGCCCCATCGAAGGGAGGATGTGCGCCATCGTCGATGACGTGATGACCACCGGCGCCACGGCAGGGGACGCCGCGCGCGCGTTGCGGCAAGCGGGCGCCGCGTCGGTCGTTGTGTGGGTCGTCGCGCGCACCTTGCCGCCGGACACAGCGTAAGCTCGTACGGCCCTTTCCCTTGGCTATCCTCGCTGCGCCATGCCACTCGCCGTCGTGCTCGTCGCGCCGGAAATCCCGCCCAACACCGGCAATGCGATCCGGCTGTGCGCGAACACCGGCGCCGAGCTGCATCTCGTGAAGCCGCTCGGATTCCGCATGGACGACCGCGAGCTCCGCCGCGCCGGTCTCGACTATCACGAATACGCCTCGGTGCAGGTGCATGCGAACTTCGAGACGTGCCGCCGCGCGGTGGGACCACCTCCGTTGCGGGCGTGGCACGCCTTCACCACACGCGCGTCCCGCTCGCTGTACGACGCGCAATTCGGCCGCGACGACGTGCTCGTGTTCGGACGCGAGACCACGGGGCTGCCGGACGAGCTCCTGGATGCGTTTCCACCCGAGTCGCGCCTGCGTATCCCGATGCGCCCGGTCGTGCGCAGCCTCAATCTGTCGAATGCCGTGGCGGTCGCCGTGTACGAAGCATGGCGACAACTCGGATTCGAGTGATTGCGGTGCGGCTATTCGGCGCGCGGCTCGCGCGCGAGCAGCGCCGCCACGGCATCGCGCACCGAGACCTCGGCGCGCAGGACGCGATCGACCGCCGAAGCGATCGGCATGTCGACGCCGACGTGCCGCGCGAGAGCGCACACGGCCGGTGCGGCGCTGATGCCCTCGGCCACGTGTCCCAGATCGCCGATGATCGCGCGAAGCGATTCGCCGCGTGCGAGTGCGAGACCCACACGCCGATTGCGCGAGAGATCCCCGGTGCAGGTGAGCACGAGGTCGCCGAGGCCGGCGAGCCCCATCAGGGTTTCGCGCGCGCCGCCGAGCGCGAGCGACAGCCGGCCCGTTTCGGCGAGACCGCGCGTGATGAGCGCCGCCCGCGCGTTGTGCCCGAAGCCCAAGCCATCGCTCGCCCCCGCCGCGATGGCGAGCACATTCTTGACGGCGCCGCCGATCTCGACCCCGACAAGGTCCTCGCTCACGTACGCGCGCAGGGTGTCGCCGCGCACCTGCGACGCGACGTCGCGCGCGAACGCGACATCCGTTGCGGCAACGGTCACCGCGGTCGGCAGGCCGCGCGCGACCTCCTCGGCGAAGCTCGGGCCGGAGATCACGCCCACGGGCGCCCCCCACCGCGGCATCACCGCTTGATGCGCGAGCGCGACGTTCGCGGGAAAACCAGGCGCCGCGACGAAGCCCTTCGCGAGCCATACGAGCGGCACGCGATCGAGATGCGCGAACGCTGCGACGACATCGAGCAGCGACGCCATCGGCGTGGCCACGACGAGCAGCGCCGCGCCATCGGCGCGCGCGATGTCGCTCGTCACGTCGATGCCCTGCGGAAGCGCGATGCCAGGCAGGTAACGCGCGTTCTCGCGGCGCGTTGCGATATCGCGGGCTTGCACTGCATCGCGCGCCCAGAGCACCACCGATCGATCCGCACGGCGCGAGAGGTGCACCGCGAGGGCGGTTCCCCACGCGCCGGCGCCGAGGACCGCGATGCGGACGGTCAGAAGCCGAACACCTGATTGATGCGCACGAACCCGGACTGTCCGTCGCGATGCCTGACCTTCACCCAACCCGGCGTGGCGGTGGTGGTCGGCGAGGCGGCGGTCTCGGCGAGCTCGAGCACGACGTTCTGCTCGGCGCGAAACACCACGGGCGCATTGTCCTCGGGATTGGCGCGCACGTCGGCCACGTGTGCGCGCACCACGAGCGAGTGCCGGTCGTTGAGCGCCTTCTTCTCGATCCAGCCGATCGTGCCCGACGCGTCGCGCACCTTGGTCCAGCCTTCCAGCGCGACGATCACCTCGAGCGGCGTGTCGCGCGAGAGCAGGAACAGCGGCTTCGCCTTCGACGACGGCGCGTCGAAGAGGATCGCGACGGGCTCGGCGACCGTGCGGTAATCGGCGGCGTGGGCGATCGCGCACGCCGCGGCGAGTGCAGCGGCAACGAGCGCGCGAGTCGACAGGAAGGTCATCGCGTCCTCAGTTCGGGGCGCCGGCGCCCTGCTGCTGCGCGAGCTGCTGCTGATACAGCACCTCGAAGTTGATGGGCGCGAGGTGCACCGGCGGAAATCCAGCGCGACCGACGGCGTCGGCGAGCGTCTCGCGCGCATAGGGAAAGAGCACCGTCGGACAATGGATCGCGAGCACCGGCTGCAGCTGATCGGCGGGAACGCCCTTGATCGTGAACACTCCCGCCTGCGACGCCTCGACCAGGAAGAGCGTCTTGTCGCCGGTTTTCGCGGTGAGGGTGATCGTCAGCACGCATTCGTAGATGTCGGGCTGCACCTGCTCGCCGCGCGTGCGCAGGCCGACCTCGAGCTGCGGCGACTCCTGCGACATGAACGATTGCGGGGCCGACGGGTTCTCGAGCGAAAGATCCTTCACGTAGATCTTGTCGATCGAGAATTGAACGGCCTCCGCGCCGACGCCGTCGGTCGCGGTGGTCTGGGGTTGCTGCACGTCGGCCATGAAGGAATCCTTTGCGCTAAACCCGGCATTCTAGCAAGAGCATCGCCCGCGCCCGCCGCGCGGGACGCGCGTCACTTGCCGAGGATGGGCGCGAGCATCGGGTCGAGCCGGCCGGCGCGATCCAGCGCGACGAGATCGTCGTAGCCGCCGACGTGGGTCTCGCCGATGTAGATCTGCGGCACGGTGCGCCGTCCGGTCATCTGCATCATGATCTGGCGCAGCGCGGGCTCCATGTCGACGCGGATCTTCGCGATGTCGGTGACACCCTTCGCCTTGAGCAGGCGCTCGGCCTGGATGCAGTACGGGCAGAAGCCCGTCGCATACATCGTGATCACGCCGGGTTGCGGCGACCTGTCGTTGTCGGCGGAATCGTTCATCTCATGATTTGGCGACGGGCAGCCCCGCCGCCCGCCACGCCGCGATGCCTCCCCGCAGCGCGTACACTTCCTTGAAGCCGAGCTTGCCGAGCGCGCGCGCGGCCGTCGCGATGCGAGAGCCGCGAGCGCAATACGCGACGACCGGCCGCGCGGTGAGCGCGGAGAGCTCGCCCGCCCGGGACGCAAGCTGAGACAGCGGGATGTGCATCGCGTTCGGAAGCTTCGCGCCGTCGAACTCCTTGGTCTCGCGCACGTCGATCACCACCGGATTGCGATCGTTGATGAGACGGGTCGCGTCGTGCGTGCCGAGCTCCTTCGCCGATGACAGCCGGCGCTGCACCAGCGGCCACGCGAGCATCGCACCCGACACGAGGAAAAGAACGACCAGCCAGACGTTCTGCTGGACGAAGGATGCGAGCATCTGGAAGGTCATGCAGGCGGGTGCGACGAGCCAAAGCTAAAATCATAGCTTATGAGTGATGACCGCCCCGCCCCGCCCGCTTCCGCGAAGCCGCGCGTGCGGCCCGTGGTTCTCGTGATCCTCGACGGTTTCGGGTGCCGCGAGGATGCGCCGGACAACGCGATCTCGCAGGCGCACATGACGCATTGGCGCGAGCTGCTCGCGCGGTGTCCGCACACCGAGATCGATGCCTCGGAGTTCCACGTCGGCCTGCCGCAGGGACAGATGGGAAACTCCGAAGTCGGGCATCTCAACATCGGCGCGGGCCGCGTCGTCTACCAGGACTTCACGCGCGTCGATCGCGCGATCGACACCGGTGAGTTCGGCGGCAACGAGGTCCTGAACGAGGCCGCGCGCACGGCGGCCCGCAACGACGCCACGCTGCACGTGCTCGGCCTTCTGTCGCCCGGCGGCGTGCACAGCCACGAGCGCCAGATCGCCGCGATGGTCGAGCTCGCGGCGGCGCGCGGTGCGCCGCGCATCGCGGTGCACGCGTTCCTGGACGGCCGGGACACGCCACCGCGCAGCGCCTGTGCGTCGCTCGAGTACATGCGCGGCGTGTGCGAACGAACGGGCCGCGCCCGCATCGTCGACATCGTGGGACGGTACTACGCGATGGACCGCGACAAGCGCTGGGATCGCGTCGAGCGCGCGTATCGGCTGATCGTGGATGGCGAAGCTCCGTTCACCGCGCGCGATGCGCGGTCGGCGCTCGACGCGGCGTACGCCCGCGGCGAGAGCGACGAGTTCGTGCAGCCCGTCGCCATTCTCGACGCATCGGGTCGGCCCTCGCGGATGTCCGACGGCGACGTCGTCGTGTTCATGAATTTCCGCGCCGATCGCGCCCGCGAGATGACACTCGCCCTCACCGATCCCGAGTTCCAGGGGTTCCCCCGACCGCGCGTGCCGAAGCTCGCGTCGTACGTGATGCTCACGAACTACGGCGACGAGATCGAGCACGCGAGCGTCGCGTTCGGACCGCAGTCGGTGGGGAACGGCCTGGGCGAGTACCTCTCGAACCTCGGGCTCGCGCAACTGCGCATCGCCGAGACCGAGAAGTACGCGCACGTCACGTATTTCTTCAGCGGCGGGGTGGAGACACCTTATCCGGGCGAGGACCGCATCCTGGTGCCGTCGCCCAAGGTGCCCACGTACGATCAGAAGCCGGAGATGAGTGCCGCCGAGGTGACCGACCGGCTCGTCGCCGCGATCGAAAGCGGCAAGTACGACGCGATCGTGTGCAATTACGCCAACGCGGACATGGTCGGTCACACCGGCAACCTGGAGGCGGCGATCCGCGCGATGAAGACGATCGACGCCTGCCTCGCCCGGGTCGTCGATGCGGCGGGCCGCGCCGGCGGCGAGGTCGTGATCACCGCCGATCATGGCAACGCGGAAAAGATGCGCGACGTCACGACCGGCCAGGCGCACACCGCACACACGCTGTCGCTGGTGCCGTTCGTCTACGTCGGGCGGTCCGCCCGCATGGCCGAACGTGGTGCGCTACAGGACGTCGCGCCGACGCTCCTTGCGATCAT
>Ga0081539_10007394_pt1 | contig 10040 bp, 7 predicted proteins | sample TabmetS4T2R2_FD_71023 | JGI IMG/M metagenome (GOLD analysis project Ga0081539, IMG submission 71023) | Tabebuia heterophylla rhizosphere microbial communities from the University of Puerto Rico - S4T2R2 | ecosystem: Host-associated > Plants > Roots > Rhizosphere ... | reverse complement strand
CCGGCGAATTCCTCGGTCAACTCCGCACTGAAAGCGGCAAGTTGGTCAAGATCGAAGGATTGTGGGGATTTGCTTTCGGCAATGGAATCCAGGGACAGCCGACCAACGTCCTCTTCTTCGCCGCCGGCCCCGATGATGAGAAGGGCGGACTTTACGGACGCATCGAAGCGGTCCCGGTGGACGACGACGACGATTATGACAACGCCCAGCCGAGTGAAAATACTAAATAGAATATTCTCTCCGCTCGGGTTTCTCACGATTTAAGGTGTAGATCAATGCAGAAAACTGAACCCACTGTTCGCCTCCGGGCAAAGCAGCGAGTTCAGTTTTCTCGACGGATAGATCCTTCCAAGTTTTAAGCAGTATCTCGACTGTCTCTGATTACTTCACCCAGGTTCCCAATCCATCTTCCCACTTATTGTGCGTCAGCCGCTGAGTAAATCCGTCTTTCAGGCGCACGGCATAGAGATCGCCGTAAGGCTGCGGGAGGAACATGGTCTCTTGCATCAACGGTGACTCGTCGTTATATCCGCCTCGATCCGAAGTAAAGATCAGCCATTCGCCGTCGGGCGAGTAGCGCGGGTGCATGTTCAGTCCCGGCACGTTTGTTATGCGGCGCGGCTTGCTGACACCTTCTTCGGGGCTGAGATCCATCGTATAAATTTGATAGCCGTCCTCGCGACCGGAGGTGAAAGCGATCTGGTTACCTTTCGGCGAGAACGTCGGCATCGTGTCGGTCGCCGGGTCGTTGGTCAAACGACGTAGATTCTTGCCGTCGGCATCCATCAAGTAGATCTCGTGATTACCATCGCGTCCGCTGCGAAAGACGATCTGCCGGCCATCGGGCGAAAATGCGGGAAACGCATTGTTGCCTTTCGAGCCCTCGGTGAGGTTGATCGCACCGCTGCCGTCGGGGTGAATCTTCCAAATATGGGCAGACGCGTTCGGCCCTGCAAAATGCTCGCCGACGTTGAAGACGATCCATTGACCATCCTTCGACCAGTTCGGTGACCAGCAAGGACCGTCCTTCGATTGATAAATCACACGCATGTTCTTGCCGTCCACCTCGGAAACCGCCAGCACGAAAAATCCGTTGGCCAGTTCGGTCGCCGCCGGATTGAAAGATGGGAATGCCGCGCCTCTCGAAGCATACAATTTGAATGAGTGGCCGGGCAGATGGAGATCCTCGTGCTGCTCCCAAACCATGAAAGGAGCATCCCCATTCATCGATGGCGCTTGCGGAGCGTCTTCGAGGGGTCCGGTGCCGTAACAAACCATGCGCCGCGTCTTCGGATCGAAATCAGGCGCCCAGTATTGATTCTTCGAGTCGCTCTCAAATTGCTGGTTACTGCCGTCGGCTCCGATCGACACGATCTGCCACCGATCATTGATCTTGGCCGAGAATGCTACCCTGCCATCGCGCGTGACGGCGGGAGATAATCCATTCGTGCTGTCATCAGAGATGGGCTGAGGATCGGATCCATCGGCTTTCATCCGCCAGATGCGATAGTTCTTGCTGCCGAGTCTCTTTGCATAAAAATAGATGCTCTTTCCATCGGTCGACCAGGCGGGCGATCCGTCAACACCGTCCGGCTGTGTCAGCTGTTTGACATTCTTACCATCGGCATCCATGACATAGACGCCGGTCAACGATGTCGGAAATTTGAACATCCCATCGGCACCTCCGGCTCTCATCCTGGTCATCGTTTGATAAGCTTCAAGAGGATTGGCATGGGCGCGGTTACTCGAAAAGACGATGCGCTGTCCGTCAGGAGAGAAAGCGGGATTGAAATCTCCACCCAGACTGTGGGTTAAGTTGATGGCTTTCGATGACGGTTTGGGATCATTGGGATCGAACGGCATCACAAAAATATCGGCATTGCCGTCGCGCGTGCTGACGAATGCGATCCGCCGGCCGTCGGGCGAGAATGCCGGAGCATCTTCCATCGAATCATTGTCGGTGAGTAATCGCGGCTGTCCGCCGTTCTTGAGGTCGAGCGCATAAAGATCAGGGTTCCCTCTGCGCTCCGAGCAGAAGACCACCCACCTTCCATCGGGAGAGAAGACCGGGTTGTAATCGAGCGCCGGGTCATCGGTCAAACGCCGAGGTTCTCCTCCCTTCCCATCGAACAGATAGATCTCCCAATTGGTCGGCCGGATTGTCGTATACAGAATTTTATCCTGTGAGAGTGCAATAGTCGTCAGAACAAAAACTAACAGAATACCCGAAACCAAGTCTCTTTTTTTCTTGATCATTGTTTTTCCTCGTCTTGCAAGGTCGCTCGGAATAAGTAAGTACCGGAGAGTCCGGAGAAGTTTTAAAAGGTTTGGAGGGTTCTCTAATAACTATGTCTTCAGTGCGATAGATACTCCTTCAGACTTCTTCCGACCTACTTAACGGCAATTCCTTATCGCCTCCACAGACCAACGCGAAAAAAAGCGGCGCCGAAGATCATGGGTAACTATTTTTTTTCGTGATGGGGCTTGGTTGGAAACTGTCGGCAATCCAATTCCCTTCCCTGCTCTCACGATCCGGATGTCAGTGAATTACCCGGCTCGAAGAACGTCTTGGCCGGCGGTTGGATAAATACCGATGGATTAAGATTAGGAGTTGGCGCGTGGTTTCAGTATCGAGCGGCGCGGTAGGTTTTGGAGAGCAGATTCATGGCGCCGAAGAGAACGCCACGAATCCGCAGATTAATCGCTCTCGCTTATTTTTGCCGAGCGATCTCGTAGGTCTTGAATGGAATCTCGATGAGAGTGTCGCCGAGCGGGATTCGCAGAATGGTGTCCTGGAGATATCTCCCGTAATCATAATAGATTTTTCCACGGACGAGCGTATTGCCGGCCAGCGGCGCCGATCTGAGGGCGGTGCCCAAAATCTGTCTTTGATCGGTCTCTGCCCTTCCGCGAATGGCCGCAGCCTCGTGAGATGCCCGCGCACGCGCGGCATCATCCGGAACCGTATTGACTCTCGTTTCGGTCTTCGTCGTCGTGATCACCGCCGGTTGTGTCGGGTCGCCTGCCGATGCAGGGTTATATGTAGTTTCAGTCACGGGAACAGTTTCATGCACCGTCTTGGTTGCGGTTGATCCGCTTGATTCGGCCATGGCGGCCCGTCCCCTTGCCGCATCTGTAATCTCTTTTGCCAGGGCTTCTGCCCGTACCAAACGTGGATTGGCAAACCCCGGATAACTCCCCTGAAGTTGAATATCTTCGGGCCGGATCTCGATGGTCTTCAAGGTGAAGTTGTTGATCTCCAAATCGACGCAGAGGCGATTGAAACGTTCACTGATCGATGCCGTAATAGTGACGCCTTTAGCGCCATCGACCACCAGCTCTTTCGATACCCCACCGGTGCGCAAAAGCAAGGTCGAGCCCGGTTGAGACTCCTGCCAGCGGATTGTCCGTTGGTTTTGAGCAAACCCGAATGTGGCAAGGGTGATAAGAACAGCAGCGATCAGAGATGGATAGACTAACAACCTCATAGCATTCTCCTATAGTTGCGTCCGTTTTCTGCGAGGCGCTAATTATACCAAAGCAATATCATTGAAGCCATTCGATTCGGCCGGCTGAAATTCAACTCAAGTCTTCGTCAAGCGAGGAGGTCTCTTCCTGTAAGATCTCGGCGATCATCTGCCTTCTGATGATCGCCATGACCGGGGCGCGCATCGTCTCTTCATCCCAATTTGACGCCGCGGGAGTCTTCTTGAGGATCTCCTTTCTGGATTTGGCATAAAGCGCATCAAATGTTTCGCGCGGAAGCCGTCGAATGCGCTCTTCGACCTTCACGAGCAACTCCTCCTCTTCCCTTTGCCTGGCCAGCTCCTCCATCTCGCGTTGAATGGCGTTCTTCTGATGCTCGGATTGCTGTTTCCACATCACTTCGGCGGCCGCGAGATACTGCATGAGCCCGCCGAACTGAGCTATTTTGAACTTGGTCTTCTTCGCCTCGGCGAGCGCAAAATCGATAAAGAACCAGGCTCCTTCGGTTCCCAAACGCCTGATGACATCTTCGGCGTGCTTGACCTCGGTGCTCTTCGGACGGGGTTGGTAGTCCTTGGTCCCCTGCGCGACGAGGTGAAAATGCTGAAGCAGTCTGATGGCGATCGATGCGACTTCCCTTCCCTTCCCCTCCTCTTCCGGGTCGAGGTCGCTCGAATGGTCCTCCGAGTAGAGCTTCCGGTTGAATCGCTCGAACTCAGCGATCGCTCGCGGTCCAGGCACATATGACATCACCCAGTCAGTGATGCCTTCGGAATCTCTCGTCGATTGATAGGTGACCTTGGTGATATATCCCGACTTGATGTGCGATTGATGAACCTTGTACATCCGCTTGTTCATATCGATCGCGCTCGTCTGCCGCGGCTGTCCGGAGTAGGCGCAATAATCCGAGTAGAGCAGTTTTGCCTCCGGATAACCGTATTTGAGCGCCGCGTAGAGCTGATAGCTGATAATCTCATAAAACCTCTGCGCCGATGGAGTCAGCTCCTTCAGATACTGGAAATCCAGCGGTCTGGTGCCGGCGCGATTGAGCACGCGCCGGTACTGTTCGTTGATCAGAATGATCACGCCGTCGGATTTTTCACCGTTGGGAAGTTCATCGCCGCGAAAAGCCACGCTGTACTTGGTGAAGGTCGCTTCGAGCTTCTGCCTTCCGCCGTCGATGCCCTTGTAGGCCAGATTGGCGGTAATGAGTGCTCCCGCATTCTGTTGAAGCGCGCGCTTGATGCTGTTGGTATTCGCACCGGAAGGATTGATCCCAAGCTCCTGGCAGATTTCGCTGAGGCTCCCCAATCTGATCATCGTCGGAACCGGTCGCCCAGCCTCGTCTATCCGGCGGTTGATGACCAGCGTCTCAATTCGATAGGCGAGCTGCCCTGCTTCGCCAACATCGGGGTTGAAAGAGACTCTCCAGGAAAGTTTAGTCTGCCCCCCCGAATCTTTCTTGTTGATCTGGATATTCATACCTCCCTGCCCGAAGAGATTGTGGGCCGGCAACCTGGAGATGACGGTGTCGGTCCTAATGATATCCAGATCCTGCTTCTGTGACTCTTGCTTCTGTAGCTCTTGCTTCTGTGGTTGGGAAGCAAGCTTTCGCGGATCTTTGGATGGCATGCCTGTTCCTATATTTTTGACCGCCGCATGTGTATATACACATGTTATATAGTCATGTAGTCAAATAGTCATGGTCGGCTAAGTCCTGTGTTTTATCTATTTTAAGCGCGTTTTCTTCTCCCGGAATTACGTGTTTCTTCTCTGGCAATTACGTGTTTCTTCTCCCGGAATTACGCGTCTCTTCTCTCGATTTTACGTTTTGCTTCTCCCGGAATTACGGCGCTTCTCCCGGAATTACGCGTTTCTTCTCCGGCAATTACGTGTTATTTCCCCCGGAATTACGAACCGGAATTTGCCGGCGCCGCCTTTCCCCGCAAGTAGGCTTAGGACGATTCTCGGTGCCAACTTGCAGTTTTTCATTCTAATCAAAGCCGAATTCTTCCCTGCCCGTTCGGAGCTTCCTCATTTGAGCCTCATTTCGTTAGATTTACATGATTGCGAAACAAGGTTTTGGCGACTTCCCTGCCCTGTTTCTCTCGAAATTACGTGTTACGGGATATGAAAGCCGCTGAAATTGCCGCCGAAAATGTAGATTGGGGCAAATTCACTTCGTCTGAGAATGATTGCACCCTCTCGAACGTGAATTCTCTGAGAATGACCCTCTGTGCCCCAAGCTGACTCCGCCCAATGTCGGCGGCCATTTCTGATATTTCTCCCGGAATTACGTTGCTATCCCCTCAGAAAGCCTGGGTCAATTCCCTGCCCTGCCCTATTAACTCCTTTGGCATTAGTCTTTTATTGTCAAATCGGGCGAGTTCGGCGGAATAAATTGAACGCCTCTGCTATTTTTGATAATATTCAATTTTATGACGATCTCTATTTACCAAAAAGTGGGACTTTTTGTAAAATGAATTCTAGAGATAATTAACTGAAAGAAGAGTGATTTCAACATGGAGCTAGGGGCGTATGACGGACATCATTACGGTCGGCAATGAAAAGGGCGGAGTCGGTAAGACGACCTCAGTGGTCAACCTGGCAGCGGCTTTTGCCAGTATGGGCAAAGCAGTGTTGGTGATAGATAACGATCCTCAAGGCAACGCCAGCGAATTGCTCGGGGTCGATCGCGGGCAAGTTGAAATGAAATCATTGGCGCAGGCGATCTTCGATCGAAAGTCACTCGAAGATTACCGGAGCAAATCCAATATCGAAGGGGTTGACCTGCTCGCCGGGACCCCCCTGCTCAAGCAGGTCATCAAGGAGTTCGGGCATACGCACCGGCAGGACAAATTGCTCAATAAAGTTTTTGAGACGAAAGCCCTTGATGAGTACGATGTGGTTTTGATCGACACCCATGGCTCCGGCGATTGCCTGCTGCTCTCTTCCCTGGCTACCTCCGATTACTATGTGATCCCCGTCTTTGCTGAACCGGAATCGGCCAGGGGACTGCTCGATATGCTCAAATCGACCGTCGAATTACGCGAGGAGATCAATCCGACCCTCACGTTGCTCGGCGTGGTCATCACCAAATTCGATAAGAACAACTCCACTCACCGGGAGTTCGCCGAGACGATCCGCAACATCGGAAAGAACGCGAAGGTCAGGGTCTTCACCAACATGATTCCGATCTCAAGCTCTGTTCCCGCCGCCTCGAAGAAACAGATCTCGCTGATCGAGTACAGGCGCGATCTGCCGATCAGCCAATCTTACATGGCTTTGGCCGGCGAGATGATGCCGATGATCGGGAAGAAGAGGCCGGGCCGTCCGTCGGTTCCGGATGTCGAGAAGTTCGGCCGCCACATCGACGAGATCGAGGAGATTTTGGCCGAAGCCTAAACTGCGAGGACAACGTGTTGTCCTCATCATCCGGGCCTGGCCATTCAGGCTTCATCGGCCGAGGACAACACGTTGTCCCGGTCCTGGTTCTCCTCACTCGAGGACAACGCATTGTCCTTGAGCGAACCTCAGTTCCAAGCAATGAGAAATTGGCAGATAGTCGCATATGGCTAAAGGAAAGAAACAGACGGCAGATGATCTGCTGCGGCGATATTCCGAGGAGACGATCAGTCTGGAGACTGTCACCTCGCGGCCGGCGGCGCCAGCCAGGCGCGTCAATCCGCTGCTCGAGAGCGTTCGACGGAACGTCAATCGTGTCGTCATGCTTCCGATCGAATTGTTGGTGATCGAGGAGAACATTCGCCGTCAGGTAGATGAAAAGTCTCCGGAATTCACGAGTCTGGTGGATTCGATCCGCGAAAGCGGCATCCGGCAGAACATCATCGTGGATCTGAGGGATGAAGACGAAGAGAATTTTAAGCTGGTCGTGATTGCCGGTCAGCGGCGTACTCTGGCAGGGAAGCGAGCCGGGGTAAAACAGGTCGCGGCGCTTGTCCTGAGGATGAAAGGGCGAGGCGACCGGTTGGTCGAGGGGCTCGCCGAAAATCTCTTGCGCGAGGATCTGCATTGTCTCGACCAGGCCGATGCTTACGCCGCGCTCGTCGAGGAGGGCTGGACTCAAGACGAGATCGCCGAGAAGTTCGAGCGCCGGCGGCGAACCATTCTCCAGTTTCTGCGCCTCGCCCGCTATCCGCAAAAAGCCAAGGACCTCATCCGGGCGAACAGGGAAGTCTTCACGACCAATCTGCTCTTCAATAAATTCGTCGCGAAGACATGGAAGAACGATGAGCAGTTGCTGCAGGCGCTCAGTGAGGCGATCAGCGGCAGAAAGCCGGTGGTCGCGCCTCAGACCAAAATAACGACGACTCAGGCTCGACTGGTCAAGGCCGTGGGCCGCTACAACGGTCTTGACTGCAAGGTCTCAGGAAATGATGAGGCCGGGAAAATAATCATCTCATATAAGAGCAAGGCCGCACTCGAAAAGATCATCTCCTTATTCGAGGATGATTGAGCACGAATTTCGGTCTTGATCAAACCTCGAATTCAGGCTCATCACAACTACTCAGTCAAAAAGTTCCGATCGATCTCACTCGTTGTTTGGCTCTCCGCGAGCTCGCACGGACCACCAAGATCAACCCCTAAAACAATCGCGTCAAGAAGCTGGGAAGTAGGGAAGGGAAGAAACAAAATATCAATTGGAAAGAGTGGAGAGAGGTGGGGGTCGAGATGGTAGAAGGGCGGGGCAGGGAAGTGATCACCAATTTTTTATTTGAAGCCTGTCTTTTGAAAAGCAGGGCAGGGAAGCGGAAGCAAAATTTTTACTCGTCTCGGCGAGCATTAAGAGAACTGGTCATCCCCCCATCAAGTCGGACGAAGGTTCGTTTGCCGCTCTGATAGCCGTCAGTGGTGATCAGAAATCCCGCTGAACGGCTCCGATTTCTGTATCCTGGATTTGGAATTAGGGTTCATCTGCCGGCGGTTGTCGGGGAAGGGAAGGGAACTCGCGGCCGTCGGATCGCGAAGCGTTTGCCAAACCTCTCGTCCTCGGCTTGCTGTCGGCCTAAGCCGGATTTTGTCGATCGCTCCCACCAATTGATCCGAGTCTTCCAGAATCTCACCCAACGTCCAATCGTTCGCTTCGTCTGGCCTGATCTCCCGCATCGCGAAGAAGAACTCCTTCATCCGTTCGTCAAGAGATGTCGTCGCTCTACCTCTTTCACAGTGATCAGATCGTCAACTTGATGATCGGAGGAAGCCTCTTTCAGAAACCGGGATCAAGTCGGGGCATCGCTCCTTAGGCTTCTTGGTTACGCGGTTGATTGCCGAGATCGAGGAGAAGAGATTGAGCTCTTTTGCTCGTCTCCGGATTACCATTTTGTACCCCTCGATTTGCGCAGGTTCTCCATTTTTGCCGGCCAAAAAATGAGACCAAAATCCGGCTCGCGCAGATATTTACTACCGGGTTGTTTCACAAATTTCCACAAGCTAAACGACTCGGCGATCTGGCCTAACCCAAAGAAGCGTAGAACATAGTCTGACTAAGAAATTGTAACCTTTTGAAAGGTAAAATAGAGCAAAATATGATGGTCAACCTACACAAAGATAACATTTGTGTGGGCCGATCGGATGGGGTAACTATTCAGGTACCTCGCCAAGAAATTGGCTTTAAAGCCATTGCGGGCAGGGATCAATCACTACTACTGACTACCTCGTCATCACCCTCGGCTCATCTCCCCCAGATTCTGACGAACTGGGAAAGATTGATCTCATCATCCTTCACTCAGCCTCTTGACAGTTCAATGTTTTGCTCTACAATGCAGGGCATATGGAGGCTCAAAACTATCGACTCCTTGGTGGCTTTGAATCTTTACTCTTGCTCGCGATCTTGCGGTTGGGCGACAGGGCCTACGGGATCGCCATCCGCCAGGAGTTACTCAATCAAGCAGACAAACAGGTCGCCATCGGCGCCATCTACACGGGTCTTGATCGCCTCGAGCAGAAAGGCTTCATCGAGTCCTGGATGGGGGAGCCGACTGCCGAGCGGGGCGGGCGGGCCAAACGGTTTTACCGGGTGACGACCACTGGATTGAACGCTTTCAACGACACGCAGCGCGCCATGCGGGGACTGCTCGACGGTCTCAATCTCGCTGGCAGCGCGAAGTAAGAAGCAGAGAGGCGTCACCGGCCATCGATCGCGATTTGAGATCAAGGGGGCAGTCATCGCTCCCGATCTGTGGCTGATCTTCTGCGCAGCATCTTCAACCATCATGCTCACACGCCAGCAACTTTACGAAATTTATCACCAAGGGCCGCGGGTCGCGGTCCGCTTCATGGAGAATTTGCTCGAGCACATTGCCCATCAGGAACAGATTCTCGGTCATCAACAGCAATACCAGATCGATGAACTCAGTCAGAAAGTCAAAAAGCTGAAAGGGCAACTGGAACGAGTCAAAGACCGGCTCGTCAAACAAGAATGTCTCGTTTATGAGCTGACACGCAGACTGCAGCAAGCCAATAAGGCGCTCGCCGAGTCGCAGCCGGCAACCGCACGCCACGATCGCGACTCGCACAATTCGCATCTTCCACCA
>Ga0081539_10007393_pt1 | contig 10042 bp, 11 predicted proteins | sample TabmetS4T2R2_FD_71023 | JGI IMG/M metagenome (GOLD analysis project Ga0081539, IMG submission 71023) | Tabebuia heterophylla rhizosphere microbial communities from the University of Puerto Rico - S4T2R2 | ecosystem: Host-associated > Plants > Roots > Rhizosphere ... | reverse complement strand
GACGACCTGACCGGCCGGCTTGCCCGACGCCTGACGCATCACCGCTCGCTCCTCTCGCGGTCGGCGACGCCCGTGCGCACGCTGTCCGGGACGCGCGTCGGCGGCTCGTCGGGGTGGTCCTTCCCCGTCCGGCCGCGGCGGAGCATGACGACCAGCCCGCTGGCGACGGCCACGACGATCACGGCCATGACGGCGAGGTGGGCGCCCGGGGGCGGCTCGTGGCCGGCCGCGGCGATCAGGACGAGCTCAGAGGCAATCACGCCCTTGACGCTAGGGCGGGACCGTTCGCCCGGAAACCTCCCGCGAGGGGACATTCCGGCTCCTCATTTCGTGGAGAAGGGTCCCCCCAACGGGCGATGCGCGCCCCCGTACGGGAGATACGCTCAACGACGTGTCGCACGCCGCCACGGCCCGCCGCCTCGTCGCGCCCCGGCACGCTCCTGAAGCGCTCGTCGACGCGGCCATCGCCCTCACCGCCTTCGCCGGCCCCCCCGCGCAGCCCGCGCACGAGGGCGGCGGGCCGCTCGAGTCCGGCCCCAACCACCTCGACGCGCTCGGCGGCGTGCTCACGGCGTGCGCGACGCTGCCGCTCGTCGCCTGGCGCCGCAATCCCGCCGGCGTCTTCGCGCTCACCGCGGCCGTGAGCGTGCTGCTCGGCGGGCTTGGGTATGGCCTGCCGCTGCCGCTGGGGCCAACCGCAGCCTTGTACCTGCTCGTCGCGAGCCGGCCCGCCACCGACCCGTGGACCCGCCGCGACGGCGTCGTCACCGCCGGACTCTTCACGGCGTACCTCGCCGCCACCTGGCTCGGCGGCGACGGAGCACCCGGAAGCGCGTTCCTGCACACCGGGCTCGCCTGGGCGGTCGCCTGGTTCGCCGGCGAACGCAGCCGCCTGCGTCATGCGCACATGCTCGAGCTGCACGAGCGCGCCATGCGCAGCGACCGCGAGGCTGAGCGCGACCGCCGCCTGGCCGCCGCCGAGGAGCGCACGCGCATCGCGCGCGACCTCCACGACTCGGTCGGGCACGCGATCAACGTGATCGCGATCCGCGCCGGGGCGGCGCGCCTGCGCCACGCACAGGATCCCGACCGCTCGCTGGGCGCGCTCACCGCGATCGAGTCGATCGCGCGATGCACGAGGGACCGCCCCCGCGGTCCATCCTCCAGGGCCATCGGCCGCGCGCCACCCCCAGTGCGCCAGCCGAGGTTGGTCAGCCGGATTGGATGGGCGGATCGATCGATCCGTCCGTCGGGGAGGAGCCGGCTCATGGGAACCGGTTGAACCAGTGCGCCGCGAGTCCCGCGCCCCCCACGACGGTGAGGAGCGCCGCCGCGGCGAACCACTGCGTCACCTCGCGCTGCTCGGTCGTGTAGCCGATCCGGGAGCCGAGGCTGTCGTAGATCGCGGCGAGATCCCCCGCGGTCGGCGCCTCGAAGGCGCGGCCCGCCGTGGTCTCGGCGATCGCGGCCAAGGTCTCGGTGTCCGGAGGCACGTTGACCGTGTGCAGGACGCCGACGTCGTCGGGCACGGTCACGACGCCGTCCGCGGTCCCGAGCGCGATCGTGTAGATCGGTACGTCGACGCCGGCCGCAGCCTCGGCGGCCGGCAGCGCCTCGAGCTCGCCGGTCGAATTTGCGCCGTCCGAGAGGAGGACGATCGCGGTCACCGGTTCCTCGGCCGCCGTGCCGGCCGATGCCGACGGCGTGGGCGAGACTGAGCTCGACGGCGTCGGAGAGCCGGACGGCGAAGGCGCCGCACTCGGCGCGGTCGGCGCGGTCGCCGGATCGAGCCCGGCGGCCTCGAGCGAGGCCGCGATCGCGTCTCCGAGGGCCGTCCCACCGCGGGCGGCGAGGTCATCGATCCCCTGGTGGATCAGCGCCCGGTCGGTCGTCGGCGAGACGAGGACGCGCGGCGCGGTCGAGAACGCGACGAGCCCCACCTTCACGCCGGCCGGCAGGCCGTCGACGAAGTCGCTCGCGGCCTGCTTCGCCGCGGCCAGCCGCGACGGGGAAACGTCCGTGGCCATCATCGACCCGGACACGTCCATCGTCAGGATGATCGTCGCCTCCTCGCGCGGCACCGCCACGGCCATCGACGGCCGGGCGAGCGCCACGACGAGCGCGGTCATGGCGACGAGATAGAGCGCGGGCGGCACGTGGCGGCGCCAGGCCGGTGTGCGCGGGACGAGGTTCTCGAGCAGGTCCACGTTCGTGAACCGGACCGCGTAGCGGCTCCGGCGGCGCTGGACGAGGCGGTACACGACGAGCGCGACGGGAACGAGGAGCAGGCCGAGGAGGAGGATCGGGTCGGCGAAGGTCATGACCGGATTCCCCGGAGGTGGAGCTCGCTCGCGAGCGTCCGCAGCCAGTCGCCGCGGGTCGACAGGACGAGGTGGTCGACCCCGATCCGGCGGAGGTCTGCCGCGACCGCGGCACGATCTGCGGCGGCCGCCTCGGCGAACCGGTCGCGCAGCCGGCGTGACGAGGTGTCGATCCGGACCTCCCGGCCGGTCTCCGCGTCGATCAGGGTGAGCTCGCCGACGTCGGTCAGCTCGCCTTCGCGCGGATCGTCGATCTCGACGGCAAGGACCTGGTGCCGGGCGGCGAGCGCGGCGAGTGGCCGGCGCCAGTCGGCGGCCACGTCCCGCGGGCCGCGGAAGTCGGTCACGAGGACGACCAGCCCGCCACGGGGTGCCGCGGCGTTCGCCAGCCGCAGGGCCCCGGCCGCGGACGTCGCTCCGACCCCCTCCTCGACGGTCTCGACCCGGCTGGCGAGGAGCAGGCCGAGGAGCCCGGCCCGGCCGGCGGCCGGCGGAACGCGCCGGTCGTGGGAACCGCCGAACGTGACGATCCCGAGGCGGTTCCCGCGCTGAGTGGCCAGATGCCCGATCGCGACCGCCACGCCCTCGGCGACGTCGGCCTTGCGCCGATCGGCCGTGCCGAACGTCATCGACGGGGAGACGTCGAGGAGCAGCCAGGCGGTGAGCGCCCGCTCGGGGACGTGGACGCGGACGTGCGGGACGGTCGTCCGGGCCGTGACGTTCCAGTCGATCCGGCGGACGTCGTCGCCTGGTTCGTACGGCCGCACCTGAGCGAGCTCCGTGCCGCCGCCCAGGTCGTGCGCCCGGTACTCCCCGGGGAGGAGGCCGCGGATCCGGCGGCCCACCGTCAGGTCGAGCGCGCGGAGGAGGGCCTCGGGCGTGGGGCCGGGGCCGGGACGCGCCGGGGTACGCGCCGGCGTGCCTGAAGGTGTCGCGCCGCTGGGTCGCCGGGTCATGCCGTCGCCTCGCGCAGGAGCGCGGCTCGGTCGGCGGCCTCGGCCCGCGCGATCAGCCCGTCGTGGGCGACGCGCGGCACCGGGACGGCATCGATCAGCCGGTCGAGGATCATGTCCGCGCTGACCTCCTCGGCCAGCGCCGTGAAGCTCGGGACGATCCGGTGGCGGAGGACGTCGCGCGACAGGTCGACGACGTCGCCAGGGAGCACGTAGCGGCGACCGCGGACGAGGGCGAGCGCGCGTGCCGCGTGGACGAGGTTGATCGAGCCCCGCGGGCTCGCCCCGAACGCCACGTACGGCTTGACGGCGGGGAGCCCGACGCGCTCCGGGTGGCGGGTCGCGTCGGTGAGGGCGACCGCGAAGTCGACGATCGGCCGGTCGACGTAGACCTCGGCCGTCAGCGCCTGGAGCGTCGCGAGCCGGTCGTTCGTGAGGATCGGCGTGATCGAGGCCGCCGGTCGGAGCGAGCGCTCGACGACGAGCGCCTCCTCCTCGGCGCTCGGATAGCCGACGACGACCTTCATCATGAACCGGTCGACCTGGGCCTCGGGGAGCGGGTACGTTCCCTCCGACTCGATCGGGTTCTGGGTCGCCATCACGAGGAACGGCCGCGGGACCGGGTGGCTCTCCGGTCCGATCGTCACCTGGCGCTCCTGCATGACCTCGAGGAGCGCGGACTGGACCTTGGCGGGCGCCCGGTTGATCTCGTCGGCGAGGAGGAAGTTGCAGAAGACCGGCCCGAGCTCGGTGTCGAACGTCCCGCGATCGGGCCGGTAGATCCGCGTTCCCACGAGGTCGCCGGGGACGAGGTCCGGCGTGAACTGGATCCGCCGGAAGGAGGCGTGGAGGACGTCGGCGAGGGTCTTGATCGTCAGGGTCTTCGCGAGGCCGGGCACGCCCTCGAGGAGGAGGTGCCCGCCCGCGAGGAGGGCGACGAGCACGCGCTCGAGCATCGCGTCCTGGCCGACGATCACCCGGCGGATCTCGTACAGGACGGCTTCCGCTGTCTGCCGGGCATCGATCGCGTCGTCGAGGGGTGTTCGGGGTGGCTGCGCGGCACGCGGCCGGGTGGCGCGGTCGGCGGTGGGTGCCGGCGTCGGCAGGTGTGGATCGGTCACGCTGGTCTCCGCACCCGTGGGCACGGGTGAAGCTGGGGCGGTGGCGACGACCCTCCCTGGACCGTTGGGCCGAAGGCTCGCCGGGGTCGATGAAAGCGGCATGAAAGCGCGGAGGCGATGCAACGCGATGAGGGCGCGTGGGGTTCCGGCGGACATGGCCGCTTTCGCCGTGGGCCCGCGCACGGCGCTGCCGCCCACCCTCGACGAGCCGCTGCTGCTGGAGGCGGTGGCGGCTCTCGCCGATACGGATCCGGCTCTCGCGGCGATCGTCGCGCGCCACGGCCCGCCGCCCTTGTGGGCCCGCCCGGCCGGGTTCGCCACGCTCGTCGCGATCGTCCTCGAGCAGCAGGTCTCCCTCCGGTCGGGCGCGGCCGCCCTCGAACGACTCCGGGCCGCCGCCGGCTCGCTGGATCCCGATGACGTCGCCGCGCTCGGCGAGGACGGCGCCAGAGCAGCAGGCCTGACCCGACAGAAGGTGCGCTACGTGGTGGGTCTCGCTGGAGCGGCCCGCGACGGACGGTTCGACCCGGCGGCGATCGCGGCCGCGCCGGACGACGACGCCCGGGATCGGCTCACGGCCTTGCTCGGCGTCGGCCGCTGGACGGCCGGCATCTACCTGCTCATGGCGTTGGGGCGCCCCGACGTCTGGCCGGAAGGCGACCTCGCTCTCGCGACGGCGATGCGCCGCGCCCTCGACCTCGATGCCTTGCCGGATGCCGCGAGCCAGCGCACGATCGCGGAGCGGTGGCGTCCATGGCGCGCGGTCGCCGCGCGGATCCTGTGGCACGGATACCTGGCCGGCGAACGCTGAGTCCCGGCGGCGGCCGTGGCGCGTGGCCGGCCACCGGCGCGACCGTTTCCTGGGCCGGGTTCGCGCTAGACGCCTGCAATGCGGCCGCGGGCCCGCGTGACCCGTTCGCCACGAACGGCCTCCTACGGTCGGATCGAGCGTCCTTCGCATCCGCGACGGCCGCCGGCCGGGGGCCCACCGCTCGCCGGCCTGATCGGAGCCCGCACGGAGACCCGTCCGCGATGCGCCGGACCCTGCCACTCCAGGACGTCGCCCGCCTGACCGGCCAGCCGGTCGAGCGGTTGCGCCAGTGGTGCGCGACCGGCCTCCTCGCATGCGATCGCGTGGACGGCGAGTGGGCCCTGCCCGATGCCGAGCTGCCGGCCGCGCATGCCCTCGCGGCGGTTGGTCCGCGACTTGCGACGACGCCCCTACCGGACGGCGTTCGGCTGGTGGTCGTCGCGTTCCGCGACCACGCGGCGGCCCGTCGTGCCCTCGACCAGATCCGGACGCGGACCGGCGTCCACCCGAGCGACATCGAGCTGGCGCCGATGTCGATCGACGGGATGCCGCGGGTCCTCGTCGCCGGCCGGGTCCCGGGGCGCCACGCGGCGACGATCGAGGCGATCGTCGTGGAGGCGGGCGGGCAGCTCATCGATGGCACGCACGGACTCGGCGCGCGGTCGACGAGCCGGATGGACGAGGGCAGGATCGGCGGCTTCGGCGCGTAGGGACCGCGCTCCGGCTCAGATCATTCGGCAGGAATCGAATCGAGGGGTATCCTGCGCCTCACGGCGACGCATCCGGGTGTTCGCCTGGAACGAGGGCTCGGGTGGACACCGCACACGCATTGCGCGCGACGTCGGACGCCTTGCTCCGCGACCTCGACGTCCTCGTCGCCATCGAGGAAGAGAAGCGCACGCTCCAACCGGGTGACCCGCGGCTCATCGAGCTCGCGGACCGGGTCGACTCGATCGCCCATCGGGTCCTCGGCGGCACGACCCGCCAGGCCGCGCTGACGAAGATCGCGACCGCCCAGGTCGAGGCCGGCACGACGGACGCCCCGGAGGCGTCGATCGAGGAGACCGCGCGCCCGATCCAGGCGATCCTCTCCGAATGGCGCGACGCCGAGCGGCGCGCGGCGGCAGCGGAGCCGGGATCAGCGGATGCCGCGGAAGCGACGGCGCTCGTCGAGCGCCTCCGGACCGAATACCGCTCGGCGCAGGAAGCGGCCCACCGGAAGCCCTGATCGGGGTGCCGCGGGCTCGCCGACTTCTCAGCGAGTTCTCAACCGGCCGGCTCACGGTTCCGCGCGTCGGGCGCCAGCTCCCAGGGCGCCCCGCTCGGTGGGCGCCATGAAACTCAAGCTCGTCGCGATCGTCCTCCTCCTCGTGGTCGGCGGCGCTGCCGTCGTCGTCACGCTCGGCGGGCTGCCCCGGAACGCGGCCGCGGCGACGACCTACCTCACCTCGACCGCGACGGTCACCGACGTCCGCGACGACGTCGCGGCGACCGGCTCGGTGGCGGCCTCGGCGGCCTGGGATCTCGCGTTCGGCACGGATCCCGTGGATTCCGGCTCGTCGAGCCCCTCGAATGGCGGGGGCGACACCGGGACCTGGCGCGTGTCGGACGTGAACGTGTCGGTCGGCGACACCGTCACGAAGGGCCAGGTCCTCGCGACCGCCACGAACGCGACGCTCGCCGCCAGCATCACGGCGGCGAGGAACAGCTGGACGATCGCGGCCCTCCAGGAGGCACAGGCCGAGGAGGCCTACGACGACGCGACGACCGACGACGCGCGTCGCCAGGCGCGGACGGGCTGGCTGAACGCGAAGAACCAGCTGGCATCGGCCCATCAGGCCCTCCTCGATCTCAAGGCGACGGCGGCGAAGAATCGGCTCGTCGCTCCCGCCGCCGGCATCGTCACCGGCGTGTCGATCACCGCAGGATCCGACGCGGGACCAGACGCCGCGATCACGATCGCCGCGGCCGAATACGAGGTCAGCGCGGATGTCGTCGAAAGCGACATCTCGTCGATGAAGCTCCAGCAGGCGGCGTCCGTGACCGTCGCCGCGATCGACGCGACGATCGAGGGCACCGTGACCGCGATCGCCCCGGCCGCCGAGTCCTCCTCGAACGGCAACGGCGTCGTCTCCTACGCGGTCACGGTCTCATTGGCCAAGCCCCCGGCCACGCTCCGGGCCGGGATGACCGCCGACATCACGATCACCACGGCGTCCGCGACGAACGTCCTCGCCGTCCCCGCGGCCGCGGTGCGCGGAATCCAGGGCAACTACTCGGTGCTCGTGATGACGGCAGCCGGCACGCCCGAGCCGCGCGCGGTCACCGTCGGGCTGATGACGAGCTCACTCGTCGAGATCCAGTCCGGCCTGAACGAGGGTGACGAGGTCGTCACCGGCACCAGCTCCGCCCAGCGCTCGGGGACCGGCGTGACGGCTGGGCCCGGAGGCGGCGGGTTCGTGGTCCCGGGCGGCGGTGGTGGCCGGGTCACCAACGGCGGGCCGGTGTTCGAGACGAAGCCATGAGCGACTCGCCGTGGGCCGGGCCACGCGCGTCACGGACGGAGGCGCCGGCGCCATTGGACGCTGCAGCGCCGGCATCGGCCGCACCCGGGCCGCCGGCAACGGGCCTGCCGCGTCGCTCGATCGTCAGCCTGGAGCGGGTCAGTCGGACCTACGCCATGGACCACGTCCGGGTCGACGCGCTGAGCGACGTCTCGCTCGAGGTCGCCGACGGTGAGTTCGTCGCGATCGTCGGCCCGTCGGGATCGGGCAAGAGCACGATGATGAACATCATCGGCTGTCTCGACCGGCCCACCGCGGGCGTCTATCGCCTCGCCGGCGCCGACGTCGCCGAGCTCGACGACGATCGGCTCGCGCGCCTCCGGAGCTGGACGATCGGGTTCGTCTTCCAGTCGTACAACCTCCTTCCCCGGACCACGGCGCTCGACAACGTCGCCACCCCGCTCCTCTACCAGGGCGTCGGGCGGCGCGAGCGAATCCGGCGGGCGACGGCCGCGCTCGAGCGGCTCGGGCTCGGGGATCGCGCCCGGCACGAGCCGACCCAGCTGTCCGGCGGCCAGCAGCAGCGCGTCGCGGTCGCCCGGGCGATCGTCACCGACCCGGCGCTCATCCTCGCCGACGAGCCGACGGGCAACCTCGACAGCGCCTCGGGCCGGGACGTCCTCACGGTCCTCCGCGAGCTCCACGCGACGGGCCGGACGATCGTCCTGATCACCCACGACGCCGAGGTCGCGGCCGCGGCCGAACGCCAGGTCCACCTCCGCGACGGCCGGATCTGGGACGCGGAGGCGGCCGCATGAACGCCTTCGAACTGCTCCGGCTCGCGCTGTCGCGGCTCCGGACGAGCCGGCTCCGGGCGGCCCTCACGATGCTCGGCGTCGTGATCGGGGTCGCGTCGGTCGTGGCCCTCGTCGGGGTCGGCCAGGGGACGACCGCGAACATCACGAACCGCCTCGCGAGCCTCGGGACGAACCTCCTGACCGTCAGCCCGAGCGGCGGCGCCGACTCGCTGACCCTCGAGGACGCCGAGGCCATCGCGGAGCTGGACGGGGTCGCCGCGGTGGCCCCGGAGCTCCAGACCTCGGCGAGCGTCGCCGTCGGCACGAAGTCCACGACCGTGTCCATCGTGGGCACGAGCGCGCAGTACGCCCGGGTCCGCGCCTACGACGTGTGGCAGGGCACGTTCCTCACCGACGCCGCCGTGGAGCGCGGGCTCCGGGTCGCCGTCCTGGGGGCGACGACGGCGTCCGATCTCGGGCTCGACGCGAGCGCGGTCGGATCGGCCGTCTCGATCGGCGGCCTGCCGTTCCAGGTCATCGGGATCCTCCAGCCGAAGGGCGGAGCCGGCTTCAACAACCCCGACGAGCAGGTCCTCGTTCCCCTCGCGGTCGTCCAGAAGTACTTCGTGTCGGGCGATGCGATCCGCACGATCGGGGTCAGCGTCGCCTCCGAGGACCGGATGACCGAGCTGACCGACGCGATCACCGCGCTCCTCCGCGAGCGCCACGAGCTGGGCGCGACCGACACGGCCGACTTCTCGGTCTTCAACCAGACCCAGCTCCTCGACGCCGCGTCGTCGATCAGCGCGACCCTCACGCTCCTGCTCGGTGGAATCGCCTCGATCAGCCTGATCGTGGGCGGGATCGGGATCATGAACATCATGCTCGTGTCGGTCCGCGAGCGGACCCGCGAGATCGGGATCCGCAAGGCAGTCGGCGCGCGCGGCCGGGACATCCTCCTCCAGTTCCTCATCGAGGCGTTGACCCTGTCCCTGCTCGGCGGGGTGATCGGGATCGTCGTGGGCCTCGGCGTGTCCGCGCTCATCGGCCAGCTCGCCGGCTGGGGGCTCCAGATCGCCCCCTCGACCGTTGCCGCGGCGGTCGGCTTCAGCCTGCTCGTCGGGGTCGTGTTCGGGGTCTGGCCCGCGCGCCAGGCCGCCCGGCTCGACCCGATCACCGCCCTGCGCTACGAATAGGAGGCCCTTCGTGACCAGCGACCCGCGTTCCGGGGATCCGCGTTCAGGGGATCCGCCTTCCGGCGACCCGCGTGCCGGGGATCCGTTCGCGCCGGCTTCGCCGCCGGAGCAGCCGCCGACGGAGCCGTTCCAACCCCCCTCGGCGCGGACCGACCCCTTTAGCCAGCCATTCCCGCCGGTCACGCCGACCTCGCCGGTGCTGCCCGCCCCGACGCGATCCCGTGGCGGCGGAGCCGGCATGCTCGTCAACCTCCTGCTCGGGATCGCGGTCGTCGTGGCCGTGGGTGGCGTGGCGTTCGCGGTCGGCCGGGCAACGGCTCCCGCGTCCGCGGCCTCGAA
>Ga0081539_10007392_pt1 | contig 10042 bp, 10 predicted proteins | sample TabmetS4T2R2_FD_71023 | JGI IMG/M metagenome (GOLD analysis project Ga0081539, IMG submission 71023) | Tabebuia heterophylla rhizosphere microbial communities from the University of Puerto Rico - S4T2R2 | ecosystem: Host-associated > Plants > Roots > Rhizosphere ... | reverse complement strand
CCGTCATCTCCTCGTCGGAGATCCGGCTGTTGTTGAGCGGCGCGGCCCAGTTGGGACGCCGCTGGAAGACGGTGAGCTCGCCAACCTTGTCGGCGATCTCGGCGATCACCTGGATCGCGGTGGCGCCGGTGCCGATCACGGCCACTTTCTTGGCGGCAAGGTCGACGCCTTCATGCGGCCAGTAGAAGGTGTGGAAGGAGCGACCCCTGAAACGCTCCATTCCCTCGAGGCGCGGCAGAGTCGGGATCGACAGCAAACCCAAGGTCAGGATGACGAAACGGGCGCTGAGCCTTCTGCCATCCGAAAGCGTCAGCCGCCAGGCATCGGCGGCCTCGTCGTAGTGAGCGGCATCGACGCGCGCGTTGAACTGCATGTGCCGGCGCAGGTCGAACTTTTCGGCAACGTGGTTGAGGTAACGCAGATTCTCGGGCTGGCTCGAGAACTTCTCCTTCCAGTGCCACTCGTCCAGAAGCTCGCGCGAAAAGGAATAGCCGTAGGTGTAGCTCTCCGAATCGAAGCGGCACCCCGGATAGCGGTTCCAGTACCAGGTGCCGCCGAGGTCGGGCGCCGCCTCCAGCACAGTCGCGTTCACGCCGAGATCGACCAGCCGCTTGATCTGGTAGATGCCGGCCACACCGGCGCCGATCACGATGACCTCGTAGTCGAGCATGGGCTGCTCCTGATTGGCTCCCATGCATGTTAGCGTCGACGGACAGGGGCCGCAGCGCGGCCAAAGGGCTCCCTTTCGCAGCGCAGTGCGCGAGCCCACTTGGCCCCCCTCCGCATCGATGTCACTGTTTCCGCCCACTCGCGACCAGCCGGTCGGCGCTAGCGTGCGACAGCCGCTCCGCTCTCCCCCGATGCGCATAACCCCGGAGCAGTCGGACTCCGCGCCATGGAGCAACCCAACGCTTGCTCCATGGGCGGGGCCGTCCACGACATTGACCAGGCGCGCCGCCGGGTGCCTCATGCGACCTTCCTGCGCGGGAGACTGTCGTGGCTTTCAAGAAGATCCTCGTCGCCATAGACGACAACCCGATCGCCGCCCACGCCGTCGATGTCGGAGGCGAACTGGCGGGCCTCGCCGGCGCGGAGCTCGGCCTGGGGCATGTCATCGACCCCGGGCTCGTGAATGCGGCCGATACCGGCATGCAACCTGCTGTCCTCGAAGCGGCGGCGCGCGACGAGGCGCACAAGATGATTGGCGCATTCCGCGGTCGGCTTTCCCTGACGTCCCCTGTCCAGGGGTTCGTCCAGGTCGGCGCAGCGGCCTCCGAGATCGTCCAGGCGGCGAAAGACTGGCCGGCCGACATGATCGTGATCGGCAGTCATGGCCGCAGCGGCATTCGGCGCGCGCTGCTGGGTAGCGTGGCCGAAGGCGTGATGCGACAGGCCTCGTGTCCCGTCTTGGTGGTGCGCGGCAAGGAGTGATGCCGGGGTTGCGGCAAGGCGGCGAGCAGGTGAAGACTCCAAGGGCCGTTACACAGCGAGGAGGACAAGGTCATGAAGACCGTGCAAGCGATGCTGGCCGAAGCCGAGGCCCAGGTGCCGCGCATCACCCCGGACGAGGCGAAGGCCCTGGTCGGCCGTAGCGACGTGCTGTTTCTCGACGTGCGCGAGCCGCCCGAGGTCGCCGCCTCGGGCAAGGTGCGGGGCGCGATTGCAATACCCCGAGGACTGGTCGAATTCCGTGCCGATCCGGCCTCGCCCCTGCACGATGCGGCATTCGATCGCGGCAAGACGATTGTCGCCTACTGCGCCTCCGGTGGGCGCTCCGCGCTCGTCGGCAAGACCCTGAAGGAGATGGGCTACGACAAGGTGCGCAATCTCGGTGGCTTCAAGGGCTGGGTCGACGCGGGCGGCGAGGTGGACAAGGCCTGATCGGCGCGCTGTTGCCGAGGAGGATGCCAATGATCCGCGGAGGCTGCGCCTGCGGGGGAGTCCGGTTTGAGATCGAGGCGGTCCGCTCGATGACCCATTGTCACTGCGCGACGTGCCGGAAGCTGAGTGGCGCGAGCTTCGCAACATATGCCCACGTCGAGAAGGCCAAGTTTCATTGGGTTGCCGGACAGGAGTTGGTCGAAACCTACGAGTCCGCGCCCGGCAGCCTTCGCTCGTTCTGCCGGCGTTGCAGCGCACGGGTTCCCGGCGCGGTTCCCTATCTCGAGACGATGAGCGTGCCCGCAGGTCTGCTCGACGACGATCCCGGCGTGAAGCCGCGACTGCACGTCTTCACATCGTCCAAAGCGCCGTGGTGGACGATCGATGACGGCCTGCCCCAGCATGCCAAGTGGGTGCCCGGCTTCGAGCCGAAGGCGTCGACGGTGTGACGCGGCGGCTCACCTTTCGAGCCGACGAACGATTTCGTCGACGATCTCCTCGGGCTTGGCCCCAATGTCGACAGTGATAGGCCGCTCGTCCGGGCCCGGCTCTTCGAGCGTGGCGAACTGGCTGTCGAGCAACGAGGGCGGCATGAAATGGCCACGCCGCGCCTCGAGGCGGCGGCGGATCAGATCGCGCGATCCCTTGAGGTAGACCAGGCGCACGTCTTGTCGGTTGCCGATGATGATGTCGCGATAGCTGCGCTTCAGCGCCGAGCAGGTCAGCACGCCCGACTGGCCCGCGGCGCGCCATTCATCGATCCTTCTTGCGATCCGGTGCAGCCACGGCAGCCGGTCGGCGTCGGTGAGCGGAATGCCGCTCTTCATCTTCTCCACGTTCTCAGGCGGGTGCAGGGCATCGCCTTCCTGGAAGGCGCAATGCAGCCGGTCGGCCAGCGGACGCGCCACCGTGGTCTTTCCCGAGCCCGATACCCCCATCACGACCAAGATTATCGGCTGGTTGTGAGCGGCATTGCCGTCCATTAAGACTTCCCCCCGAACATAGGGAAACATCACCGTGCTCAAGCTCGGATACAAGGCGTCGGCCGAACAATTCGCGCCGGCCAAGCTGCTCGATTTCTCCTGCCAGGCCGAAGCCGCCGGCTTCGACTCGGTGTTCGTCAGCGACCACTTCCAGCCATGGAAGCATGTTGACGGTCACGCCCCGTTTTCGCTCGCCTGGCTGGGCGCGCTGGGTGCCCGGACGTCGCGCTTGGTGATGGGCACCAGCGTGCTCACGCCGACTTTCCGCTACCACCCGTCGATCGTCGCTCAGGCCTTCGGCACGCTGGGCTCGATGTTCCCCGGTCGCGTGATCCTCGGTATCGGGACGGGCGAATCGCTGAACGAAGTACCCTCGACCGGCCAGCCTTGGCCCGAGTTCAAGGAACGCTTCGCTCGCCTGCGCGAGGCGGTGACCTTGATCCGCACGCTGTGGCGCGAGGAGCGCGTCAGTTTCGAAGGGCAGTACTATCGGACCGAGAAGGCCACGATCTACGACCGACCGGAGAGCGAGGTGCCGATCTACGTAGCGGCCGCGGGCGCGCTGGTGGCGCGCTACGCCGGCCGCTCGGGCGACGGTTTCATCTGCACCAGCGGCAAGAAGTGGGACCTCTACACCGAGACGTTGATGCCCAAGGTTGCCGAGGGGCTGGCAGCTGGCGGAGAGCGCAAGCAGCCCTACGACTACATGATCGAGGTCAAGGTCTCGTTCGATACCGACCTCGACCGTGCCCGCGACGATACGCGCCACTGGGCGGCACTGGCCCTCACGCCGGAAGAGAAGGTGTCGGTGGAGGACCCGGTCGAGATGCAGCGCTTGGCCGAGGCCTTGCCGGTCGAGCGTGCGGCCAGCCGCTGGATCGTATCGACCGACCCCGACGAGCAGGTCGAGAAGATCGGCAAGTATGTCGATCTCGGTTTCCGGCACCTGGTGTTCCACGCGCCCGGCCCCGATCAGGCGCGGTTCCTGAAGCTCTATGGCGAGCAGGTGCTGCCGCGCCTGCGCAAGCGCTACGGATGAACCGGACCGGCGCGGTCGAACTTCTGGCCGTTCCCGGCCTGCCGATGATCAAGGCGGGCGATGATCTGGCGGCGCTCATTGCCGAGGGCCTGGCACGCGGGGGCCTTCGGCCGCACGGACAGGATGTCGTCGTCATCGCGCAGAAGATCGTCTCCAAGGCCGAAGGCCGCAGCATCGAGCTCGCGTCCGTAACGCCTTCGCCGAAGGCCAAGGCGCTCGCCCAGGAGGTTCAGAAGGATCCCCGGCTTGTCGAGCTGATCCTCTCGGAATCGGTGCGGGTCGTACGCTCGCGACCCAACGTGCTGATCGTCGAGCACCGGCTGGGCTTCGTGATGGCCAACGCCGGCATCGACCAATCCAATGTCGGTCCGAGCGACGGCGTGGAACGCGCGCTGCTGCTGCCGGTCGACCCGGACGCCACGGCCGCGCAGCTGCGCGAGAAGCTCGTTGCCATCTACGGTGTGCCGCTCGCCGTGCTCGTCATCGACAGTTTCGGCCGTGCCTGGCGGCGTGGCACGGCAGGCGTCGCAATCGGTGCGGCGGGACTGCCGGCACTGCTCGACCTGCGTGGCAATCCCGACCTGTTCGGCCGCACGCTGCAGGTCAGCATCTCGGGATTCGCCGACGAAATCGCGTCGGCGGCCTCGCTGGTCATGGGCCAAGGCGATGAGGCGCAGCCGGTCGTGCTGGTGCGCGGCCTGAGTTGGACAGCGACCGCCAACCCGGCGCACGAGCTGGTGCGTCCGGCGAGCGAGGACCTTTTCCGATGAGAGACGGCGTCGTGGTGGCGCTGTCCGGCGGTGTCGGCGGCGCCAAACTGGCGCTTGGGCTCAGCCGCGTGCTGCCGGCCGACGAGCTCGTGATCGTGGCCAACACCGGCGACGACTTCGAGCATCTCGGGCTCAACATTTCGCCCGACATCGACACCCTCACCTATGTGCTTGCCGGGCTGGACAATCCGCTGACGGGCTGGGGACGGCGTGACGAAACCTGGTCGTTCATGGAGACGCTGCAGAGCCTGGGCGGCGAGACCTGGTTCCGACTGGGCGACCGCGACCTTGCCCTGCACGTGGAACGCACACGCCGGCTTGCCGCCGGCGAAACGCTGTCACAGATCACCGCCGATGTCTGCCGGCGGCTGGGGGTTGGTCAGCGCGTTCTGCCGATGAGCGACGATCCCGTGCGCACGCGCGTGCGCTCGGACGCAGGCTGGATCGACTTCCAGGACTATTTCGTGCGCCAGCAGTGCCGGCCGGTAGTGCGTGAGCTTGCCTTCAGCGGCATTGACAAGGCGCGGCCGCAGCCCGACGTGATCGCCTGCCTCGAGGGCAAGGTGCGCGCGGTCATGATCTGCCCCTCCAATCCGTTCATCAGCATCGAGCCCATCCTCGCCGTACCCGGCCTGCGCGACGCGATCGATGCCTGTGCCGCACCCGTGGTCGCGGTCTCGCCGATTGTCGGGGGAAAGGCGGTCAAGGGACCGACCGCCAAGATGATGCAGGAGCTCGGCCTCGTCGTGAACGCCTCGACGGTTGCCACGCGCTATGGCGATCTGCTGTCGGGCTATGTTGTCGACTCCGCCGATGTCGCCAATGTTGGCGGAATCGCCGTTCCCGTGAAAGGGGCGCCTACGCTGATGACCGACCTCGCCACGCGCGAGGCGCTGGCGCGCATCGTGCTCGACTTCGCCGACGCCTTGTGAGCCTGGCTGCCGATATCTGGGCAGTCGTGCCCATCAAGGAGCTGGACGGTGCCAAGCAGCGCCTTGCGCCGCTGCTCACGGCGGCGCAACGCCGTGCCCTGATCGAAGTGATGATGGGCGAGGTACTGGAAGCCGTCGCCGGCGCGCGCAGCCTCGCCGGGGTCATGGTGGTGACTCTCGACCCGCAAGCGACGGCGCTTGCAAAGCGACGGGGCGCGCGCGTCGTGAGCGATGGTGCACGCGAGGGCCACACCGGAAGCGTCACGGCCGGACTGAGGCTGCTGGCGCGAGAAGGCCGCGGCGGCATGATTACTTTGCCGGCCGACATTCCGGCCGCAACGTCGCAGGAGATCGACCTCGTGGTCGGAGCGCACCTGCCGGCCCCCGCCTTCACCATCTCGCCGGCGCACGACGATCTCGGCTCCAACGCCGTCATCTGCTCGCCGCCCGATGCCGTCCCGCTACGCTTCGGCGACAACAGCTACTTCCCGCACCTCGACGCCGCGCGCGCGCAGGGCATCGAACCGACGGTGATCCGCCAGCCCGGCATTTCGATGGACATCGACCATCCGGTCGACCTCGCCTCGTTCCTGCGCATGCCGCAGTCCGCGGGCACTCGGACGCGCGCATTCCTCGACCAGGCCGGCATTCCGAAGCTGCTCGCCGAACACGGGCTCTGATACGCTCACGGCGCGTGGCCCTTCGCTTGCATGGCCGCGCCCAAGGACCGGAGGGCACCATGGCGCACAACCACATTCATCTCGATCCGCAGGTGCCGCTGGCGCGCCAGTCCGACAAAGGCCACAACCGCTGGCACCCCGACCTCCCGCCAGTGGTGCGCATCGCCTCGGGATCGACGGTCGAAATGGAGACGATCGACGGTGTCGACGGCCAGATCACGCCGCGGACGACACCGGCGGACCTTGCCAGTCTGGAGATGGGCCGTGTCCATCCATTGACGGGCCCGGTCCATGTCGAGGGGGCGGAACCCGGCGACCTGCTGGCCGTGAAGATCGAGGAGATCATTCCGGCCAATCGCGGTTTCACGGTGATCATGCCGGGCTTCGGCTTCCTGCGTGACCTGTTCACCACGCCTTTCGTGGTGCACTGGGAAATGGCGAAAGGCTTCGCCACCTCCGAGCAATTGCCGGGGGTCCGCATCCCCGGCGCGCCGTTCATGGGCGTGATGGGCGTGGCGCCTTCGCACGAACTCTTGCAGAAAATCGTGGCGCGCGAGGCCGAGCTGCTCGGCCGCGGCGGCATGGTGATGCCGCCCGACGCGGCCGGCGCGGTGCCGGCCAAGGAAGGCGTCGCCAGCAAGGCGCTGCGCACCATCGCGCCGCATGAGACTGGCGGCAATTTCGACATCAAGTCGCTGACCGCCGGCGCCACGCTCTACCTGCCCGTCCAGGTGCCTGGTGCGCTGTTCTCGGTCGGTGATGCCCACTTCGCGCAAGGCGACGGCGAATCCTGCGGTACCGCCGTCGAGACGTCGGCGACCTTCGTCGCCCGCTTCGAGGTTATGAAAGGCGAAGCCAGGCGTCGCGGTCAGCGCGATCCGTCGTATGCGCTGCCGGGCCATGCTCACCACAGCGCACCGGGCGTGCATGGCGCATTCGGCATCTCGCCCAGCAAGGGCTACTACGCGACGACCGGCATGTCGGTGCGCCGCGACGGACGCGCCGAGTCGGAGGACCTGACCCTGGCGGCACGCAACGCCTTGATCAACATGATCGACTACATCGCCGACGCCTACAGCTTCACGCGAGAGCAGGCCTATTGTCTGGCGAGCGTTGCGGTCGACTTGCGGGTAAGCCAAGTCGTGGACGTGCCGAACATGACGGTATCGGCCGTTCTGCCGCTCGACATCTTCGACCGCCGTTAGGCGGCGACGCGCTTCTTCGGCGGCGTGAGCACAACAGGCGCCAGCTCGGCGGCGGCGAACGATGCGGCGCGGCGTTCCTCTGGGACCGGGTGGTAGAGCGTATCGCGCTGCTGCGGCTGTCGCCCGATCGAGCGGATCAGCTCCTCCATCGCGGCCGGCGGGAACTCCTGGCCATGCTGCGTGCCGGCGGCCCGCGAGATGCTTTCGTTCATCAAGGTGCCGCCGAGATCGTTGGCGCCTGACTGCAGGCAGATCGCGGCGCCAGCCGGTCCCATCTTCACCCACGAGGTCTGGATGTTGGTGATTGCCGGATGCAGCACCAGCCGCGCCACCGAGTGCATGATCACCGCCTCGCGGAATGTCGGGCCGCGCCGGGCGCGGCCGTGGCGATACATCGGCGCTTCCATATGGACGAACGGCAGCGGCACGAACTCGGTGAAGCCACCCGTCTCGACCTGCAGGTCGCGCAAGGCCAGCAGATGCCGTGCCCACGAGAGCGGGCTCTCGACGTGGCCGTACATGATGGTCGAGGTCGTGCGCAGGCCGAGCCGGTGGGCGGCCCGTTGCACCTCGAGCCATTCGGCGGTTTTGATCTTGTCGGGACAGATGACGGCGCGCACCTCGTCGTCGAGGATCTCGGCGGCCGTGCCCGGCAGCGTGCCGAGCCCGGCGTCTTTCAACTGCTCCAGGAACGTCGGAATCGGCTTCTGCAGCGTCGCCGCGCCTTGCGTCACCTCGAGCGGCGAGAAGGCATGGATGTGCATGCCGGGGACGGCGGCCTTGATGGCGCGGCAGATCGCTTCGTAGGTCTCGCCGGTATAGTCGGGATGGATGCCACCCTGGAGGCAGACCTCGGTGGCGCCCCTCTCCCAAGCCTCGACGGCTCGGCGGGAGACCTCTTCCAAAGCGAGATCGTAGGGCGCGCCACGCAAATCCTCGTGCGTGCGGCCCTTGGAGAAGGCGCAGAAGCGGCAGCGGAAGTAGCAGATGTTCGTGTAGTTGATGTTGCGGTTGACGACGTAGCGCACGACGTCACCACTGACCGCGGCGCGCAAGGCATCGGCGCCGCCGGTGACATGGCGATAATCCGCATCGCGCGCTGCGAACAGGCGCACGATGTCCCGATTGTCGAGCCGGTCACCACGGCTTGCGCGATCGACGATGCCAGCGATCCCCGAGTCGACTTCGCGCACGCGAATGCGCGGCGATGGTGGCGGCTCGGTATTGCCGGGCGCCCAGTCGTCCTCTCGGGCAAATCCCTCGGCATCGCTCAGCCGGCGCACCTGCGTGGCAACCTCCGGCGCAAGCCAGGTGTCGGGATCGCGAACGTATGACGGGTAGACCGCGAGCCGGTTGACCAGCACCTTGCCCATGTTGGCGCTGAGCCGCGCCAGTTCCTCGAGGGCCGGCCACGGCGCCTCGGGGTTCACATGGTCGGGCGTCACGGGCGACACGCCGCCCCAGTCGTTGAGCCCGGCCGCGATCAGGCGCGGATAGACTCCGGGCGAGAGATTCGGCGGCGCCTGGATGTTCATGTCGGGCCCGAGGATCAAACGCGCCTGGGCGATGGTCCACAACAGGTCATCGAGGTCAGGCTCGTCGGCGTCGGCGCGCTTGGTGTCGGGCTTGGCCCGGAAGTTCTGGACGATCACCTCTTGGATGTGGCCGTAGCGCGCATGCAGATCGCGGATGGCCTCGAGCGACTGGATGCGCTCTTCGCGGGTTTCGCCGATGCCGATCAGGATCCCTGTCGTGAAAGGCACCTTGAGCTCACCTGCCAAGCGGATTGTCTCCAGGCGGACTGCCGGATGCTTGTCAGGCGAGCCGTAGTGAACCTGGCCCTTCTCGCAGAGTCGCTCACTGGCCGACTCGAGCATTATGCCCTGGCTGGCGCTGGCCTCACGAAGGCTCGCGATCTCCTCGCGGGTCATGACGCCGGGATTGGCGTGCGGCAACAGGCCGGTCTCGCTCAGCACCAGCGCGCACATCGCCTTCAAGTAGGAAATCGTCGTGTCGTGGCCGAGCTCCGCCAGCGCTTCGCGCGCCGCGCGGTAGCGCAGCTCCGGCTTGTCGCCCAACGTGAACAGCGCCTCCGTACAGCCCACCGCGGCGCCGGCCCGGGCGATGGCGAGCACCTGCTCGTGCGAGAGATAGGCAGCCCGACCGGCGGCCGGCGTCTCGGCGAAGGTGCAGTAGTGACAGACGTCTCGGCAAAGGTGCGTCAGCGGAATGAACACCTTGCGCGAATAGGAGATCAGGCGTCCGTGCCCGCGGTCTCGCAGGGCGCTGGCGTCTGCCATCAATCGGGTAAGCTCGGACGTAACATTAGACATGGGCGGCACGATAGCGGCAATCGCCGCCGGCTGCATCGTGTAGTATGGCGCCGAGCATCGGGAGGGTTCGTTCCATGAAATTCGGATTCAATGCGCCGACACAGGGACCATTGTCGGTCACGGAAAACCTCGTGCGGCTTGTGACCGAAGGCGAGGCCATGGGCTTCGACTATGCCACTTTCAGCGACCATGTCGTGATCCCTACCGATATCGAGGCGA
>Ga0081539_10007391_pt1 | contig 10044 bp, 10 predicted proteins | sample TabmetS4T2R2_FD_71023 | JGI IMG/M metagenome (GOLD analysis project Ga0081539, IMG submission 71023) | Tabebuia heterophylla rhizosphere microbial communities from the University of Puerto Rico - S4T2R2 | ecosystem: Host-associated > Plants > Roots > Rhizosphere ... | reverse complement strand
GCCACTCGCCCGGCGACATCGTCTTCGGCTGCCTGGTCATCGCGCTGCTGGCCGCGATCAACGTCTTCGGCGCCAAGGAGTCGACAGGAGTCAACATCCTGCTGGCGGTCGTCGACTTCGCGACGCAGCTCCTGCTGGTCGTGATCGGCGTCTTCCTGGTCTTCTCGCCGCACACGCTGGTCGACAACGTCCAGCTCGGCGTCGCGCCGGCGTGGTCGGACTTCATCCTGGCGATCCCGATCGGCATGCTCGCCTACACCGGCATCGAGACGATCTCGAACATGTCGGAGGAGGCCAGGGACGAGGCCAAGACGATCCCGACGGCGATCAACCGCGTCCGCTTGGCCGTGTTCGCGATCTACTTCACGCTGCCCTCGGTCGCGCTCTCCGCGCTGCCCGTGCACCAGGACAGCTCCGGCGACTACGTCACGCGGCTCGGCCTGACCGAGGAGAACGGCGGCTACGCGGGCGACCCGATCCTCGGCGTCGTCAAGACGATGCACCTCGGGCCGCTCCAGCACGTCGGCGAGTTCTACGTCGGCCTGCTCGCCGCCACGATCCTCTTCCTCGCCACCAACGCCGGCATCATCGGGGTGTCGCGGCTCGTCTACTCGATGGGCATCCACCGCCAGATGCCCGACGCGCTGCGGCGCCTGCACCCGCGCTTCCGCACCCCGTGGATCGGCATCATCGTCTTCTCCACGTTCGCGATCATCGTGGTGCTGCCGGGCCAGGAGAACTTCCTCGGCGCGATCTACTCGTTCGGCGCGCTGCTCTCCTTCACGATGGCGCACGCCGCCGTCTTCCGGCTGCGCATCAAGCTGCCGGACTTCCCGCGCGCGTACCGCGGCCCCGGCAACGTCACGTGGCGCGGCTACGACATCCCGCTGTTCGCACTCGTCGGCGGCACGTTCACCGCGATCGCCTTCGTCGTCATCGTCGTGCTCAACCTCGCGGTGGCCGCGGCCGGCGTCGGGTGGCTGGCGCTCGGCGTGTGCATCTACGTGGCCTTCCGCCGCCGCCAGGGCCTCGACCTCGTCTCCACGCACAAGGTCGCGATCCCGCAGCCGGTGACCGACCACGAGGCCGAGTACGACTCCGTGCTGGTCCCGCTCGTCGACGGCCACTACGACGAGCAGGTGATGGCGACCGCGAGCCGGCTCGCCGCGCGCAAGCGCCGCGGCATCCACGTGCTCGCGCTCGTCACGGTGCCGAACGCGCTGCCGATCGACGCGACGATGCCGGAGGCCGAGGCGGCCGCGGACACGGTCATCGAGCAGGCGAAGATCCACGGCGGCCGCCGCGTGTCCGGCCACATCGAGAAGATCCGCGCGGGCCAGGCCGGGCGGCGGATCATCGAGGAGGCGACCGACATGCGCGCGGCCGCGATCGTGCTGCCGCTGCCGCGCCGGGTCGATGGCGCGTCGCTGTTCGGCAAGACGCTCGAGACGGTGCTCACCGAGCGGCCGTGCCGGGTGATCATCGAGTCCTCGCCGGACGGCGCGCGGGCGCGCCACCACGGCGTCGTGCGCCAGAGAGCCGCGGCATGAGGGGCGCGACGCAGGTGCTCTCGTCGGCGATGGTGGTCATCGGCGTCGTCATCCTCGTGCGCACGGTCGCGGGCGGGGGAGGGGCGCTCGCGTTCGGGCTGCTCGTGGGGCTGCTGTTCGTCGCCGCCGGTGCCGGGCGGCTGTACGCGGAGCGGCGGCGGTGAAGCCCGAGCCGCTGATGAAGAAGAGCCTCGGCGCGCCGGCGCTGTTCGGCATCGTCCAGGGCTTCATCGCGGCGTCGGTGTACTTCGCGGTCGGGCTCGTGGCCGAGCGCGCGCTGGGCTTCACGTGGCTGATCTTCCTCGGCGGCGGGCTGCTCTTCGCGATGGTCGTGCTCTGCTACGTGGAGGGCGCATCGCTGCACCAGGAGCGGGGCGGCGCGACGGTCATCGCGCGCTTCGCGTTCAACGAGCTGGTGAGCTTCATCGCGGGCTGGGCGATCTGCCTGGAGTACCTGATCCTGATCGCGATCTGCGCGTTCGCGAGCACGGACTACGCGGCGGTGTTCTGGAGCCCGCTCGACTCCGGCGTGCCCGAGTTCCTGCTCGGCGCGGCGCTCGTCGCGGGAGCCACCTGGTGGAACGTCCGCCACTCGACCGCGCCGCGCTACAACCGCGCCGTCCTGCTCGTGCTGGGCGACCTGGCGCTCCAGCTGCTGATCGTCGGCTTCGGGCTCGCCTACATCTTCGATCCGTCGGTGCTCAGCGACCCGTCGTCGATCGGCGGCACGCCGTCGATGAAGGATCTGCTGTTCGCGTTCCCGCTCGTGCTCGTCGCGTTCAGCGGGCTCGACGCCTCGTCGGGCCTCGCGGGCCAGGTGCCGATCGGGCGGCGCGGGCTGCGGCGGCTGATCGCCGTGCGGATGCTGGCCGCGATCGTCCCGTACGTGGGGATCGCGCTGGTGGCGTCGACGGCGCTGCCGCGCCAGCCCGGCAAGTCGTGGATCGAGGCGCCGATGCTCGGCGTCGTCGACGGCTTCCACCAGGGCTGGCTGCACGACCCGCTGCGCTACCTCGTCGCGATCTCCGCCGTGCTCATCCTCGCCGCTGCGTGCAACGCGGCGATGCTCGGCGTGTCGCGGCTCGGCTACTCGCTGGCCGTCAACCGCCAGCTCCCGTCGCGGATCGGCTACCTGCACCCGGAGTGGGCGACGCCGGTGGTGATCATCGGCATCGGAGCGACGCTCGCGACGCTCCTGCTGCTCACCGCCGACCTCGAGTTCCTGCTCGGCATCTCGGCCTTCGGCGCCACGGCGGCGTTCACGCTCGTGTGCCTGTCGGTGTGCGTGCTGCGCTACCGCGAGCCCGACCGCGACCGCCCGTACCGGATGCCGTTCAACGTCCGCGTCGGGCGCGGCGACCTTCCCATCCCGGCCGCCGCCGGGGCGGTGCTCTCGGCCGCGGCGTTCGTGGCCGTGCTCGCCCTGCATACCGGGGCGCGGTGGATGGGCCTCGGCTGGATGGCCTTCGGCGTGCTGGTCTACGTGCTCTACCGGACGTCCGAGGGCAAGCCGCTGCTCAAGCGGATCACGGTTCCGGAGGAGGTCCTCACGCGGCGGCGCGCCGAGGCCGAGTTCGGCTCGATCCTCGTGCCCGTGTCCGGCTCGACGCTCGACGACGACATCGTCCAGACCGCGGGCCGCCTGGCCGCCGAGGAGGACGCCGAGTTCGGCGAGGGCGGTGCGGTGATCGAGGCGCTGTGGGTCTTCGAGGTGCCGATGGCGCTGCCGCTCGACACGCGGGTGCCCGACGAGGAGCTCAAGCGCGCGCGCAAGGCGCTCGCGCGGGCCAAGGCGGTGGGCGAGGAGTACGAGGGCGTCGAGGTGGCGACCGCGGTCGTGCGCGCGCGCCGCGCCGGCGAGGCGATCGTGCGCGAGGCCAGGCGCCGCGGCGTGGAGGCGATCGTGCTCGCCGCCGAGGAGCCGACCCGCACGCGCGGCGGCGTCCTCTTCGGCGGCAAGCAAGGGCTGCGGGACACGTTCGTGGGCGAGACCACGCGCTACGTGGTCAACAAGGCGCACTGCCGCGTCTTCCTCACCGCCCCGCCCGGCGACGGCCAGGACCCGACCCGCGCGGTCGACGACACCGCCGAGGTCCCGCACGGCCACCTCCCCGTGCCTCCCCGATAGAGTCACGCCGCGATGTTCGTCCTCGTAGTCGGAGCCGGCCGGGTGGGGTCCTCGGTCGCCACCTCGGCGCTGCGCGCCGGCCACACCGTCTCGGTCCTCGACGAGGATCCGCTCTCGCACGAACGGCTGGACGTCGAGCTCAGCCAGTCGTGGGAGGAGGCCGGCGGGCGCTTCACGATCGGCACGGCGCTCGAGCTCGACGCGCTCGTGGAGGCCGGCATCGACGAGGCCGAGGTGTTCATCGCCTCCACGAACGGCGACAACACGAACCTCGTGGTCTCGCAGATCGCCCAGAAGCGCTTCAAGGTGCCCCGGGTCGTCGCGCGCGTGCTCGACCCGCGGCGGGCCGCCTGGTATCGCGAGCAGGGGCTCACGACGATCTGCCCCACGCAGATCGCGATCGAGCAGCTCCAGCGCGCCGCGCTCGAGGACGAGGACTGATGGCCGGCCTCTACGTGATCATCGCCGGCGCCGGCAAGGTCGGCTGGAACCTGGCGCGGGAGCTGATCGAGAAGGGCCACGAGGTGACGGTGCTCGAGCAGGACCGCCGCCGCTACCTGACCGTCGAGCAGGAGCTCGAGCACGCCGTCCAGTACGGCGACGCGACCGAGCTGTGGGTGCTCGAGCGCGCGGGCATCCAGCGCGCCGACCTGGTCGTGGCCGTCACCGGCGACGACGAGGACAACCTGCTGATCTGCCAGGTGGCCAAGGAGAAGTACCTCTGCGAGCGGATCATCGCCCGCGTCAACAACCCGCGGAACCTCGAGCACTTCAAGCTCATGGGCATCCAGCCGGCGGTCTCGGCCACGGACCTGATCCTGCGCCTGATCGAGCACGAGGTGCCCCGCTACGGCCTCGTGCACCTGCTCGACCTGCCCGAGGAGCGGCTGGAGATCATCGAGCTGGTGGTGGCCGAGGACGCGCCCGCGGCCGGCCGGCGCGTGTCCGAGATGGCGCTCCCAGATGGCGCGCTCGTGATCTCGGTGCTGCGCGACGGCAGCGGCTTCGTCCCGAAGTCGGACACGGTCGTCAAGGCCGGCGACGAGGTGCTGGTCGTGCTCGACCCGGGCCTGGAGCAGGACATCACGCGCGAGTTCGTGGGGGACAATGGCAGCGGTGGCTGACGTCGGGGTGCTCATCGTGGGCGGCGCGGCCGCCGGATCGGCCTGCGCGGAGGCGCTGATCGAGGGCGGCTACGGCGGCTCGTTCGTGGTCGTCAGCCGCGACGTCGACCCGCCGTACGAGCGCCCGTACTGCTCCAAGGACTACCTGCGCGGCAAGATGCAGCGCGGCGACACGTACCTCGAGCTGCCCGCGGGGATCGACCTGCGGACCCGCACGAGCGTGATGAAGCTCGACCCGCAGGCGCGCACGGCCAAGCTCTCGAGCGGCGAGGAGCTCTCGTTCGAGCACGCCGTGCTCGGGACCGGCGCGAACATCCGGCGCCTGCGCGTCGACGGCGGCGAGCTCGACCACATCCACTACCTGCGCACGCTCCGCACCGCGGACGAGATCCGCGAGGACACGTCCGACGCCGAGCACGTGGTGTTGATCGGCGGTTCCTTCATCGCCTGCGAGGTCGCGGCGTCGCTGACCGCGGAGGGCCGCCGGTGCACGCTGGTCATGCAGGAGGAGAGCCCGCTGTCGTTGTGGTTCGGCGAGCGCGCGGCCGCGTTCTTCGCCGGCGTGCTGCGCGACCACGGGGTCGACTGGGTCGGCGGCGACACGCTCGCGCGCTTCGAGGGAGCGGAGGGCCGCGTGCGGCACGTGGTGACCGCCGGCGGGCGGGAGCTCGAGGCCGACGCGGTGGTGATCGGCGTCGGCGTCGTCCCGGACGTCATGCTCGCCCGCGCCGCGGGTCTCGACCTCGCGGAGTCCGGCGGCATCCTGTGCTCGCAGGCGCTCGAGACGTCGGCGCCGGGCATTTTCGCGGCGGGCGACAACTGCGACTACGACTCGGTCGTCCACGGCCGGCGGCTGCGCGTCGAGCATTGGGAGCACGCGCGCGCCCAGGGCGCCCATGTGGGCCGGGTCCTCGCCGCGGGCGAGGCGGCGCCGTTCACCGAGATCCCCTACTTCTGGTCGGACCTCGCGGACTGGGCGACGCTGGAGTACGTCGGGCCGGCCGCGACGTGGGACGACGAGGTCGTCCGCGGCTCGGTCGAGGACGGCGAGTTCACGATCTTCTACCGCGACGGCGGCAAGGTCGTCGCGGCGCTCACGGTCGGCCGCTCCGAGGACCTCGACGAGGCCCGCGAGCTGATCGCCTCAGGCGGCGATCTTCAGGCCTGAGCGCTGCGCAGGCCGCCGAAGGGCGCGCCGGCGTCGGTCGTGCGCGGCTCGGGTGGCTGGCCGTGCAGGATCCAGCCGCCGTCTTGGCGGCGCTCGATGTCGCCGCGCGCCATCAGCTGCCCGAGCGCGGTGGTGACCGAGGGGCGGCGCGCCCCGACCATGCCGGCCAGCGTCCGGTGCGGCAGCCGCAGGTCGACGAGCACGCCGTCGGGGATCACGCGGCCCCAGCGCTCGGCCAGGCACCACAGCAGCGCGAGCAGGCGGTCGTCCACGCGCGTCAGGTGCCCGATCGCCTGCATGAGCACGAGCCGCTCCGCGCGCCGGGCGGCGCGCTCGACGAGCTGGGCGAAGATCTCCGGCCACTGGGCGGCGCGCACGGCCAGCGCGTGGTCGATGACCGCCACGCGCGCGGTGGTCAGCGCGCTCCAGCGGACGCTGCGGGGCAGCAGCACCTCGGCGTCGCGGTCCTCCCATGCGCGCAGGAGGTCGCCGGGGCCGAGCAGCTCGGCCGACGGGTGGTCGCCGACCGTCGCCTCGCGCACGAGCAGCCCGTGCAGCACGAGCAGCCCGATCGGGTTGCTGCCGCTCTGAAGCGTGCGGCCCGGGCTCCAGGGGCCGCGCGGGATGTCCACCGCGCGCGCGAAGAGCCGCGGCGACATCTCGCGCACCCGCCGCGGATCGAGGCCCCGGGCAAGCTCCGGGTCGGCCTCGAGAAGCTGGATGGAATTCCCGCCTTGTGGCATAGCGCTCGTCCCGCGCACCGCGCCTGGCGCCGCGACGCCGAGAAAGGTAGCGCGGGTGCAGGCGAATGGAAGGCGACGCTGACCGGCAGACCACCGCACGGCGCGCCTGGCGCCTCCTATACTGGGCGCCGCCCATTGCGGGGTGGTGTAATTGGCAGCACGCCAGATTCTGGCTCTGGTAGTTGGGGTTCGAGTCCCTGCCCCGCAGCCTCGTCGTGCGCGCGAAGCTGCTGAGCCTCACCCTCGCCCTGGTGCTCGGGGCTGCCCTCTCCGCCTGCGGCGGCGACGACTCGTCGAGCTCCGAGAGCGCCGCGTCGCCCACCCCGACCGAGACCGCGACGGCCCAGCCCGCGAACATCGCCGCGATCGTCAAGGGCGTCACCAAGAACACGAAGAAGAAGCCCGCGATCGTCAGGCCGCAGGGCGACCCGCCGGGCAAGCTGGTCGTCAAGGACATCGTCAAGGGCAAGGGCCGGCCCGCGAAGCCCGGCGACAAGCTGACCATGCAGTACGTCGGCGTCTCGTGGTCCACCGGCGAGCAGTTCGACGCCTCGTGGGACCGCGGGCAGCCGTTCACGTTCCAGCTCGGCGCCCAGGCCGTCATCCCCGGCTGGGACCAGGGCATGGTCGGCCTGCGCCAGGGCGGGCGGCGGCTGCTCTTCATCCCGCCCGCCTTGGGCTACGGACCGCAGGGCGCCGGCCCGATCGGGCCGAACGAGACGCTCGTCTTCGCGGTCGATCTAGTAAAGCTCCAGTAACGGGTACTCTGACGGCGGTGCAGGATTCGACCGCCGGAGTGACGAGCGCGCGGGAGCGCATCCTCGAGGTCGTGCCGGGGCTCGACGAGCTGCTCGAGCGCGGAGCGCCCGGCGACCAGGTGCAGAGCCAGCCGCTCGCGGCCGGCGCCGACGAGCACGCGTGGCTGCTGTGGTTCGTGCGGCACCGGAGCGGCCTGGTCATCCTCACGCCGCTGGCCGGCATCCGCCCCGACGCCGTCCCTGAGGCGGTGGCGCGCTGCAACGAGCACAACGCGGCGATGGAGTGGTCGGTGTTGTCGGTCGCCCCCTGGGACGCCGGCCAGGTGGCCTCGCTGTCCGTGCGGTTGCCGCTGCCGCCGCACCTCGACGACGTCTGGGCCATGGTGGGCGGCTCGATGCAGCACGTGCTGGAGGCGGCCGGCCCGGCGCGAGAGCGATTCCGCGACCTGATCGACGACTGATGGCGGACGACTTCCAGGGCATGTCGATACCGGCGGGCGACCCCGAGGGCGTCGCGCGGGCGGCGACGGGCTTCTCGACGGTCGCGGCCGGCACCGCGGTGGCCGCCACGCGGCTCGAGACGATGCCCACGATGGTCGGCTCGTGGGTCGGCGGCGCCAGCGTGGCCCACGCCACGATGTGTCTGAGCAACGCGGGCGCGGCCCGTCAGGCGGCCGAGGCGGCGACGATCGTCGTGCGCGCGTCCGAGCGCTACGCCGACGAGCTGCGCGACGCGCGGCGCGACGCGCGCCACGCGATCCACGACGCGCGCGAGGCGCAGCACCGCATCGACAAGGCGAAGGCCGACATCGCCGACGCGCAGGGCCGCCTGGCCGACGCCAACCGCCGCATCGACGCCGCGTCGCACATCCTCGCGATCTCCAGCGTCGGCGGGAATCCCTCGCCCACCGCCCAGGCGGACCTCAGCGCCGCCTCCGCCGACGCCGACCGCGCCGCCGAGGACGAGCGCCGGGCGCGGCGCGCGCTCCAGCGAGCGGAGGACGACCTCGCGGAGGCCAAGCGCCGCTGGCACAAGGCCGACCAGGCCGCCAAGGACGCGGCGCGCGCCGCGGCGGCCGGCTTCTCCCAGGCCGCCGCGATGCTGCCGAACTGGGTCACGCCGCCGGCTCCCGCCAAGGCGCCGGCCGAGGACCACCGGCACTGGTGGCAGAAGGCGGCCGACTACGCGTGGGACCAGACGAAGGGCCTCGGGAAGGGCGCCTGGGAGGGCGTGAAGGGCCTCGGCGACGCCGCGGCGATGGGCTACCGCGCGAGCCCGCTCAACGCGCTCGTGGACCCGGACTCGTTCGCCAAGCAGTGGAGCCAGCTCGGCCAGGGCGCGATGTACGCGTACCACCACCCGGGCGACTTCGCGAAGATGGCGATCAACTACGACGACCTCTCGCACGGGCGGATCGGCGAGTGGCTGGGCAACCTCGCGCCCGACGTCGCCCTGGCCGTCGGCACGGCCGGCGTCGGCACCGCGGCCAGCCGCAGCGCGCGCATCGCCAAGGTCATCGAGAAGGGCGCGGAGATCCCGACCACCGTCCGGCGCGTCGGCGGCCGGCTCCCGATCAACGCGCGCTACGCCGGCAAGGGGTTCCCGCTCTCGCCCGAGCTCGCGGCGAAGTACCCCAAGGGCGTCACCTTCCGCGCGACCGGCTTCCCGGCCTTCACGCCCTATCGCGAGGCCCACGCGGTCGTCCAGGGGCTCACGGGCGACATCCGGATCGACTCGCGGATCGCCAACACGGCCACGAGCCTGCCGCACACGCCCGAGGGCTGGACCTGGCACCACGTCGAGGACGGCCGCACGATGGAGCTGGTCCCGAGCGACCTGCACGCGTACGTCCGGCACACCGGCGGGGCCGCCGTGATCCGCCACGGCGAGGTCGGCCAGATCCCCGTCGTCAAGGTCCCGAAGCCGTGGTCGTGGGGGACGGGCGCGTCCGCCGGCGCCGGCAGCGCGCTGTTCGGCCAGGCGCCGGCGCTCGCCGGAGGCGGGCCGTGATGGCCGGCGAGGAGCTCATCCGCCGCGACGGCGGCCCGGCGGCGGCGAGCGCGATCGACGAGGCCGAGTCCGCGCTCGGCGTCTCGCTGCCCGACGACTACCGCGCATTCCTGGCCCGCCACGACGGCGTACGGCTCGACGACAACCGGCTCGAGCCGCGCCGCACGCCGACGGGCGGCGCCGACGCCCTCTACTCGACCTCCGAGCTGACCGGCGCGCGCCCGCCGGGCTTCCCGGACCGCCTCGTGCCGATCGGCGAGGCCGGCGGCGGCGACCAGATCGCGCTCGACGGGGCCAAGGTGGTCCAGTGGGAACACGAGACCGACGACGTCGTCGAGCTCGCCCCGTCGTTTGACGCCTGGTTCGGCGCGCTCGTGCCGCTGACCGACGACGACCTCCCGGAGTTCACGGTCGAGGAGGCCGGCGTCAAGCGCGGGTTCCTGGCGCGGATGCGCCGCCAGGGTCGGTTGTAGCGCCGGCGAACGTCAACTGCGGCTGGGTGGGGAGGCCACGAAGTGGCGCGTTGCCGCTCGTCCGCGGGGGGTGTGGTGAGTTAAGGGGT
>Ga0081539_10007390_pt1 | contig 10044 bp, 8 predicted proteins | sample TabmetS4T2R2_FD_71023 | JGI IMG/M metagenome (GOLD analysis project Ga0081539, IMG submission 71023) | Tabebuia heterophylla rhizosphere microbial communities from the University of Puerto Rico - S4T2R2 | ecosystem: Host-associated > Plants > Roots > Rhizosphere ... | reverse complement strand
CGGCCGACGAGTCCGGCGGCGGGTCCAGCCGGCGGGTCCAGCGGGCGAGGCCGGGCGGTGGGTCCGGGCGGCCGGGTCCAGCCGGCGAGGCCGGGCGGCGGGTCTGGGCGGTCTGGGCAGGACGGCTGGCCGGCGGGTCTGGACGGTCCGGGCGGTCGGTGGGGGGTCCGGACCGCGCGACGGCTGATCCGGCAGGTCCGGGCGTCCGGGCAGGGCGGTCGGCGGGTCCGGCGGGGCGGTACGGGTGGAGGCGGGGTCGAGTGTTCGGCGCCCAGGTGTTGGGCACGGGATGCCGTTGGCCGCCCGTAGGAGGCTGCCGGGTGAAGGCTGATGTGTTGGTCGTCGCGTGTTCGGCCGACCTCGTGGTCTGGCCCGGGTGGGTCCGGCGATGTGGTACCCGCGTGCAGGGATCCGGTCGCGCAGCACCGGGCTGCGACGGCCGGGGTGCCGGCTGCGACGGCCGGGGTGCCGGCTGCGACAGCGGAGGTGCCGGCTGCGGCTGTCGGGACACCAGCGGCGGGGATGGCTGCCGCGCGGCGGCCATCCTGCTGGCTGGGGCCGGCGGGGGTGCCGGCTGCTGTGGCCGGAGCGGAGCGGGGGTGTGGTCGCGGCGTGCCGGCACCGTGGGGCGTGCCGGCGCCGGGACGGGGTGGGACCGGTAATGGGCATGCCGCAGGGATGCGGCGTGGCGGCGGGCTAATCCGTAGGCGCGGCGGCGTTCGTGGTCGCGGCGGAATTCGTCACGTTCGGGAGAATAGTTGCGTGATTTGGTCCGGTCGCGCATTGTGGCCAGTTCGGCGGTGGTGAACAACTGCAGCTGCCGCATACGTTTATTGTCTCGCGATCCGTCGAGTTTGTCTCACCCGAATCAGTGTTCGATCATGCCATTTTCGGTGGTGCCGATAATGGTTGATATTGCCGAAAGGCTTGCGAGCCGGGATTGAGCTGATCCCAGCAAGGATTGGCGTCTGATATCGGGACGACACGCATGGAGCGTCCACAACGGACGGTGTTGGAGCGAGCGTGGATCCCTCGGTAGATCAGTTCTCGCCCAAGATCCTTCTCCACGGGAGGACTCCACGTGATCGCCTATCGCGTCGGCCAGGGTGGGCACCCGCAGCTCGCACACGGCCCATTAGAGGACGCCGGTGATGTCGTGCCGGTGCGCGCAGGTGCGGTCGCACAGGTGCGGTCGCGCAAGTGCGGTCGCGCAAGTGCGGTCGCGCAAGTGCGGTCGCGCAAGTGCGGTCGTGCAGGTGCCCGGGCGCGGCGTCGGAGGTCCAGGTCGGCAGCCCGTCGGGCCCGATGATCGCCTGAATGTTGGCACCGAAGTCGTGGTGCGTGCCGGAGTACCAGGCGTCGATCGTGCCGCCCTTGACGCTGGTGGTGGTCTCGGCCAACCGGTCAGCGGCGAACAGCTTGCCGTCCAGGATGACGTGCGACCAGTCCTCGTCGGCGACCCGCCGCAGGGCGGCGTGCAGGTCCGGGGTCTGCGTGGACAGCCGCCGTGACCTGGAAATGACGGCGTGCGACGTGGGCGCGCCCGACCAGTCGTACACGGTCCCCGGTCACGGCGTCGGCCCGGGCGCGATGGCCCGGGGGCTGCTCGCGGTCGGCTGGGAAGATCGGGCCAGGCCCGTCAGGAGAGACCGCGCGGGCGGCCGGCGGATTGGCCCGCGCCGAGGGTGAGGCGGCGTCGGCAGACCGCTGGGCAGGCGCGGCGGCCGCCCAAGTCCTCGATGTGTGGAGCGGAAGGCGACCGCAGCGAGCGGGCTCCGCGCGCGATCAAACAGCCGCGGCCGGCGACCCAGGCCCTCGATGTGGACCGCAAGGCGACCGCAGCGAGCGGGCTCCGCGCGCGATCAAACAGCCGCGACCGGCGACCCAGGCCCTCGATGTGGACCCGGAAGGCGACCGCAGCGAGCGGGCTCCGCGCGCGATCAGGCAGCCGCCACCGGCGACCCACGCCCTCGATATGGACCCGGAAGGCGACCGCAGCGAGCGGGCTCCGCGCGCGGTCAGGCAGCCGCTACCGGCGACCCAGGCCCTCGATGTGGACCCGAAGGCGACCGCAGCGAGCGGGCTCCGCGCGCGGTCAGGCAGCCGCCACCGGTGCGGATGGGTCGCCGACCCGCAGGTCCGGCGGCGCCTTCTCGCGGCGCGAAAGCCAGATGAACGGCAGCGCGCACGCCGACACCAACGCCGACAGCCCGAACGACACCGGATAGCCCCAGAGGTCCGCGGAGCGCCCGAGCGCCGGCTGGACGACAACGCCGCCCGTCGACTCGAACAGCGAGTCGAACGACAGGATGGTCGCACGCTGCTTCGAGGGGATCATGCCGTTCAGATACGCCTGCCGGACCGGCATCGCCGCGGCGGCGACCAGGCCCCACGCCACGATCAACGCCAGCACCACCCAGAAGTTCGGTACCAGCGCCATGAGCAGCACGGCGAGCGTGGCCAGGGCATGCATCGCGAGGATCATGTCGGTGCGGCGGCGAAACAGCGTCCGTATCCTCGAGGTGACCAGGCCGCCGACGATCTGCGCGGCGGCCAGCAGCGCGGCGGCCAGGCCGGCGATCCCGTACGCGTCGTCGTCGCCCCACAGATCGAGCAGGTGCGGCTGGAGCGCGTAGCCGACGTAGATCCCGATGCCGCCGGTGAACAGTGACGCCATCATGAGCCACCGCACCGGGCGCACCTTGAGCCCGAACCTCACCGAGTCCCGACTGATCTGGCGTATCTCGTCGCGATAACGCCCGCGGGTCGGCTCGAAGCCGAGATCCCGCATCATCACGGCGGCCAGCACGAACATCATCGCCAGCACCCCCGCCCGCAGCCAGTACGGCGCGCCCAGCCCGAGCCACTGCGCCAGGTAACCGCCACCGCCGGCGCCGAGCAGCATGCCGGCGCCCATGAACACCTGGCCGCGGGCGAAGACCGCGTCCAGCGGTCCGTCGTGTCCGGTTGCCTGCAATGCGTCGACGAGCCACGCCTCCACGGCGCCGGAGAAGAACGTGAACCCGAGACCGATCAGAACCGACGAGATCGCCCAGGCCCAGAACGGTCCCTGCACGTACCAGAGCCAGAGGTAGATCGCGGTGGTCACGGCCAGCGTGATCGTGCCCAGCAGGTACGACGCCCGGCGCCCCCACGAGTCGGCGACGATGCCGGTCGGCACCTCGAAGATCACCATCCCGGCGGTGAAGAAGGCGTTAGCCGCGAACGCCTCGAAGTTGCTCAGCCCGGCGTCGAGCAGGAAGATCGTGTTCACGCCCCAGATGAGGGACGCGGCGAGGGTGTTGCCGAACCCGAGGACGTAGTACGTGCGGCGTACCTGGGCGGGTGTGGACGTCATGGCGTCCATCCTGGCGCGCGGGTGTGACAATCGGCGGGACCAGCGCCGGTTTCCGGGTCGCCGCCAGATCCTCCACCCAGCCCGTGACAAGCACCACGAGGGCGACCAGGGCGCACACCACCACGAGACGCCAGCCGATGCCGAGGGCACCGCGAACCGGCCAGCCGGCGTCCTCCCCCGCGTGTGTGATGAGCACGACCACCGGCACGTGCCACAGATAGATCGTCAACGCCCGGGCGTTGAGCACCGTGACGAGGCGATGCTCCCGAACAACCGGAGCGAATCGCAGCACGACCAGGATGAAGGCGCCCGACCACAACGCGTTGCCCAGCGGATCGTCGTTGAGGTCGAAGCCTCTCGGGCCGGGATGTGTCAAGATCCACGCCAGCGCCGAGGCGGCCAGGATCCCGGCCACCGGAAGCAGACGACGGTGGCGGAGCAGGCCGTCGTGGTGGGCGAATCCCAGAAACCACGCCCCGCCGTAAAGGCAGAGATCGCGTACCAGGGTGTGCGGCGTGAGGCCGGCCAAGGTGATCAGTGCCAGTGCGGCATAGGGCAGGGCGACCACGAGCAGCGGGAATCGCCGGAACACCGGTAGCAGCAACGGCGAGAGCAGCACGAACCACAGGAAATCGCGCAGATACCAGGTGGCGCTCAGCGCCTCCGTCCACCTGCCGGCGGCCGGCGGATCCTGCACCGGGAAGAACCAGAACAGAAGCCGCCAGTCCCAGGCCAGGCCGCCGATCAGCATGGCGGGAACGGCGATGGCGGACAGCACCCACAACGACGGCAGGAGCCGGCTCAGACGCCGCTCCACCGCGAGCGGCCCCGACCGGTCCAGTGACGCCGCCATCATCGAGCCGCCGAGGGCGAACATCACCGACATCGCCGGGAACACGACGGTCAGCGCGGACCAGCCGGTGACGTGGTAGACCACCACCCGCGCCACGGCTACGGCACGGAGAAGGTCGAGGTACCGGTTGCGCATGGCTTCGATCAGTACCGAAAAGTCGCCGGGCACCGCAAACCAGCGTGAGTTATCCCATAAGCCTAGAAACCCAGCTTTCGAAGCTGGCGCGGATCGCGCTGCCACTCCTTGGCCACCCGAACGTGCAGGTCCAGGTACACGCGCCCGCCCAGCAACGCCTCGATCTCGGCGCGCGCCCGGGTGCCGACGTCCTTCAAGCGACTCCCGCGGCTGCCGATGACGATCGACTTCTGACTGTCGCGCTCCACGTACAGATCGGCATAGATTTTGGTCAGGTTGCCCTCGACCAGCATCTCCTCGACCAGTACCGCGATCGAATGCGGCAGTTCGTCACGCACGCCCTCGAGCGCGGCCTCCCGGATCAGCTCGGCGATCAGCACCTGCTCCGGCTCATCGGTGAGCATGTCGTCGGGGTACAGCTGCGGCGACTCCGGCAGGTGCCGGACGAGCACGTCGACCAGGGTGTCCACCTGGTGCCCGGAGACGGCGCTGACCGGCACGATCTCCGCGAAGTCGTGCAGCTCGCTCACCGCTAGCAGATGCGCCGCGAGGGTGGCCGGATCGACCAGATCCACCTTGGTCACCACGGCGATCACGGTGGCCTTCAGCCGGCTCATCCCGGCCGAGATGAAGCGGTCGCCGGGCCCGATCGGTTCGTCCGCCGGAAAGCACACGCCGATCACGTCGACTTCGCTCCAGACCTCCTTCACCAGGTCGTTGAGGCGTTGCCCGAGTAGGGTGCGCGGGCGGTGCAGGCCCGGCGTGTCGACCAGCACGAGCTGGGCGTTCTCCCGATGCAGGATGCCACGGACGATGTGCCGCGTGGTCTGCGGCTTGCTCGACGTGATGGCGATCTTCTGGCCGACGATGGCGTTCGTCAGCGTCGACTTCCCGGCATTGGGCCGCCCGACGAAACAAGCAAAGCCCGCGCGATAGATTCCGTCGTCAGCCCCGAGACGCGCCGCGGCCTTGTGCCGGTGGGCACCCTTCACCCCGTCATCGGTACGCGCGTTCCGCGCCCCGCCCGAGCCCGCGGGTCCCCGGCGATCCACCGCCTTGCCGGCACCGTCATCCCCGCGGCCGCCCCGTCCCGCCGCGTCCGCGGCGCCGCCACGCTTGCCGGCACCGTCATCCCCGCGGCCACCCCGTCCCGCCGCGTCCGCGGCGCCGCCACGCTTGGCGGCTCGGCGTTCCCGGCGGCGCTGCTCGTTACGCTCGCCCGCGGTCGGCCGGTGCCCGGCACCCGGACCGGGATCGGGGTCTGTCATTCGGTGACCGTGCCGAGCAGCGTCCCGTCCGGCGCGGCCACGTGGATCGGCGCGCCCGGCCCCAGGTCGCGGACCGCCGCATGCCCCTCGCCGTCCAGCTCCGATGCCTCGGTCACCACCGCGGCAGCCTCGAGCCGGGCGGCTCCGGCGGCCGCCGCCGACGCAACGGCCAGCTGCAACGCCGTCAACGACAGGCTGGGCAGCGCCACGGTCGCCGCCGCGTAGGTACGACCGTCCTGGTCCCGTACCGCGGCGCCTTCGACCGCGGCGACCCGCGCGCGCGAGCTGCGGGCCAGGGTGACCAGCTTGGTGTCCTCGGCACCGAGCGCCGCGTCCGGCGCCGTCATCGATGGGTACAGATCAGGCATCGGCGGGTTGCCTCTCCTCGGTCTCGGAATCGTCGGGTACGGCCTCGGGCGCCCGCTCCACCCGGCGCACCAGCACCGAGTCGATCCGGTTGCGGCGGCCGGTGGTGCCCTCGGCGATCAAGTGCAGCCCGCCGACGTCGACCGTCGCGCCCGGGATGGGCACCCGGCCCAGGGTCTGCGCGAGCAGGCCGCCGACGGTCTCCACCTCATCGGCCGGCAACTCCACGTCGAAGATCTCGCCCAGGTCCTCGATCGGCAGACGCGCCGTGACCCGCACCGAGCCGTCGTCGAGGTGCTCGACCGGCGGGCGTTCCACGTCGTACTCGTCGGTGATCTCGCCGACGATCTCCTCCAGGATGTCCTCGATCGTGACCAGGCCGGCGGTGCCGCCGTACTCGTCGACCACGATGACCAGGTGGGTGCGGGCCGCCTGCATCTCGGACAGCAGGTCATCGACCGGCTTGGACTCGGGTACGAAGGTGGCCGGCCGCATCAGATCGGCCACCGGCTCGGCGGTCGCCGCCGGGTCACCGCTCTGCGTGCGCCGCACGACGTCCTTGAGATACAGCACGCCCAACACGTCGTCGACGCTCTCGCCGATCACCGGGATCCGAGAGAAACCCGAGCGCAGAAACAGGAACAACGCCTGCTGCAGGGTCTTCGAGCTCTCGATCCACACCATCTCGGTACGGGGCACCATGACCTCGCGGGCGATGGTCTCACCGAGCGCGAAGACGGAGTGGATCATCTCGCGTTCACCGTGTTCCACCACGCCCCGCTGCTCCGCGAGATCGACGAGTTCGCGCAGCTCCACCTGGCTGCCGAACGGGCCGTCCGGGAAACCTTTACCGGGCGTGACCGCGTTACCGATCAGGATGAGCAGCGACGCCAGCGGGTTGAACGCCCGGCCGATCCAGCGGACCAGCGGTGCGGTGGCCTTGCCGACCGCGTACGCGTGCTGCCGCCCGACCGTGCGCGGCCCCACCCCGACCACCACGAAGCTGACCAGAGTCATCGCCCCGGCGGTGACCAGCGCGGCCCGCCACCCCGCGCCGTACGTGTCCACCGCCACCAGCGCGACCAGCGTGGTCGCCGTCAGCTCGCAGAGCAGCCGCAGCAAGAGCAGCAGATTGAGGTGGCGCACCACGTCGCCGGCCACCGCGGCGAGAGCTGCCGCACCGCGCTGGCCCTCGCGCGCCATCTCGGCGGCGCGGGCCGGGGAGACCGTGGCGAGGGCGGCGTCCGTCATCGAGGCGAGCCCGGCCAGGAAGACCAGGATCACTGCGTAGACGATCAGTTGCAGGTCGGGCAGGCTGCTGTCGGCGCCTGCGGCGAGCAGATATGCGGGATCCACGGGACTCAGCCGGCCCGCCGTCCGGCCCGCCAGCTCTGCAGGAGCCGGTTCTGCAGCGCGAACATCTCGCGCTCCTCCTCGGGTTCGGCGTGGTCGTACCCCAGCAAGTGCAACGCACCGTGCACGGTGAGCAGGTGCAGCTCGTCCGTGGCGGAGTGGTTGGCCGCCGCCGCCTGTTTCGCGGCCACCTCGGGCGCCAGCACGATGTCGCCGAGCAGCGCCGGCTCGCCGTTTCCGGCCTCACCCGGGCCGTGGTCGACGCTGCCCTCGTCCATCGGAAAGGCCAGCACGTCGGTCGGGCCGTCGCTGCCCATCCACCGGTGGTTGAGCTCGGTCATGTAGTCGATGTCGACCAGCAGGATGGACAGCTCGGCGAGCGGGTTGACACCCATCTCGTCAAGCGCGTGCCGGGCCACCGCGAGGATCGCGTCGGTGTCGACCTCGACCCCCGACTCGTTGGCGATCTCGATGGACATAGTGGTGTTTCGAACCCCTTCAGTGGGTCAGCGCCGGCGTCCGGCACGGCCGCCGCCGGCGGCCCGCCCCGGCACGGCACGGACGGACTGGGTGGACTGGTGCACCTGCGCCTCGTCGTATCGGGCGTAGGCGTCGACGATCTCCGCGACCAGCCGGTGCCGCACCACATCCGAGCTGGACAACTCGGCGAAGTGCACATCCTCGACGTCGCGCAGGATTTCGCGCACGGCACGCAGGCCGCTTGTGGTGCCGCCGGGCAGATCCACCTGGGTGACGTCGCCGGTAACCACGATCTTGGCGCCGAACCCGAGCCGGGTGAGGACCATCTTCATCTGCTCGGGCGTGGTGTTCTGCGCCTCGTCCAGGATGATGAACGCGTCGTTCAAAGTTCTGCCCCGCATGTAACCCAGCGGGGCGACCTCGATGGTACCGGCCTGCATGAGCCGCGGAATCGAATCCGGGTCGAGCATGTCGTGCAGCGCGTCGTAAAGCGGCCGCAGGTACGGGTCGATCTTCTCGTTCAGCGTGCCGGGCAGAAAGCCGAGCCGCTCACCGGCCTCCACCGCCGGCCGGGTGAGGATGATCCGGTTGACCTGCTTCGCCTGCAGCGCCTGGACGGCCTTGGCCATCGCCAGGTACGTCTTGCCGGTGCCGGCCGGGCCGATGCCGAACACGACGGTGTTCTCGTCGATCGCGTCGACGTACCTCTTCTGCCCCAGCGTCTTGGGGCGGATGGTGCGTCCGCGCCGGGAGAGGATGTTGAGGGTCAGCACCTCGGCGGGGCGCTCGGAGGTGTTCTGCTCCAGCATCGCGACGGTCCGGCGGACCGCGTCCACGGTCAGCGTCTCGCCCTTCTCGACCAGCTCGATGAGCTCCGAGAACAGGCGTTCCGCGGTGGCGTTGTCGGCCGGCGAGCCGGTGACGGTGATCTCGTTGCCGCGTACGTGCACGTCGCTGGCCAAAGTCCGCTCTATCAGGCGCAGTATTTCGTCCTTGGTGCCCAGCAGATTCACCATGATCTTCGGGTCGGTCACCGAGATCCTGGTCTGCACCTGAGCCGGGCTCGAGGCGTTGTCAGTGCTGGTCATAGGGGCGGCCCCGGGGCCTCAGCCACCTGCTTCCTTCCTTGCGCCGTACGGACCGTGCCATCTTATCCGTTCCGCGCCCGCGACGCCGATACCATATCGCCGGTTTGACCACGTCCGGTGCCGTGCCGCCCTACACGAACGTGACCCCGTCGAAGGTCTCCAGGGAGCGGGTGAAACGGTAGGTGGCCCAGTGCATCCGAGTGACTACACCATGTTCGTCCCGGGTGAGCCGGAGGAGTTCACCGGTCTCGCGCCCGCAGACCGTCCGCAGCACGTCCGGCCGATCCGGCAGCGGCTCGAACACCGATGGCGGCTTGTCGGCCGGCGCCTCCGCGGCCCGGGCTTGCAGGGTGCCGTCGTGCCAGGAGAACAAGAACTGGTGCCCCTCGCTCCACCACGGCCCGAGCGTCGACCGGTACCGCTCCGGCGCCCGCGGTCCGGGCGTCCAGGGCCGGATGTCCGCAGGGTCCAGCTCCACCGTGAGCCGCAGCAGCTCGTGCGGCAGTTCATTGATCGCCGACGCGTTACCGGACGAGCCCAGCACCGCGCAGCCCAGTGCGCCGGGGTTTCCCTCGCCACCGCGCCGGCCGTAGACGCCGGCCAGGAATCCCGGCATCGCGCCGTCGTGCCCGACGTGCACCACCCGCTTGCCGACCGGCTCGATGATCAGGCCGAGCCCGAACCCGGCCACCCACAACTGCTCGTCGGTGGTGGTCAGCGGCCAGCGCATCTCGTCCACGGTGGCTGAGTCCAGCACCCGGCCGTCCGGATCGACCATCTCCGGCGCGGCGAGAAACGCCGCCCACCGGGCCATGTCGCAGGCCGCGCTCCACAGCTGCGCGGCCGGCGCCACGCCGCCCAGATCGAGCTGCGGTTCGGGGCGGACCGCGTCGGAGTAGGCGTCCACGAGATAGCCGACCACCGCGTCGGCGGTCGGCTCGACCGTGGTGGCGGCCAGATCGAGCGGTTCCAGGATCCGGTCCCGCAAGACCTCCGCCCAAGTGCCGCCGCGCAGTTTCGCGACAAGGTGCCCGAGCACCGCGAGGCCGAGGTTGGAGTAGTGGAAACGACGCGCGTTCGGCAGCACCCGCTCGACCCTGGCCAGGTCGGCGAGCATACGGTCGGCGCCCGGGGCGAGCAGCG
>Ga0081539_10007389_pt1 | contig 10046 bp, 9 predicted proteins | sample TabmetS4T2R2_FD_71023 | JGI IMG/M metagenome (GOLD analysis project Ga0081539, IMG submission 71023) | Tabebuia heterophylla rhizosphere microbial communities from the University of Puerto Rico - S4T2R2 | ecosystem: Host-associated > Plants > Roots > Rhizosphere ... | reverse complement strand
GTTCCAGACCGGCGTGAAGATCAAGCTGAGCGGTTGGAAACACGAGGGCGCCCGGCTCAACCTCACGCTCTGGCTGACTCTCGCGCTGGAAGGGAAGGCCGTGGACCTCAGCTTCACCGTCGCCGCCGACGAGCGTAACGGCGTGGTCGTGCGACGCCTCGATTGGCCGGGCGCACTGGACGCGCGCGACGTCGATTACACCCTGCTCAGCAACTGGCGCGGCGTGATGCTGCCGCGGCACTGGCCCAAGCCGTATTTCCCGATCCGCGCGACCAATCCGGACGGCAGCGCTAAGGAATCCGACACGAGCGAAGTGCAGAGCAACGTCATCGAGAGCTGGTCGATGCCGTGGTGGGGCTTCCAACGTGGCGACAGCGCGATGATGGTCCTCATCGAGACGCCCGACGACGCCGCCTACCAGTTCGATCACCCCGCCGGCGGACCGACGGTCATCGGCCCTCGGTGTCGCGCGTCGCTCGGCAAGCTCGCCTACCCGCGCGGCGGCCGCATGTGCTTCTTCGAGCGCGGCAACTACGTGGACATGGCCAAGCGCTACCGTCAACACGCGATCGACCGCGGGCTATTCGTGTCGTTGCGGCAGAAGATCGCGGATCGACCGGTCGTGAAGGAGTTGATCGCCACGCCGCTCGTGCGCATGGGGATCCTCACGAACATCAAGTCCGACAGCCTGAAGTTCAGCACGACGCAGCCGGAGACGAATCACCGACTCACGACGTTCGACCAGCGCGCCGAGCAACTCCGCAAGTGGAAGCAGAACGGAATCGAGCGGTTGCACGTCTGCCTGACCGGCTGGCCACGAGAGGGCTATGACCGACAGCATCCCGACGAGCTTCCGCCCGCGCCGGTGGCCGGCGGGTGGGAGGGCATGAAACGATTGGGCGACACGTGCAGCGAGCTGGGTTACCTGTTCAGCCTGCACGATCAGTACCGGGATTTCTATCGCGACGCGCCCAGCTTCAACCCACAGTTCGCCGTCCAAGAGGAGGACGCGATCGCGCCGTCCAACGCGTTTCCGGGAACCCGCTTCGGCCAATGGAAGAAGGACGGCATCCCGTTCATGAACAACTGGGACGGCGGGACGATGGCGTACCTCAACAACCGTTTCATGCTCGGTCACCTCGTGAAGAACTACACGGCGCTGTTGGCGCGCGGCGTTCACCCGCAGGGCGTGTACCTCGACGTGTTCGGTTACGTGCCGCCGGACGAGGATTTCAACCCCGAACACCCGACCACGCGCCGAGACGCGATCAACGCGCGGGTCGACTGCTACCACTGGGCAAAGGCCAACATCGGCTTTATCGGCACCGAGGCCGCCTGCGACTGGACGGTGCCGTACTCGGACTTCTCGAGCCCGCTGAAGATTCGCGACGGCGTGGGTGTGCCGTTGTTCAACTTGGTCTATCACGACGCGATCATCACGCCCTACGCACCCGGCGACCTGAACGGCTTCCTGAATGGCGGCTTGCCGCAGATGAGCGGCCGTGCCGAACCGTCGGCGGAGGAACTGAAGAACGTGAAGCGGATGGCGGCGCTGCACAAGCGCGTCGCGCTCTTGGAGATGACGCGGCACGAGTTTCTGGACGAGAAGTTCCGCCGCGAGCGCACGACGTTTGCGGATGGGACGACGGTGACGGTGGATTGGGACGCGAAGAAGGTCGAGATCGTGCCGGACGTGGAGTGATCTATCTATCTCCCGACGCCGGTCGCTGTGCGACCGGATCCGGTCGCGCAGCGACCGGCGTGGATGAGAAGCGACTTGTCGCGATGAAGAACGATGAGCTTCCGCTCGCCACACGTATCGTCTAGGCTCTTGCGCCGACGATGAGCGATCCGAACCTTAACGATCTCTTCCGCGCGGAACTCGACGCGCACCAGCGCGCGACGCAATCGCTCGTGAACCTGTCCGAACCCGTCTCGCGGGCCGCGAAGATCATCGCAAGCTCCATCCGCTCCGGCGGGAAGCTCCTCACCTGCGGCAACGGCGGCAGCGCGACCGATGCGGCTCACCTCGCGACCGAGTTCATCGTCCGACTCTACGAAGACCGCAAGCCGCTGGCGGCGGTGTGCTTGAACGAGTCGGGCTCGACGCTTACCGCGGGCTGCAACGACTACGGCTTCGAGCACGTCTTTGCGCGCCAAGTCCGCGGTCTCGCGAAACCTGGTGACGTGCTCGTCGCGCTCTCGACGAGTGGGAACAGCCCCAACGTGCTCCGCGCGATCGAGGCGGCGAAGAAAATGGGCGTGCACACGATCGCGATGCTCGGACGCAATGGGGGGAGGACGAAGGGCATCGCCGACGTCGAGATCATCGTTCCTTCCGAGTCGACGGCGCGCGTGCAGGAATGTCACATGGTCCTGTACCACGCGATGTGCAAGATGGTCGAGGCGGAGCTGGGGGGAATAGGTGGGGAGTTCTTAAAGGATGCGGAGACCCGGCCCTGAAGGGACCGGCTTTAGGGGTGAAGTTCGGCTTGGACGCCCTCGTCAGCGCTACGCACTTCGGACGGGATCGTGTTGGCTTGATCGCCGCGGGGGATGCGATCGCGCGAGGAGTAGTCGGCGATCGTGAAGATCAGCATGATGCCCAGCCACACGAACGCGGCCGTCGCGAAGACCCAGACGAGCTTGCCGCTGTACTTCACGTGCATGAAGATCCAGACGACCATCGCCGCCTTGGTGACGGCGATCGCCAGCGCGATCACGATGTTGAACCAGCCCAGGTTCAGCCAGTGCGCCGTGACGACGGTGAGCACGAGCAACCCCATAAGCCAGAAGTAGATGACCCACAGCGTGCGGACCTGCTCGCCGTGCTGGTCGGCGTGGTCCACGGGCTCGTGGTGGGCGGCCGGATGCTGGACGGGGTGTTCGCTCATGACGACGGCTCAACTCATCGGATCAGGTAAAGCAGCGGGAACAGGAAGATCCAGACGACGTCGACGAAGTGCCAGTACAGGCCGACGACTTCGACGGCGGTGTTGTTGCCGTTCGGACCGGTGAAGTCGCCGCGGCGCGCGCGGTGCAGCAGCCAGAGGAACAGCCCCAAGCCGATGACCATGTGCGTCGCGTGCAGGCCGGTCATGCTGAAGTAGATGACCATGTAGAGCTGCGTGTGCATCGGGTCGGCCAGCGGCTTCTCCGGATGCCACGCGAGCACGGGCACCAAGCCCTCGCGGTAATCGATGAAGTACTCGTATCCCTTGATGACGAGGAACACCGACCCGAGGACCGCGGTGATCGCGAGGTTGCGGATCAGGGAGGACTGCTTGCCCTCGACCGAATCGTGCACGGCCAGCGCGACGGTCAAGCTGCTGGTGAGCAGCACCGCGGTGTTGATCGCGCCTAGGTACCACTTCAGCTCTTCGCTGCCGGCGCGGAAAGCTTCGTGATAGAGCGAGCGGTAAACGGTCAGCGCGGTGAACAACCCGCCGAAGAACATCACTTCGGTTGCGAGGAACGTCCACATTCCCAGTGTCATCGACTCGCGCTGCTGGTCGATGTTGTCGAAGTGCATCGCCAAGTGGCGCGGCCGGCCAGGCGCGTGATGCCCGGCGGGCGAGTCCATCGGCGGGGTCGCGTGATCCGACGGCTGCGGCTCGGCGCCGCCGGCGGTGATCGATGCATCGGTCATGGCGTGCTCTCCGTCACCCTCTGCTTCCCTCTCCCTGTACTCGGGGAGAGGGTTAGGGTGAGGGGATTTCGTGAACGATCGTCAATCACAACACTCACGCTCTCTCGGACCCCTCACCCCTGCACTCTCCCCGAGTACGGGGAGAGGGGGAAGGCGTCATTGCAGCGGCTCCCCGAGCTGGTTGCGGCCGGTGTAGTACGCGTACGGTTCTTCGACCACGACCGGCGTCTTGTCAAAGTTGTGCGGGCTCGGCGGAGAACTCACCGCCCACTCCAGTCCCGTCGCCTTCCACGGGTTCGGGCCCGCGGGCAGGCCGTACTTCAGCGACCAGATCAAGTAGAACAGCGGGATGACGTAGCCCACCGCCATGATCGACGCGCCGGCTGTGCTCATCACGTTCAGCACCTGGAACTCCGGCGCGTACGCGTAATACCTCCGAGGCATGCCCAGGTACCCGACGATGAACTGCGGGAAGAACGTGAGGTTGAACCCGACGAACAGCACGAACGCGCTGAACCGGCCCCACCACTCGGGGTACATCTTGCCGGTGATCTTCGGCCACCAGTAGTGGATCGCGCCCATGTACGCCATCACGGTTCCACCCACCATGATGTAGTGGAAGTGGGCGACGATGAAGTAGGTGTCGGTGACGTGGATGTCCACCGCGAGCGCCGCGAGGAACAGCCCGGTCAAGCCGCCGAGCGTGAACAGGCCGATGAAGCCGAGCGCGTAGAGCATCGGCGTCTCGAACGAGATCGATCCCTTGTAGAGGGTCGCCGTCCAGTTGAAGACCTTCACCGCCGACGGGATTCCCACCAGGAAACTGAGGATGCTGAAGATCATCCCCGCGTAGACCGACTGCCCGGAGACGAACATGTGGTGGCCCCAGACCAGGAATCCGATCACCGCGATCGAGAGGCTCGCGAACGCGACGAACTTGTAGCCGAAGATCTGCTTGCGGCTGAACGTGGTGATCAGCTCGCTGATGACCGCCATCGCCGGCAGCACCATCACGTACACGGCCGGGTGCGAGTAGAACCAGAACAGGTGCTGGAAGAGGACCGGGTCGCCGCCCAGCGCCGGGTCGAAGATGCCCACGTGCCACACGCGTTCGACGATCACCAGCGACAGCGCGATCGCGACGACAGGCGTGCCGAGGATCATGATCAGCGCCGTCGCGTAGTGGCTCCAGACGAACAGCGGCAGGCGGAACCAGGTCATGCCCGGCGCGCGCATCGTGTGCGTCGTGACGATGAAGTTCAGCCCGGTGAAGATCGAGGAGAAGCCGTTGAGGAAGATGCCCACGAGCGTCAGCACGACCCAGCCGTTGGAATACGTGCTCGAGTACGGCGTGTAGAACGTCCACCCGGTATCCACCCCGCCCAGCACCATCGCGGCCAGCGAGATCGTGCCGCCGATGACGAACAGGTACCAGCTCATCAGGTTGATCTTCGGGAACGCCATGTCGCGGGCGCCGATCATGATCGGCAGCAGGAAGTTCCCGAACACGCCGGGGATGGCGGGGATGAGGAAGAAGAACACCATCATCACGCCGTGCATCGTGAACAGCTTGTTGTAGTTCTCGGCCTGGACGAGGTCGCCTTGCGGGGTCATCAGCTCCAACCGGATCGCGGTCGCCGCGGCGCCGCCGATCAGGAAGAAGAACGTCACCGAGAACATGTACAGGATGCCGATCCGCTTGTGGTCGATCGTCAGCAGCCAGCTCTTCACCGTGTAGGCCACGTTGAAGTAGTTGTCCTCGCGCTCGGCGGCGGCGGGGATGAATGGGACGGGGGTGGTGGTCATTGGAACGGCTCGTAAAACATAAAGACATAAAACATAAGGAGCGCCCGATCACGACTCTTTATGTTTCATGTTTTATGTCCTTACTCGTCAGTAGTTTCTCTCCGGCACCTTCAAACTCTTGATGTACTCGATCAACTGCACAACCTGCTCCTCGCTGAGCTGCCCGCGGAAGCTGGGCATGATCGGCGGGTAGCCTTGGACGATCTTGGCGCTGGCATTCAGGATCGACTCGCGCAGGTAGTCGTCGTCGGCCGTCACCGACGTGCCGTCGGCGAGCTTCACCTGGCTGCCGTACAGGCCGGCCATGGTCGGCGCTTGTTGGCCGTGGCAGGTGGCGCAGCCGTAGTCGGCGAAGAGCTTGGCACCGGCGCTGCCGGTCGGGCCCTGCTCCTGCACCGCGCCGCTCAGCCACGACTGGTAGGCGCTCTGCTCCATCACGAAGACCTTGCCGATCATCCCGCTGTGCAGCGTGCCGCAATACTCGGCGCAGAACAGGTGATACTCGCCCACCTTCGTCGGCGTGAACCACTCGTAGCTGTACCGCCCGGGCAATACGTCCTGCTTCACGCGGAACGCGGGAATGTAGAACGAGTGGATCACGTCCTGGCTCGTCATCGTCAGCTTCACCGGCCGGCCCAACGGCACGTGCAGCGTGTTGATCTCGCGCGGGCCCGACGGGTGCTGCACCTTCCACATCCACTGCTTGCCGACGACGTAGACCTCCATCGCGTCGCTCGGCGAGCGCGACATCTTCACGTACAGTCCCGCGCCCCACACGAAGATCGACATCGAGATCACCAGCGGGATGATCGTCCAGGCGACCTCGAGCCGCATGTCCGTGCCGACCTTCGGCGGCATCGCTTCGCTGCGGCGGCGGTACTTGAGCCCGAGGTACACGATCAGCACGAAGATCAGCAGCGTGAAAAAGCCCGTGATCGACCACAGGTAGAAGTAGAGCCAGTCCACCTGGTGGGCGACTTCGGACGACTGCTCGGGAAGTAGTCGAAAACTCTGGTCCATCGCTTATCGAATCTCGACTCCGGGTTCCAGAGCTGAAGCTCTGGGCTTTCGCGCGCGCCGGTCCTTCCTGATCAAGTACGTCAGTCCCGATCCCATCGCGATCAGTGTGATCACTCCACCCGTTTGCACTAACCGCGTTACCGCCAAACCGTACTTGCCGGTCTTGGCGTCGTAGTGGTAGCAGAAGAGCATCACGTGGTCGGTGATCGTGCCGATCTTTCCTTCGCTCGCTTCGACCAGCGTCAGCCGCAGGTCCTTGGGCTCGTAGTCGATTCCGAAGAAGTAGCGGGCGATCTTGCCCTGCGGCGTGAGCACCATGATGCCGCTGGGATGCAGGAACTGTTGGCTGACCTCGTCCCACTGGTAGCGGAAGCCGACGGCGTCGGTGAGCCGCTTGATCGACTCCGCGCTTCCGGTGAGGAAGTGCCACCGCTCCGCGGCGTTCGCGCGGCCGTAGCTGCGGAGGTAGTGCGCGTGCTTCTTGGCGGCCAGCTCGCTCGTCTCGCGCGGGTCGAAGCTGACGGTGATGACGTCGTAGTCCTTGCCGATCGTCTGCGTGGGCAGCGCGGCGAACGACCGCAATTCGTTGTTCAGCACCACCGTGCAGAGCATCGGGCAGCCGTAGTACACGAGCGACAGCACGACCGGCCGGCCGTCGAGCAGGTCGCCGAGCTTGACGGGCTTGCCGGACTCGTCGTTGAAGACGGCGTCCAGCGGGATCGTGTCACCCAGCTTCTGGTCGATGCCGATGCTCGCGAGCTGCGGCGGAGCGATGTTGTCGTTCTTGGGCGACGGCGCGGGCGTGCCGTATTGCGCGAATGTGGGCCTGGCGATGAGCGAGAGAACGAGGATCGAAGCTAAAAAGATAGTGGCGTGGGCGTCCCGCCCACGCGCAATCGCGTCAGCGAAAGAACGCCGGATGATGCTGCTTCGCAGCAGGGCGCGTGGGCGAGACGCCCACGCCACTGTTGTGCTACGCAACACACGGCTCATCGCGCACCTCCCGCTGGCTGGGACGGTCGCGTGGCGGGCTGCGCGTTCTGCTGCCGAAGTATGATCTCCATCGCCCGCTCGATCGGGATGCGCGCCGCGCCGGTCTTCGGGTCGAGCCCGTACGTCGTCAGCACGTGGTCCTCAGCGTCGCGCAGCTTCCTGAGGTCCTGCTCCTCGGTGGCGGCCTTGCCCTCACCCTGCGCTTTGCTCGGCTGGAGCAGTGGTCCGGACACCTGGATCTGTTGATGCTCGGCCAGCGGCGAGATTGTCGGGTCCTTCCTCGCGGTGAACTTTTGCAAACCCAACAGCATGCCCCACATCGCCATGCAGACGATCGCGCCCAGGAGCACGAGGTAGCCGAGGAACACGACGAACCCGCGCAGGCCGATGACCGACGACTCGTGCCCGCGGGCGATCGTCTCGGCGGAAGGCGGACCTTGTGGCGCTGACTCATGCATGTGAGGCGTCTCGGACCACAAACTCACAAATCACAACATCACAAATCACAAAGAAGCTCCAAACGGAGAAGCTTCAAATCTCAAAAGGCGTTTGCGGCTACGCGTGCGCGTGTCCGTGCGCGGCGCGTTCATCGATCGGCTCGGGGCCGCCGCGGGCGAGAAGGGGTTTGCCCTTCAGGTTCTGGACGAACAGCGTCATCCACAGTCCGACCAGGCCGAACAGCGCCGGGACGTCGAGCCACGACACGTGGCCGACGAGGATCTCATGTTCGCCGTGCGCGCCGCTGCCGCGAGCCGCGTGCGTCGGGTCGAACCAGCCGGCGGGCGCGACCCACCAGTACACGTCGAGCACGCGCATCACCAGCAGCCACGCCGCGATCCGCCCGAGCGTCACCGCCTGCCGTTTGTTGTCGCGGCCGAGCAGGATCAGGAACGGCACGAAAAAGTGGAACACGATCAGGAACAGCCCGAGCCACCGCCAGCCGTTGGGCGCCAACCCCATGCCGCGCTGCGCGTACCAGCCGATGTCTTCCTTGCTGTTGCCCATCCAGATGATCAGCAACTGGGCGAAGCTCATGTACGCCCAGAGGATCACCAGCGTCAGCAGCAGGTTGCCTAAGTCGTTCAGGTGTTTCGGTTCGAGGTATCGCGAGACCGGCTCGCGGCCGGCGATCTTGCAGACGAGGTAAGTCAGCAGCGACACCGCCGCGCCCGCTTGGCCGACGACCGTCAAGAGGCCGATGATGTGGCTGTACCAGTGCGGGTCGCGCGAGAGGACCCAATCGACGACGGCGAGCGTGACCGTGATGACGTAGAGCAAGAGGCCCGGCGCGCTGACGCGCTGCAATGACCGCAAGTGGTTGACGTCGCCGCCGCCGCGCTCGTACGCCAGCGACCATGTCCGCAACAGGACCGCCAATCCGATCCAGATCACGAAGTAGATCACCGCGCGCATCGTGAACCACGTCGGGTTCATGTAACCGCCGCGGTGGGTCATGATCTTGTCCGACCCGACCCAGTGCTCGTCGGCCCACGGAAAGAGGTATTTCAGGCCGAACAGGATCGGGACGAACAGGATCGCGACGAGCACGAGGTTCATCGCCGCGGATTCGGCGAAGCGGCGCACGAGCCACATGAACTCGCCGTTGATCAGGTGGCTGAGCATCACGACCGCGAGGCTGCCGAGGCTCAGGCCGAGGCAGAACATCCAGGCGAACAGGTACGCGCGGAAGAACGCCGGCGTGCCGATGATCGGCATCCCGATCAACAGGACGATCACGCCCGCGGCCGCCGCCAGCGCGGCGGGGCGCTGGATCGCCAGAATCTCGCGCGGGATGGAACCGGCGGGCGTCATCGCGGTGCGGCCTCCGTGGGGTTCGTGGACGTCGTCGGTCGCGTCGTCGCGTTCGCCTGCGCGTTCTGTAGCTTCTCCCGATCTTCCGGCGAGAGCGACTCGGGCTTGATCGTCCGGCTGAGCTGGAGCGCCTTCACGTACGCCGCGATCCGCCAGCGGTCGTCGGGCACGACGCGTGCCGCATGGCTGTACATCGCGCCGTAGCCGTTCGTGATCACGTTGAAAACGTGCCCGGGCGTCGTGTTCACCAGCGCCTGCTCCCGGCGGTAGAGGTCTGGGAACTGCGCCTGGTGTTCGAGCACCGGGAAGTACGCCGGCGGACGCGTGAACCCGCGCTGCACGACGATGCCGTTGCCCTCGCCGGTGCGGCCGTGGCAGTGCGCGCAGTTGATCTCGTAGCGCTCGCGGCCGCGGCGCAGGTCCTCGGCACTGATCCGGAACGGAAACGTCTCGCGCTCGCGGCCGTTGTCCGTGCCACTGGCGCGCGGGACGTAAGGGCCGGGCGTCCAGGCGACCGTGCCGACGACCGGCGCGCGGGCGCTGGTGCCGTCGGCGTAGAACGTGCTCGGTTCGAGCGGGTCCTTTCGGTCCTGATCCGCCATGTCGTTGCGACGACAGCCGGTCAGCACGCAAACGCCGATCAGCGCGAGCACCAACCTCCCTCTCCCTGTACGCAGGGAGAGGGCGGGGGAGAGGGTGCGTCCCCGAGCCGACGAACTACCCTCTCCCCAACCCTCTCCCTGCGTACAGGGAGAGGGAGGCAGAG
>Ga0081539_10007388_pt1 | contig 10047 bp, 9 predicted proteins | sample TabmetS4T2R2_FD_71023 | JGI IMG/M metagenome (GOLD analysis project Ga0081539, IMG submission 71023) | Tabebuia heterophylla rhizosphere microbial communities from the University of Puerto Rico - S4T2R2 | ecosystem: Host-associated > Plants > Roots > Rhizosphere ... | reverse complement strand
GTCGGCCACCCCGCGGGTCGAGGTGCTGTTCGCCGGCGACCTCAACGGCTATTCGCTGGAACTGATGCAGGGGCTGCTGGACTCCGCGGCCGAGCTGTCGGTCGCGCTCGCGGTCAGCGTCCGGGCCCGCGAGCACCGCCGGCCGCACGCGTTCAGCGCGTGGGCCCGGGACCTGGCCACCGCCGGCCGGGAGGCGGTCATTGCGATCACCGAGGACCTCAAGGCGTCCGACCTGGGCGCGCTGGCCCGGGCGCGGCTGCCGCTGGTGGTCATCGACCCGCTGGAACAGCCGCACGCCCGGGTGACCAGCGTGGGCTCGACCAACTTCGCCGGCGGGCTGGAGGCGACCCGGCACCTGCTGTCGCTCGGGCACCGGCGGATCGCCTACCTGGGCGGGCCGGTCGCCGCGGCCTGCGACCAGGCGCGCCTGCAGGGCTTCCGGGCCGCCATGGAGGCCGCCCGCGTACCCGTACCCGACACGTACCTGCGCACCGGCCAATACCGCTTCGCCGACGGTCTCACCGGCGGCTCGGCGCTGCTCGACCTGCCGGAGCCGCCGACCGCGGTGTTCGCCGGCAGCGACGAGACCGCGGCCGGGGTCGTCGAGGCCGCCCGGCGCCGCGGCCTGCGCATCCCCGAGGACCTCAGCCTGGTCGGGTTCGACGACACGCAGATCGCCCGGTACGTGTCGCCGCCCCTGACCACGGTCCGCCAGCCGCTGCGGGAGATCGCCGCGGTGACCCTGCGCACCGCGCTGCGGCTCGCGGCCGGGGAGAAGCTCGACTCGCACCACGTGGAGCTCGCTACCGAGCTGATCGTGCGGCAGTCCACCGCCCGCATCGACGTCGCCGGCGGGTGATCCGGCCGCGTCAGCCGGCCGGGCGGTCGTGGTCCGGGCGCCACCGCAGCATCGCGGCCGTGGCGTCGTCGTGTAGTTCGCCGTTCTCGTAGGACACGATGGTGTGGATGAGCTGCCGCATCGCCTCCGCCGGCGGCGTGCGCCGGGCCACCGCCTCGGCCACCAACGACGTCAGCCGGGGCAGCCCGAACAGCGTGCCGTCCGCGTCGCGGGCCTCGGTGACGCCGTCGGTGTAGAGCACCAGCGTGTCCCCCGGCGCCAGGGCCAGCTCGTTCACCCCCGGTCCGCGCCGCCGCATGTGCCCGAGCCCGAGCGGCAGTGCCGTCGGCGAGGCCGGCATCGCCAGCGAAAGCCCGGCCCGGAGCCACAGCTCGGGCGGGTGACCAGCGGAGATCCGCCGGTACTGGCCGGTCCGGGTGTCCAGCTCGGCGAGGACCGCGGTGACGAACGTGCCGGGGTACTGCGAGCTGATCCATCTGTCGATCGACCGGTACGTGTCGGCCAGTGTGAGCCCCGAGCGGCGGGCGTTGCGGTACGTGTTGAGCGCCAGTGTGGTCTGCGCGCTCGCGGCGATGCCGTGGCCGACCGTGTCGAACAGCGCCACGTGCAGCAGGTCGCCGTTCGCCGCGTAGTCGAACGCGTCCCCGCCCACGTCGTAGCAGGGCTCCAGCACCGCGGTCACCACGGTGCCGTTGACCGCGAACGTCAGCGGCGGCAACTGGTTCCAGATGATCTCGGCGGCGACCTGCATGGGCAGCCGGCGCCGGGTGTGCTCGACCGCGTCCCCATATCCCTTGCGGCTCGCGATCAGCTCGGCCACCAGCGCGGCCATGATCCGCAGGTCCTCGTCCAGCCGGCCTTCCAGGTCCTCCTTCAGGCCCATCCGGAGCACCCCGAGCCGTTCCGCGCCGTGCAGCAGGGGCAGCCAGACGACCCCCCGCTCGCGCTGGATCCGCGCCGTGGAGAACGCCCGCCCGGCGGGAGTGCCGTCGACCGGCACCGCGTCGCTGTGCTGCAGCGCGGCGACGTTGAGGGCGGCCAGGTGCGGCGCGTCGGCCGACAGCACCGTGGCATCCGCCGGCGCCGGCTCAGGCGCCTCGGCCTCGTTGATCGCCGTCACCTCGGGCGCCCGGGCGAGGGGCCACAGCGCGATCTGCTCGTAGTCGACAAGCAGCACGGTCAGTTCGCTCGCGCCGAGGAACCGCGCCGCCTCGGCCAGCACCTGTGGAAGATCCTCCAGGCGCCCGCGATGCCGCAGGTCCAGCAGGCGCCGGACGGCTTCCATCGGATCCACCATGCACGCACCTCCGGTCGCCTCCCATCCTGGTAGTCGGCGTGGCAAACGCAAGACGGTGGCCGGGCGCGGCGCCCGTGGCGCAAACTGGCAGCCATGCGCGTGCGACGCGGCGCGGTCGTGGGGATCGCCCTGGTGGCGGCGGTTGCCCTGGCCGCTTGCACCTCACCGGCGTCCCCGCCGGCGTCGCCGCCGGCGTCGGCCCCCGCGGCCGGCTCCGGTGCACCCAGCTCCGCGCCGCCGACCCGACCCGCCATCGCCGCCGACTGGCCGATGTACCACGGCACGCCCGACCACGCCGGCTACTCCCCGAGCATGCCGTCGGCCGGGCCGCCCACGCTGGCGCACACGCTCAAGCTGGACGGCGCGGTCTACGCCTCTCCCCTGGTGGTACGCGGCCGCACGATCGTGGCCACGGAGAACAACTCGGTGTACGCGTTCGACGCCGGGTACCGGCAGGTCTGGCGGCAGCGGCTGGGCAACCCGTCGCCGCAGAGTGAGCGCCAGTGCGGCAACATCGACCCGCTCGGCATCACCGGCACCCCGATCTTCGACCCGGCGACCGGGCACGTCCTGGTGGTGGCCGAGCTGGGCGGGCGGGTACGCCACGTGCTGTACGCGCTCGACCTGGCGTCCGGCGCGGTCGCCTGGCAGCGCAGCGTGGACCTGCCCGGGGTCAGCGCCCGGGACATGCAACAGCGGGGCGCCCTGGCGATCGCGCACGGCCGGGTCTGGGTCTCGTACGGCGGCCAGGCCGGCGACTGCGGCGACTACAAGGGCCGGGTGGTCGGCGTACGGCTCGACGGCACCGGCTCCCCGGTGGCGTACACCGTCCCGACCCGCCGCGAGGGTGGCATCTGGAACCCGGCCGGCCCGACCGTGAACGAGGCCGGGAACCTGCTCGTGGTGTCCGGCAACGGAGCGGCGTTCCCGGGCGAGGCGTACGACTACTCGAACTCGGTGATGGAGCTCGACGCGAACGCCCGGATGATCGACTCGTTCGCACCGTCCGACTGGGCGGCGCGGAACCCGGGCGACGTCGACCTCGGCTCCGTGGGCGTGGCGGTGGTCGGCGGCCGGTGGGCCGTGGTCGGCGGCAAATCGGGGCCGGTGTACGTGGTACGGCAAGGCGCGCTGGGCGGCATCGGCGGACAGGTCAGCACGCTGGACGTGTGTCCGGTCTACGGCGGGGCCGCGGTGCGGGAGGACGTGGTGTACCTGCCGTGCGCGGACGGCGTACGGGCGGTCCGGGTCGACGGCGGCGGCCGGTTGCACGTACGGTGGCACGCCGGCTCCTCGATCACCGGGTCGCCGGTGATCGGCGGTGGCCGGGTGTGGTCGTTGGACACCCGGGGGGTGCTGCACGCGCTCGACCCGGCGACCGGGCGCAGCGTCGGCGAGGTACAGGTGGGCGAGACGAGCAGGTTCGCGACACCCGCGCTGTCCGGCGGCACGCTGATCGTGCCCACGATGACCGGCATCGCGGTGGTGCGGACCTGACTACACGGCGCGGCCGTACCCCGTGAACCACGAGGTACGGCCGCGGTGCGGAATGTCCGCTCAGAGCGCGAGCTTCTGACCCGGGAAGATCAGGTTCGGGTTGCTGCCGATGGTGGACCGGTTGAGGCGGTACAGCGCCCGCCAGCCACCCTTGACGTCGTGCGTGCCGGCGATCTCCGCCAGCGTGTCGCCGCTCTTCACGACGTAGTCGGCCCCGGTCGCGGTCGCCTTGGTCGCGGGCTGCGTGGCGCGCTGCTTGGCCTTGTGCGTATGCGTGCGGCTCTTCGACCCACCGGTGTTGGTGCCCTGGTAGTGCTGGCCGGAACCGGCACGCTTGCCGCACACCGGCCACGCGCCGATACCCTGACCGGCCAGGACCTTCTCGGCGATGGCGATCTGCTGCGACCGGCTCGCGTGGTTGGCGGTGTCGGCGTACTTGCCGCCGCCGTACCCTAGCCACGTCGAGCGGGTGAACTGCAGCCCGCCGTAGTAGCCGTTGCCGGTGTTGATGCTCCAGTTGCCGCCGGACTCGCACTGGGCGATGGCGTCCCAGTTCACACCGGACGAGGCAGTCGCCGCGCCGGCCGGACCGAGGAGAGCGAACGTGCCAGCGGTGCTCGCCGCGGCGATGCCGAGAGCCAGGCGGGCATGCTTACGGAACTGTGCCATGACAGGCAAACCTCCACGCCTGCGAGGTGAGCTGTCGGGTTCGGGCCGAGGAGCCCGGCCGCGTGAGCGGCTTCACCCCGAGGCACGCGGAGCGTGCCGAGGAACGTGTGGGTCCCCCGCTCCACGCCTGATCCAGATGTCCCGGAGGCCGGCGGCGTGGACTCGGCGTTGCCGGCGCGGGGCCCGCGTTCGGCGGACCGGGCGACGTTAGCCAGCGGTCCGAGCGTTCGGCCACCAAAAAGCACCGGAAAGTGAGGTTGCTCTCACGCCGCACGGATCTTGAAGGTTGCCCGATATGCCTGCGGTGTGGTGCTAAGCCGGTGGGAGAAATGGTGCCGAAGGGTGGCGGCGCTGCCGAAACCGGTGCGGCTCGCGATCGTGTCGACGCCGAGCTCGGATTCCTCCAGCAGCCGACGGGCTAGCAGCATCCGCTGACCGGTGATCCAGTCGTGCGGCGTGACCCCGGTCTCGGCCCGGAACTTGCGGGCGAACGTGCGCGGCGCCATGTGCGCCAGCTCGGCCATGGACTCCACGGTGTGCGGACGATCGAGGGTCGCCCGGACATGATCGAGTACGGGTTGCAGCGTCTCACACGGCACCGCGGCCACCGGCGTCTCGATGAACTGGGCCTGCCCGCCGTCCCGGTGCGGCGGCACGACCATCCGGCGGGCGAGCATTGTCGCGACGGCCGAGCCGTGCACCTCGCGTACCAGGAACAGCCCCGCGTCGACCCCCGCCGCCGTGCCCGCACTGGTCAGGATCTTCTCGTCCAGCACGTACAGCACGTCCGGGTCCACCTTGGCCGCCGGGAACTGCCGGACCAGCCGATCCGTGTATCGCCAATGGGTCGTGCAGCGCCGGCCGTCGAGCAGCCCGGCGGCGCCCAGCGCGAACGCCCCGGTGCACACGCTCATCACCCAGGCACCCCGGTCGTGCGCCCGCCGCAGCGCCTGGACCACCGCCGCGGGCACCGGCCGGTCGATGTCATAGGGACCGACCGCGACCAAGTCGGCCCGTTCGACCGGCGCCAGGTCGTGGGTGCCGGAGATCGAGAAGCCCGCATGGGTACGGACCGGGCCGCCGTCCGGGGTGCACAGGGCGAAGTCGTAGCGGGGCAGACCCTCCGCGCTGCGGTCGTATCCGAACAGTTCACACAGCACGCCGAGCTCGAAGACGGCGACGTCCGGCAGGGCGATGACCGCGACGTTCGTCAACATGTGACCGAGCGTACACTGGCATGGCAGTTTCTTGAAGGTGTATGGCATCACTGCCACTTTCCGGTGTCACGCGGCGGCGAGAGAATGGGTATACACAGCCGAACAGGGGTGAACCGCCATGGAACTCGCCGCGCTGCTCTTCTTCGTCCTCATCGCCGTCGCCGCCGCGGCCGGCCTCACCGCCGACACCCGCGACAGCGCCGACTGGAAGCCGTCCGTCGACGGCAGACGCGCGCCACGCTGGCCGTAGGAGACACATCGCACACCGCCCGCGGGCCGCCCGCGGGCGGATCTGTCCCCCGGTTCGGCCACTATTGGTCCCGGTGAACCCGGACCTCCGCCGCACCTCTCCCGGCTATGTCACCCGCGCCGACACCGTCCTGCTCGACCTCGATCGAGCCCCTGTCGCCGATCGAGACCTGACCCACCGGCACCGTGTCGAGTCCCGCCGGGGCCGAACGGGTCGTCGTGCGGTACCGCTTGGATCGATGAACAAGGTGGGACATACCCACCTCCGACACGAACTTGTCCGGATCGGAGCTGACCGGCACCGAGTGCAGGAAGCGGCGCCACGTCGCCAAATCCCGCCGCCACGCCTCCACGAAGTCGTGGCACAGCCGGTGACTGATGTCCGCACTCCGGCCGCGCGCCGCCCCCAGGGAGCGGCGGACGCGTTCGTGGGCCGCCCCGGATCCCGTCCTGTCCAGGACGTAATCGATGAATTGGCGACGCCGATAGAGGAAGTCGCCCCAGAACCCGGTGCCGACGACGTTCAGGCCGTCTCCCCCGTCCAGGAGCCAGAACAGGCCTTCGGCAAGGGTGTCGCCGAGTTCTTCGGCCGCGGCGCGGTTGGCGTTCGCGAACGGGTCGTAGGGGCGCTGTCGCATCCGCCCGGCCCGTGCGGCCCGGAAGGGCACGCCGTCGCCGAGCAGGAAGAACCAGTCCTCGTTGTAGATGTTGGGAAAGAACGACGAGGTGAGACCGACGTTCACCATCATGGCGCCGCCGCCGATGAAGGTGTCCTGCTTGCCGTTGACCGCGCGGAACGCATGGCAGACGACGGAGTTGTCCTCGTACCCGGTGTTGGCGAGCCCCACCGCCCGGTGGTCGTCGAGCAGCCGGGCCACCTTGGGCAGCTCGCCGGGATCGTCGATGACGATGTCGTCGTCCAGGAACAGCACGCGCCGCCAACCGCTCCCGCGGGCCAGCAGGAGGCCGAGGTTGCGCTTCAGGCTCAGGTCACTGGTGCTGCCGAAACCCTGCTCGCGCAACAGGCGATCGGTGGCGAGCGAGGGCAGCTCCGCACCGACGGAACGCTCCACATCCACCGCCAGCACGGCGGCTCCCAGATGGTCGGCTAGCTTGATCGCCTGCTCGGCCGTGGCGGCCTTGCTGCAGAGGGCGACCACCGGGCAGCTGACCGCCGTGGCAACGCGCATGACATGGCGCAGTGCGTCGACCGGCCAGGCCGTCGGCACGATGATCGCGTCCAGCGTCGCGGCATCGACGTGCTCCAGGCACACCTCGGTGAGAAGGCCACTGTGGGACGCGTGGTGGAGCTGGCTGACGTCGACACCCGGCTCCGCCGTTGTCACGACGCCTCCGGCCAGGTGTGCAGGACGGTGTCCGGTGCCGTCCAATCCGGCGTAGCCACGACGCCGTTCACGATCTGCACGCGGAAAAGCAGGCTGAACGCCTCCTTCCCGGCAAACGTCTCGTCGATGTAGCCCGCGTTCTTGTCCCGGAAGACCTTGTCGGTCAGGGTGCGGACCGCGCCGAACACTCCGGCGCCATACATTCCATTGCATACGGTCAGAGTGCAGTCGAGGTTCAGCGGGTTCGGTGCCCGGTGGAAATGTCCCACGTCCTGGACCAGGACCCGGTCCGAACCCGGATCCTCGTCGAACACCGGCCGGAACGACGACTGCACTTCGTCGTTCTCAACGACCTGGAAGCACCCACGATTCGGGTCGTCGTCCTCCGACCGCTGCCGCACCGGCACTCCGGTCAGGCGCATGGTGTCCTTGGTCGCCTGATTCCAGTCCACGCCGCCGAGTAGTACCAGGTGCGCGGTCGAGTCGTCGCGCCGCATCCGGGAGGCGCTGCGGTACTGAACCTCCGCGTCGGGGTTGACGGCCCGGATGTGCCCGTGCAGTTCGAAGAGCGAGTCCAGGTCGGCGAAGCGCGACAACTCCGCGCGATCCGGGTCCGCCCAGCCCGACAGCGGGAGTTTCGCCTGGAGCTCAGGCGGAAGCTCGGCGCAGACGATGATGATCGGAGCGTCGCCCTCGAAGTGCCACGGGCCACGACCCACAATGGACTCCGCCGCCCGCTCCGCCGCCACCTGGCCGTCGCTACCTTCCGCCAAGGCCGCCTGGCGCAGCTCGACAAGGTCGCGGCGCAGTTTCTCCCTGGCTTCGATCTCGGCGTCGGTCAGCTCCGCTTCGTCGATCAACCGGAACGTGGTGCCCTCGAGGGTCCGCCGCGTACTGAAGAAGGTCGCGATGGCAGCGAGCCGATCTTCCGGCGGCGGCGTCGGGTTCGACGTCCGCTCCCAGGAAGAGATCAGCTGCACGGTCGCCGGCTTACGCTTCCCCAACGCTTCCGCCAGTTGCTTCTGCGTGATCGATACGTCGGGCCAATGGGACTTGCGGAGAGCGCGCAGACGTTCAGCCAGGGTCCGAGCAGCATCGCTAGCCGTAGGCACCCGGCACCTCCAGAAAAGTTCAGTGTACCTCAACTGGACATGCATGTCGCAGGTCGACAGCTCGCCGTTAGCACCGTAGCAGTCGTTGGGGAGATTTGGCACAACCGTGTGACCTGTAATAAAGCAGAACCAAGTATTTCCGGCACGGTCTATAGATTGCCGGAGTGTACTCTGCTGCACTACCTTGACTACAGGAGGACTACATCGGAATCAAGATGTAACCTTCGCTCCCCTTAGGGAGGCACGCATGCGTCAGCCATCCCGACCCGCTCGATGGGGCCCTCGGGCACCTCCCGCAGAGCAGAGCGCCCCCGGTCGCCACAACCGGAGGCACTCCTGGTATCGGGCAGTCTCCCTGGCAGCTGACGCGAGAAAGGCCTACCCGTGAAAACCATATTCGCCCACCTGGCAGCAACGATCACCGACCCGCCGCAGCAGGCCACGTACACCCAGGATTTCCTGACCGCGGTCGCCGCAGCGGCCGCCCTGGTGGCCATCCTGGTCGTGGTCTATCTCGTCATCCGGGGCATCTATCTGGTCGTCCGGATCTTCACCCAGGCGGCCCTCTACGTGACCGCCGCGATCGTGGGGCTCGTCATCGTCATCGGCCTGCTCAATCGCTGACCCGTACGCGCTCCTGTTGGGCATCGACAGCAGCGCAACGTAGCAGGACGATCACGGCAGGATCGAGAGCGGAGGACGTGAGTGCATGATGGCGTGTCAATACGAACGGCCGCCGACAGCGATGTGCGGACGTTCGTCGGGGACCGGAACGACCGGCACTACCTCCTCGACCACCTCGGCCAGAATCGGGGCATCGTCCTGTTCGCGTTCCGGGACGGCATCTTCGCCGGGCACATCCTCCTCCGCCTGGCGCCGGCCGAAGAAGCGGAACTCCGCAGCGGTCTGCCCGGGGTGCCGATCCTCGAACGCCTCCGGGTGACGTCCGTGCACCAGCGCTCGGGCATCGGCCGGCGACTGATAGCCGCGGCCGAAGAACGGTTGTGGGCTCTCGGCTACCGCCGCGTCGCACTGGGCGTCCACCCGGACAACAGCAACGCGATTGGCTTGTATCGGAGTCTTTCCTTCGCGGTGTGGCGCGAGCAAACTCTGACCACATTCCGTGAACATGTGCACGACGACGGAAGCACGGTACGTGAAGAAGAACCGTGTTTGGTGTTCGTCAAGGCTCTCCAACCGCCGCCCTCCCGAGGACAACATTGACCTGGATAGTGACCGGTGGCGCCGGCTTCATCGGCGCGCATGTCGTTCACCTGCTGCGTGAGCGGCATGACGTCGTGGTGTTCGACGATCTCTCCACCGGCCGCGTGGATCGCTTACCGTCCGACGTACCCGTGGTCAAAGGTTCGATCACGAACCGTGATGATCTCGATCGCCTGTTCGCGCTGTATCCCGCCCAGGGGGTCATCCATCTCGCCGCGTGCAAGTTCGTCGACGAATCGGTGCGTGATCCCGTTCTCTACCGTCGCGTGAACGTCCACGGCGTCGAGCTGGTTCTCGCAGCGATGCGCCGGGCGAATGTCGATCGTCTGCTCTTCGCCTCGTCCGCGGCGGTCTACGGGGACACGGGTGACCGGCCGGTCCGCGAGCTCACCAGGCTGCGACCCATCAACCCGTACGGCCGTACCAAGCGTGATGCCGAGCGTCTCGTGGCACATGCCGGGCGAGGCCTGCGATCGCTCGTGCTGCGCAAGTTCAACGTCGTCGGCGCCGGGCGGCATCCCCACGCGGTCGACGCCGCCCCGGGCACCCTGCTTCCCGCCATCTTCCAAGCGATCGC
>Ga0081539_10007387_pt1 | contig 10047 bp, 11 predicted proteins | sample TabmetS4T2R2_FD_71023 | JGI IMG/M metagenome (GOLD analysis project Ga0081539, IMG submission 71023) | Tabebuia heterophylla rhizosphere microbial communities from the University of Puerto Rico - S4T2R2 | ecosystem: Host-associated > Plants > Roots > Rhizosphere ... | reverse complement strand
GGACGGCGTCAACTCGGTGGTGCGCACCCTCCTGTTCGGCGAGGAGGAGCCGCACTTCACCGGCCGCATCGCCTATCGCACGGTCTATCCGGCGGCGCGGCTCAACGGCTTCGACATGGGCGACTGCACCAAGTGGTGGGGCGAGGACCGCCACATCGTGATGTATCCCGTGAAACCCGATCGCAGCGAAGTCTACTTCGTCACCAGCCAGCCCGAACCCGGCTTCAACCTCGAATCCTGGTCGGCCAAGGGCGACGTCGACGTCTTGCGCGCGGCGTTCGAAGGGTTTCATCCCGACGTGCAGCGCGTGCTTGCCGCGTGCCCCGACGTGCACAAGCGGCCGCTGGTCGATCGCGATCCGTTGCAACACTGGGTCGAGAGCAACGTCGCGCTGCTGGGCGATGCCTGTCATCCCATGACGCCCTACATGGCGCAGGGTGCGGCGATGGCGATCGAGGATGCCGCGATCCTGTCGCGCTGCCTCGAGGGCGTCGAACGCGACGGCGTCGCTGCCGCGCTGCAGCGCTATGAACGCAACCGCCAGCCCAGGACCGCGCGGATGCAGCTCACCTCGCGGGCCAACAGCTGGGGCAAGGGCGTCACCGATACCGACTGGGTGTACGGCTACAACGCCTGGACCGCACTTCTCTCATAGTCTTGCCGGACCGCGGGCCTCCAGGCCCGCATCATGATTCATGAGCGGGCCTGGAGGCCCGTGGTCCGGCAAGAATTACTGCCACTTCGCCAGGTAGAAGCGCGGCAGCTCGTCGGGGAAGGTCTTGAAGTCGAGCTGCTTGGAAAAGGCGTAGGTGTTCACGTAGGTGAACAGCGGCAGCCAGTAGGCCTTCTCGGTCATCAGCTTGATGGCGGCCGAGTAGGCCTTCTTGCGGGTCGCGGCATCGGCGGTGGCGCCGCCGTCATTGACCAGCTTCTCGAGCTCGGGATCGCGGCTGTAGTTGTCGTTGCTGCCGGCACCGTACATGACCGGGAAGATCGCCGACACGTCGTTGATCGAGTAGCTGCCCCAGCTGCCGTGATAGAGCGGGTTCTCGCCCTTCCACGCCTTCTGGATGGCGGGCGCCACCTGCAGCTGGGTGATCTTGGGCTTGATGCCGACGGCCTGAAGGTAGTTCTGGATCGCCGCCGTCCAGGTGGTCGGCTGCACGTAGGTCACGAGCTCGATCTCGAAGCCGTTGGGGAAGCCCGCCTCGGCGAGCAGCGCCTTGGCCTTGGCCGGATCGTAGGCGTACTTCAGCGCGGCCTCGCCGTCGCAGCCGAACTGGGTGGGGAAGCAGGGCGCCGGCGGCACGCGGCTGCCGCCCTGCACCAGCTTGTCGGCCATGTCCTGGCGGTTGATGGCGTGCCAGATCGCCTGGCGCACCTTCTGGTTGGTGAGCGGATTGCCGGCGGCCGAGCGGCCGGCGGCGTCGATCGAGAGATAGCCGATGCGCATGGATTCCTGCCGCACCGCCTGCAGGTGGGGCATGCGGTTCACGTCGTTGGCCTGGTCCGGGTTGATGTTCCAGATCCAGTCGGCGCGCTGGGCCAAGAGCTCGGTCATGGTCGTGGTGAGGTCGGGCACGAAGCGCACGTGCAGGGTCTTGATCGCGGGCTTGCCCTTGGGCGAGCCGGCCCAGTAGTCGTCGAAGCGCTCGAACACGACTTCCTTGCCCTGCTCGTTCTTGACGATCTTGTAGGGTCCGGCGCCGACCGGCTTCTTGGCAAACTCCTCCGGTCCCACTTTCTCGCGATAGGCCTTGGGATGGATCGGCGTCACCATGGCGAGATATTCCAGCGCCGCCGGCGTCGGCTTCTTCATCTTGATGCGCACGGTCCAGTCGCCGGTCTTCTCGGCCTTGTCGATCCAGGCATAGTTCGACGGCGTCGCCACCTTGCTCTCCGGATTGGCCGCCATGTTGATGGTGTAGACCACGTCGTCGGCCGAGAGCGTGCTGCCGTCGTGGAACTTCACGCCCTGCCGGATGGTGAGGTCGAGCGAGGCGTCCTCGGAGAACTTCCAGTCCGTGGCGAGCGCCGGCTTGATCTCGAAGGTCGCAGGATCGCGATGCACCAGCATGTCCCACGCCTGGTGCGCCAGGATGAGCCCGGTGCGCTGGCTGTTGAAGTACATGTCGACATTGGGCACGGCGTCGACGAACAGGATGCGCAGGGTGTCGGCGCTCTTCTGGGCGAAGGCCGGCGGCGCCAGCGCAAGCGCAGCGGCAGCGATAAAGGCAGTACGGCGGAGCAGTTTCACGGAAGCCTCCTGAAGCAGGCCGGGAGCCTAGGCCCACGGCCGCGAATGAGGCAAGCTTCGCGCCACACCAGGAGGTGACCCATGACCGCCAAGCTCACCGGCCCCGCCCGCGCCCAGGCCCTCGCCGACCTGCCGAAATGGCAGGAAGTTTCGGGCCGCGATGCGATCAAGCGCAGCCTGAAGTTCGCCGACTTCAACCAGGCCTGGGGGTTCATGACCAAGGTGGCGCTGGCCGCCGAGAAGGCCGACCACCATCCCGAATGGTCGAACGTCTACAGCAACGTCGAGATCGTGCTGTCGACGCACGACGCCGGCGGATTGAGCGAGAAGGACGTGGCGCTGGCCAGGTTCATCGACTCCCTGGCCTGAAAGGCTAGTCGGCCGACACGCTGCCGGTGGCGTCGACGGTCAGCATCACCGTCGTCTTGCCGCGCAACGCCGAAGCGTGCCAGACGCCGTTCGCGCCCTTGCGCAGCACCTTCACGCCCTTGTAGCCATCCGCCTCGATGGCGGCGCGGGCGGCACTCTCGCCAGCTGCATCTCCGGAGGACGCTTCGTCGGGCTTGTCGCCGGGCTTGGCCGCCGCCTTGGCCTCGGCCGCCTTGTCCTTATCCTTATCCTTGTCCTTGTCCGCCACGGGCGGCAGGTTGGCCGGCGGACGGGGCTTCATCTGGTACGGCACCGGCGGCTGGCGCGCTTCGACCGAGGCCTTCTGGACGGTCGGCGACGCCGCGCCCTTGGGGGTTGCGACGGGGACGGCGACGGGAACGGCTGGCGCAGGCGCCACCTTCTCAGGCGCGCTCATCGTCGCCACCGCGCGGGGCGCTTCGGTTCCCGGCTGCGGCTGAGGCCACGGAGAAGCCACGCCTTGCGGGGCCGTCGTCAACAGGGTGGCGCTGGCGACGCCCGCCGCCGTCATCATGATGGTCGCCACGAGAATGCCGCGTTTCATCTGCCGTCCCAATTTCTGTGTCCCAACGCTCCAAGAACGACACCACTTTCCAAGCGTTGCGCGCCGACATGGCGCAAAAGCGGCGGCACGGGACGACTCCGCCGAATCCAACCAATAGTGATCTCCCCGCCACACTCGACTATCGGCCGTCGGTTCCGCAGCGGCTGCCGAATACGCAGGCCCAGGCGCGTGTGAACTCCGCGCCCAGGAGGAAGATCTGCGCCGAATAGAAGATCCAGAGCAGCAGCACGATCAGCGCGCCGGCTGCGCCGAAGCTGGAGGCAACGTTGCTTTGCCCGATATAGAGCGCGATCAGGTACTTGCCGCCGGCGAACAGCAAGGTGGCGCAGACGGCCCCGACGATGACGTCGTGCCAGGCGATCGGCGTGTCGGGCAGAACCTTGTACATGGCCGCGAACAGGGCCGAGATCAGCACGATGGACACGATGAACTCGACGACGACCAGGCATGCTTCCAGCACCGGGAAGATGCCGTGCAGGAACGTCATGAGGGCGGTGAGCGCCGCGCTCACCGCCAGCGACACCATCAGCACGAAGCCGAAGGCGATGACCAGGCCGAGACTCGCAACCCTCGCCCGCATCAGACGCGACAAGGTGGAGCGTTGCGACTTGGCGTTCCACACCACGTTCAGCGACGACTGCACCTCGCCGAACACCCCGGTCGTGGCGAGCAGGATGGCAACCAGGCCGATCACCGTGGCCCACACGCCATGCATGCTGTCGGAGGCGCTGCGGATCATGGCCTGCGTGGCCTCGGCCGTTTCGCGGCCCATCAGCCCGCCGAGCTGGCTGACGATGGCGCCTTGCGCGGCCTCCTGGCCGAACGAGAGGCCGGCGACGGCGATGACCACCAGAAGCGTCGGCGCGACGGAGAACAGCGTGAAATAGGCGATCGAGGCGGCGCGGCTCCAGGCATCGTCGGCGATGAAACCCTCGCCGGTCAGGCGCAGCAGCAGCCAGACCTTGCCGAGCGACGTGCGCCCGCCTTCGCGCTCCGCGGCTGACGGCGCCACCGTCGCCACGGCCGCCTCACCCGCGCCGGGCGCGAGCGCGCCGGGCCGTCCGCGCCTTGGCGCGCCGGGCGCCATTGGCCTGACGCCGGCGCACTGGCGCGGGCTTGCGCCACAGCTCGATCAGCGGGCCATCGCTGCCATACATTGGATCCCGGCGTGGCAGCTTGACCTTGGCGATCGCGGCCACGGCGGTGGCGTAGTCGATTTCCTCGGGCCGCGGCTCGTCGTAGCGGCCGGCGGCAGGATAGGCGCCGACCACCAGGAGATCGTCGCTCGCCGTCACCCGGCGATGGCCGATGCCGGCCGGCAGCACCGCGACGTCGCCGGCATGCAGGGTGAGGGTGCGGCCGCGGCGGCCGCCGAACGCGATCGTGACCTTGCCGCGGGCGAAGCCCAGCACCTCGTGGGTCGCCGAATGGAAATGAAGGAAGTCGTAGATGCCGTCACGCCACGAATCGCGCCAGCCGTGGCGGGCAAAGGTCTCCTCGAACACGGCGGCCGGATCATAGGCCTCGTCGAGCTTCAGGGCGCCGCGATAGACGACCAGCGGCAGGCGGCTGTTGGGGGTCTCGCCATCGTCGCGGAAGTGAAAGAGCTGCGGCATGCGCGGCCGCGCCAGGCGGGCAAGCTCACGCCGCCGCGGCCGGCCGAGGCCGGTCAGCTTCTCGACGATGCGCTTCAACTCTTCGACGACGGGCATGCGGGAACTCCTGGACTCGGGCAACGCCGCCGGGGCCAGGAGGCTGCATTTATTTGCCTATTTGCCGCCCGGCGGCACGATCTTCATGACGAAGGAGGTCGGCGTCTCGCTCGGGCCGAAGGGGCCCGGCACCTTGTTGGCGACCGGCGGCAGGCTGCGCAGATAGGCCACGATGGCATCGACATCCTGCTTGGTGAGGTTGGCGAAGGCGTGCCAGGGCATGATCGGCGCCAGCAGGCGGCCATCGGGCCGCTGCCCTTTCTGGATCGCCGCGACGATCTCGGCATCCGTCCAGTTGCCGAGCCCGGTCGCCTTGTCGGGCGTCAGGTTGGGGCCATGGAAAACGCCGAGCCCGGGCATCTCGAAGCCGACCTCCGAGCCGCCAAGGAAGCGCGCCATGTCGGGCTTACCGAGGAAATAGCCGGGTGTGTGGCAATCGTTGCAGCCGGCGATGGCGACGAGATACTTGCCGCGGGCGATGGCCGCCGGATCGGCCGCGTCGGCCGGCATGAGAGGCATCGCCGCCGCCAGTAAGGCGACGGCAAGCATGGTCGATCTCACTTTTGATTCTCCTCCTACAGGCGGCGCACCATAGAGCGGCATACGCGCCTCCTGCTAGGGTGGATCATGACCGATCTCGCGATCCGCGACGCCACGGCCGACGACGTGCCCGCGATCAGCGCGCTGGTGCAACACACGGTGCGGATATCCAATGGCCGGGATTATCCGCCACAAGCCATCGAGACGATCGTGGCCAACTTCGCCCCGGCCAGGGTCGGCCAGCGCATGGCCGAGCGCGACGTGTTCGTCTGCCAGAAGGGCGATCGCATCGTCGGCACCATTGCGCTTGGCGGCGACCGGCTGCGCTCGCTGTTCGTCGATCCCGAGCTGCAGCAGGCAGGCATCGGTGCGCGGCTGGTCGCCCATCTCGAGGCGCACGCCCGCAAGGTCGGTGTGAATGAGTTGAAGCTCTCGTCCTCGCTCACCGCGCGCGGCTTCTACGAACGGCTGGGCTACCGCCTGATCGAGCGCGAGGAACACGACGGCGTGTCGACCTTCCTCATGGCCAAGACGCTTTCCTAGATCAGACGCCCTCGAGAGCGCGATTGGCGGGACAGCTGAACCGCCAGACGACGCCGCCCGGTGCGAAGTCGAGCGTCGCTGTGCCCTCCAGCGCCTGGGCAATCATGCGCTCGATCACCGTGCGGCCAAAGCCCGAGCGGTAGGGCCTGGCGACCGGCGGGCCGCCCTCTTCCAGCCAAGCCATGCAGAAGGTGTCCTGCCCGGCCCTCTCTTCGATTGACCATTCGACGCGGATCGTGCCGTCACCGGCCAGGGCGCCGTGCTTTACCGCATTGGTCGCAAGCTCATGCAGCGCCATGCCGACGGCCTGGGCGGCGGCCGGCACCAGGCGCAGCAACGGGCCTGCGACCACGACGCGGCGGTCGAGATCGACGACAAAGGGCGCGAGCTGCGAGCGGACCAGCGTCGTGAGCTCCACGCCCTGCCATTTGCCCGAGATCAGCAAGCTATTGGAGGCGGCAAGGCCGGTGATGCGCTGGGTCAGGCGCCGGGCAAAGGCCTTCGCATCGGCGCTGTCCGCCGTCTGATGGGCCAGCGCCTGGACCACGGTCAAGAGGTTGTTGGCCCGGTGGTTGAGCTCGTTCATCAGCAGACGGATGTGCTCCTCCGCCCGCTTGCGCTCGGTGACATCGATGTCGACGCCGCTGTAACGCACCGGCCGGCCAACGTCGTCGCGCACCGTGCGGCCGCGGCCGAAGATCCAGCGCAGCTCACCGTCCGAGGGCCGGATGATGCGGTACTCGACCTCGTAGGAATCGACTCCGCGCGCCAGGGCGTCATGGAAGCCGTCGCGCACGCGCGCCGCGTCGTCGGGATGGCGCACGGCGCGGACCACGTCGTTGGCGATCGGCTCGGCCGAAACCGGCAGGCCCATGAGGCGAAAGAAGGTCGGCGTGGCTCGCACCATGTCGGTCGCGAGATCGGTATCCCAGATGCCGATTCCGGCCGACTGCTCGGCCAAGGCGAGCAGGTCCGGGCTCTCCTTCAAAGCCTCGGCCAGGTCGCCTCCCGGGCGAACGAAGAACGGCGGATCGGAAGTCGTCTTGCCCATCGCCTCTCACGGCGCGCAGCCGCCGGCAAACCCTGCCGGTTCGTCGCGCCGTGAGCAAGGGGCTCGAAGTCCGCCTTACATACCGCCGCTGCGCTCGTTGGAACCCTGGGTGTGCTCGCCGCCCGGCTGGGCGATCTGGCGCAGCGCATTGCCGACCCGCTGGCCGCGCTCGGCCTGGGCGAGATCAGCCAGCGACAGGATGCCGACCAGCCGCTTGTCGCGGTTCAGCACCGGCAGGCGGCGGACCTGCAGCTCGCCCATGTTCTGAGCGACGTGGGCGCTGTCTTCGTCCTCGAAGCAGTACTTGACGTCCTCGCTCATCACCTCGCTGACCGGCGTCTTGGGCCCCTTGCCCTCGGCAATGGCGCGCACGGCAATGTCGCGGTCGGTGATGGTGCCGACCAGCCGGTCGTCGTCGCCGACCGGCAGCAGGCCTGCATCGATCGCCAGCATCATGCGGGCGACATCCTCGATCGTGTGGTCGGGACGGGCGATGCAGACATCGCGGGTCATGATCTCGCTTACCTTCATGACAGTCTCCTGGGTTGGCGTTGGGTCAGAGCCCGAACGGATAGGTCTCCGGTACGCCCGGGCGTTGCGCGGTGGGCAGCGGTGTCAGGGCCGTGGTGTGGTCGAACCAGACATAGGCATCGAACTGGCCGGGCAGTTCGACCTCGGCATAGTGGCTCTGCAGCTCGGTCTCCGGGCGGTAGATCACGCCGATGAAGCGCTCCAGTCGGGGCGCGCGCAGGCGGCGACGCAGCTCCCCCGGCACGTCGAGATGCAGCACGGCGCGCGGCTGGCCGGCGGCGTGGAACTGGTGCTCGATGCTGTCCTCGCGCGAGGGCCGCACGTTCTTCACCTCCATCGGCGCATCCCAGTCGGAGGCGGCGGCGACGGTGCCGGCGTGGGTGCCAAAGCCGATCAGCGCGGCCTCGTCACCGAAGCGGCCGCGGCACAGCTCGCCGAGATTGAGCTCGCCGCGCACGCGACCCATGTCGGTGAAGCGCGCGTCGCCGATGTGCGAGTTGTGCGCCCATACCACTGCCTTGGCCACCGCCCTGGCGCCCTTGCCGCGGTGGGCGAGCAGGTGCTGCAGGGTCTCGAACATGTGGCGGTCGCGCAGATTCCAGCTCTCGGCGCTGCCATAGTACATGGCACGGTAGTAGCGCTCGGCGGCGGCCGCCAGCCGGGCGTTCTGCGCGGCGTCGAAGAACTGCTCGCCATCGTCGGCGCCGTATTCCAGCCGCTTGGCAAGAAGATCGCGCAAGGCCGCCACCATGTCGGCCTCGCAGGCGCGATAGCGTTCGCTCAATACGGCGCGGCCGTAGACCGCGGGATCATGCTGCCACGGCGTGAGGCAGCCGTAGCGTTCGCGCGCGACCTTGGCCGCCGCGGGATCGACCTTGTCGAGATAGGCGAGCACGGCGGCGATCGAATCGGCCAGGCTGTAGATGTCGAGGCCAAAGAAGCCGGCGCGGCGTTCGGCCGGCTGCCGCTCGTTGTGGCCGCGCAGCCATTCGACGAAGGCCTCGACGTCGGTGTTGCGCCACATCCAGGTCGGGAAGCGACGGAAGGCCGGGCGCGCCCCGGGCCGCGCCGGCAAATGACGGACATAGCGATCGATGGTGAGCGCGTCGGGCCAGTCCGCCTCGACCGCCACGAAGCTGAAGCCATGCTTCTCGATCAGGCGCCGCGTGATGGCGGCACGCGCACGATAGAATTCCGACGTGCCGTGGCTCGCTTCACCCAGCAGCACGACCCGGCGGTCGGCGTAGCGATCGAAGGCGCCGGCGAAGTCGGGGTCCTCGAGCTTGGGCAAAGGCTGGGCGGCGGCACGAATGAGCTGGTGCAATCCGCCGGTCGGACGCGTCTCCTGACGCGGCTTCCGTCGAAAATCCTCATGCTCCTCCGACCAGCCCTGCTCGCCGATCAAGGGCACGAAGCGGACTTCCTCGATCTCCTCCTCGTGCCAGGTCTCGGCGCTGGTGCGCGTGAGGCGGACGAGGCGCTGGTGTGTCGGCGTGTCGCCGACCGGCATCACCAGCCGGCCCTCGACGGCAAGCTGGGCGCGCCAGGTGTCAGGCACGCGCGGGCCGCCCGCGGTGGCGATGATGGCGTCGAACGGCGCCTGCTCGGGCCAGCCGAGCGTGCCATCGCCCGTGCGCACCTCGACATTGTCGTACCCGAGCTGGCGCAAACGGGCGCGCGCGAGATCGGCCAGGGCGGGATGACGTTCTATCGTGAAGACGCGGCCGGCCAGCTCGCCCAGCACGGCGGCGGCATAACCCGAACCGGCGCCGATCTCGAGCACGCGATCGACCGGCCCGATATCCGCCGCCTCGACCATGCGCGCCACGATGTAAGGCTGCGACATGGTCTGGCCTTCCTCGATGGGCAGCGGCGTGTCCTCGTAGGCGAACTCCTGCATGGCTTCGGCCAGGAAGGCCTCGCGCGGCACCTTCTCCATTGCCGCCAGGACGCGGCGATCGGCGATGCCGCGGCCCGCGATCTGGCGGCGGACCATGCGCCGGCGTGGATCGGTGACGGTAGCCATGACCGCCAAACGACCCGCGCCGACACGAGTTGCTGAAACTTGTGACCTATTTCGGGCGGCTCGGGTTCTTCTCCCACATCTTGGGATCGCCGGCGCGGCCCTTGGCCTCCGCCGCCTTCAGCTCGGCGGCTTCCTTGGAATCGAGCGCGCGTTTGGCCTCACGGGCCGCCTCGTCGACCTTGCCCTTCTTCAGGAACTTGGAGGTGGCCTCGTTGTAGGCCTTGGTGCCGCTGTAGCTGCCCTCGCCTTCGATGTGGTCTTTCTTCGACTTGTCATCCATGACAACGCTCCTTGGCTGGTTCAGCCGAGGAAACGTAGGTCGTGGAGCAAGGTTACGGACGCAAAGTCCCAGTTTCCTTGAAATACCGTGCAACTCCCGGGTGGAGGCGATCGGCGGGCGCGGCGGCGGCGGGC
>Ga0081539_10007386_pt1 | contig 10047 bp, 11 predicted proteins | sample TabmetS4T2R2_FD_71023 | JGI IMG/M metagenome (GOLD analysis project Ga0081539, IMG submission 71023) | Tabebuia heterophylla rhizosphere microbial communities from the University of Puerto Rico - S4T2R2 | ecosystem: Host-associated > Plants > Roots > Rhizosphere ... | reverse complement strand
TGGCGCGCAAGGTCCGCGACCGCTTCCCCGAGCTGCCGGTCCTGCTGACCACCGGCTACAGCGAGCAGGCCGGGCGGGCGCACGGCTTTCCCGTGCTCCACAAACCTTACGAAATGGACGCGCTGGCAAGCGCGCTCGGCAGCGTTTTGAACCGGGAAATTCCGCTGCATTGAAGGGCTTGCGCCTGGCGTCTTGACGTCGCGGCGGTTTGAGCGCCTCATCCCTGCCGCCGCGCGAAGCGGCGCGGCCTTGGAGGGGGAATTCCAATGGCAACCACTGCACCAGCCCGTACGCCGGCGCATCTCTGGATCGTCGGCATCCTGGCGCTCTTGTGGAATGCGTTCGGCTGCTACGACTATCTGATGACCAACCTCGAGAATCAGGCCTACCTCAGCCAGTTCACCGCCGATCAGCTCGCCTATTTCGACAGCTTGCCGGCTTGGCTGACGGCCTTCTGGGCGATCGGCGTCTGGGGCGGCCTGGCCGGCGCGATCCTGCTGCTCGTCCGCAGCCGCTACTCGGTGTGGGCGTTCGCGCTCTCATTCGTCGGAGCGGTCGTGGGCATTGGCTACCAGCTGTTCGTGGCGAAGATGCCGGCCAGCATGAAGGAAGGCGCGATGGGAATTATTCCCTGGGTGGTCATCCTCATCGCCGCATTCCTGCTCTGGTATTCATGGAGCATGGAAAAGAAGGGCATCGTTCGCTGAGCGAAACCGGGCGGCGACCGCCGCGCCGCCCGTAACCTGTTGCAATATTGCTGCAATCGGCCACACTTTGGCGGTTGGCCGTCCGACGCTACTTGCAGCGTTGTAGATAATCGTCACCATCTCTGGAGGCTCGCGCCAAATCGGCCGAGTCCCTGGGGAGAGAGCCATGACTGTTCGCCGCGTTTTCCGCGCGCTCGCCTGCGCATCGCTGATTTCCATAGCCGCCCTGTCGCCGGTGCCGGCATCGGCACAACAGATCGACCGGATCATCGTCTTTGGCGATTCTTATGCCGATATCGGCAATGCCCTGCGGCTGCTGGGCATCGACCCGGTGTCCACCCAGGTCTATACGACCGGCCGCTTCTCGGGCGGTAGCAACTATGTCGATACGCTGAGCGACATCCTGCAGGTGCCGCAATATAATTTCGCGATCGGCGGGGCGAGCACGACCGGCAACGGTACGCCGGGCCTGCCAGGCTTCCCATTCGAGGTGCAGGAGTTTGTCGCCGGCGGAGGGACGCTTGGCTTTCCAACGGTGAATACCACTCTGGATAGGAGCGATCTTGTCGCCGTGTCGATCGGCGGCAATGACTCGCGATTCTATCAGCAAGGCGGCGGCACCGTCGCCGGAGCGCCGGCCGCGGCGGCGGCTTCGGTTACCGCCTTCCAGCAGAATTTTGACCTGGTGATGGCCAAGGGCACGCCGACCATCAGCTTCATCGCTGGCGATGCGGGCCAACTGCCGGAAGTCGCCACCAATCCCTCCGCTATAGCGGTGCGCACGGCCTTTTCGAACGCCTACAACAGCGGCGCCCAGCAGGTCCTCGCCGGCTATGCGAGCAGCGGATCGATCGTCCATTACCTCGACCTCACCGCAGTGCTGAACAACGTCAGCGCCAATCCAAGCGGTTACGGAATCCAGGGGCTTGTCTGCCCTGCGTTTCCCAATTCGACATGCATCGCCAATCCAAGCGCTCCTTATCTGTTCTATGGCGATCTCCTGCACCCGACCTCGGCCGGCATGACCATCATCGGGCGCTATGTCGCGCGCCAGCTCGCCGCACCGCTTACGCTCCAGGCGCCCTCGGATCTCGGGTTCGACACGGCGCGGCAGTGGGGTCGGACGCTGTCCGGCCGAAGCGACCTGTATGGACGCGGCGGATCGATCGACGGCGGCCTACGGCTGTATGTCGTCGGTGACGCCTTCTCGCGCGACCTCGGGCGCAGCGACGTCAATTCGGCATTCGAGATCCGCGGCGTCGGCGCGACGGTGGGCGCGGAATATGGCCTCTCCGGTGGGCTGGTCGGCGTCGCCGCCAATTACAGCCGCCCCAAGGTGAGCTTCGGCAATGACGCCTCGCGCGACCGAGCGCGGAGCTGGCAGGTCGGCGCCTATGGCAGCCTCGACCTCGCCGGCCTGTTCGGTCAGGCCTATGCCGGCTACGGCAAGGACCGCAATCGGATCACCCGCACCGGCGTGGTCGAAGCGATGACGGCCCGCCCGCACGGCAGCCACATCGTGGCCGGCGTGAAGGGCGGCTATCTGATGTCGCTCGCCGCGCTGAAAGTCGGACCGGTCGTGGCGCTCGATTATGCGCGCGCCCAGGGCGATTCCTACACCGAAAGCGGCGATCCGGCGCTTACGCTGAGCGTCAGCCGCCAGAGCTACAAGGCGTTGATCGGCCAGATCGGCATCGAGGCGCGCGGCGATCTCGCCGGCCTGCATCCGTTCGTCGACGTGACCGCCGAGCGGGACTTCACCGGCGACGACCGCCTGATCACCTTCGCCCAGACCAGCGCTCCGGTGATCGTCAACAGCTGGGACGTCCCAGGCCGCAAGCAGACCTACGGCCGCATATCGGGCGGAGCGAGCGCCAACCTGGTCGGCGGGATCAGCATCGACGCCTTCGCCTCCACCACCTTCAGCCGCAAAGGCGGCAACGAGGTCAGCGGGCAGCTGGGACTGAAAGCGCGGTTCTAAGGCTTAGGCAGCGCGCGGAGCGATGCGATCAAGATCGCCGTTCAAAGCACGCTTCGCTTCACGGAGTTCGTAGTCGTCCTGCAATCCAAGGAAAAAGCCTTCAGACATGCGGAAATAGCGCGCAAGGCGCAGATCGAGCTCAGCATGCATGGTTGCCTTCCCCACAATCACTGCGTCGAGCCTTGACGGTTCGACCGCAATGGCGCGCGCGAGATCGTTCACGGACAAACCAAGCGGCTCCATGAATTCGCTCAGCAGCAACTCGCCCGCGTGAGGGTTGTGCAGCCAGTCTACGTTAGTGGTAGTCGACGATTTCGACACTGTCGGCGGCTCCGTCCTTCCAGACGAAGCATATACGCCATTGCATGTTAATGGAAATGCTGTGCTGACCCGCGCGATCACCCTCCAGCTCATGCAGTCGGTTAGAAGGCGGCCCACGCAGATCGTCTAACGTCTTCGCGCGATTGATCAGGGCCAGCTTCTTGAGCGCGCGATCCTGAATGTCCGATGGTAACTTACGACTGCGCAGACCGTCCCAGATGCGTGCGGTTTCTTTGTCGGCGAAGCTCCGGATCATTGCCGCAGATTAGCCGCGAATTGGATGTTCCCATAGGTTTGCGGAGCGCGGTGCTAGCGCTGGCCGCCGAATCTCGTACGCGACTGCTTCCCAAATCGCCCCTTCCGCGTCCCCGGCTTGCCCTCGGTGGAATGCCCCAGCGGGCGCGGGGCGACGCGCTCGGGATCGGGGATGCCGAGCTCGTCCTCTTCCAGCCGGCGGATCTCGTCGCGGAGACGGGCGGCTTCTTCGAACTCGAGGTCGGCGGCGGCCTTGCGCATGCGCTCTTCGAGGTCGGCGATATAGGCCTTGAGGTTGTGGCCGACGAGGTGCGGGCGTTCCTCGTCGCCGGTGTCGACGGTGATGCCCTCGCGCGCGCTGACGTCGGCCATGATGTCGTGGATGTTGCGCTTGATGCTTTCGGGCGTGATGCCGTGCGCTTCATTATATTCTAGCTGCTTTTCGCGGCGGCGGTTGGTCTCGGCGAGCGCGCGCTCCATCGAGCCGGTGACCGTGTCGGCATAGAGGATCACCCGCCCGTCGACATTGCGGGCGGCGCGGCCGATGGTCTGGATCAGTGACGTCTCGGAGCGGAGGAAGCCTTCCTTGTCGGCATCGAGGATCGCGACGAGCCCGCACTCTGGAATGTCGAGGCCTTCGCGGAGCAGGTTGATGCCGACCAGCACGTCATAGACGCCGAGGCGAAGCTCGCGGATCAGCTCGATGCGCTCCAGAGTCTCGACGTCGGAGTGCATGTAGCGGACCTTGAGGCCCGCTTCGTGCAGATATTCGGTGAGGTCCTCGGCCATGCGCTTGGTCAGCGTGGTGACGAGCGTCCGATAACCCTTGCGCGCGGTCTCCTTCGCCTCGTGGACGAGATCGTCGACCTGGTCCTCGACCGGCTTGATCTCGACCGGCGGATCGATGAGCCCGGTGGGGCGGATCACCTGTTCGGAAAAGACGCCGCCGGTCTCGTTCATTTCCCACGGCCCGGGAGTCGCCGAGACGAAGGTCGTCTGCGGGCGCATCGCGTCCCATTCGTTGAAGCGCAGCGGCCGGTTGTCGATGCAGCTCGGCAGGCGGAATCCGTACTCCGCCAGCGTGATCTTCCGCCGGTGATCGCCGCGCGCCATCGCCCCGATCTGCGGCACCGTCTGGTGGCTCTCGTCGACGAACAGCAAGGCGTTGTCTGGCAGATATTCGAACAGGGTCGGCGGCGGCTCGCCGGGCAGGCGGCCGGTGAGGAAGCGGCTGTAATTCTCGATTCCGGCGCAAGAGCCGGTGGCGGCGATCATCTCCAGGTCGAAGTTGGTGCGCTGCTCCAGCCGCTGCGCCTCCAGCAGCCGCCCTTCCGCCTGAAGCTCCTTCAGCCGCTCGGCGAGCTCATGCTTGATCGCCTCCATCGCCTGCTTGAGCGTCGGCCCGGGCGTTACATAGTGCGAGTTGGCGTAAACGCGGATGCGGTCGAGCGCGGCGATGCTTTTGCCGGTCAGCGGATCGAACTCGCTGATCTCCTCGATCTCGTCACCGAAGAAGCTGACGCGCCAGGCCATGTCCTCATAGTGCGACGGGAAGATCTCCAGGCTGTCGCCGCGCACGCGAAAATTGCCGCGCGCGAAGGCCTGGTCGTTGCGCCGGTACTGCAGCGCGACGAGCTTGCGGATCACCTCGCGCTGGTCCTCGACCCCGCCCTTCTTGAGGTCGAAGGTCATGGCCGAATAGGTCTCGACCGAGCCGATGCCGTAGAGGCAGGAGACCGAGGCGACGATGATCACGTCGTCGCGCTCCAGCAGCGACCGCGTCGCCGAGTGGCGCATGCGGTCGATCGCCTCGTTCACCGAGCTTTCCTTCTCGATGTAGGTGTCGGTGCGCGGGACGTAGGCCTCGGGCTGGTAATAATCGTAGTAGCTGACGAAATATTCGACCGCATTGTCGGGGAAGAAGCTCTTGAATTCGCCGTAGAGCTGGGCGGCGAGAATCTTGTTGGGCGCCATCACCAGCGCCGGGCGCTGCAACGTCTCGATCACCTTGGCCATGGTGAAGGTCTTGCCCGAGCCGGTGACGCCGAGCAGCACCTGGCTGACCTCGCCATTGTTGGCGGCTTCGACCAGCTCCGCGATCGCCTGCGGCTGGTCGCCCGCGGGTTCGTAGTCAGAGACGATCGTGAAGCTCTTGCCGCCTTCCGCCTTCTCCGGCCGCGTGGGCTTGTGCGGGACGAAGGTCCCGGCGGTCTCGGGTTCGGCGAGCGAAGTGCGGATTTGAATCGCCATCGGCGCTGCATATGGTGCCGGCTCTGGACTGAAGCAATCAACAGGAGCGGCGGGTGGAGAGCCGGCGTTATACAAGCAAGCAGATGGGCGATGCCTGCGAAATGCTCGTCGCCGCCGAGCTGACCCTCGCCGGAGTCCCGGCGCTCAAGGTGCCGGATAATTGGCCGCACTATGACGTTCTGGCCCAGCCGCTGGATGGGCCGCCGCAGCGGATCTCCGTGAAATCCCGAACGTACAAGCGAGGCGCCGCATATCTCGAGTACAATTGCCATGATCAGTTCGATTGGCTGGCCGCGGTGACGATCGATGGCTCGAAACGACGGATCTACCTTGTTCCGCGCGAAGTCGCCGACGCGCAGGCCCGCCGCGACAAGAGTCCGAAGACCGGGCATCTGCGCTACTTTCGCGTCGATCAGATCGATACTTTGTTCAGTTCTTACGAGAGCAACTTCGTGCTTGCGGTCGAACCAGCGATCCTGTGACCGAGACCTGCTGGCTCTGCTCGCGTCCGCTCGGCCGCGTCGTCGAATACCACCATCCCATCCCCAAGAGTCGCGGCGGGCGGGAGACGGTGGCGATCCATCCGATCTGCCATCGTACCCTGCACCGCACCTTCTCCAACGCCGAGCTCGGCGTCCTCGGCGACAGCGTCGCGGCGATCCGGCCCGATCCGCGTATCGCCCGCTTCCTCGCCTGGATCGCCAACAAGCACCCGGACTTCCACGCGCCGACGCGGCGCTGAAGAGACGGTTGCGATTGCCGGCGGGGGGCCTAAGCTCGTTCGCGTCAACAGGGGGTGATTCCATGAGATCATGGATGCTTTCGCTCAGCGGCGCGGCGGCGCTCGCCGGTTGCGGTTCGAGCCCGGACGTGGACCTCAAGAATGCCGATCAGGAGAAAGTCGCCCAGGCAGTGCGCCAGAGCGACGCGAACCTGACGCTTCGGCCCGGGAGATGGTCGGCAAGCTCCACAATCCAGGAGTTCAACGCGCCGGGAATGCCGCCGGAGATGGCAGCTCAGATGAAGGGCATGATCGGCGGGGCTGAAGCCGAGGTCAGCTGTCTCACGCCGGAGGAAGCGAAGCATCCGAAGGAGGAATTCTTCAGCAGGGACAACAAGGAGTGCCGCTACGATCACTTCCAGCTGGCCGGCGGCAAGATCGACATGAAGATGCACTGCGGCGAGGGCAGGAAGCGGCAGGTCGTCGCAATGACTGGAACCTATTCGCCGGACGCCTACAGCACGACGTTGACGATGACCCCTGAGCCGGGATCGGCCGAGGCGGTGACGATGCGCTTGAAGGTCGACGCGAAGCGGGTCGGCCAGTGCGACGGCACCGAGGCGTGAGGGTCAAATCCGGATACTGTGTGTGGGGGTCGTGCGTTAGGCGCTGAATGGCGCCAGTACCGGTCCTCCTCAACTGCAATGCCGGCGCGGTCGGCGGCGACCGCAGCGTCGCCGACAAGGTCGCAAAGGCGCTAGCCGCCGCGGGCATCGAGGCCGAGGTCGAGCTGGCCGAGGGCGGCAAATGCGAGGTGCGCTGCCGGGCGATCGCCGAGCGGGGCGATTCGCTGGTCATTGTCGGCGGCGGCGACGGGACGATTGGCGCGGCCGCCTCGGCACTGGCCGGCACCGAAACAAAGCTGGGAATCCTTGCGTTCGGGACGCTCAACCATTTCGCCCGGGACCTCGGCCTTCCGACGGACATCGGCGAGATGGCGAAGCTTATCGCCGCTGGGCGGGAACGGCAGGTCGACGTCGGCCAGATGAACGGCCGCATCTTCATCAACAACAGCGCGATCGGCCTCTATCCGCTGATGGTCGTCGACCGCGACCTTCAGCGCCGCAAGCTCGGCCGGAGCAAGCGGCTGGCGATGCTGGTCGCCGCGGCGCGGACCTTGTGGCGCTTCGGTCATCGGCGGCTGACTCTCACCGTCAACGACCAGCAAGCGCGGGTCGACACGCCATTGCTGTTCGTCGGCAACAATGAATATCGCACGGACATTGGCGCGCCGGGCCAGCGCGAGACCCTCGAGGACGGTGTCCTCTCCGTCTACGTCATGCGCAAGAAGACCCGCCGCGGCCTGATCGCCGCCAGCATCCGGGCCCTGCTCAACCGGTCGCGGCCCGACGACATGGTGCGGATCGAGGGCGTCGAGCGGCTGCGCGTGTCGAGCCGCACTCAGCAGCTAGCGGTTTCGCTCGACGGCGAAGTCGTCCGCGCTCAACCGCCGCTCGACTATCGAATCCGCAAGAAGGCGCTTCGCGTGATCGCTCCGTGACAGGCGCGTAATGGAACTGGAAGCCGGTGCGCCGGGTTCGAGTCTCGGAAGAAGCGATGGCGACCCGGCCCCATTTCAATCTGTCGGTCCGCGGCAGGGTGCGGGCGCTGCGCGTTGCGGGCCTGGCGATCATCCTGCTCGGCGCGGGCGCGGCGCTGCTTCCTGCGGGCAAGACGATTCCCTCAGACATGATCGGCGGGCTGCTAATATCCGCCGGCCTGATCGAGCTGGTCGCGGGGTCCCTCCGGCGCGAGGCACGGTCATTCGCCATGGCGGCAGGCGGAGTGACGGCGCTCGCCGGACTGCTCTTCGTGCTCAATCCCGAGACACACTTCTTCCCGACAGTGACACCGGTCATCGGCTGGCTGCTGATCCGCAGCCTCATTCTCCTTGGAGCGCTCACCGAATCACACGGGTCGGTGCGCGCCTGGACCGCGCTTTCGGCCGGAATGGACTTCCTGCTCGCCGTGCTACTGATTGCGGGCCTGTCCATCTCGACCATCGTGATCAGCATCTTCGGGCCGACACGCGAGCTGGTCGCGACCTTCGCCTGGGTGCTGGCGGCGAGCTTCGTCGCCAACGGGCTCATGCTCCTCGAAGTCGCGAGTTGCGAAAGGGACGCGGCCGCTTAAGAACAGCAGTCATGTTCGAAAGCTCGCCCGACCTATCGGTCAACACGGTCGCCGAGATCGTCCGGCTGGCGCTCGCGCCGGTCTTCCTGCTGAGCGGGGTCGGGGCGTTCCTGAACGTGCTTGCGGCACGGCTGTCGCGGATCGTCGACCGCTCGCGCCAGATCGAACCGCTGCTGCTCGCCAGCCGCGGCGACGAGCATGACCGCTGGATCAACGACCTCAGAATCCTCGACCGGAGAATGTCGCTGGTCAGCTGGGCAACGGGGCTCTCGGTCACGTCGGCGATCCTCACCTGCCTGGTCGTGATCCTGCTGTTCGCCGCCAATCTGATCCGAACGCGGCTGGGGACCGAGATTGCGTGGCTGTTCATCGCCTCGATGCTGACCATCGGCCTGGGCTTTGCGGTGTTCCTGCTCGAAACGACGATCGCCGCGCGCGCGGTGAGGGTCCGGTCCGAGCTGCTCCAGCACACGGTGGACGAGGCCGATTAGGCGCAGGTTTCCACAGGAATATCGTGATCCTGGCCGCCGCGGCTTGAATTGGTCATTGCGAGGAGCGCAGCGACGAAGCAATCCATGGCTGGAAAGGCCTTCTCGATTGCTTCGCCTTGCTCATAATGACGACTAGCGCGCTCAACATCGATCGATCGGTGACCGGCCAGCCGTGGCGCTGGCGGCGTCCGCCCGACGACAGCCTCGGCATGGACGCGCTGGTGGACGAGCTGCTGCTCGCCCGCGGCGTGCCGCGCGAGGACCTGCCGCGCCACCGCGACCCGCGCATCCGTGACTTCCTGCCGGACCCGAGCTGCTTCAAGGACATGAACAAGGGCGCCAAGCGGCTCGCTGACGCGGTCCAGCGTGGCGAGACCATCGCCATCTTCGGAGACTATGACGTCGACGGCGCGACCAGCGCGGCTTTGCTGGTGCTGCTGTTTCGACGCCTGGGCGCGGATCCGATGGTCTATATCCCCGACCGGCTGATGGAGGGCTATGGCCCCTCGGGCAAGGCGCTGGTCGAGCTGCAGGCGCGCGGGGCCGCCGTGACCGTGTGCGTCGACTGCGGCGCGCAGGCCTTCGACGCGATCGACGCGGCGAACGCGGCCGGGCTCGACGTGATCGTCGTCGATCATCACCAATGCGCCAGCCTGCTTCCGGCCGCCTGCGCGCTGATCAACCCCAACCGGCTCGACGAGAGCGAGGACGGGGCAGCGCACGGGCATCTCGCGGCGGTCGGCATGGCGTTCCTGCTGGGCGTTGCTCTGCTCCGCGAGCTGAGGAGCCGCGGCGCGTTCGAAGCGCTCGCGGAGCCGAAGATCCTCGACCTGCTCGACCTGGTCGCGCTCGGGACTGTGGCGGACGTGGCTCGGCTGAAGAGCCTCAATCGAGCGTTCGTGACGCAAGGGCTGAGGGTCATGGCTGCCCGCCAGAACATCGGCCTTTCGGCACTTGCCGAGGCAGCGCGCCTCGTGAAGCCGCCCTCCTGCCGCGACCTCGGCTTCGCGCTGGGGCCGCGAATCAACGCCGGCGGGCGCGTCGGCAAGTCGGACCTAGGCGTCCGGCTGCTGACCTGCAACGATCCGGAGGAGGCGCGAGCGCTCGCCGCCGAGCTCGACCGGCTGA
>Ga0081539_10007385_pt1 | contig 10048 bp, 7 predicted proteins | sample TabmetS4T2R2_FD_71023 | JGI IMG/M metagenome (GOLD analysis project Ga0081539, IMG submission 71023) | Tabebuia heterophylla rhizosphere microbial communities from the University of Puerto Rico - S4T2R2 | ecosystem: Host-associated > Plants > Roots > Rhizosphere ... | reverse complement strand
CGGATCGGCGCCGTTCACCGTCGGCTCTGGGCCGGGGCGGGCCGCTTGGCCCCGGTGGCCAGCTTGGTCCTGGTCTCCCGCACGGCCACGGCGGGAAGGGCGGCGGCGTTGGCGTCGATGAAGGCCGCCACCTCGGCCGGGCACGGTCCCAGCCAGCTCCGCAGCACCCACGAGCTCGCATTGGGCAGGGCGGCCTCGCGGTCGCCGGCCAGGGCCAGGACCAGCCCGGCGACCCGGGGCCACCAGCGGGCGGCGTCGCCGGCCCTGGCCAGGCGGGTGCCGGCGACCAGGGCGACCCGCCGGGTCCAGGGGTGGGGGTCGGCGGCCATGGCCTCCAGCAGCCCGAAGCGGTCCGCCGGGTCGCCGGCGACCAGGGGGCCGAGCACGTTCATGCCGAGCTGGTCGGTGGTCTCCCAGTTGTCGAGCAGGGCGCACCAGGCCCACACCCGCTGGGGGTCGGTGGCGGCCAGGGCGGCCCGGTTGCCGGCGAGCAGGAAGCACGCGACCAGCTGCTCCTCGCGGATGCCGGCGTGCCAGAGCCGGTCGGCCAGCGCGGCGACCTCGGCCGGGGTGGCCCGGGGGTGGCCGCGTCGCCAGCCGGCGGCCAGGGCCCGCAGGTCGCCGACCCTGGCGCCGTAGAACGGCCGGTTCGTCTTGATGACCGCGACCACGGTCGGCACGGGGGCCAGCGCCCGCAGGGCGGCGGTGACGGCGTCCGCCTCGACGCCCGGGTCCACGGGCATCGGCCGGGTCAGCCGGCCGCCCGGGCGACACTGCGGGGATGGCGCCCGCGGGCCCGGCGGCGGCCACCCGTGAGGGCCCACTGGGTGACCCGGAGCAGGGCCTCGGCCACGATCTGCTTGCTCATCTTGGAGTCCCCGGAGGCGCGCTCGGTGAAGGTGATCGGCACCTCGGCCACCGCGAACCCCTCCTGCCAGGCCTTGTGGACCATCTCGACCTGGAAGCAGTAGCCGTTGGAACGGACCGAGTCGACCGGCAGCTCCTCCAGGACCGCACGCCGGTAGGCGCGGAAGCCGGCGGTACAGTCGTGCACCGGCACCCGCAGGGCCAGGCGGACATAGGCGTTGCCGGCGCGCGAGATCGCCTCCCGCAGCCGGCTCCAGTTGACCGTGCGCCCGCCGGGGACGTACCGGGACCCGATGACCAGGTCGGCCTCGTCGAGCCCGTCGAGCAGGGCCGGGAGCCGCTCGGGGGGGTGGGACAGGTCGGCGTCCATCTCGACCAGGGCGTCGTAGCCGCGCTCCAGCCCCCAGCCGAACCCGGCCCGGTAGGCCGCGCCCAGCCCCTGCTTGCCCGAGCGCTCCATCAGGTGGATGCGGGGCTCGTCGGCGGCCCGGTCCAGGACCAGCTTGGCCGTGCCGTCGGGGCTGCCGTCGTCGACCACCAGGATGTCGACCCGGGGGTCGGCGGCCACGACGCGGTCGAGGACGGTCACCACCGACTCGGCCTCGTTGTAGGTCGGGACCACCACCAGGGCCCTCATGTCTGGCCTCGCAGCGGCGCCAGGACCCGCTCGGCGATCGCCCGGTCGGCCACGGCCCGCCGGCGGCGCCAGAGCAGCCCGGCGAGCACGATCCCGCCGGCGGCGATCCCGATCAGGGCGGCCTCGATGCCCCGCCCGTAGCGGACATAGGGGGTGAGGCCGGTGCGTGGCGGGGCGGCCAGCCGGACCACGGTGTCCTGGTACAGGCCGGTCTCGGAGCTGGTCCGGCCGGTCGGGGCGATGACGGCGCTGATCCCGGTGACCGCCCCCTGGACGATGGTCCGGCCGGTCTCGACCGCCCGTAGCTGGCCGGCGGCCAGGTGCTGGCGGGGCCCGGCCCCGGTCCCGAAGGAGGCGTTGTTGGTCAGGACCAGCAGGAGCTGGGCGCCGTCGCGGGCGAGCTGGCGGGCGTCGCCCGGATAGGCCGACTCCCAGCAGATCAGCGGGCCGACGCGGGTCCCGTCGACCAGCAGCGGCTCCAGGCGCCGGCCGGGGACCTTGTCGTAGGGGACGCCCTCACGGGTGGCCGGGACGAGCCGCCCCATGAGGTCGCCCAGCGGCACGAACTCCCCGAAGGGGACCAGGCGGCGCTTGCGGTAGCGGTCGGCGAGGCGGCCTTCGGGGGTGAACAGCAGGCCCTCGGTGGCCAGATGGGTGTCGTCGATCCGGGTGGTGGCGCCGAGCAGGATGGGCGCCCGGGCGGCCACGGCCGCCCGGGCCACGGCGGCCCGGCGGTCGGGGTTGGTCAGAGGGTCGTCGTCGGCCGCCCCCTCGCCCCAGACGACCAGGTCGGGCGGGTCGGGAAGGAGGGCGAGGGTCTCGGTGCGGCGGACGTGGTTGTCGAAGACCTGCTTGGTGGTGGCGCCCTGGGCCAGCCCGTGGCCGCCGCGCAGGCCGGCCTGGACCACGACCACGTCCAGGGGCGGCCCGGCGGCGGCCGGGGGGGCGGGGACGGCCCGGTGGGCCACGAGGAGCCCGCCGACCAGCAGGGGCAGCCCGGCCAGGACGACGACCCGGCGCACCTGGGCCGCCCGGTCGGGCGCCCCGGCCTCGGCCTCGGCCTCGCGGGCGTCCTGGGCGGTCGCCCACAGGGCCCGCAGCCACATGGCCACGGCCAGGTTGACGGCCACCAGCACGGCGGCCAGGCCGAACCCGCCCACCACCCGGGCCAGGGGCAGCAGCGGCCCGCCGTCGTGCTGGCTGGTGGCGAGCAGCCCCCAGGGGAACCCGCCGATCGGGTGGTAGGCGCGGACCAGCTCCAGGGCCGCCCACGCGGCCGGCAGGACCAGCAGCCGCAGCGCCCCCAGCGGCCTGGTCGCCGGGACCAGGGCGAAGAAGGCGGCGAAGGCCGCCGCCTCGACGCCGCTCAGCGCCCCCCAGGCCAACCAGGCGGCCGCCCCGGTCCAGGACAGGAACTGGGCGATCCACAACAGGTGCAGGCCGAAGAAGGTCAGCCCGGCCAGGTAGCCGAGGGCGGCCGCCTTCAACGGCCGGACGGTCTCGACCGCCAGCAGCAGCGGGACCAGCGCCACCAGGGCGAGCGGCCCCAGGTCGAGGGCCGGGAACGCCGCCGCCAGCAACGCCCCGCTGACCGGGGCGGCCAGCAGCCGGAGGGCGGGCCTCATCGGGGGACCCGGGGTCCCCCGGACCCCCCCGCCGGCGCCATGCCTAGGCGCAGTCCCGGCACAGGGTTCGCCGGCGGTCGGCGAGCTGGCTTCGGTGCTTGACCAGGAAACAGCTCTTGCAGACGAACTCGTTGTGCTGCACGGGCAGCACCTTGGTGGTCAGGGACTCGCGAGCCTCGTCGCGGCCGGTGGCCAGCAGCGACTCGTCGTCGTCCTCGTCGTCGGTGATGGTCGGCCGGTCGGCCTTTTTCGCGATCAGCTCTTCCAGGGAGGCCTCGACCTGCCCCTCCTCCTCTTCCTCTGCTTCAGCCACAGGGTGTTCTCCTTCTCGTTCCGTGCGTGGCGTTGGGACAACGCATCCGACCGGGCGGTTGTTCCCGAGCGCCGCGCGGTGGCACACGCGGCGTGCACACAGGTCGGCGCAGTATGGGATACCCGATACCGGAACGCAACGAGGCAAGCGTCCCGGACCTGACTCTGGCTCAGCCCCGCAGGGCCGCCGTGGAGGTGCGGTCAGGGCCCTTGCGGACCTCGATCGCGGCCGGCAGCAGGTCCTTGACCTCGTCGTTGTGGGTGACCAGGAGGACCTGGCGGAACCGCCCCTGGAGCCTGGTCAGGGCCTCCAGCATCCGCTCGCGCCGCTCCCGGTCCAGCGCCCCCAGGACCTCGTCCAGGACCAGCAGGCCGAGCTCACCGGCGCTCTCGGCGATGACCAGGCTGACCGCGACCCGCAGCGACAGGCTGGCCAGGTCGTTCTCGGAGCCGGAGAAGCGCGCCAGCTCGTGCTCGGTGCCGGCGTCGGCGATGCGGATGGCGTAGTGCTCGGGGTCGACCACCAGGTCCTGGTACTCGTGGTCGGTGAGCTCGGCGAACAGGGCCGCGCTCTCGACCGACAGCCGCCGCCCGAGCCGGCTGACCAGGTGCAGCCGGAACCCGGCGACCAGGTCGACGAGCCTCTGGAGATAGGCGGCCTCCTCCTCCAGTCCGGCGACCCGCTCGTGCTGGGCCCGGCCGGCGTCCAGGGCGGCCTGGCGGGCCTCGGCCAGGCGGGCCGCCCCGGCCAGGGCCTGGGCGGCGGCGCTGCGGGCGCCGTGGGCGGCGGTGGTGGCGGCGGTGGCCGCCTTCTGGCGCTCCCGGGCCTCGTCCAGGACAGCGTCGGCCGGCCCGAGGGCGGCCGCCTCGGCGTCGAGGGCGGCCGCGCGGGCGTCGGCCTGGTCGGCCCGGGCCAGGGCCTGCTTGGCCAGGCCGCGCTCGGCGTCGGCCTGGGCGACCTGGCGCTCCAGGGCGGCCAGGTGCAGGGCCGCCTCCTGGCGGTCGTCGGCGGCCTGGCGGGCCCGCCGCCACGCCTCGGGGTCGAACCCGGGATCGGGGGCTGCCTCCAGGGCCTGCTGGCGGGCGGCCACGTCGGCCTGGTTGAGCTCCAGGGCGGCGCTTGCCGCCTCGACCAGGGCGGTGGCCTTGGCCGCCCTGGTCTCGGCGGCCCGGGCCTGCTCGAGCAGCCCGGCCAGCTCGGCCCGGCGCTCGGCCAGGGCCTTGCCGGCGGCCACGGCCTCGGTGCGGGCCGCGGCGGCGGTGGCCGCGGCGGCGGTGGCCGCGGCCAGCTCCTCGGCGTGGCGGCGGCGCAGCTCGTCGTGGGCCGCGCCCAGCGGCTGCCCGCAGGTCGGGCAGGGGGCGTCCGGGTCCAGGTCGGCCGCGGCCGCGCCGGCCCGGGTGGCCACCTCCAGCCGGTTGGCGGCCGCCCCGGCGGCCTCGCTGAGCTGGGCGTGCCGCTCGCGGGCCGCGGCCAGCTCCTCGTCCAGGTCCACCAGGGCCCGTTCGGCCTCGACCCGGGCCGTGACCAGCCCGGCCGCGCCCTCGGCGTCGGCCTCGGCCTTCTGGAGGGCGCGTTCGCTGGTCCGCCGGCGGGCCGTGGCCTCCTCCAGGGCGGTGACCAGGTTTGCGCGGGCCGCGGCCTGCTCCCGGGCCTGCTCCAGGGCCTCCAAGGGCGCGGCCGCGGCGGCAAGCTCGGCCACCCGGGCGGTGGCGGCCTCGATCTCGGGCCCGAGCCGGTCGGCCTCGGCCGCCCGGGCCTCGTGCCGCTCGGCCTCCTCACGGTGCCCGTCGGCCGCCGCCCGGGCCAGCCCGGCCTTGGCGCGCAGCGCCTCCAGGGCCTTGGCCTTCGCCTCGGCAACCGCGGTGGCCTGCTCGGCCGCTGCCAGGGCGGTCGCCGCCTTGGCCTCGGCCTCGGCCGCCGCCCGGTCGGCCGCCTCGGCCCGCTCCCGGTCCTGCTCGGCCTCGGCCGCCGCCGCCTCCAGCCCGCCCAGGTCGGGCAGCCCGGCCCGGGCCCCGGCGGCCTCGGTCTTGGCGTCGCGGCCCCGCTCCCGCACCCTGGCCAGGGCCCGCTCGACCGGGCTGACCCCCAGCAGGTCCAGCACCAGCCGCCGCCGCTCCCCCGGGACCATGGTCGCGAACGAGGTCAGCTCCTTCTGCTGGGCGCACACCGAGGCCAGGAACGCCCGCTGGTCCATCCCCACCACCCGGGCCAGGTACGCGTTGGCGTCGCGAACCGACTGCGCCGCCAGCTGCCCGTTCAGGAACACCTCGACCTCGGGCGTGAGGTTCCGCCCCTTGAGCCGCCGCCGCACGTCATAGGTGTTCCCCTCGTGCTCGAACACCAGCTCCACCCGCACGTCGTCCCCGACCCCGGCCGACCGCAGCTCCCACTTGTCGGTCCGGGAGTCGCCGTAGAGAGCGAACCGCAGCGACTCGATGATGGTGCTGTTGTGGACGACGAACGACTCGGCCAGGTAGAGGTGCTCGTCGGTGTCGACTTCGATGTCGTAGCAGAAAGCCGACCTGCCCGTCGACCTCACTGAGACGACCGAGGACCAGGTCGTCTCCTCGTCTGCGACCGACCTTCGCCTGTTGCCGCGCCTGGCGCTGCGAGGGATGGCGAGGATTCGGTCTCGTCGCGCTGCCTTGACCCCAGCAAGTGGCATATGACGCAGGCGTTCGTAGCTGCCAAGGGCGATCAGGACGTTCCAGTACCGGGAACCCCGAACGGTTCGCCGCTGAACCGACGACCGCACTCCCACCCGCCGCAGCAGGAGGCGCACGTCATCGGCCAGTTGTCGAGACTTCGTGCAGTACGCGACGTTGGTCGTGTTGCTGCTGGAGACCGAGAGCCATCCGTCCGTAAGCCAGAGCCCGCCGAGCAGCGCCCACGTCTGCTCGTCCGGCATCGTGAGCAGGTCAGGGGGGATGTGCTTCGATCCAGCGGTCGCGCCGAGCAGCCCGAGGCCGGTGATCCAGGTGCGCAGAGCGCGGGCCGGATACAGCACGGACCGTTCGGCGAACAGGTCGATGCCGTAGTCCTCCTCGATGGCGCAGAGTGTCTCCCACGCCAGTCCGCGATCGCCGCGCCGGACGCCGACCAGGTTCCCACTGTGGACATAACGTTCCAGTGAAATGCCCAGCTCGTGCAGCCTCTGGAGGATCTGGCCGAGTAGCGCCCTCCGTTCGGCGCCATCGATCTTCGACCGGACGTAGAGCGTCCGGGCAGATGTCTTGGCCTTCGCCACCGAGCCAACCGTTGCGCCCGGGAACAGCCGTTCGACCAGCTGCCGGAAGAGGTCGCCGATCGCCTCGTCGCCGGCCGTCAACGTGATCCCGGTGTTGGAAAGGCTGCCATCGCCAAGCAGCAGGCCGAGGAGCATCGCCTCGTCAGACGTCATCCGCGGCGGCCCGAGCGGTGGGATCGCCGCCGCCTCGGCGACCCAGTGCTCGGTCGTGAGGTCCTTGGCTCGGACGCAGCCATGGTCGGTCAGGATGGGGTGGGTGTCGGCCACCTCGACGCGGGCGCCGTTGCGCAGCGTGACCTCCACGGTCGGTTTCTCGCCGAGCGACATCCAGTCGACCACTGGGACGGGCTCGATCCGGCCGTTGCGAAGGCCGAGCGTGTGCTTTCGGCGCTCAAGGACAAACTGCTGGATCGGGATCATTCCGCCGGCATCGCCGTCGTAGATCCGGACATGGCCGGGGAGGCATTTCCCGCTGCCGTTGGCACCGTAGATCCCGATCAGGCCGTCGGGGAACTCCAGGTCGACCGAGCGGTAGACGCGGTAGTTGCGCAGGGTGAGGGTGCGCAGGTGCATGTGCTAGCGGGCCTCCTCCTCGACCTGCTGGAGGAAGGCCCGGCCCATGCCGGCCAGCCGGTCGCGGTCGTAGCCTTCGATGGGGACGCTGGCCAGGTAGCGGTCCCACTCGTCGGCCAGGCTGGTCACCGGCTGGGCGGCCAGCTGGGCGGCCTGCTCGCTCTCGTCGGTCTCGACCTGGACGGTGACGACCAGGGCGCCACCGAAGACCTCGGCCAGCTGGCGGCGGTCGAGCAGGCGGCGCAGCTCGGGCCGGGCCCGGTTGACGAACAGCCGCACCACCGCCCCCTCGGTCTCGGCGAGGGTGGCCAGGCCGGCGGCGGCCTCGTAGACCTCGGGGGCGGTCAGGTCGAAGGCGTCGAGGCGGTAGCTGCGCAACGGCCGGCCGCCCGGCACCGGGTGGTGGCGGACCGCACCCGAGGTCGTCTCCAGGCTCAGGACCCCCTTGACCTGGGGCTCGTCGTGGGTGGGGAGGTCCTTGAAGCTGAAGGTGTCGGTCGAGCCGGGGTACCAGGCGTTGGCGGCGACCTTGGCGAAGTTGTGGAAGTGGCCGAGCAGGATGCGGTCGAACCCGGCGTCCAGGGTGGACAGGTCGACCTCGAGCTCGTTGACGTCGCCGTAGGTGTAGCGGCGGGCCAGCACGGTCACGGCGGCGTGGGTGACGAGCAGGTTCAGGTGGTCGCCGGAGCGGGCCTGGGCGGCGGCGGCGATCTGCTCCTTGAGGGCGAGGTCGTCGCTGCACTGGGGGACGGCGTGGACCCGCAGCCCAGCCAGCAGGTCGACCGCCTCGTAGGTGCCCCGGTAGACAAAGCGCAGCTCGGGGAAGGCGTCGGCCAGCACCGCGTACGGGGAGCCGGACTCGCGCAGCCGCGGGGTGTCGTGGTTGCCGGAGATGGCCAGGGTCGGCACCCCGGCCGCGGCCAGGGTCCGCAGCCCCCGCGCCCCCTCCCGGAACGCCCGGTAGGTCGGCCGGGGGGCGTCGAACAGGTCCCCCAGGACCAGCACCGCGTCGGGATCCAGGCCGAGGGTGGCCTCCACCGCCCGGTGCCAGGCGGCGGCGAAGTCGACCTCCCGCTGGTTCAGCCCGTTCGGGTCGACGGCCTGGTAGTGCGCGCGCCCCAGGTGGGCGTCGGCGATCGCGACCAGCCGGGCCATCAGTCGAAGAACCCGCTCATGGCCTCGGCCGGCCGCTCCCGGGGCGCCTCGGGCGCTGGCACGGTCTGGAGCCACTCCTCGTACAGGTGGACCCGGGCGGGGAGGGCGAAGGGGGCCTCGGGGTTGGTGACCAGGGCCTCCCCGGGCATCAGGGTCTGGATCTCGGCCCCGAGGTCGGACAGGTCCTGCTTGGAGGAGGACCGCAGGGTGTTGCGGTCGCGCTCGTCGGCCAGGCCGAGCACGAAGTAGGTGTTGAACTGGCTGAGCAGCTCGGGGTCGATCAGCTTGGGCTGCTGGGTGACGGCGCACAGGCCGACGTTGAACTTGCGGCCCTCGCGGGCCAGGCGGGGGAAGACGTTGAACTCGGCGTCGTCGAGGCGGGTCAGGACCCGCTGGGCCTCCTCGAGGGCGACCAGGGTCCGGGGCAGCTGCCCGAACCGCTCCCGTTCGTTGCGGTAGGCGTTCGCCCGCTCGTCCAGCAGGCTGCGGGTGAGCAGGGAGGCGACCAGGGTCTCCTCGACCGCCTCCAGGCCCGAGGTGTCGACCAGCACCACCTTGCCCCCGGCCAGGTCGTCCAGGACCTTGCCGGTCAGCGACTGGCTGGGGTCGTCGGTCATCAGGGGCAGGCGCACGATCCGCTTGGCCCGCCGCGACAGCACCTGGATGGTGGCCAGGGCGTGGCGGCCCAGCTCGGCGTCCTTGAGGTCCTCGGGGTCGTCCTCGGCCAGCCGGGTCAGCCACACCCCCTTGTCCCCGAGCAGGGCATAGGCGCTCTCCAGGGCCTCGGACTGGGGGCCGGTGAACTTCCAGGCGGTCCGCAGGTCGTCCACGGTCAGCTCGGCCAGCGACAGCCGCAGCAGGCTGGCCTGCCCGGCCCGGGGGCTGGGCGAGTAGACCCGCAGGCGCTGGGTGGCCCATGGGTGGTGGGCCAGGCCGCGCCGGCCGGCCGCCCCGCCCTCCAGGTACTCGCCGTGGGGGTCGAACAGCAGCATCGCGTAGCGGCCCTGGGCGGCCAGGAGCTGGCCGGCCAGGACCTTCATGAGGTTGCTCTTGCCCATGCCGGTGGTGGCGAAGACGCCGACGTGGCTGGGCAGGGTCTCGCCGCGGATCCCGACCGGCAGGTCGATGGTGTCCTCGCCCGAGCGCAGCCGGCCGATCTCGACGTCGCCCATCCGCTCGCGCAGGAAGGCCAGGTCGGTGTCGGTGGGGGCGGACACGGCGGCGAACTGGGCGGGCAGGCTCTTGGGCTTGTGGAAGCCCTTGGCGTCGACGTAGCCGAGGGGGACGACCTCGGCCACCTTGTACAGCCGCTTCTCGAAGTCGCGCAGGGTGGTGGCCTCCCCCACCTGGTCCATGGCCATGAGGCCGCCGGCGGTGCGCTCGGCCCAGCCGGCGTCCGAGGACTCCGAGCCGTAGGCGACGTCGGTGACCCGGAACAGGTAGCGCCGGCCCCGCTCGGGGTCGTCGCCGGCCAGCAGCTCGCCCAGGAACAGGTCCTCGCCGTAGAACGCGCGGAAGCGGACGTCCAGCACCGAGCGGCCGAAGATGCGTCCCTTGTAGTCCGGCATGGTCGAAGGGCTCCCCGTGGTCAGGCGTTCAGGGTCAGGTGGAAGTCGCGCATCACCAGGTCG
>Ga0081539_10007384_pt1 | contig 10048 bp, 9 predicted proteins | sample TabmetS4T2R2_FD_71023 | JGI IMG/M metagenome (GOLD analysis project Ga0081539, IMG submission 71023) | Tabebuia heterophylla rhizosphere microbial communities from the University of Puerto Rico - S4T2R2 | ecosystem: Host-associated > Plants > Roots > Rhizosphere ... | reverse complement strand
CGACCCGCACCCGGGCAACTTCCGGATCCTGACGGACGGGCGACTCGGCGTCGTCGACTTCGGGGCGGTCGCGCGGCTCCCGGGCGGGCACCCGGAGCCGATCGGGCGGCTGGTCCGGCTGGCGCTGGCCGGGGATGCACGGGCCGTGGCCGACGGGTTGCGCAACGAGGGCTTCATCAAGCCGGACGACGAGATCGACGCACAGGCGGTGCTGGACTTCCTGCGGCCGATGATCGAACCGGTCGCGAACGAGGAGTTCCGGTTCACCCGCACGTGGCTCCGCAGCGAGGCGATGCGGCTGTCCAGTCCAAGCTCACCGGCGTACCAGCTCAGCCGAAAGCTCAACCTCCCACCGTCGTACCTCTTGATCCACCGGGTGACGCTGGGCTCGATCGGCGTCCTCTGCCAGTTGGAGGCCGAGGCGCCGTACCGCTCGATCCTCGAGAATTGGCTTCCAGGATTCGCGCCGGTGGCGTAGCGAGGGCCCGTCCGCGGTCGCGGACGGGCCTTCATCTATCGGTGGCAGCGGTTCAGAGGCTACCGCCGAGTTCACGCGCGGCCCGCTGCCGGGCCTGCATCGCTACCTGACGGGCGGGACGGCGCGCCTCAGGGCCCCGGCCGGCCTGAGGCCGACGCATTCGGGCACGGGACATCGCTTCGTGGAGGAGTTGCATCTTCTTAGCTCCGTTCGTGTTCACGACTACGTTTTCCGTCTCTCGACAAGGGGTGGTGATGGTCATGTCAGGCCGCCAACCGGACCGAGTTGCGGGACTCGAGACCGTTCGCGGCGAGCCTCTCTTCGACCTGGAGTGCGAGTTCGGCGTCGCGGGCGATGTCGACCTTGCGCGGACGGCCGCGGGGCCGCTTGCGCGGGACGACCGCGCCACGCTCGAAGATCTCGCCGCCCCAGACACCCCACGGCTCACTCCGCTCGACCGCGCCGGCCAGGCACTCGACGCGCAGCGGGCAGTCCCCGCAGAGCGACTTCGCCAGTTCCAGCTGGGCCGGGGAGTCCGAGAACCATAGGTCCGGGTCGAACTTCCGACAGGGCAGGGTTGCCTCCACACCGACGCTCATGTCGGGTGAGGCCAGCGCCAGACTCATAAAGCCCGGTCACCTCTCTCTTCTCTCGATCTTCTGGATCGGTGTTGCGCCGGCGGGTGAGCCGGCCAAAAAAGTAGGCCGCGGATCCCGGTTAACGGGTCCGCGGCCTCGAGGTGAGCCGGTGGTCTGATCTGTCAGACCGGCCTTCCTCGAGGCGGGACACCGCGGGCACCATCCGTCATCCGCTGGACAGAGCCACTGCGACCCTCGAACCCGTTGATCCCGTTACCGCTGGTGAGCACCCGGACCCGAGCCAGCTCGGCCTGGATCTGGACCTGGTGCACCCGCGGAGCCGGGGCCGACGACTGCGGGGCCGCGATTACCGCCGCGGGCGCGACGGGCGGCAGCCACGAAGCCGACGGAGTGCCGGCAGCAACGGGCAGCAGCGACGGCCGCGAAATCGTGTAGTTCAGCATCGGTGCCACCTCCTGTCGTTGCCGTGCACTCGATGTGGAGACCCGGACGCGCGCAGTGCTCGCCAAGGTGTGGTCCCGAGGCTATGCCTGTGCTCCGAGGGAGGGCAAACGAATTTCGGACTACATCTCCGAACTTTCCGCCTCAAGATCATCTGGCCGTGCACCACCCACGAGTGCGAAGACCGCGGTGCCGTACTGCCCGAGCTTCCGCGGACCGATCCCGGCGATCGCCAGCAGCTGCTCCGGCGTGCCCGGCCGGCGTTCCGCGAGGGCCACCAGCGTGGCGTCCGTGAACACCACATAAGCAGGCACTTTCTGGTCCTTGGCGGTGCGGGAGCGCCACACGCACAGGCGGTCGTAGAGGTCCTCGTCCAGGTCCGACGGACAGGTCGGGCACCGGCCCAGCTTGCGGTCCGCGCCGGCCAGCAGCGTCGCCCCGCAGACCCGGCAGGACACCACCTGGGTGCGCCGACTGACGGATTTCCGACTCGCTGTTGAGCCGGCGCGCTCCGGTCCACCGGACCGGTCGAGTTGAGGCAGGAAGCGGCACGGCCGTCGGGCCCGGCCGCCGGGTGAGCGGGCCTGCCCATACGAGAGCCACAGCCACTGCCGCGCCCGGGTCACACCGACGTACAGCAACCGCCGCTCCTCCTCCAGCTGATCGGAGGTCTTCGCGTACGTGGTCGGCAGGGTCCCGTCGGCGAGCCCGAGCAGGAACACGGCGTCCCACTCGAGACCCTTGGCCGAGTGCAGCGAGGCAAGTGTCACGCCCTCGACGGTCGGCGCGTGCTGCTGCTCGGCCCGGCGCGCCAGCTCGGCACAGAACGCCGCGAGCGACACGTCGCCCTGCAGCCGCTGTGCGGCGAACTCCTCGGCCAGCGTGACGAGAGCGGCCAGCGCCTCCCACTGCTCGCGCTGCGCGCCACCGGCGGGCGGCTGGTCGCGCATCCAGCCGGTAGCGGACAACCCTTCGACGACCGCCTCCACCAGCGGCGTGTCGCCGGGAACAGACCGGGACGCCGCCCGCAGCGCGACCATCGCCTGCCGGACCTCGGAGCGTTCGAAGAACCGCTCGGCGCCGCGCACCACGTACGGCACTTGGGCCTCGGCCAGCGCCTTCTCGTACGACTCGGACTGCGCGTTGGTCCGGAACAGCACCGCGATCTCACTGGCCGGTGTGCCGGCGCCGATGAGCTCGCGGCACCGCTTGGCTACCGCGGCGGCCTCTCCGGCCTCGTCCGGAAATATCTTGAGCTCCGGCTCAGCCCCCGGTGGGCGCTGCCCGACGAGCTCCAGCCGAAGCTTGGCCTCGCTGCCCCGCGCCTGCTTGATCACGGCGTTCGCGAGACCCACGACCTGCGGCGTCGAGCGGTAGTCACGGACCAGCCTGACCACCACGGCGGTACGGCGCCGGCGCGGAAAGTCAATCAGGTACGCCGAGGTGGCGCCCGTGAACGAGTAGATCGTCTGGCTCGCGTCACCGACCACGGTCAGGTCGTCCCGGCCGCCCAGCCAGGCTTCGAGCAGCCGCTGCTGGAGCGGGTTGACGTCCTGGTACTCGTCCACCACGAAGTGCCGGTACTGGGCGCGGATCTGGTCGGCGACGTCCTGGTGCTCCTCGATGCCCCACACCGCAGCGCGGAGCATGTCCTCGAAATCGATGACCCCCTGCCGGCGCTTCAGCGACTCGTACGCCGTGAAGATGTCGGCGACCTTGCCTGGCTCATACGGCGGCTCGCGTAGCGCCTTGGCGGCTGCCACCACATACTCCCCCGGCTCGACCAGCGAGGACTTGGCCCACTCGATCTCGCCGGCCAGGTCGCGTGCGGCGCTGCGGTCGGCCCGGACGCCGGCCCGGGCGGCGGCGAGCCCGATCAGCCGGGCCTTGCTCTCGATCAGCTCCGGCATGGCGCGACCCTCGAGCAGCCGCGGCGCGAAGTAGCGCACCTGGCGCAGCGCGGCGGCATGGAACGTCCGCGCCTGCACGCCGGCCGAACCGAGCGTGGCGAGCCGTGCGCGCATCTCCGCCGCCGCCCGTGTGGTGAACGTCACGGCGAGCACGTGCCGCGGGTTGATCTCCCCCGTCAACGTGCGGTACGCGATCCGGTGCGTGATCGCGCGGGTCTTCCCCGTACCGGCACCAGCGAGGATGCAGACCGGACCGGCAGGTGCCAGCACGGCCTTACGCTGCTCGGGATCGAGCCCGGCCAGGACGCGCTCAGCTGTCACAAGCGGGAATCATGGCATCCCGGTCCGACGTTTTACCGGGCAGCACATGCCAACCGACCTGTCGAAGGGATTTCCGACTGATGCTGACCATGTACTCGACGTCCTGGTGCGGCTATTGCCACCGCCTCAAGTCACAGCTCGACCGGGACGGCATCAGCTACGACGTCGTGGACATCGAGCGGACCCCGGACGCGGCGCGGTATGTGATGAGCGTCAACGGCGGAAACCAGACCGTTCCGACCGTACGGTTCAAGGACGGTTCGTCGATGACCAATCCGTCGATCGCCCAGGTCAGGGAGCACCTCTCCACACTCGCCGCCTAATAGCCGCTTCCCTTCCCCGCTTCCCTTCCCCCGCGATCCTTCCCCGCTCTCCTTCCCCCGCGATCCTTCCCCCGCGATCTTGGAGTTGTGGTTGCCCTTATAGGGTTTTTGTCTAGCTTTGCGCCAACCACAACTCCAAGATCGCGGAGGACGTGGTCAGCTGGAGAACCAACGGGTGATCAAGAACAGCGCGATCGATGCGCGCATAGGCAGGAACACAGCCACGCCGGTTTCCGGATCCCGGTACTCGCCGGCCAGCATCTGCCGGATCTCGGTACGCGTAAACCAGCGCGCCTCGTCGATCTCGTCGGCGTCGAGCGTCAGCGGCTGGGAGCGATCCGCGAGAGCGGTGAAACCGAGCATGAGCGAGCCCGGGTACGGCCACGCCTGGCTGCCCTCGTACCGCAGCGCCCCGACCCGGATCCCGACCTCCTCGAACACCTCACGGGCGACCGCCGCCTCGGCGGACTCGCCCGGCTCGACGAAACCGGCCAGCGTCGAGAAGCGGCGGCTCCCCTCCGTGCTCGGCCAGTTCGCGTTGTGGCCGAGCAGGCAGCGCCCGTCCGCTCCCGGAACGCCGTCGTGGATCAGCACGATCATGGCGGGATCGGTACGCGGCCACATCTGCCGCCCGTCCGGGTCCTCGCGAACCCATCCGCCCTCGGTGACTGTCGTGGGATGCCCTGACCGGGGGGAGTAATGGTGACTCGCGTGCCAGTTGGCCAGTGCGGCCGCCGTACTGAAGACGCCCGCGTCGCGGTCGTCCAGCAGGTGGCCGACCTCACGCAACGTCGCCCCGCGGGCACCCTCGACGGGCGGGAGTGGCGCGTCGACGCTGAACAGCGGCGTCCCGTCCGCGTCGAGGCCGAGAAAGAGGCGCTCACCGTCCGGGGCGTCGGCCGAGTCGAGCAGCACCAGCCGAACGACGCCGTCCCGCTCATGCACCGGAGCGCTGCCACCGGCCGCGGCGTCCACCACGAGCACCTGGCCGCGCTTCCACGCGTCGGCCAGCCACGCCGCATCCCGGCGATGGTGGGCGGAGCGGTCCAGGGTGGTGCGAGCTAGCGGCGGGACGCCCGGTTGCTCCCCGATGTCCGGCTGCTCCGCATCGCTCATGCCCGGCGCCTGATGATTCGCTCGCTCATGGTGTGCCGCGCTCCACCGTGGTCAGTGCCGCGAGCGGGGCCTGTACGCGGTCAGCATCGCCGAGCACCACCGTGATCGCGCCGGTCGGCGCCAGGTAGCGCGACGCCACCTCGGCCACCTCCTCACGGGTCACCGCCGCGAGCGCGGCCGAGTGGTCGCGCAGATAGTCCAGCCGCAACCCGAAGCTCGCGTACATGCTCGCCAGTCCGGCAAGACCGGCCTGGGTGGACATGCCGAGCCGGAGCGTGCCGAGCGCGTACCGCCGGGCCTGTTCCAGCTCGTCCTCGCCGGGCGGGAGGCTGGCGATGCGGCCCAGCTCGTACAAGGTCTCCAGCAACGATGGGCCGGTCACCTCCGTGGCCACCTCCGCGGCCACGACCAGCGCCGAGCCGGCGAGGAAGTGCTCGATGGCGGTGTGCGGCCCGTACGTGTAGCCCTTGTCCTCGCGGATGTTCTCCACCCACCGGGACGAGAAGTAGCCGCCGAAGACGAGGTTCGCAAGCTGCAGCGCCGCGTGGTCCGGATGGGTACGATGTACCGCCGGCAACGCCATCCGGAGCGACGATTGCACCGATCCGGGGCGGTCAACCAGCACCAGAGGGCCCGGCTGGAGCGCCGGCGTGGGCGGCATATTGCCGTCCCGGCTGGGACCGGTCCAGTCGCCCAGCGCCTTGTCGGCAGCATCGATGGCCTTGTCCGGATGCAAATCGCCGACCAGGACGAGCACTGCGCCGTCCGGCCGCACCCGGTCGGCGTGCAGCGAACGCAGCTGACCCGGCCGGACGCTGCGGACCTGGTCCGGCTCGGGGGTCTGCACGGCGTACGGATGGCGGCCGTACATCCGCTTGAGCAGCGCCACCCGGGCCAGGTACGCGGGCTGGCTCAACGCGACCTGGATGTGATCGACGAGCCGTTCCCGCTCCGTGGCCACCTCTTCGGCCGGATACGCCGCGTCGGTGAGCACACCGGCGAGGATCTCCAGCATCCGGTCCAGCCCGCTCGCGAGCGCGTTGCCGGTGATGAGCAGCCGGTCCGGGTCCAGCCCGGCGGACAGGCCACCGCCGACGGCCTGCAGCTGCGCGGCGATGTCGATGCTGGACATCGTCGAGGTCCCGGTGAACAGCGCCTGGGACAGCAGCGTCGCGCGGGCCAGCGGCGCCCGGCCGAACGGCACGCGCAGGCGCAGCTCGACCAGCGGTACGCCGGGGCGGCGTACCGCGATCACGGTGAGACCGGAGGCGAACGTCCGCTCGGCCTCGCGTGGCAGCCTGAGCCGCGCGTCCGGCACCAGGTCGGGCAGGGTCCTCATGCTGAGCCAACCTTTCGCATGCGCTCGTGGCCCTCGCTTCGCTCGGTGCGCTCGCTCATGCTGAGCCAACCTTTCGCATGCGCTCGTGGCCCTCGCTTCGCTCGGTGCGCTCGCTCATGCGCTGGCTCCCGGAATGACCTCGACTGTGGCTCGGCGATTCGGTCGGAGCGTGTCGGCGGCCGCGACGATCTGCGCCTCGGTCACCTCGCCGACCAGTCGCGGCAATTCGTTCAGCAGCTCCGGGCGGCCCTGCTGCTCCTCCAGTACGGCCATCGGCAGCGCCCGGCCGAGGACGGCATCGGTGTCCCGCAGCAGATGGGTTGCCATCCGCGCCTGCGTCCGGGTCAGCTCGCCGGCGTGCAGGCCGCCGGTGGCCAGCCGGTCCAGTTCCTCGTCCAGCGTGCGCAGCACCTTCTCGGCATCGCCGCCGGGCGGCAGGTGCGCCTGCAGCAGCAGCGCGGTTGGATTGCGCACTTGGTACTCGTCACCCATGAAGCCGATGTAGCCGCCGACCGTGGTGGCCGTCCGGTCCCGCTGGACCAGCCGTTCCACCAGACGGGAGGCCTCGCCGTCGGTGAGGACTTCGGCGAGCACCACGTACGGCAGGTAGTCCTCGAACGCGCCGATCGGGTCCGGCACACGCCAGCCACACGCGACCGCCGGCAGGGGGGCAAGCCGGTCGGTGTACTCCTCCCGGCGTTCGCCGTCCAGATCGGGTTCGGCGAAGTCCGCTCGCGGGGGCGCCGCCCGCGCCGGCACGTCGCCGAAGTGGCGTTCCACCAGAGCGGTGGCCGTGGCGAGGTCGAAGTCGCCGGCCACCGAAAGCACCGCGTTTCCGCAGGCGTAGTAGCGCTGGAAGAACTCCTGTGCGTCCGCGAGCGTCGCGCTCTCCAGGTCCTCGAAGGACCCGTAGCCGTCGTGCGCGTTCGGGAACGTGTGGAACATCACAGGGGGCAGCCGCAACCAGGGGAAGCCGCCGTACGGCCGGTTGAGCACGTTGACGCGGATCTCCTCCTTGACCACGTCCACCTGGTTCCGCAGTGTCTCCTCGGTGAGCCGGGGGCCGCGCATGCGGTCGGCCTCGAGGAACAGAGCGCGTTCCAGCGCGCCGGAGGGCAGCACCTCGAAGTAATCGGTGTAGTCCAGGTGCGTGGAGCCGTTGAAGCTGCCGCCGGCGCCCTGCACGTGCCGGAAGTGCGCGAGCTTTTCAAGGTTTTCCGAGCCCTGGAACATCAGGTGCTCGAACAGGTGGGCGAAGCCGGTCCGGCCCTCCGGCTCGCTCCGGATGCCCACGTCGTACACAACCGCCACGCCGACGACCGGGGCGCTGCGATCGGGCGAGAGCACCACCCGCAGACCGTTGTCGAGGGTGAACCGTTCGACCGCGTACTTCGTCGCGGGGATCTTCGCTCTGCGCGCCACGCTATGAACATAACCTGACGCGGGGCGTGCACCCACTGGGACTCGGCTTGACGCGTAATCCTCTCTCATCCATTATTCCCATGCATCAGATAGGGGAAGCAGGGTTTGATTCACGCGAGAAAGGATGGTCTGTACGTCTCGGCACGCACCGACTACGCCGTACGAGCCATGATCGCGGTCGCGGAAACAAGACACTCGCCGAACCGTCCATAACCACGCTGACGAAATAGGAGTGAACATGTGCTCCCGCACCCTACGTGCGCTTGCCCTGGCAGCCACCGCCCTGATGACCGCGACCGCGCTGGCCGCCTGCGGTGACGACTCCTCCGGCGGGTCGAACGGCGAGGCGACGACGATCCGTCTCGGCTACTTCCCGAACATCACGCACGCTCCCGTGCTGGTGGGCGTCAACAAGGGCTTCTTCCAGCAGGCGCTCGGCAACACCAAGCTCGAGGCCAAGACGTTCAATGCCGGCCCGGCCGCCGTCGAGGCGTTGTTCTCCGGGGCCATCGACGCCGCCTACCTCGGGCCGAACCCGGCGATCAACGGCTGGGCACAGTCCAAGGGCACCGGATTGAAGATCATCGCCGGTAGTACATCCGGTGGGGCGGGCCTGGTGGTCAAGCCGAACATCAACAGCCCCGCCGGCCTCAAGGGCAAGAAGATCGCCACGCCGCAGCTCGGCAACACGCAGGACGTCGCGCTGCGCAGCTGGCTCAAGCAGAACGGGCTCGCCGCCGACCAGCAGGGCGGCGGCGATGTGTCGATCGTTCCGCAGGACAACGCGACGGCACTGCAGGCGTTCGCCCAGGGCGCGATCGACGGCGCCTGGGTCCCTGAGCCCAACTTCAGCAGGATGGTGCTCGAGTCCAAGGGCAAGGTGTTGGTCAACGAAAAGGACCTGTGGCCGAACGGGCAGTTCGTCACCACCCATCTCATCGTCACCCAGGACTTCCTCAAGAAGTACCCGGCGACGGTCAAGAAGCTGCTGCAGGGCCACGTCCAGTCGGTCGAGTACATCAGGAAGGACACCGCCGGCGCGGAGAAGGCCGCGAACACCCAGCTTGGCGCGCTCTCCGGCAAGCCGCTCGAGGACAACATCCTGGCCGCGGCGTTCAAGAACCTGACTTTCACTTACGACCCGATCGCTTCCTCGCTCTACACCAGCGCGGAGCATGCGCAGGCCGTCGGCCTGCTCAAGCCCGTCGACCTCGAGGGCATCTACGATCTCGGGCCGCTCAACGAGCTGCTGAAGGCCGACGGCCTGGCCGAGGTCAGCGACAACGCCGCCTGATCGGAGCACATCATGACCATCGTCGAAGACCGGGATCTCCGGACCGACGTCGTCAAGCTCGACGGCGTCGCCAAGCAGTACGGCACGGGACCGCACGCGTTGCTTGCGCTGGACCGCGTGTCGCTGACCGTCCGGCAAGGTGAATTCGTCTGCCTGCTGGGCGCGTCCGGGTGCGGCAAGAGCACGTTGCTGTCGCTGGTCGCGGGTCTCGACGAGGTCAGTGGCGGCACCCTGGACATCGGCGGGCGGCACGTCGCGCTGATGTTCCAGGAGCCCGCGCTGTTCCCGTGGCTTTCGGTAGCCGGCAATGTGGAGCTGCCGATGCGGCTGCGGGGTGTCGAACGTCTCGAACGCCGCCGTCGGGTCGCCGAGCTGCTCGAGGTCGTACGTCTGGCGGGGTTCGGCACCAAACGGCCGCACGAGCTGTCGGGGGGCATGCGCCAGCGGGTCGCGCTGGCGCGTGCCCTGGCGCAGGACGCCGACATCCTGCTGATGGACGAGCCGTTCGGTGCGCTGGACGCGATGACCCGCGACATCCTGCATGACGAGCTGGAACGGATCTGGCGCGAGCAGGAGCTGACCGTGCTGTTCGTCACGCACAACGTTCGCGAGGCGGTACGCCTCGGGGACCGGGTGATCTTGCTGAGCAGCCGCCCGGGCCGGGTCATCGAGGAGTACGCCGTCAGGCACGACCGGCCGCGGCGCATCGACTCCCCCGAGGTGTCCGGCCCGGCCGCCGAGATCACCGACCGGCTCCGCGCGGAGGTCGCTCGCCATGCAAGCTGAGATCCGGGATTCCAGCGCC
>Ga0081539_10007383_pt1 | contig 10049 bp, 10 predicted proteins | sample TabmetS4T2R2_FD_71023 | JGI IMG/M metagenome (GOLD analysis project Ga0081539, IMG submission 71023) | Tabebuia heterophylla rhizosphere microbial communities from the University of Puerto Rico - S4T2R2 | ecosystem: Host-associated > Plants > Roots > Rhizosphere ... | reverse complement strand
GAGGGGGTGGACGACGTTTGTCCTCTCCTGGCGGACAAACGTCGTCCACCCCCTCCGCACCCTCCTTCAATGCCGGGGTTCGTCTATCCGGGCGTCAGGATCACGAGCGTGGCGGAGACCTCGCCGCCCAGGGCCTCGTACACATGCGGCACCGAGGCCTCGAACACCGCGAAGTCGCCGGGGCCGAGCTCGACGGGGCCGGTCTCGGGCCCGACGCGGAGGCGGCCGGCGACGACGAGGATCTGCTCGACCACGCCGGGCTGGTGGGCGTCGGCGTGGCGGGGCTCGCCGGGGACGACGCGCATGTCGTACATCTCCACCCGTACGCGCTCGGCCGAGGCCTGGCGCAGCAACCGCGCCTGGACGACCGCGCCCGGCACCTGCGGGCCCTCGTCGGCACGAACGACATGGACGGGCGGGGCGTCCGCGGGCACGAGGAGGTCGGCGAACGTGACGCCGAGCACGCGCGCCAGGCCGTAGAGCGTCTCGATCGTCGGGTTGCCGCGGCCGGCCTCGAGCTCGGCGAGCGTCGCCCGCGCGACGCCGGCCTCCCGCGCCAGCCCCGCCGCGGACAGGCCGCGCGCGGCGCGCAGCCGGCGGACGTTGCCCGCGATCGCCTTGACCGTCTCCTGCATCGCTGTCTAATATAACGGCAGCTATGACGGAAGAACGACAACCGTTCAAGCGCTCGCGCCGCGCCGCCGAGGTCGTCGGGTTCGGCATCGACCGCACCGCCCACGCCGCCGACGAGCTCCGCGCCGAGTGGCCGGTCCTGCGCATGGAGAACCTCGACACCGACCTCCCGCTGCCGCCCGAGGCGATCCCCGAGACCGTCGCCGGCCTCGAGCGCCCGGCGTCCAACAGCTGGCTCCCGTTCACGGGCGACATGGACCTGCGCGCCGCGATCGCCGACTTCACGGCCGCGCGGACGGGCCACCGCTACGACCCCGAGCGCGAGGTCGTGGTGACCAGTGGCGGCACGTCGGCGATCCTCGACGTGCTGCTGGCGACCGTCGATCCCGGCGACGAGGTGCTGCTCACCGACCCGACGTACGCGGGGATCGTCAACCGCGTGCGGCTCGCCGGCGGCACGCCCAGCTTCGTGCCGTACCGCGTCGAGGACGGCGAGTGGCGGCTCGACCTCGACGCGTTCGAGGCGGTGGCGCGCCGACGCCCCGCGATCGCCGTGCTGATGAGCCCGTCGATGCCGTCGGGCGCGGTGCTCACGCCCGAGGAGTGGGCCGCGGTCTGCGACCTGCTCTCCGAGCACGAGGTCCCGCTGCTCTACGACGCCGCGATGGAGCGCCTGCTCTTCGACGGCCGCCCGCTCGTGCACCCGCTCCACCACGACGGGATGGCCGAGCGCACCGTCGTGGTCGGCTCGCTCTCGAAGGAGCACCGGATGATCGGCTGGCGCGTGGGCTGGGTCGCCGGTCCGGCGGCCGTGGTCGAGTCGGTCGGCTGGATGCACGTCTACAACACGACGATGCCGACCGCGATCTCCCGGTTCGCCGCCGCCGCGGTGCTGCGCGGCGACCAGGGACACGTCGACCGGTGCGTCGACGAGTTGAGTCGGCGGCGCGACCTCATCCTCGACGCGCTCGGCGGCTGGCCGGTGATACGCCCCGGCGGCGGCTGGTCGCTGCTGGTCGACGCGATCGCGCTCGGCACGACGCCCGCCGAGCTGTCGCGCGGGCTGCTCGAGCGGGCCGCGATCGCCGCCACGCCGATGCTCGGCTGGGGTGGCGAGGTCGCGGACCGCCACGTGCGGCTCGTGTTCAGCGCGGAGTCGACGGAGCGGCTGGCGACGTTCCCCGAGCGGCTCGCCGCCTACGGGAACTCGCCGCGCAGCGCCGCCACGTAGCGGTCGGCCGACCGGGAGACGATCGCCTTCGCGTCGGGCCGCACGAGCGTGCCCCACCACGCCCCGTAGACGGCGTCGAACTCGTACGGCTCCAGCGCGGAGACGATCCGGCGCACGGTCGCCTCCGGCAGTGGGATCAGGTTCGGGTAGCTGTACATGAACGAGACCCACCCGCGGTCGGGGATCACCTGCACGATGTCGCCGCTCAGCAGGTTGCCGCGCGCGGCGTCGTGCAGCACGGTCCCACCGGCGAAGTGACCGCCGCAGCGGATCAGCGTCAGCCCGTGCCCGAGGTCCTTCGTCTCGCCCTCCCACAGCTCGATCGCGGGATCGGGGCGCATGATCCACTCGCGATCGTCGGCGTGCAGGTAGACCGGGCAGCCGAGCCGCTGCGCCCACTCGACCATGCCCGTGTAGTAGTGCGGGTGCGAGATCGCGATGCCGGCGAGGCCGCCGCGGCGCTCGATCTCCGCGGCCGCGTCGTCGTCGAGCATCGGCACGCAGTCCCAGAGCACGAGCCGGTCGCCGGCCGGGACGAGCAGCGCGCGCTGCCCGATGGCCACCGCGGGCTCGACGCCGACGCCGTCGTAGTCGCCCTCGGCGCGGATGTCGTTGCGCCGGCCGGACGCCAGCTCCTCGTGGGTCAGCCAGCGCTGCCCCCCGACGGGCACGTACTGGCGCGCGTCGTCGCAGATCGGGCACGACGCGGGCGGCTCGGGCGACGGCGCGAACTGGGCGCCGCAGGTCTGGCAGTGGTACGTGGTCACGGTCCGCGATGATGCCGGGATCAGCGAGGTCCTGCACTACGTCGCGTTCACCGATCGCCCCGACGGCGGCAATCCCGCAGGCGTCGTCCTCGACGCCTCAGCCCTGTCCGACGCGGAGATGCTCGCGATCGCGGCCGACCTCGGCTACAGCGAGTCGGCGTTCCTCGCCGGCGACGACCTGCGCTACTTCAGCCCGCTCGCCGAGGTGCCGTTCTGCGGCCACGCCACGGTGGCGACCGCGGTCGCGCTGGCCGAGCGCGACGGCCCGGGCAGCGTCGTCTTCCACACCCGCAACGGCCCGGTCAAGGTGGTCAGCCGGCGCGACGAGCAGGGCCGCGTGACCGCCACGCTCACGAGCGTGCCGCCGCGGAGCGAGGAGCTGGGCGCCGTCGACCTCGCCGAGCTGCTCGGGGCCCTGCGCTGGGACGAGGCCGACCTCGACGCGGGGCTGCCGCCGCGCGTCGCCTACGCCGGCGTCTGGCACCCGGTGATCGCGGCCGCCACGCGCGAGCGGCTGGCCGACCTCGACTACGACTACGACCGCCTCGGCGCGCTGATGGCCGCGCGCGACTGGACCACCGTGCAGCTCGTCTGGCGCGAGAGCCCGAACCGCTTCCACGCGCGCGACCCGTTCCCGCCGGGCGGCCAGCTCGAGGATCCGGCCACCGGCGCGGCGGCCGCCGCGCTCGGCGGCTACCTGCGCGAGCTCGGGCTCGTCGAGGCGCCTGCCACGCTGGAGATCCTCCAGGGCGAGGACCTCGGGCGCCCGAGCCGCCTCATCGTCGACGTCCTCCCGGACCAGGACGAGATCGACGTCACGGGGACGGCCGTGCCGCTGCGCTGAGCTCGGCGCGGGCCTGCGCCGCGAACGCGTCGACGTCGTCCGGCGACGTGTCCCACGCGGTCATCCAGCGCACCTCGCCCGTCGCCTCGTCCCAGACGTAGAACGGCCAGTCCTCCTGGAGGCGGGCGGTGGCGTCGGGCGGCAGGATCGCGAACACGGCGTTGGCCTCGACCGGCTGCGTGATCCGCAGCCCGGGCGCCCCGTCGACGGCGTCGGCCAGCCGCCGCGCCATCGCATTGGCGTGCTCGGCCGCGCGCCGCCACAGGTCGCCGGCCAGCAGCGCGTCGAGCTGCGCCGAGATGTAGCGCATCTTCGAGGCGAGCTGCATCGACTGCTTGCGCAGGTACTTGAAGCCGTCGGGGAGGTCGGCGCGCAGGAGCACGACCGCCTCGGCGCCCATCAGGCCGATCTTCGTGCCGCCGAACGACAGCGCGTCGACGCCGACGTCGGTCGTCAACGCGCGCATCGGCACGCCCTGCGACGCGGCGGCATTGGCCAGCCGCGAGCCGTCGACGTGCAGCAGCATGCCGTGCGAGTGCGCCCAGTCGGCCAGCGCGGCGACGGCGTCGGGCGGATACACGGTCCCCAGCTCCGTGCTCTGGGCGACCGAGATCACGCGCGGCTGGATCGCGTGCTCGTCGCCGATGCGCACGAGCAGCGGCTCGATCAGCTCGGGCGTCAGGCGGCCGTCGGGCGTCGCGACGGTCAGCAGCTTGCGGCCGGCCCGCTCCGGCGCGCCGCACTCGTCGACGTGCAGGTGCGCGGTGCGCGCGCAGACGACCGCCTGCCACGGCTGCGTGAGCGCGATCAGGGAGAGCACGTTCGCCGCGGTCCCGTTGAACACCGGGAAGGCGCGCGCGGACGGCCCGAAGTGCTCGCGGAAGCGCTCAACCGCGCGCGCCGTCCACGGGTCGCCGCCGTACGCGGCCGCGTGGCCCGCGTTGGCGGCCACGACCGCGTCCATCACCTCGGCGTGCACGCCGGCGTGGTTGTCGCTCGCGAATCCCGGGCGCTCGCTCAACCCAGGACGACCCACAGCGTCCGCCAGACGATCCGCGCGTCGAGCGCGAGCGACCACGTGCGCGCGTAGTCGGCGTCGAGCTCGCGCTGCTCGGCGACGGGGAGCCAGCGCCGGAGCTGCTCGAGCTGGGCGGGCCCGGTGAGCCCCGGCCGCATCGGCGGTGGCGTCAGGCCGGGCTCGCGCGGGCGCGGGCCGATGACGCTCATGTCCCCGCGGAGCACGCTCCACAGCTGCGGCAGCGCCGCCAGCCCGGCGCTCGCCGCGATGCACCACACGCGCGAGCGAAGGCGCAGATCCTCGGTGATCGCGAACGAGCGCACGACGATCAGCCGGCCGTCCTCGGCAAGCCGGTGGTCGCGCCGCAGCACCCGTCCCGTCGCGTGCCGGAGGCCGAGCGCGACGGCGGCCAGCAGCGGCGCCGTGACGATCAGGCCGCTGGCCGCGATCACGCGGTCGAGCGCATGCTTGACGAGCAGCGGCGCCGTCCGGCGCGGCGCCGGCGGCACATCCGGGCGCCACGTCGTCGACGTGGTCGCGGGCCGTCCGACGCTCTGGCTCTCGAGCTCTGCCATCCGGTGGCGGAAACGTACCGTCTCCTGCCGGGCTTCGCGTGCGCTTCGGGAGATAGTCTGCGGCGGGTGTTGTTCGACGCTCTGGCCGACCCACCGGACAAGGTCGCGCTGCGCTTCGGGGACCGCGCGCTGACGTACGCGGAGCTGCGCGGCGCGGCGACCGCCGTCGCCGAAACGGTGGCCGGCCGTGAGCGGGTGGCGGTGTGGGCGGTGAGCGAGCCCGAGGTCGCGGTGGCGGTGATCGGCGCGCTGCTGGCCGGCGTCCCGATCACGCCGATCAACCCGAAGGCGGGGGAGCGCGAGCTCGCGCACATCCTCTCCGACAGCGCGCCGGAGCTGGTGCTGTGCCCGCCGGGCGCCGCGGCCCCGGTCGAGCGCCGCGCGGACGTCGACCTCGGCGCGCGCGGGGGCGAGGACCTTCCGGACGAGCCGCCGGAGGACGCGCCGGCCATCGTCGTCTACACGTCCGGCACGACCGGGCCGCCCAAGGGCGCCGTCCTGCCGCGGCGCGCGATCGCCTCCAACCTCGACGCGCTCGCGGCGGCGTGGGAGTGGACCGGCGACGACGTGGTCGCGCACGCGCTGCCGCTCTTCCACGTGCACGGGCTGATCCTCGGCACGCTCGGGCCGGTGCGGCGCGGCGGCGGCGTGCGCCACCTGGGCCGCTTCAGCGCGGCGGCCGCGGCCGGCGCGCTCGGCGACGACGCGACGATGCTGTTCGCCGTCCCGACGATGTACCACCGGCTCGCCGCCGAGGCCGAGAGCGACTCGGAGATCGCGCGCGGCTTCGCGTCGGCGCGGCTGCTCGTCTCCGGCTCGGCCGCGCTGCCGGCCGCCGACCACGAGCGCATCGAGGCGCTGACCGGCCAGCGGATCGCCGAGCGCTACGGCATGACGGAATCGCTCATGAACACGGCCGTGCGCGCGTCGGGGGAGCGCCGGCCGGGCTACGTGGGGCCGCCGCTCGACGGAGTCGAGCTGCGGCTCGTGGGCGACGACGGCGACCTGATCGACGATGCCGACGACGAGACGATCGGCGAGATCCACGTCCGCGGGCCCAACCTCTTCCTCGGCTATCTCAACCGGCCCGACGCCACCGACGAGGCGATGACCGGCGGCTGGTTCAAGACCGGCGACCTCGCGACCCGCGCCCCGGACGGCTACGTCCGCATCGTGGGGCGCCGCGCCACCGACCTGATCAAGAGCGGCGGCTTCAAGATCGGCGCGGGGGAGATCGAGGGCGCGCTCATGGAGCACCCGGGCGTGCGCGAGGTCGCGGTGACCGGCGAGCCCGACCCGGATCTCGGCGAGCGGATCGTCGCCTGGGTCGTCGCCGCCGAGGGCGAGGCGCCGACGGAGGACGAGCTGTCCGGCCACGTCGCCGACCTGCTCACCCCGCACAAGCGCCCGCGCGTGGTCCGCTTCGTCCGCGAGCTGCCGCGCAACGAGATGGGCAAGGTCCAGAAGAAGCGGCTGACGACATGAAGATCACCGGCGAGCACACGTTCACCCAGTCGCGCGACGACGTCTGGCGCGCCTTGCACGACCCCGCCGCGCTCCAGGCCGCGCTGCCCGGCGCGCGGAGGTGCGAGCCGACGGGCGACGACGGCTACGCCATCAGCGTGGACGTCGGCGTCGGGTCGGTGAAGGGCACGTTCGACGGGACGTTCGCGCTCACCGACGAGGAGCCGCCGGAGGCGTGCACGGTGCGCGCGAGCGCCACGGGCCGGCCGGGCTCGGTGAGCGTCGTCGCGCGCATGCGGATGAGCGGCGAGGGCGTGCTCAGCTACGAGGCCGACGCGACCGTCACCGGCCCGCTGGCCGGCGTCGGCCAGCGCCTGATGGCCGCCGCGGCCAAGCGCACGACCGCGCAGTTCCTCGACGCGCTCGACGAGCACATCGCCGCGCCGGCGGCAGCCGCGGGCGAGCCGGCGCGCCAGCTGGAGCGGGCGCCCGCCCGCGGCGGGACCGACCCGAAGGTGGTCGTCGCCAGCGCGCTCGGCGGCTTCCTGCTCGCGCTGGTCGGCGTCGCGGTCGGCCGCTGGTCCGCCCGCCGGTAAAGCAGGCACAATCCCACTCGTTCCACGACGAGGGGAGAGGGACATGGGTTCGGCGGTGGACAGGGTGTGGAAGCTCCACGGGGACGGCCGGACGATCCAGCCGGGCTCGGTGGTGAAGCCGGACGAGCGGCTCGACACGCCGCTCATGCTCGGGCTCGGCGCGCAGCACGTGCTCGCGATGTTCGGGGCGACCGCGCTCGTCCCGGTGCTCACGGGCTTCCCGGTCACGACGACGCTCTTCTGGTCGGGCGTCGGCACCATCGTCTTCAACCTGCTCACGCGCAATCGCGTGCCGTCCTACACGGGGTCGAGCTTCGCGTTCATCGCGCCGGTGCTCGCGGCCAAGGCGCACGGCGGCGTGCCGGCGGCGCTCGGCGGCATCCTGTGCGCAGGTGTCGTCCTGGTCCTGATCGGCCTGTGGGTCGATCGTGCCGGCTATCGCGCCATCGAGTTCCTACTGCCGCCGGTGGTGACGGGCGCGATCGTGGCGCTCATCGGCCTCAACCTGGCGCCGGTGGCGAAGGACGAGTTCACGCAGCAGGCGGGCATCGCGATCGTGACGCTCGTGGCGATCCTGCTCGTCGGTGTCGCGGTCAGGAACTTCCTGTCGCGCCTATCGGTGTTCGCCGGCGTAGTCGTCGGCTACGTGTTCGCCGCGATCCTCGGCAAGGTCAACTGGGACGGCGTCAAGAGCGCGGACTGGGTCGGCTTCCCCGACTTCACGCTCCCGCACTTCAACGGCAAGGCGATCATCCTCGTCGTCCCCGCGGTCATCCTCGTGCTGCTGGCCGAGAACGCCGGCCACGTCAAGGCCGTGGCGACGATGACCGAGCAGGATCTCGACCCGTACATCGGCCGCTCGTTCATGGGCGACGGCGTGGCGACCACGCTGTCCGGCCTGTTCGGCGGCTCGGGCACGACGACCTACGCCGAGAACATCGGCGTGATGGGCTACACGCGCATCTACTCGACGCTCGCGTACCTGATCGCGGGGGCGGTGGCGATCCTGCTCGGACTGCTGCCGAAGTTCGGCGCGATCATCAGCGCGATCCCGGTCGGCGTGCTCGGCGGCGCGGTCACCGTGCTGTTCGGGATGATCGCGGTGCTGGGTGCGCGGATCTGGGTCGAGGCGGGCGTGAACTTCCGCGACCCGGTGAACCTCGTCACGGCCGCGGTGGCGCTGATCGTCGGCTCGGCGGACTACACGCTGAACTGGGGCGACTACTCGTTCGCCGGCATCACGCTCGGCACGCTCGCGGCCGTGGTCATCTACCAGGTCCTGCGCGCCTTCCAGCCCGAGGTGCCGCCGCCCGACACCGCGGTCGGCGACTCGCTGGCCGAGCCGCTCGCGCGCACGCCGGATCCGCGGGGGTCGGTGGCGAGCCCGTGACGATCCGCGTCGTCGCGACGGGGGGCACGATCGCCTCGCTCGCCGATCCCGAGACCGGCGCGGTGCGGCCGGCGGTCAGCGCCGCCGACCTCGTCGCCACCGTGCCGGGCCTCGGGCCCGTCGACGTCGAGGAGGTCGCGCATGTCAACGGCTGGAACGTGACGCCGGAGACGATGCTCGAGGTCGCGCGCCGCGCCGGCGGCGGGGGCGTCGTCGTGACCCACGGGACCGACACGGTCGAGGAGACGGCGTTCCTCTGCGACGTCACGGTCGCGTCCGACGTGGTCTTCGCCGCCGCGATGCGCAGCGGCGGCGAGATCGCCGCCGACGGGCCGCGCAACCTGCTGTGCGCGACCCAGGTGGCGGAGGCCGCGCCCGGCCTGGGGACGGTGCTCGTGCTCAACGACGAGATCCACGCGGCGCGGTGGGCGCGCAAGCAGGACTCCTCGCGCGTGTCCGCGATCGTGTCACCCGGGCACGGGCCGATCGGGATCGTGGTGCCGGGGTCGGTGCGCGTGACGATGCGGCCGCCGGGACGCTTCCTCGTCCCGCTGCCGGACGCGCTGCCGCCGGTCCCGGTGCTCCAGACCTACACCGGGATCGAGGAGGGGCTGATCGAGACCGTGCTCGACGCGACCGGCGCGGCCGGGCTCGTGCTCGAGGGCACCGGCCTCGGCAACGTGCCGGGCTCGTGCGAGCGGGGCGTGGCCGCCGCGGTCGATCGCGGGCTGCCGGTGGTGGTCGCGACGCGCGTGCCGACCGGCGGCACCGGCGCCGTGTACGGCGGGCCGGGCGGGGGAGTGACGCTGCGCGACCTCGGCGCCCTGCCCGCGGGATCGCTCTCCGCCGCCAAGGCGCGGCTGCTCCTGATGCTCCTGCTCGCCGAGGGCGGCGACGTGCGCGCGCGCTTCTCGGAGGGCGTCGCGGTCCTCGGCGCCTGGTGAGCTACGACCTCGTGATCCGTGGCGCGCGGGTCGGCGACGCGGTCGTCGACATCGCGATCGCGGGCGAGCGTGTGGCGGCGGTCGGCGGCCCGTTCGAGGGAGAGCTCTCGCTCGAGGCGGGCGGCCGCCTCGCCTCGCCCGCGTTCGTGCAGCCGCACATCCACCTCGACAAGGTGCTCACCGGGCCGCTGCTCGGGCCGAACCGCTCCGGCACGCTGGCGGAGGCCATCGCGCTCTCGCAGGCGGTCAAGCGGGCCGCCGGCGTCGAGGAGATCCGCGCGCGGGCGGGCGAGGTGATCCGTGCGGCCGTGATCGCGGGCACGACCGCGATCCGCTCGCACGTCGACGTCGACACGATCGGCGGCCTGAAGGGCCTGCGCGGCGTCGCGGCCGCGCGCGAGGACCATGCCGACCTGTGCACCGTCCAGCTCGTCGCCTTCCCGCAGGAGGGCATCTGGCGCGACCCGGGCACCGACGTCCTGATGGGCGAGGCGATGCGCTCGGGAGCCGATGTGGTCGGCGGCATGCCGCACTGGGAGGACGGGCTCGACGCCGCCCGCCGCCACCTCGGGTTCTGCGTCGGGCTG
>Ga0081539_10007382_pt1 | contig 10053 bp, 10 predicted proteins | sample TabmetS4T2R2_FD_71023 | JGI IMG/M metagenome (GOLD analysis project Ga0081539, IMG submission 71023) | Tabebuia heterophylla rhizosphere microbial communities from the University of Puerto Rico - S4T2R2 | ecosystem: Host-associated > Plants > Roots > Rhizosphere ... | reverse complement strand
GCACCGTGACGTCACGCCGGCCAACGTCATGCTGACCGGCGCCGGCGCCAAGGTCGTCGACTTCGGCATCTCCGCCCTGGTCGGGCAGCGCGACGCGGCTCCGGACGGCAGCCTGCTCGGCACCCCCGCGTACCTCGCCCCGGAACGCCTCACCGGCGGCGCGGTCAGCCCGGCGACCGATGTGTACGCATTGGGCCTGCTGCTCTACCGCTGCCTGACCGGGCGGTTCCCGTGGCCGGCCGAGAACACCACCGCGGCTCTGCGTGCCCACCTGTATGCCGACCCGGAACCGCTGCCAGCCCTGCCCGGTCTGCCTATGGTGGCGGCCGAGCTGTGCCTTCGTTGTCTCGCCAAGAACCCGGAAAGCCGCCCTGCCGCGCGGGACGTGGCCACTGCGCTGGCCGCCGCGGCCGGTGTGCAGCCGATCATCCCGCGTGGTGCCGTCCCGACCGTGCGCGTCAGCGTCCCGGTGGCCGAGCCGCGCCGCGTACGATCGGGCGGACTCGCGGTCCGAATCGGGCGGCTTGTCCCGCCTGGTCCGATCCTGCGGCGGCTGCTCTCCTCCGCTCCGCGCCTCCGCCAGCAGCTCCCGACCGGTCCACGCCGGCTGGTGGCTGCGATGCTCACCGCGGCTGTACTGACCGGCAGCATGGCGTGGGCTTCGGCGCGCGAGCCCACTGAGGCCGGACCCGCGCAGGCCGCGCCCGCGGACGCCGGGCCCGTACCGGCCGTCGCCGGCCGGCCCTGCAAGGTCAGGTACCGGGTCCGGCACGACTCCGGCAAAGCGTTCGAGGCGCGGATCACGGTCCGGAACGACGGCGCGGAGGCGGTCACCGGCTGGCGGCTGAAGTTCGCGTATCCCGGCGGCCAGCGGCTCGTCCGTACCCGGGGCGTCGTGCAGCGGGGCCGTACGGTGTTGCTGGTGGCTCGACCGGGTGCCCGGCTGGACGTCGGACGGTCGTACGGGATGACGCTGCGGGGCAGCTACCGCGACGCCAACCCGTTGCCGCTTAGCTTCGCTCTGGACGGTCACTCCTGCGTGACCGAGGTGATCGGCGCCACTACGCCGTCGCGCATGGTGACCGAGGGCGGAGTACCGGGATTTCTTACTGCGCGCCGTCGGTGAAGCGGCCTTCACCCGGGCGGTTGGGGCGGAAGCGCAACGCCGACCAGTGGTCGTGGATCGCGACTTGTCCGTTCGGCCCGGCAGCCATGGGGAGCGCAGACTGTCGGCGGCGGCTGATAGACATGCCGCGTGGCGGAGTTGACGAGACAGGCCGTGCGCGAGCGAGCCGAGGCGGTGCTGCGCCGGCTGGCCGGCGAGCATGCGCAACTGCGCGACGATCAGTGGCGCGCCGTGGAGGCGCTGGTGGTCGACCGGCGGCGGGTCCTCTGTGTGCAGCGCACCGGCTGGGGCAAGTCGGCGGTGTATTTCGTCGCCACCGCGCTGCTGCGCGACGGGATCGCGGGCGAGCCGGCCGCTGGTCCGACCGTGATCGTGTCGCCGCTGCTCGCTCTGATGCGCAACCAGGTGGATGCGGCGGCCCGCGCCGGCATCCGGGCTCGCACGATCAATTCGGCGAACCTCGAGGAGTGGGACGAGATCACCGCCGATACCCGCGGCGGAGCTGTCGACGTGCTGTTGATCAGTCCGGAGCGACTCAACAATCCGGATTTCCGCGACAATGTGCTGCCCGGTCTCGCCGCGAGCACCGGCCTGCTGGTGGTGGACGAGGCGCACTGCGTCTCGGACTGGGGGCATGACTTCCGGCCCGACTACCGGCGGCTGCGCACATTTCTGGCGGGTCTCCCGGGTCGCACGCCGGTGCTGGCGACAACCGCTACCGCCAATGCCCGCGTCGCCGCCGATGTCGCCGAGCAGCTGGGCGACGCCGTCGTCCTGCGCGGGCCCTTGGACCGGGATTCCTTGCGGCTCGCCGTGTTACGCCTGCCGAGCCCCGCCCACCGGCTGGCATGGCTTGCCGACCACCTGGAAAGCCTGCCGGGATCCGGGATCATCTACACGCTGACCGTCGCGGGGGCCGGCGAGATCGCTGACTTCCTGCGGTCGCGCGGCTTCCCGGTGGCCGCCTACACCGGTCAGGCGGAGGATGCCGAGCGCCGGGCCGCCGAGCAGAATCTGCTCGACAACAAGATCAAGGCGTTGGTCGCCACCTCAGCCCTGGGGATGGGCTTCGACAAACCGGACCTCGGCTTCGTCGTGCACGTCGGCGCCCCGCCGTCCCCGATCGCGTACTACCAGCAGGTGGGCCGCGCCGGCCGGGCGGTCGAGCACGCGGAGGCCATACTGCTGCCGGGGCTGGAAGACGCGGCGATCTGGCGGTATTTCGCGTCTTTGGCGTTCCCGCCCGAGGACCAGGTGCGATCCGTTCTGGCCAGCCTCTCGGCCGATCGGCCACTGTCCACCCAGGCTCTTGAGCCGCTTGTCGATCTGCGTCGCGCCCGGCTCGAGCTGATGCTGAAGGTCCTCGACGTGGACGGCGCGGTCCGCCGGACGCGCGGCGGCTGGGTGGCCACCGGAAAGCCGTGGACGTACGACTCCGCGCGGCTGCGCCGCGTCGCCGAGGCCCGGATCACCGAACAACGGACCATGATCGAGTACGCCGACACGGCCGATTGCCGCATGGAGTTTCTCCGGCGCTGCCTGGACGACGCGGACGCCGAGCCGTGCGGTCGCTGTGACTCCTGCGCCGGGCCGCTGTTCGGCGCCGAGGTGGCGCCCGGTTCGCTGTCGGCTGCCCACGTCTTCCTGGGCCGGCCCGGCGTCGAGATTCCGCCGAAGAAACTCTGGCCGACCGGCATGGAGGTGGTCGGTGTGCCGCTGAAGGGCCGCATCGCGCCGGCCGAGCAGATCCGGCCCGGACGCGCGGTGGGCCGGCTCTCCGATCTGGGCTGGGGCGCCCGGCTCCGTCCCGTGGTTGGACCCGGCGCTTCTGATAGGGCGATGTCCGCTGACATCGCGGATGCGGTGATCGAGGTGCTCAAGGCCTGGGCGCACGGCGACGATCGCTGGGAGCAGCGTCCGGTCGCCGTCGTCGCGGTCGGCTCCCGCGGTCGTCCTGACCTCGTGCGGAACATCGCCTCGCACGTGGCACGCGTCGGCCGGCTGCCCTTTCTCGGCACGGTGACGTCGGCGCACGGCGGCGAGGCCGGATCGCGCGGCAACAGTGCTCAGCGCGTCCGTGTGCTGCATGACGCGTTCCGGTTGCCGGCCGAGCTGGCGGCCGCGGTGTCCACGCTCGACGGTCCCGTGTTGCTGGTCGACGACCTCGTCGACTCGGGGTGGACGATGACGTTGGCTGGCCGCGCGTTACGCCTGGCCGGCGCGCCAGCGGTGTTGCCGTTGGCCCTGGCGGTGACGGCGTGATCGTTCAATACGGGTGGGGGGTATGCTGATCTCATGTTCCACGAAGAGACCGCTGCCGCGGACCACGGCCCGCACGGTTACGCCGGCGACAAGCGCGCGCTGCTCGGCCGCCTTCGGCGGATCGAGGGACAGATCCGGGGCCTGCAACGAATGGTCGACGAGGACACCTACTGCATCGACATCCTGACCCAGATCTCCGCCGCGAAGAGCGCCCTGCAGGCCGTCGCCGTCGGACTGCTCGAGGATCACCTCGCGCACTGCGTCGTCGACGCGGCACGGCAGGGAGACCCGTCAGCCAAGGTGAAGGAGGCATCCGACGCGATCGCGCGTCTGGTCCGATCCTGACCGCACTGACCAAGACCGAAGGGGATCACACCGTAGATATGGCCGTCACCACCACCTACACCGTCATCGGGATGACATGCGAGCACTGCGTCCGGGCCGTGACCGGAGAATTGACCGCGCTTCCCGGCGTCGCCGACGTCCGAGTCGATCTCGGCACCGGAGAGGTCACCGTGACCAGCGACACGCCCCTGCTGCCCGACGCCGTCCGCACCGCCGTGGACGAGGCGGGGTACGAGCTCGCCGATGCCTGAGACGGCGGCATTGACCGTCAGTGTGAGCTGAGCAGCCGCTCCAGCGCCGGTGTCACGCCCCACTCTCCGGTCAGCGCGTCGTACTCGGCCCGCGCGCTGTCGTCCGCCCGGCCGGTTCGCCGGGCCCTCAGCAGCAGGTTCCGCGGCGTGTGGGCGGAGTCGACGAACTCCACCACGTCGACCTTGTACCCGTTGAGCCGCAGCAGCGCGGCCCGGAACGCGTCGGTCAGCACGTCCGCGTACCGTTCCCGGAGGATGGCGTGCCGGGTGATCTCCCCGTACGGCACCGGCGCAGGCCGTCCCTTGAGCTGTGCCGCGATGTCGTGGTGGCAGCACGGTGCCGCCAGCACCCAGCGCGCTTTCCAGCCGATGGCCCGCGCGAGCGCCTGATCGGTGGCGGTGTCACAGGCGTGCAGCGCCAGCACCAGATCCGGCGCCGCGTCCACTGCGGCGTCCTCGATCGCGCCGGCCACGAACGTCACCGCGTCGGCGCAGCCCAGAACCGCTGCCAGCGCGGTGTTGCGGACCCGCTGATCCTCGCGGACGTCCACGCCCACGACCTGGACATGCGCGCCCAGATCGGCCAGGTACCGGTACGCCGCGAAGGTCAGGTACGCATTGCCGCAGCCGAGATCGACGACGCGCAACGGTGCCGGCAGGGCGGCCGGATCGGCGGGCAACGTCGCCGCCAGCGCACGCAGGAATGCGTCGACCTGGCGGCGCTTCGCGGCCGTGCCGCCCACCACGGTGAACAGCGGATCACCGGGATCGAGCAGCCATTGCCTGGCGCGGTCGTGATCCCGCGAGGCCGGCACCGGCGCGGTCGGGGTGGCGCGATGGACCTGCGCAGCACCCTTCTTGGTGATGCGGACCTGCACGGTCGCGGCGTCGGTCTCGACATGCCAGTTCCCGAACGGCTCCCCGAGCAGCGCGTCGACCGCGGCGGCGGCTTCCGCGCCCGTAGTGGCGTTGCGGGTGAACGGCCGGTTGCCGTCGTCCGTGACGATCTGCAGATGCGGGCCGCTCTTGAGCGCCACCGGTCGCAACTCCGCCCGCGTGACCGACGGGGTCTGGCCGCGCCGCCGGCCCGACGCGACCGCGCGCCGGAGAGCGGGGTCGAGCAGCAGGCCGCGCAGCTCGGTCAGAACGGAGTCGAGCGGTTCAGGCATCTGCCTCGGAGCCACCGGCCATGTCGGCGACCGTGCCGCGACTGCCGGAGCCCCGGTTGCCGCGGCCGCCGCGGCGGCGCCGCCGGCGAGGGCGGAAGTCGGTCTCGGCCGCTGCCATGGTGCCGTCGGAGAAGGCGAGGGGCGTCGTGACCTCCAGGTCGCCCTCGGACTGCGTCGGGTCCGACACGGTTTCGCCCACCCGCCGGCGTCGGCGCTGGCGCTTCGGCCGTTCGGTGGTCTCGCCGCCGGTCACGTCCGCGGCGGGGGCGTCGCCGTCCCGGACCCGGCGGCCCCGCGACCGGGTACCGCGGCCGCCGTCACGGCGCCGGCGTCCGCCCCCCAGGTCCTCCTCGACCTCGGCGGCCAGGCCGGCGCGATTGCGTTCCACGGTCGGCAGCGTGCCAGAAATATCCGCCGGGATGTCCAGGTCCGAGAAGAGCGCCGGTGACGTGTGGTAGGTCTCCGGCGGCTGCGGCATGTTGAGCCCCATCGTCTTGTCGATGAGCACCCACCGCGGCATGTCCTCCCAGTCCACGAACGTCACCGCGACGCCGGTCGCCCCCGCCCGGCCGGTGCGGCCGATCCGGTGCGTGTACGTGTCGGCGTCCTCCGGACAGTCGTAGTTGATCACGTGGGTAACACCGGACACGTCCAGTCCGCGGGCGGCGACGTCGGTGGCGACCAGCACGTCGATCTTCCCGGTCCGGAACGCGCGCAGCGCGCGCTCGCGGGCGCTCTGGCCGAGGTCCCCGTGCACGGCGGCCACCGCGAAGCCCCGGAAGTCCAGATCCTCCGCGACCCGGTCGGCGGCGCGTTTCGTACGCGTGAAGATCATCGTCAAGCCGCGTCCATGGGCCTGCAGGATGCGCGCGACCATCTCCAGCTTGTTCAGCGGATGCGTACGGTAGACGACCTGCTTGGTCAGCGGCGACGGGCCGCTGTCGGCGGTGTGGCCGGCGTGGATGGTGACCGGGTGACGCAGGAACCGCCGCGCCAGCGCGACGATCGGTTCCGGCATGGTGGCCGAGAACAGCATCGTCTGCCGTTCCGCCGGCAGCATGGCAAGGATCTTCTCGACGTCCTCCAGGAACCCGAGGTCGAGCATCCGGTCGGCCTCGTCCAGCACGAGGCCGCGGATCGCGCCAAGCTTGAGCTGCTTCTGCTTCGTCAGGTCGAGCAGGCGGCCGGGCGTGCCCACGACGATCTCGACGCCCCGGGCCAGCGCCTCCACCTGCGGCTCGTATGCGACGCCGCCGTAGATCGGCAGAACCCGCACGCCGCGCGTGCTGCCGGCGGCCGCGATGTCGCGGGCCACCTGCAAGCCGAGCTCGCGAGTGGGGACCACGACCAGCGCCTGCGGCGTACCGTCCGCACCCTCGGCGGGAGCGGTCAACCGATCGAGCAGCGGCAGCCCGAAACCGAGCGTCTTACCGGTGCCGGTGGGCGCCTGGCCGATCAGGTCGGTGCCGCGCAGAGCGATCGGAACTGCGTACTCCTGAATAGCGAAAGCCCTGGTGATGCCCACCTTGGTCAGCGCCTCCACCGTCTCCGCTCGGACGCCCAACTCGGTGAATGTCGGGCTGTCGGGACGGACGGGGGCGCGGGTCAACGCAGGTGCCAGGGCCGCTTCTGTTCGATTGTTCTCGATGTCTGTCATGAAGTTTTACGGGTGCCTCTCGCTGTGCGCCCGTCGAGTCCTGGGCGCGGTGGGTGTCACGGGCCACACGCGAGAGTGGTCTCGCGGGCCGCACGCGTCTCGCCGGCGAGGGACCGGGAACCGATCGACCTCGGCGGCAACATCGTCAAGTCTACCCGACCGCGGAAATCAGCACGCCAAAGCGAAGAACGTCAGTACCAGGAACGGAGAACAGGGCGCGAAAGGCCAGGGTCTCCGGCCTTCCACGGCGATGTGTCAGCGGGTGGTGAAACCGAACGGCCGATTCGACGTCTCGGCGATCTCTACGTAGGCCACCTTGTCGACCGGAATGATCACCCGGCGACCCTTCTCGTCCGTGAGGGTCAGCACGGTGTCCTTGGCCATCGCCTCCATCACGGCTTGCTCGACCTCCGCCGGGGTCTGAGCGCTCTCGAGCGTCAGCTCGCGCGGCGCATGTTGCACGCCGATCTTGACCTCCACGGGGTCCTCCCTATCGTCACCTTGCCAAAAGGCTAGCCGATTTCCGGCGTCGCTCCCGGGGATGACCCACCCTGCAGCGGGAAGCTCGCGATCCCCCGCCATATCAGTGCCGCGACCAATGCTTCCGCCTCGGCCTTCGGGGTGCGGCGGCCGTTCGCCAACCAGAACTGCGCCGACTGGCCGGCAGCGCCCACGAGGCCCGAGGCGAGCAACTCGGCCTGCGCCGTGTCCAGGCCGGTGTCCGAGATGATGGTGTCGGTCACGGCGGCGATGCAGCCCTGCTCGACCAGTTCCACCCGTTCTCGAACGGCCGGGTCGTTGCGCAGGTCCGACTCGAAGACCAGCCGGAACGCCTCGCTTTCGTGGTCGACGAAATCGAAGTATGCCCGGACGGCGCCCTTGACGCGTTCCTTGTTGTCCGGTGTGGCGAGCATGGCGGCGCGGACCCTGGCGATGATCGCGTCACAGTGCGTATCCAGCAGCGCGAGGTACAGCTCAAGCTTTCCGGGAAAGTGCTGGTACAACACCGGCTTGGAGACGCCGGCCCGCTCGGCGATCTCGTCCATGGCGGCTGCGTGGTAACCCTGCGCCACGAAGACCTGCTGCGCGGCAGCGAGGAGTTGCTTTCGGCGCGCGGAGCGTGGCAGGCGGGTCGGGCGCGCCGTCTGTGCCCCGCCGGACGCGGCGGTCATCGTTGTTCCAACCTCCGAGGCATCGGTCCCCGCAATTGTCCGTGCGAACTGCCCGGAACGCCGTGTGTCGCCGCCGGACGGGTAATTGTCGCGACGCTGCAACTTATCGCCACAGGAACCACACGGTAGCCTCAGCGGGGGTGAGCGAGGAGCGCGCGGTGGACGAAACAGGGCATTCCGGGGACTCTGGGCCCGCATCGAACGGTGCCGGCGCCGAACCGCGTGATCGCACTCCGGTGAACGGCTGGGCCACGCCCGATAGCCCCTGGTCGAGTGCCGGCGCCGCCCTGGACCCCGAGGACGAGGATTTGCCGGCTTGGCGCCGCACGTCCGCGGAGATCCGCCCGTTCGCCCGCCAGCCGCTGCCCTCCGAGCCGCCGTCCGGCGAGATCCGGCCGCTCAGCGCCGAAGACCCCTCCGGAGAAGTACGCCCATCAGGTACGGCCCGTGGTCTGGCCGCAGCGTCCGACCCCTTCGTACCGCAGACCGGGTCGGGTTTCGAGTTGTCCGGCGAGATCCGGCCGCTGCCGGAGATCGATCGGGAGATCACAAAGCTGAACGCCTCGGGCCAGACGGGACGCGCGCAGCGCCTGGTGCAGCTGCGCGAGGCGCTCGGCCGCTGAGCCTCGAACTGCCGAGCGGCGCTGCACGGCCAGCGCAGTGGGCGCACACTTAGAAGCCGCGCGTGGCGGCGCCCTCGATTGCGCAGGGCGCTGCTCTCGACGCTGCGCGCCCGGCAAGTTGACAGCGCACGCCTGTCAGACATAATGTATGACAAATGGCCAAGCGCGATCGGGGCTCTAGAGTCATCGCCCGACTCGATGCTGAGGAACGGGCCATTCTACGACGCGCACGCGCCAAGACCGGACAGAATACCAGCGCGATCATCAAGGCCGCGTTGCGGCACTACGCTGAGACGCTGCCTGCCGAAACCCCGCTTCAGATTTTCGAGCGGTGGGGCGTGGTGGGCGCCGTGACCGGACCTCGAGATCTGTCGGACACGTACAAGGAACACCTCGACTTTTCGAAGAAGTCGGGCGAGCCGTGATCCTCGCGGACACGGGCTTCTTCATTGCGCTCGTGGTCAGTAGCGATCGACACCACACGAGCGCGGTCGAGGCTGCACGACGCTACGCGAGCGAGGGGTTACTCACGACCTGGCCGGTTCTGACCGAGACCATACACCTCGTTCAGCGGCAAGCCGGGCTCACGATCGCGCTCAATCTGCTGGCCAGCATCGAGGCTGGCGCTGCCCGTATCTTCGATCTCTCCATGCCACACCTGCCTCGCGTTCTGGAGTTGATGGAGAAATACCGCAATCTGCCGATGGATTTGGCCGATGCGTCTTTGGTCGTCTGTGCGGAAGCGAGCGGTGACGGTCGTATCCTGTCGACTGACAAGCGCGATTTCGGCGCTTACCGTTGGAAGCAGCGCAAACCGTTCAAGAACCTGCTCAACCTCGACTGAGCCGATGTTTCGGCTTGTTCGTGCGCGGCTGCGTCTGCACGTCGAGCAAAGTGCGCGCTAGTTCCTTCGCGACTGCGGCGCGCTCGCCTCCGCCATCCATCGTCGAACCGAGCGTGGCGCCGTCGTGCAGCGTGAGGAGCTGCGTGCCGAGCTGTTCTGGATTCTTGGCGCCGGCGTCGCGGGCGAGGTTCGTGAACATTTCGCTGACCCAGCTTCGGTATTCGCGGCAGACGGTGCGCGCCTTGGCATCGTCCGGTGCTTCTGCGATCGCGCGCATGAACGCACAGCCGCGGTAACCCGGCTGGGCAAAAAGTTCGCCGAGTAGTTCGAACACGCTGAGGATCTTGTCGCGTGGGTCCTCGTGTTTCGCGATGCGCTCGAGCAGTTGCATCCGGCGACGCAGCAATCGTCCCTGGAGGTACTCGCGCACGAGCTCATCCTTGCTGCCAAACGTGCTGTACAACGACGCCTTTGCGACTCCGGCGCGCTCGATCACGCGGTCTATCCCGACCGTGTGTACGCCCTCGGCGTAAAAGAGCTCGTTCGCCGCGGCCAGAAGCCGCTCACGCGGGGTGCCCTGGAGTTTCGTGCTCGCCACCGCTTG
>Ga0081539_10007381_pt1 | contig 10053 bp, 8 predicted proteins | sample TabmetS4T2R2_FD_71023 | JGI IMG/M metagenome (GOLD analysis project Ga0081539, IMG submission 71023) | Tabebuia heterophylla rhizosphere microbial communities from the University of Puerto Rico - S4T2R2 | ecosystem: Host-associated > Plants > Roots > Rhizosphere ... | reverse complement strand
GACCGGGTCGATCTCGGCACGGCGGGTCAGGTTGCCGGCCGGCCGTGCGCCGTTGGACCGTTCGCCCGGCGCCGAGTCGTCGTCGGGTCGCAACTCGGTGGCGATGGACCAGGCCTTGACGCGCTGGCCGGCGCCGACGAACGGTTCGTATCCGGCGTGCAGCACGATGTTGCCGTGCTGGGCTGTGTCGATCACCTGGAGCCGCTGTTCGACCTCCCGCCGCTGCGGTCGGATCGGCCCGTCGGCGTGCCCGGGCCGCAGCGACGACGTGATGGTCGTGATCATGCGGTGACGGGACCAGACGAGCGTGGCCAGCAGCGCCACCACGACGACCGCGAGACCGCCGAGGAACTTGGCGACCGGACCCGCCCCCGCAGCGCCGGCCGCGGACTCCACGCCGCCCAGCGAGCTCGAGTCGAAGCCCGAGGATCCGAACGGGTCGCTGCCCAGCGTGCCGATGATCGACAGGACCGGCCCGGCCAGGCATCCGGCGACGGCGAGCAGGACGACGATCACCGCCACCACTTTCCACACCGGCCATTTCGCGCGCCCCGGCGCCTCCGGCAGCACCACCGACGCGAGCAGGCAGATGACGAACACCGTCACGGTGGCCGAGGTGACGAAGAACGCTCCGACGAGCAGGATCGCGGTGAGCACGGCGTTCTGGACGAGCCACAGCCGCCGCGCGCGGAAGCAATGCCGGACAACGGTGGTGACGTCGTAGCCGAGCGACGGTGCCACCGCCCGGTGACTGCTCGCGACGAGTTCGTCGATGACCTGCTCCGCGAAGGTCTCGTCGACGTACGCCGCTCCGCTCAGGTACCGCGTCGTGGACGAGATCTGCCTGGCCGGATTGCGGTCCCGGCCGTCGGTGTGGCTGAAGCGGAGCTCATCGCTTCGTGCCACATCCGGCGGCACGTCCCGGTATTGCCAGTCTTCATACGTCACGATGAACCCCGAAATTGTGAGACGGACTCGGAATCGTCGTTCCCGGCCGGCCGCGCTGACCGAAAGGTACCCGCCGCCGCAACGGCAGAAAATCATCCTTTCAGGGTGCGACGGGATAATGATCGGAGGCATTACCGTCGCTCCACCGAACGTCGGGCGTCGATCTTCAAACGATTCGTTCCGCCAGCCGAAGGTCGCATTTACCGTACGCTGGAACCCGCGATTGACTGGACTTTCGCCACCAACGGGCGATCGACCGGCGACAGGAGATGACCGTCGCATGTGGACGTGTGACAGCTGCGGGGAGCTGAACGCCGACGGAGCGGACGTCTGCGACGTGTGCGACCGGCCCCGAGCGAATGCCACCGAGGAAGCCCCGGCCCGCCGAGTCGCGCCGGACCAGCGGGCGGTCGCCGTCCATCATGTGCCGTCGCCACCACCGCCACAGCCGGAGGCGGAGCCGGAGCCGCTGTCCCCGGAACCGCACACCGCATGGCCGGACGACGACACCGGGCATCCGCGTAGCACGGACCGGCGCCAGGTCTGGATCGTCGCCTTCGCCGCGGTGGCCCTCACGGCGCTCGCGTTGACCGCGATGGTCGTGCTTCCCCGCGTGCTTCGCTCGGGCGAGGGAACCGCGGCGGCCGCGCCGACCCCGCCGCCGGCAACGGCATCACCGTGGCCGTCCGACACTCCGGACTCGACGGACACGCCGACACCCACCGACTCCAGCCAGGACACCACACCCGCTCCCAGCGAATCGGCGGGGGGCACCACGGGACTCGTGCGGATCGATCCCGGGGTGGGCGACAGCCGCGCGGCCGACATCGCCGCCATGTTCGAGACGTACTTCGGCGGCATCAACGACAAGGACTACGCCGCCGTCGCGACGGTGCTCGACCCGGCGGGATCCATCGACCCGGACGACGCGGACCAGATGGCCGCGTTCCAGAAGGGCACCCGCTCGACGCGCGATTCCGACATCACGCTGGTCGCCATTTCCGGTCTCACCGGTGACTTGATCCTCGCTGAGGTCACTTTCCAGAGCGAGCAGAATGCCGGTGACGGGCCGCGGGGCCGCAGCTACGAGACCTGCACCCGATGGGACATCGCGTACACCATCAGCTCGTCCACCGCGGGGTATCGGATCGTCAAGGGCAAGGCGGCGTCGCGGCCGTGCTAGCGCCCGCGTCGACATAGCCGAACAGCACACGGCGGACCTCGTCCGATACGGTGGCGCGAAGGTCGCCGACGAGTGGAGTTCACCCATGGCCGAGACAATCCCGCCGGTCGTCCAGTTGCGGCTCGTCGTCGAGGCGGACGACTTCGAGGCCGCCGTCGCGTTCTACCGGGACGCGCTGGGGCTTCGGGAAGAGCAGTCGTTCTCGAACGGTCCCGGGGCGCACGGCATCATCCTGGACGCGGGCCGCGCGACCCTGGAGATCTTCAACGCCGCCCAGAAGGCCGCGGTCGACCAGATCGAGGTCGGCCGGCAGGTCGCGCCGAGGATACGGGTGGCGTTCGAGGTGGACGACAGCCGGGCCACCACCCGGCGCCTCGTCCAGGCCGGCGCGACGGAGGTCGCCGCGCCGACGGTGACGCCGTGGCAGTCGGTGAACGCCCGGCTCGACGCCCCGGCGGGCCTGCACATCACGGTGTTCCAGGAGCCCGGCACGTCCGAACCCGCGGACTGACCGCCGGAGCGTTCAGGGCTGGTGCCGCAGGACGAGCATCGCGACGTCGTCGTTGGGACGTTCCGGCTCCAAGGCGGCCTGTACGGTCGCGCAGACCTGCGGGGCGGGCCCGGCCCGCACGGCGGCGATCAGCTTGCCGATACCGACGTCGATGACCTCGCCGCGGCGCTCCACCAGGCCGTCGGTGTAGCCGACCAGGACCGCGCCGGGCGGGAAGTCGAGCACGGTACGCCGGCGGGGACGGCCCCCCGCGTCCACGCCGAGCGGCGTGTCCACGGGGATGTCCGGCAGGGCGGCGGCCTCGTCCGGTCGGGCCAGGACGGGGCGGAGGTGTCCGGCCAGCGAGACGTGCGCGGTCTGCCGGTCGGGGGAGATCATCAGGTACATCACGGTGGCCATCTCCGCGGCCTCGAAATGCCGGACCTTACGGTCCAGCAACGTCAGCGCCTCGGCCGGATCGTCGCAGATCAGCGCGTACGCGCGCAGTGCGCTCCGGATCCGGCCCATGACGACGGCTGCTTCCAGACCATGTCCGGAGACGTCCCCGATCACGGCGCCGAGCCAGCCGGTCGGCAGCGAGAACACGTCGTACCAGTCACCGCCCACCCCGAAGTCGTGACCCGGCACCAATCGCGCGGCCAGGTCGAGGCCGGGGATCGCGGGCAGCTGAGAGGGCAGCAGGCTGCGCTGCAACGCCAGGCCCGCATTCTGTTCCAGGCGGCGGGCACGGATCTCCCCGGCCACGCCGGCCCGGTCCGCGACGATCTGCAGGAGCCGCACGTCCTCCTCGGTGAACTCGCGCGGCATCAGGCTTCCCACATGGAGCACCCCGACAAGGTCACCTCCGGCCACAATCGGCACGCCCAGCAGCGACGAGATGCCTTTCTCGAGGAGCATCGAGCTGACGACGTCGCCGGGTGTCACGCGGGACAGCGCGACCGGCTGCCGGGTGGCCGCCACCCGTCCGGCGAAGCCGCGGCCGACGGAGACCCGCAAGCCGCGGCGGACGTCGTCCTCCAGGCCCTTGGCGGCGGTCGCCACCAGCTGCTGCGCGTGCTCGTCCATCAGCAGGATCACCGCGGTGTCGACGCGGAGAAGATCCCGCACGCGTTCCAGCAGCTCGTCGAGCAGGTCGGCGGCGTCGAGGTGTGCCAGCGCCGCGTCCGTCACCGCCTCGAAGCGGCGCAGCCGGACACTCTCCTCGATGACCTCGTTATCGGCCACACCGGCAGCGTAGCCAGTCGGCGCCCCGTTCGGTCACGATGTCCCGGCCGGGTCCGGCACTACCCGGCCCGCGGTGCGCACGCCGCTCCAGCGCCGCACCTCGGCCGCCAGGTCGAGCCGGTCGACGGGTGCGGTGTGCTCGTACTCGCCCCACGCCTCGCGCGGCAGCATCCACATGATCTCGAACTCGTTACCGTCCGGGTCCGCACCGTACAGGCTCTTCGTGGCGCCGTGGCTGGACTCGCCGCCGTACGCGCCGGCCTCGCGGAGCACCCGGCGGGCCTGCTCGAGGTCGTCGATGGTGTCGACCTGCCAGGCGAGGTGGTAGAGCCCGATGCCGCCACGAGATTTGGGTGGCGCGCCGGGACCCAGGCCGAACAGGCCAAGATCGTGATGGTTGCCGGAGCGGGGCAGCCGGAGGAATGCGGCGTTCGCCCGCGGCTCCCGCGTCACGACCACCATGCCGAAGACCTCGGTGTAGAACCGCTCGGCGCGGGCCAGGTCGGAGACGAAGAGCACGGCGTGGTTCAGCCGTATCGGACCGATGGTCATGCCACAACCTTCCCGGGGAGGACAGCGTCGGTACCGGAGCCGGTCAGCGCCGGCGGCGAAGACGCCAGGCGACGATCATCCCGGCGAGGAAGGCGATCGCGTACGGGCCGACGCGGCGCGCCACCGGACCGGCGCTCACCTGCAGCAGATCGAGCGGTGCGCTGGTGTCCGGCGGGGGCCGGCCCGGCTCGGCGGTCGTCTCCGTAACGGCGGCGACGCCCGGCGACGAAGCCGCGCTCTCGCTCAGCCGCTGCCGGAGGCAGTCGGCGAACTGGCCGACGAGCTTCCCGCCCACATCCGCGATCATGCCCCGGCCGAACTGGGCCGGCTTGCCGGTCACGGTCAGGTCGGCTTCCACGGTGACCGCCGTGGACCCGTCGTCGGGGCCGGGGTTCAGGCTCATGGTGGCGGTCGCGGACGCGGTGCCGGCGCCCCGGGCCTCCCGGCCCGAGGCTTCGATCACCACCCGGCGGGCCTCCTCGTCCCGCGAGACGAACCGGCCCTTGCCCTGGTAGGTCAGGTTCACCGGGCCGAGCTTCACCCGCACGGTGCCGGCGAAGGCGTCACCGTCGAACGACGTCAGCGCGGCGCCGGGCAGGCACGGGACCACCCGTTCGAGGTCGAGCAGGACGCGCCACGCCTCGGACGGCGGGACCGGCACGGTGAACTCGTACGTGAGCTGCATGGCTCCGGTCCCTACAGACCGGCCGCGGCGACCAGCGCCCGCCGGGTCAGCACCCGGGCCATGTGCTCGCGGTACTCCGCCGACGCGGCCAGGTCGCTGACCGGCTGGGTGCCCTCGGCCGCGTGCGCCGCGGCACCGGCCAGCGCCTCGGCGGTGGCGTCCGCGCCGGCGAGCGCCGCCTCGACCGCGCCCGCCCGGACCGGACCGGGACCCATGCTGGTCAGCGCCACCCGCGCCTCGGCGATGGAGCCGTTCTCCCGGCGTACCGCGGCTGCCACGCCCACGGTCGCCCACGTCTGGGCGGCGCGCTGGAACTTCTCGTAGTGCGCGCCCCAGCCGGGCCGCCGGGGGAACCGCACCTCGACCAGCACCTCGCCCGCGCCGAGCGCGGTGGTGAAGTAGTCGACGAAGAACTCCGCGGCCGGAATGCCGCGCCGGCCGCCCGGTCCGGCCGCCACGCATTCGCCGTCCAGCGCCACCAGGACCGCCGGCAGGTCGCCGGCCGGATCGGCGTGGGCCAGCGAGCCGCCGAGGGTGCCGCGGTGCCGGACCTGCCGGTCGCCGATCACCTCGGCCGCCTGCGCGAGCAGCGGCGCCTCCGCCCGGACGACGCCGGAGTCGGCGACCTCGGCGTGGGTCGTCATCGCGCCCACGACGAGCGTGTCGCCGTCGAGCCGGGCACCGCGCAGCGAGTCCAGCCCGCCGAGGTCGACCAGCAGGCTCGGGGCGGCCAGCCGCAACCGGAGTACCGGCAGCAGGCTCTGGCCGCCGGCCAGCAGCTTGGCCTCGTCGCCCGCGTCGGTCAGCGCGGTGACCGCGTCCTCCAGCGTGGACGGCTTGACGTAGTCGAAGGCCACCGGGATCATTTCGTCGCCTCCTGGATCGCTCGCCAGACCCGTTCCGGGGTGCACGGCATGCGGATGTCGGTCACGCCGAGCGGCCGCAGGGCGTCGACGATCGCGTTGACCACGGCCGGCGTGGAGGCGATGGTGCCCGCCTCGCCGACGCCCTTGACGCCCAACGGGTTGGACGTAGCCGGAGTCTCGGTGCGGTCGGTCTCGAAGGTCGGCAGGTCCGCGGCGCTGGGCAGCGTGTAGTCGGCCAGCGAGCCGGTGAGCAGGTTGCCGTCGGCGTCGTACACCGCCTCCTCGAACAACGCCTGGGCGATGCCCTGCGCGATGCCGCCGTGCACCTGGCCCTCGACGATCAGCGGGTTGATCACCCGGCCGACGTCGTCCACCGCCACGTACCGCCGCAGGTGCACCTCGCCGGTCTCGGTGTCCACCTCGGCCGCGCACAGGTGGGTGCCGTGCGGGAACGAGAAGTTGTCCGGATCGAAGACCGCGTCGGCGTCGATCGTCGGCTCGGTGCCCTCGGGCAGGTCGTGCGCCGCGAACACCCCGAACGCGCAGTCGGCGATGGTCTTGGCCGCGCTGGGCGTACCGCGGACCCGGAAGGCGCCCTCGCTGAACTCCAGGTCCTCGGGGGCGCATTCGAGCAGGTGCGCGGCGATCGGCCGGGCCTTGTCGATGACTTTCTCGCATGCCCGCACCAGAGCGATCCCGCCGACGGCGAGCGAGCGCGAGCCGTACGTGTCCAGGCCCTTGTAGGACACCCGGGTGTCACCGTGCAGCACCGTGACGTCGTCGAACGGCACGCCGAGCCGGTCCGCGACGATCTGGCTCCACGACGTCACGTGCCCCTGGCCGTGCGGACTGGTCCCGGTCACCACCTCGACCTTGCCGGTCGGCAGCACGCGGACGCTCGCCGACTCCCAGCCACCGGCCGCGTACCGCAGGGCGCCCAGGATGCGCGACGGCGCCAGCCCGCACATCTCGGTGTAGGTCGAGACGCCGACGCCGAGCTGGACCCGGTCGTTCGAGGCCCGGCGGGCGGCCTGTTCGGCGCGCAGCTCGTCGTACCCGATCAGGGCCAGCGCCTTGTCGGTGGCGGCCTGGTAGTTGCCGGAGTCGTACTGCAAGCCGGAGATCGTGGAGTACGGGAACTCGTCGTGCTGGATCCAGTTGCGCCGCCGGATCTCGATGGGGTCGACCTGCAGTTCGGCGGCGAGCTCGTCCATCACCCGTTCGATCGCGTACGTCGCCTCGGGCCGCCCGGCGCCCCGGTAGGCGTCGGTGAACGTGGTGTTGGTGAACACCCCGGTGCATTCGAAGCGGTACGCCTTCATCTTGTAGATCGCGTTGTACATGAACGCACCGAGCAGCGGCACGCCGGGCGTCACGATGCCCAGGTAGGCGCCCATGTTGGCGAGCAGCTTCACGGACAGCCCGGTGATCGTGCCGTCCCGCGTCGCGGTCAGCGTGACGTCTTGGATCATGTCCCGGCCGTGGTGCCCGGACACCATGGTCTCGGACCGGCTCTCGGTGTACTTGACCGGCTTGCCGACGCGCTGCGCCGCCAGGTACGTGATGAACTCCTCGGCGATGACCTGCAGCTTGCCGCCGAAGCCGCCGCCGACGTCCGGGGCGACGACCCGGATCTGGTGCTCGGGCATCCCGGTGATGAGCGCGAACATGACCCGGACAATGTGCGGGATCTGGGTCGACGACCAGACGGTCAGCTGGCCGCCAGTCGGGTCGACCACGACGCCGCGCGGTTCCATCGAGGCGGGGATCAGCCGCTGCTGGACGTACCGCCGCGCGATGGTGATCTCCGATTCGGCGGCGGCTTCCGCGACGGAGATGCCGGTGCCGGCGTCGGCCGAGTCGAAGATCCAGGTGTACGCGGCGTTCGTCGTCCCGCCGGTGTGGGTCAGCGGGGTGCCCTCGGCCACCGCCGCCTCGAGGTCCAGGACCGCCGGCAGCGGGTCGTAGTCGATCTCGATGGCCTCCAGCGCGTCCACGGCGCTGGCCCGGTCGCGGGCGACGACCACGGCGACCGCCTCGCCGACGTGCCGCACTTCGCCGACGGCCAGCGGCGGGTGGTCCGGGTGAACCATGTCCTCGGTGACCGGCCAGGCGCATGGCAGGCTGCCCTGCACGTCGGCCACGTCGGCGCCGCTGAACGCCGCCACCACGTTGGGCTGCCGCAGCGCCGGGCCGACGTCCACGTTGGCGATCCGGGCGTGTGCCATCGGGCTGCGCAGGATCGCGAGGTGCAGCATCCCCGGGAGCACGATGTTGTCGACCCAGGTCGTGCGGCCGGTGAGCAGCCGGTCGTCTTCCTTGCGCAGCCGGGCACGGCCGACTTCGGGTTCGACTACGGCCGTCATGCCGGTACCTCCTCACTGACGGGCATCCCGATGGCCGGGGCCTCGGCTTCCGCCTCGCGCCGCTCGGCCGCGGCGGCGAGCACCGCCCGGACGATGTTCTGGTAGCCGGTGCAGCGGCAGAGGTTGCCCTCCAGACCACCGCGCACCTCGTCCTCTGTCGGGTTCGGGTTGTCGGCCAGCAGGTCGACCGCGGTCATCACCATGCCCGGCGTACAGAACCCGCACTGCAGGGCGTGGTTCTCGTGGAACGCGCGCTGCACCGGGTGCAGGCCGCCGTCGGCCGTGGACAGGCCCTCGACGGTGGTGACCTCGCGCCCGTCGGCCTGGACGGCGAGCACATTGCAGCTCTTCACCGCCCGTGCTCGCCCGTCGGGATCGGTCATCAGCACCGTGCAGGCGCCGCAGTTGCTGGTGTCGCAGCCCACCACCGTGCCGACCTTTCCGAGGTCGCGGAGGTAGTAGACGAGCAGGGTACGAGGCGGGACATCGTCGGCGTATCGGATGCCGTCGACGGTGACACTGATCCGGGCCATGATCACTCCCGTGCGAGTAGCCGGGGTTGGCTTTGGATCAGCCAACCCCCGCGGGCCACCGTCCGCAAGGGTTTCGCGGTACCCCGGGCGTTTCCGGCGTGCCGGGTCAGGCCCGGGCCAGCAGGTCGACGAGCTCGCCCAGTGCGGCCAGGCTGTGCCCGGCGACCAGGTCGTCGAGATGCGGCAGCACCGCGGCCAGCCCCCGGGTGGTCGGCGCGAAGTCGGGCCGGCCGCGGTGCGGGCTGACCCAGACGACCCGGTGCGCCAGCCGGTGCAGGCGGGCGGTGGCCTCGGCCAGCGCGCCCGGGTCACCCTGCTCCCAGCCGTCGCTGAAGATGACCACCACCGCGCGGCGGGCCAGGCCCGGGTGCGCGTACCGGCGGACGAAGGCGGCCAGCGTCTCGCCCAGACGGGTGCCGCCGCTCCAGTCCGGGATCGCGGCTCCGGCGGCGGCCAGGGCGGCGTCCGGATCGCGGTGGCGCAGCGCGCGGGTCACCCGGGTGAGGCGGGTGCCGACGGTGAACACCTCGGTGCTGGCTGGCCGGACCCGCACGGCGGCGTGCGCGAACCGGAGCAGGGAGTCGGCGTACGGCGCCATCGAACCGGACACGTCCACCAGCAGCACCAGCCGGCGCGGGCGCACCCGGCGGCGGCGGTGGGCGAGCAGGGCCGGCTCGCCGAACGCGCGGCGCAGGACGGCCAGGCTGCGGCGGGCGTCGACCGTGCCGCCCGGGGCCGGGCGGTACCGGCGGGCGGCACGCACCGGCGTGGCGGGGCGTACCAAGGCGACCAGCCGGCGCACCTCGTCGCGTTCGGGGGCGGAGAGTTCGGCGAGGTCGCGGTGGCTGAGCATCTCCTGGTGGGAGGCACGGGCGGCGACCGGCGCGGTGGGCGACCCGGCGGCGGCCCGGTCGGGGTCACCGCTGCGGCCGAACGGGACGACATACCGGCGGGGCGCGCCGGCCGGGACGGTGCGCGGTGGCGGTGCGTGCCGGCTGCCGAGCCACGCCCGGTACGCCGCGTCGTACCGGGCGATGTCGTCGGCGGTGGCGCACAGGGTCAGCCGGCCGGCCCAGTACAGCCCCGCCGGGCCGAGCGCGTCGGCCGCCGCGGCGAGCGCCTGGACGCGGTCCGGGCTTGCCGGTACGCCCGCACGGCGCATCCGGCCGGCGAAGTCGACAAGCA
>Ga0081539_10007380_pt1 | contig 10054 bp, 8 predicted proteins | sample TabmetS4T2R2_FD_71023 | JGI IMG/M metagenome (GOLD analysis project Ga0081539, IMG submission 71023) | Tabebuia heterophylla rhizosphere microbial communities from the University of Puerto Rico - S4T2R2 | ecosystem: Host-associated > Plants > Roots > Rhizosphere ... | reverse complement strand
ACTACGGAGCCTGGAACCCAGCCGAGTACGGAACCAACCACAGAGCCGACTACAGAGCCGACTACAGAGCCGACCACGGATCCGGGCACTCAGCCGAGTACGGAACCGAGTACACAACCAACCACTGAGCCAAGTACGGAACCGACTACGGAGCCGACTACAGAACCTAGTACCCAACCGGGCACTGAGTCATCTACAGAACCGATCACGGAGCCTACTACAGAGCCGACTACAGACACTAATAAAGAACCGACTACGGAGCCCGGTAAAGAGTCGGCACGCTGGACGCCGACTCGTGAGCCGAGCCAAACGGGCGAAGTCGAACCAGACACTGCTCCTTCGAAAGGCGAGCCAGTGGCAGTATGGGCAACTGCGGTTGGCACTGGGCCGACTGATGAACTGTCGTCTCGACCCGCTGCCGACTTGGCTGCGAGAGTCGCATCAGAAGAAGCCACTCACCCGGCTGGCGAAAGCGTGACGGTCGAGTTGATGAGGCTGGTGGAAGATCTGATCAGTCCTTACCTCAATCGGGTCGCAGATATGACTGGCAGGCTGGTTCAGATGGTGAGCTCATTGCTCGGCGGCGGTAGTGACGTGCCAAGACCTGTGAATGATCCACATATTCCCCCCGTCATACCCGGTATACCACCGCCTGCGGTCCCGATCCCGACCGGAGGATCTCTTTTTGGAGGTGGCTCTGTTTCTAATGGGCTGACGTCTTTCGGTGGCACGTCGGGGTTATCCGTCGATAAATACGGCGCCTGGAATTTCTTATCGATACCTCTCTTGCAGGGCAGCAAACCCTTCTGGCCCTCGCACTCCTTGCTTAGGCCAAGCTCTGCCCAACAGTCGCCCATCGAACGGCCTGGCTGAGACCCCTTACTAGAGGTGTGCCTCGGTACGCCTCGCGGGCTTTCGCTGCCCCTCGACTTCGATCGAAACGAGGGTAGAAGGACCTACCTAGAGTTAAGGGGAATATCTTGGCTGAGAGAGCCAACCTCGAATATGTAGAGAAAAATACGGGTGGTTTCACCCATGGAGAGCAGGAGATGAAGCGGGTTCTACTTGTCGATGACCACGATCTGTTCCGCCATGCCCTCGATGTAATGCTCAAGGGAAAAGCGGGCTTCAGTGACAACGTCCACGCCGGATCTCTCGTCGAGGCTCGCCAGGTTTTGATGGCACAGAGGAACAGGCTCGACTGTGCAGTAATCGATCTGGACTTTTGTGACGGGCATGGGATCGGATTGATCGGCGAACTGCGTGACGTGTATCCTCGTCTCCCGGTTCTCGCGCTGGCAACCAATCCGAAGCCAGGGTGGCTTAGTGAGGCTTCGGAGGCTGGGGCGAACGAAGTGCTCACGACAGCCGTCTCCAGCGAGGAGATCATCAATGCGGTGATGCGGCTCACCCGTAAATAGCCAACGCCGCCTCCATACTGGAACGGCCGAATAAATACGCCGAATGGCATATGGAGCCGCGCGCGTGGTTTGCTATCCTTGGTTGTACTTGTGCGCAATGACAAGGGTTGGTCGAGATACGGATACTGATCGCTTTCGAGCCAGAGTACCGCGCTTACCAAGGCGTGATCGCCGCTGCCATTCAGGTGCTTCGACCGCGTGTCGAGGTGGAGACCACAAATCTGAGCGCTCTGGAGGAGGAGCTCCAGCGCTTGGATCCTCACATGGTTATCTACGGTCGGTCCACCACCGTAGATTTGAGCGACAGGCTAGTTTGGGTCGAGCTATCCGTGGATCCCAGTCAACCGACGAGGGTTAGCATTGGAGGACGCTACTCCGAGCGGACCAATCCTACACTTGATGGTCTCCTAGGGGTGATCGACGAAGCAGAGAAGTTCATATCAGAACAGCAGAACGGACCACAGAATGCACTCAACGGGTAATTACCGCACGGTCAAACTGGTGAGAGATTATGCGCCTCGGCTCAGGACACTTAGTGTTGGTCTACTCAATACCGGGCGGGCTGAAAGCAAGTGCCTGATCCTGGTGGCTCGGGAAACCCAATCAATGACATGAACGGGAACAGATGTTGAGTAAGAGGATCATCAGTCTGCTGGTGAGCGTAGCGGTGGCCGTAGCGCTCGCTGCAGGAACAGCGTTGGGCGAAGACACGTCACCCGACGACCAGATCGCCGAGGTGCCGCTGCCGAGTGCCGATGCGGCAGTCACCTTCGTGCCGGACGAGGTCGTCGTCAGGACACAGAGCGGTGAGTACCGGACCAGGAGCATCGACGCACAAAGCCTGAGCGCCGTGGAACAGGTAGCCGAGGATCTGGAGAATAAGGATCCCTCAGTCGAGGAAGCGGGCCCCAACTACGTCTACAAACCGGAGTTCGTTCCCGACGATCCCCGCTACGACCAACAGTACTGGCTGCGTACCATAAGGGCACCGGGCGCTTGGAATGATAGCAGGGGCGGCGGTGTCAGGGTAGGAATAGTTGACACCGGTTGGCAGATAGACCACCGGGATCTGATCGACGATGCCGCAGTCGACTACGACTTCGTGGAGGGCGACGACGTGGCACAGGGCTACGACTACCACGGCACCTCGGTCGCCGGTATTGCAGCCGCCGATACGAATAACACTTTGGGCGTGGCGAGCGTAGGGTTCAGCACGCGGTTCCTTATGGCCAAGGCCTGTGCCGACGACCCATCGACGCCGGTAGTGGAAGTAGTCTGCAAGACCGAGAACACTGCCCCTGCCATACGTTGGCTCGCCATAACACAGGGCGTCAAGATCATTAACCTCTCGTTCGGCGCCATCTACCCCAGCGGTACTACCGACGAACTCCTCGGCGCTGCGATACAAGATGCGCGGAGCGCGGGCGCACTCGTGGTGGCGTCCGCTGGCGACTCGGGAACCTCTACCGATGCCCACTATCCATCATGCTTCGAGGGGGTGCTCGGTGTCGGGGCCGTAGACATCAACGGTGTGATAGCAAACTACTCGACGAGGGGTCCTTGCGTCGACCTCGTAGCACCGGGCGATGATGTGTACACTACTTACGATGTGAACGACGCGCTGGGAGTCCGGTACGCTTACGTCAACGGCACGTCGTTTGCAGCGCCGCAGGTAGCAGGCACGGCGGCGCTGATCAGGGCCAGAAACCTGGACCTGAGCGCCCAGCAGATCGCCAACCGGCTCCAGAACTGGGCGACGGATAAGGGTGTCGCCGGCAGTGACGACACCTATGGATACGGCCTGCTGAACGCGAAGTGCTCGGTTAATCCCGCTAACGACGGCTGCTAATACACCGACCGATCAGACGGGACCATGGCAAGCGGACCTTGCATGGTTGGCTCTCGCATACGCGTCTGGCTGGCACCGATGCAACATGCTACCGGAACTGGGCACACAGAAACTAATGGAGGGGCCACTTGCGAACGATCGGTGGGATAGCCGGTTGATGAGGGGACGGGCTGGCCGTTCGGCCTCTGGCGATCGTTCAGAGGCATCGAAGGGTAAGGACAGCTGCGAGCATTGCCCGAACCTCAACAATCTGGCGCCGTATGATTTCCTCCGATCGCTCCTGGGGACGCGCACGCCGCGTAACCTCGAACAGTGATCCACACTGACCTGAACCTCACAGGTGTTCTGTTATCTGCTCGGATCGCTGCGCATGCCGCAACTCGTTCACGCCGGCGTCTTAATGTCGAGTTGCAGCGGCAGAGAACATTAGCCGGGAACACGTATTACGAAAGAGGCGGGACCCCGAAGAGCCCCGCCGTCGAACCAGTTTTATTGTTAGATTGGTTCTACTCTTCCCGGCGAAGGGGACGGGCGGAGGGCCTGTCCTCGTCTCCGAGGGTTGTAGCGCCGGTGGTACCACCGTCCGCCGAGCCGACGGTAGTGGAGGAGTCGCCCTGCTCCCTTATATTCTGCCTGGCTTCGTCCCTGCGGTCGTAGGCTTTCTCGACGATGTCCTGGGCCACGTTACGCGAACCCCAGCCGAACGCTATCGCCGCCGCCAGGGCCACGGCCCCGAGCACGATCAGGAACGTCGGCGCTGTGAGCTCGACCGCGATCTGAAGCTGCGTCAGGGCGGCGAAGACCGCGTACACCATGATGGCCGCCTGGGCGATGGTGCCGAGGATGTCGATGCCCGTCGCGCCCCGTACGAGACCGGCCACGAACTGGGCCAGAAGGCCTGCGAGTACCAGGATCAGGACCGCGGCTATGATGTTCGGTATGTAGGCGATGAGCTGGCTAAAGACAGCCGATACCTGCTCGATACCAAGCGCGTCGGTGGCCATCGTGATCGCGATGATAAAGACGAACCAGAAGACCAGCTTGCCGAGGATGGTCGCCGGTGTCTCGTTGGTCCTGGCTCTGTCGAAGAACTGCTTTATGCCGCTGCGCTCCATCCATCCGTCGAAGCCTACTGCCTTGAGGACCCTCGCGACGACTGCCTGCAGGATCTTGGCGATGATGTAGCCGACGATCAGGATGACTATCGCGCCGATTAGCTGCGGGATGAAGGCGAAGAACGCGTTCAGCCCATTCTGTAGCGAGTCAAACATCTCTACCTCTTTCTCTAGCTTTCTGTCTCTACGTTCTTAAGTGACCCTGCCTATTACGGCCGGTACGGGCGGTCGCGGCCGGTGTTGGCGCCCCATATACCGCCGAGTGCCCCGCCGATAAACGGGAAGAGCAGCGCGAGTATGCCGGGGATGGTCAGGATGGTGCCGAGGTTCTGCTGCGGAATCTGCTGCTGCGCCCCCTGCGGCAGCGTCACGCCGGAGAGCTGGTCTATAAAGCTGTAGCCGATAACGCCCCCTATGACGGCCAGAAGGAGCGTGACAACGAGGGCCAGAAGCGGCACCAGCAGGCCGTGCTTGAGGCCGGAGCGGCTCGCCAACCTGCCGGCGACGTAGCCGCCGATCAGGAAGGCAAGGAGCAGTGTGAGCAGCAGCCCCACGAGGGCCACGATGCCGCCCTCCGTTCCACTCTCGACGCCAAGGACGCCCAGGATGGCACCGACGATACCGCCGACGATGCCGCTCAGGATCAGGCCGGCGCCGAGCGCGGCGAGCCAGCCGAAGATTACGCTCGCCCAGCTCGTGCCCAGCTCGCTCTCCGTGCGGCGGCGATCCTCTTCCCTCTCCTCGCGCACGTCTCCGACCCTACGCGGGGCGGAATCGTCCCTGCTGCGCCCCTCGTCCACGTCGGACCTCGGTGCTTCGGTATTTCCCCGTTCTCTGTCCGTCATCCCATCACTCCTTCCTGATCTTCGAATATCTGCCTCGACCCTCCCGCGCCAGGGTCTCGCCTTCTTACGCGAAAGAACGGGCCCGGTCCCTCGACCGGAACCCGTCCTTTCCTAAGTCGGGTCGCTTATAGGACCGCAAAAACGTCCTAAATGTTACGCCGCTCGGTCTCGTCCTCGACGTCGACCTCCTCGCGCCTTACGTCCTCCTCGACCGTCTCTGTGTCCTCGACAACGTCCTTGCGGATGCGGACCTCTTCCTTGGCAACGGGCCGCTTCTCAACGACGACCTCTTCTTCTGTGACGGGGACCGTCACCTCGTCGTCGCCGATCTCGGTCTCCGAAGCCTCGCCCTCAACGGGCACCCGCTCCACGCTCACTTCCTCGTGGCGGGTGGGGACCTCTATCTGCTCGCGGTCCGTGCGGACGCGCTTGCGGACCCTCATGGCCCCGGCCTCGCGCTCGCGGGTACCGGCGGCGAGCTCTTCCTCGGTGCGCTGCACCCTGAGCTCGTCCTCGTCTTCGAGGTCGCTCCCCGGCTGGCTGAGGCCCTCGCTCTCGCGACCGTGCTCGCGGAACTCACCCGTCTCTGTGTCGCCCATTGCCACACCCGGGCCGGTCGAGGCGGTGGTCTCTTCGCCGTAATAGTCGCCGTAGGCGCCGCGGTCGTCCGTTCCGTTGGTGTTCTCGAGGCTGTAGTAGGAGTAGACCTCGTTCTCGAACTCAGGCGTGATCTCACGGTCATCGTCGAAGGTAGGGCCGTTCTTGACCGCCTCCTTCTCCGCCGCGACCTCGATGAGCTGCCGCTCGTCGTTGACCCTCGCCATCTGGAACGGGATCAGGGTGGAGCGGGTCCCGAGGAAGCCCATCTTCACGCCGATGTACTCAGGGCTGTCGTTCTCGTCCAGGAACAGGTCGTCGACCTTGCCGATCTTCTCGTAGTCCTGGTCGTAGACCGTGTAGCCTGCGTACCTGTCCTCTACTTCAGTGAACCCGTCACTACGCGGTTCGCGATCCATCTCTACCTCCATGCGTAGGTGCTTGCACGTCATAAGCCGCGCTCTTGCCGGCGGCTTGCTACCGCTTGTTGCCGCAACACACGGCGTCCAAACCTCCTCTAAACTCTTCTGTGTCGTGGAGCACAAAATGGCCCTTTGCGTGCCGGATTTCGTGTTCTGGAACACAGCGGGGAGCCGGGGCGCGAGAGTGAAGCTCGCGTACTGGTCTGGGGGGTGTCGTTCCTTTGACCGGCTTCAGACGTTGTGGTCGAAGCGGGGTTTCTGCATCTCCTCTTCGGCCCTGTGCTGGAGCTCCTCCACCGCCCTGGAGATCGGTGCGATCTCGTAGGTCTCGCCGTGGAAGAGCAGGGCGTTTTTCTCGAGTTGATAGCCGCGGAAGCGGTCTTCGGGTGGGGTCTCGGCGAGCACGTCGAGAGGCTCCGTGTAGGAGTCGAAGAACCTGCGGTGTTCCGAGGACTCGTGCCACTGCTCCAGGCTCTCGTCGTAGCGGAGAAAGCGTTCCACGAACTCTCGTGGCTTGAGCGGCGAGTCCTCGCCGACGCCGAGGTTCTCCCTGAGCGCCGCTCCCCGTCCGGACGCCTCTGGGTTCGGCGGCCAGAGCAGCCGCGAGATGCTCTCGACGGCGACGAGCAGACCCTGCACCGAGTACCAGAACAGCTTGCCGTCGCTGTTGGCCGATGCTTCGTCCATATCCTGAAGCGCGATCATCGCGAACTGGCACTGGCGCTCGATCTCCCTCTGGAACTGCCTGAGTAGGGATGTCTCCACGAGTCCTTCCAGCCTCCTCGAACGTTCGTACCCGTTCAGGTTAACGGTAACGGACCCCCGTCGCCAGCTTCGAGGGATCTGGAGGCCAGAAGTTATAGATCAGGGTTTATGCGTCCCTGAAGAAATCATCCTCGGTCGCCCTCTTCAGGGTATCGATATCTTCGACGTGGATGTAGCGGCGCTTTACGTCGAGCACGCCGAGTTCCCGGAGACGGGCGAGGGCTCGGGTCACGGCCTCGCGGTTGGCCCCGATCATGCTGCCCAGTTGCTGGTGGGTGTAGCGGGTTGGGATCTTGTAGCTCGTTCGAGTCCTGACGCCCTCGTTTTCGACGAGCAGGAGGATCAAACCCGCAAGGCGGGCAGGAACCTCCTTGAGGGCCATATCCTCCATGCGGGTTTCATGGGTGGCCAGCCGGTCGCTCAGGAGGTGTACCAGCTGCAGGCCGACACGGGGCTTGTCCAGGATGAGACGCTCCACGTCGGCGCGGCACATCGCCGAGACCTCCGACTCCTCGATCGCCTGGGCGTATGAGTTCCTGAGACGCTGGCCTGTGAGCGCCATCTCCCCGAAGACCGTCCCACTCCCCACCACGGCGACCGTGAACTCGCGTCCCTCTGGGGTTGCCCTGTAGATCCGCACCCGGCCCTTCTGGAGCACGAAGAGCGTCTCGCACAGGTCCATGGGCGTGTAGAAGGTTTCGCCCTCCTCGACGCTCGTGTTCAGGTGCTTCCACTGGATCGCCTCGATCTCCTCCCTGGAGAGAGGTTCGAAGATGTCAACGAGGGTGAGCAGCCTGATCTGCTCTTCCCCGAGAACCGCCTCATCTCGCTTCTGATACATCATAGTTCCGCCCAGCTCGGATACTGCCCTGTCTAGATCTACCCAACAGTAGTCGTGCATACACCGCGTCCGAACTGAGGAGGTGATCTTTTTACTGCGAATGCGGCCTCCACGGGAGATACTTTGGTACGACCAGGCTTCGCGGCGGAGAGGAGGACTTTGACGGCGGAGATGTGGCAGTTCCTGATAGTCTGCTTGGGCTTCTTTGTCGCGGCCCTGTTGTGGCTCTTTGTCGTCTATCTTCCCGGCCGCACCCTGGAGCGCTGGGAGGACCAGCGTCGGGGACGCGGCGACAGGTGAGGAAGGACCGGGTAGTACAAACCGTGCCATGCTGACCCGGTTGGACCATCTGGTGATACTCGTCCGCGACCTGGACCTTGCCGCGGCCGATTACGAGCGTCTGGGTTTCGTGGTGACGCCGGGTGGCGAGCACGCCGACGGCCTGACGCGCAACGCCCTGACACCTTTCGAGGATGGATCTTACTTCGAGCTGGTCTCTTTCCTGGACCCGCAAGACCCCAGGGACAACGTCTGGGGCTGGCGGCAGTTCTTCCCGCACGAGGGCCTTGTAGACTACTGCGTAGCCTCCGACGACCTCGAGTCCGACGTAAAGAGACTGGAATCTCTGGGCTTTGAGGTGGACGGTCCTGATGATGGAGGACGTCGGCTACCTGACGGCACGGAGATACGCTGGCGCAGCGCCCGGATACGCCAGGAGGGCAGGCTCTTGCCGTTCCTGATCGAAGACCTCACCCCTCGCGGGCTGCGCGTCCCCGGCGGCCTGGCAGCCGAGCATCCGAACGGCGCCTCGGGTATCTCCAGGCTCGAGATCTCCACTCCAGATACCGAAGAAGCCGCAGCGTCGCTCGCCACCCTGATCGGAGCCCCTAAATATATAGGCACCTCCATAAGGCTGGGCGCTTGCACGCTTTCGCCCGCAAGACACCCGGACGCTGGAGGTCCTCTGGCCGTGGACCTCGCGGGAGAGGCGACCGCGCGGGAGCTTGACCCTCTTCTCGCCCACGGGGCCAGCATCCGGCTGCGACCTTTTAAGAGCTAAAGTAACCGGGTACACCCTCCGATAATATTCGCTAGTACAGACGACGGAGGGGCGTGCTCACAGCTCTTCAAAAGAGGCACGTACCAGCATCATCGGTTAATCTGGGTATCAGCCTGGCCAGGGGAGACGTTCGATCGAGGTCAGGTGGCTGGTCTCGTTGCGGGGGGAGATGGACTCCACTAACGACTCTCTTCTAAGAAACATTCGATTTTTGCGGCTCTGGATCGGCCAGGGGACCTCTTTCGTAGGCGATGCCGTCTCGATGGTCGCGCTCGTGGTCCTGGTAGTCCAGATTACGGGCAGCGCCTCGGCGGTAGGCGGCGCGCTCGTCGCCCGGCTCCTGCCTACCCTCGCGAGCCCGCTGGCCGGCGTCCTCGCGGACCGCGTCGACCGCAGGGTCGTCCTGGTCGCGAGCGACATTGCGCGGGCGATCCTCGTTCTGGGGCTGGTCTTCGCCGGAGACCTCGTCACGATCTACGTCCTGATCTTCCTTATGGGTCTGGCCCGCACGCTCTTCAACCCGACGATTCGGGCCGCCTTCCCGAGCGTGGTAGGTGGGGGGGATCTGACGCGGGCCAACGCCCTCATCAGCGGCACCTTCAGCGTCGCAGAGACGGCAGGCCCGGCCCTCGGAGGCCTGCTGGTCGCGACCGTCGGCGTCGACGCCGCCTTTGTTCTCGATGCCGCAACCTACCTGCTCTCCGCCGCGCTTCTCTCCCTCATCCCTCTCCCGCGACCGCAGAGGGAGGACGAAGGCGCCGGTTTCGGCGAGGACCTGAAGGCCGGATTTACCTACCTGGCTGGGGCGCGCGTGCCCCTCGCGATAGTCGCCGGAGGCTTCCTCACAATACTTACGATCAACACCACGATCCCTGCAGAGATATTCCTCGCCAAGGAGACCTTCGGGGCTGGGAACGCCGGCTATGGCTTCCTCGTCGGCCTCTATGGTGGCGGCATGGTGGCCGGCTCCGCCCTTATGGCCGCGCTCGGAGACAGGGTCAGGTTGTTGCCCGTCTACTTCGGCGGGATCTTCGCCTCGGCGCTGGCGCTGGTGGGTGCTGGCCTCTCACCCACGTTCGCCCTCGCACTGGCCGCGCTGATGGTAGCAGGGCTCGCCAACGGCACGGAGAACGTTTCCA
>Ga0081539_10007379_pt1 | contig 10054 bp, 10 predicted proteins | sample TabmetS4T2R2_FD_71023 | JGI IMG/M metagenome (GOLD analysis project Ga0081539, IMG submission 71023) | Tabebuia heterophylla rhizosphere microbial communities from the University of Puerto Rico - S4T2R2 | ecosystem: Host-associated > Plants > Roots > Rhizosphere ... | reverse complement strand
GGCCTGGAAGGAAGATCCCTGCCGGATCGCGCGCGAGGTCGTGTCCGATTTTTCGGCGGAACATGGGGCAACGGTGATGGGAACACATCACCGGGCACCGCCGGACTGGGCGGCGTTCGCAAACGGCTGTTGCATTCGCTATTTCGATTATAACGACACCTATCTCTCGAAAGAGCCGGCGCATCCGAGCGACAATTTCTCCGCGGTCCTGGCGGTCGGCGAGAGCGTCGGTGCGAGCGGCAGGGAGATGATCCTCGCAACCGCGATTGCCTATGAAGTGCAATGTCGCTTTTGCGACGCCGCGAGCATTCGCGCCCGCGGGTGGGATCATCCGACCTACGGCGCCTTCTCAACCGCCCTCGCCTGCGCCCGCTTGATGAAGCTCGACCCGGAGCGAACGCGTCACGCAATCAATATCGCGGGCGTGCATTGCGCGGCATTTCGCCAGGCACGGGTCGGCGAATTGTCCCATTGGAAAGGCGTCGCCTTTGCCAACGCGGCGCGGTTGGGGGTTTACGCCGCGCTCCTCGCCCGCGCCGGGATGACTGGTCCGGCCCCGATCTTTGAAGGCGCAATGGGTTTCGAGAAAGAGCTGGGGGTTTCGTTAGGCAAGGTGGGCGAGGTCTTCGACAAAAAAGAGGAAGCAGTGCCTGACGAAGGCCCGGCCTCGATGATTCTCAAGACGAGCATCAAATATTGGCCGGCGGAATATCACAGCCAGAGCGCGATCGAAGCCGCGCTCTTTCTGCGCCGCGAGATTGGTGACCCGGCAAAGATTCGTTCGGTCCGGATCGAGAGCCATGATGCCTCGGTCGACATCATCGGGAGTGAGGCGGAGAAATGGAAACCGGAGACGCGCGAGACCGCCGATCATTCGCTCCCTTACATCACGGCGATTGCGCTCATCGATGGCGAAGTGACTGAGAAGCAGTTTCAACCCGAGCGCTTCACCGAGCCGGCGATTTGGAAATTTTTGGAAGAAGTGACCGTGCAGCGGAACGAAGAACTCACGGCGCTTTACGCCAAAGCGGTGGCGAACATTGTGCACGTGACGCTGCGCGACGGGCGGGTGCTGACGAAGCGGGTCGATTATCCGCTCGGTAACGCACTTAATCCAGTGAGCGACGAACAGCTTGAAGGCAAATTCAATTCGTTAGTCGTGCCGGCCCTGGGCGAAAAAGGCGCGCGCCAGCTCCTCGACGTCGCCTGGAGGTTCGACGAGGCGAATTCGCCTAACGAATTGATGAAGCTGGCCAGGATGCCGGCGCGGTAGCACGCCCGTCTTCGGCTCTGGGGCCACCGGGCGTCTCGCCCGGTGTTTCCCGGAGGGCGGCGGCAACTAGACGCCGGGCGAGACGCACGGTGGCCCCACAGGCAGAAGAGTGCCTGTGCTACGATGCAGTCATGCTACACTGAGCCGTGGTTACTCGGACCAAGACTGCAACCCTCCGTCAACTCATTGCCCAGGGCATTGTCGCCATGCCGGGCGTAGCGAACGCGTCGATGGCGCGCCAGGTCGAGCGGGCGGGATTCGATGCGGTTTACATTAGCGGCGCGGGACTTGCGAATTGCACCGCAGGGTTGCCTGATGTTGGTCTGCTTACGTTGAATGAGGTCGCGACCCTCGCCGGATTCATTGCGCAAGCGGTGAAGATTCCCGCGATCGTCGATGCGGATACCGGCTTTGGCGGGGCAGAGAATGTCGGGCGCACAATCTACGAATTGGAACGCGCCGGGCTTGCCGGTTGTCACTTGGAAGACCAGGAATTTCCGAAACGTTGCGGTCACCTGGCGGGCAAACGCCTCGTAGATGTGGATGAGATGTCGGCGAAAATCCGGGCTGCGGTGGCAGCGAAGCGCGATAAGGATTTCCTCGTTATCGCCCGGACCGATTCGCGCGCGCTTGAAAACTTTGAGGGCGCGGTGAAACGCGCTCTGGCCTACGTCGGAGCGGGCGCGGACGCTATTTTCCCCGAGGCGCTGCAAACGAAAGAAGAGTTCCGCGATTTCGCCGAGGAAGTAAACGTCCCGCTGCTCGCGAACATGACCGAGTTTGGCAAGAGCCCTTCCCTCGGTGTGCAGGAATTGGGCGAGCTTGGCTATCGCATGGTGATCTTCCCGCAAAGCGCGTTTCGAATCTCCATGAAAACGACCGGCGAATTTTTCCGCGCTCTCAAGGAAGCGGGCACGCCTAACGAATGGCTCGGCCGGATGCAAACGCGCGAGGAGCTTTATGAATTGCTCGATTACGATCCCGCCGCAGAAGGCTGGCCGGGTTATCGAGCGTAGCGAGCTTCCAGCTTGCGCGTCTCCCAATGCTCAGCAAGCTGGAAGCTTGCGCTACCTTTCAAGCCTATGACGACAGAAACCAAACCAGCCTATAGCCCCGGGCTCGCGGGGGTGATCGCGGGCGAAACCGAGATTTGCTGGGTCGATCCCAACGCCGGCCTGATGTATCGCGGCTACGACATTCACGAGATGGCGGAGAAAGCCAGCTTCGAGGAGGTCGCTTACCTTCTCCTCAACGGGGAGCTGCCGAGCCTGGCAGAACTCGAGAAATTCAAACAGCAGATCGCCAGGGAACGTCTCCTGCCGAAAGAAGTGATCGAGACGCTTCGGCTGTTGCCGAAAAAGACGCATCCGATGGATCTGTTGCGCACCGGGGTATCGATGCTCGCGCCTTTCGACCCGGAACTGAACGACAACTCGCATGAGGCGAACATTCGCAAGGCGATCCGTTTGATTGCCAAAGTCTCGACTCTCATTACTGACGGTTATCGTATACAGCAGGGGCAGGATCCGCTCCCAGATAAAGCCGATCTCACCCTGGCGGGTAATCTTTTCTACAAGCTCAACGGCGAAGTGCCGCCGACGTGGAAGATCCGGGTGATGGACACCATTTTCATCCTTTACGCCGACCACGAATTCAATGCTTCGACCTTCGCGGCGCGCGTCACCGCCTCGACGCTGGCCGACATGTATGCCGCAGTCACCAGTGCGTGCGGCACCTTGAAAGGCCCGCTCCACGGTGGCGCGAACGAGGAGTCGATGAAAATGCTCGACGAAATCGGCACGCCCGATCGCGCGGAGAAATGGATGATGGAAGCGCTCGCGGAGAAGAAGAAAATCATGGGCTTCGGTCATCGGGTTTACAAAAAGGGCGACTCGCGGGTGCCGATCATGCGGGAGATTGGGCGTGACCTCGGGCAGCGCGTCGGCAAGGAACAATGGGTGCCGATCTGCGAAAATCTGGAAGCGACGATGGAGCGCGAAAAACAGCTTTGCGCGAATGTTGATCTCTATGCCGCGCCGGTGTTCGCGATGCTGGATTTCGATCCAGCCCTGAACACCCCGATCTTTGCCGCCTCGCGTGTGGCGGGCTGGTGCGCGCACGTCGTCGAGCAGCAGGATCACAATCGATTGATTCGGCCGCGCTCGCTTTATACCGGACCGGCGATGCGGCCGTACAAAGGACTCCCGGCTAACGGCGCGGGGAACGGTGAATCATGAATCGAGATTCGTGAATCGGGCGGTGTCACGATACACGATGAACGAATGAACGAACCTTCGCTCCAGGAAAGATACGCGCCTAACAATGCCTGTTGGGGCTGCGGACCATCTAACCCCGAAGGTCTGCGCATCCGCAGCTTTCCGGAAAACGAGGCGGTGGTCGCCGAATGGCAGCCCGAGAAAAAATACGAAGCGTTCCCCGGAGTCCTGAACGGAGGGATCATTGGCACCCTGCTTGATTGCCATTGCAATTGGACCGCGGCGTATCACCTCATGAAGCAATCGGGCGAGGATCGCGTCCCCTGCACCGTAACGGCCGATTACGCGATCAAGCTCCTGCGTCCGACACCGACGGACGGGCCGGTCCATCTCAGCGCAAAGGTCGTCGAATCAACCGGTAATCGCGCGATCGTCGAAGGAACGCTCAGCGGCGGCGGGAAAGTTTGCGCGACCTGTCGCGGCACGTTTGTCGCGGTGAAAGAGGGCCACCCGGCGTATCATCGCTGGTAAGGGGGGCAATCCCACGGTGGCGCCTTTGCAAGCTGCAAGTTGGAAGCTTGCGCCGCCCTTGGAATTGCCCGCCCGAATTCCGTCGATGCGCGCAGCCTTGAAGCGCGCATAGGTTGCAACATGACAACAAACAATTTTCGAGTGGTTCCTTTGAGTTCGGGAACCGCGGAGGAAGCGCGACGTAGAGCGCAAGCCGGCGCGCCGGATCACGCGATTGTTGAAGTCGATTCGTCTACCGGCTATCCCTGCCGGCATTGCCTGCAATGGGCGAAGCCGGGCGAGCGGGTCATTCTTTTTCCTTACGCCTCAATTCCGACGGGCCGGCCTTATTCCGAGAGCGGCCCAATTTTCGTCCATGCCGAACCTTGCGAGCCTTATGCGGCGACCGATCGCTATCCAGAAAATTTCCGCAGCCATCGGGTGTTGCGAGCATATGATGAGAACGACGACATGATTGATGCAATCGTGGTTCCGGATGATCAACCCGAAGCGATCATCGAAATCTTGCTCCAAAATCCGAAAACAAAGTCTCTCCAGGCGCGAAGCGTGAGCCGCGGCTGCTTTACCTTCAAGATCGAACGCCGATGAAGACAATGGAATTACTTCCGCCTAACGAGACCATGTATCGCGCGCTGGTGAAACGCGATCCGAGCTTCGAGGGCATCTTTCTCGTTGGTGTGCGCACCACGGGAATTTTCTGCCGGCCGACCTGTCCGTCGAAAAAACCAGCGCGGGAGAATGTGGAATTTTTTCCCTCGCCCAACGAAGCCCTGATTGGCGGTTATCGTCCCTGCCTGCGTTGCCACCCGATGGATTCGGTGCAACCGGCGCCGGAGTTGATCGATCGCCTGCGCGCGGAAGTCGAGAAGGCGCGGGACGGCCGGCTCACCGATAAAGAGCTGGCTGCGCTGGCAATCGATCCCTCGACTGCCCGCCGTCAGTTCAAACGCTACTACGGAATGACCTTTCAGGCTTATCATCGCGCCCGCCGGATGGGGCTGGCGCTTCGCGAAGTGCGTCGCGGCGAAAGCGTGGAGGACGTGCGCAATGGCAGTGGGTTCGGTTCGGAGAGCGGATTTCGCGAAGCCTTCACGAAAATCTTCGGCGAGCCGCCGACGACCGCGAAGCGACGCGACTGCCTCTTCGCCGAGCGCCTAACAACGCCACTCGGGACAATGCTGGCCGTGGCCGACGACGCCGGCCTGCGCTTGCTTGAATTCGGCGACCGTCGCGCGCTCGAGAATGAGCTGCCGCTGCTCTGCCAACGATTGCAGAAGAGTGTCGTGCCCGGAGAACATTCCCATCTCACCGCAACCCGAATGCAACTCGCGGATTACTTCGCGGGCGAGAATCTTGAGTTCAATCTCCCTCTTGCTCCCGTCGGTTCCGAGTTTCAACTCCGCGCCTGGGAAATTCTGCGTTCCATTCCAGTCGGCGAAACGCGCTCCTATTCCTGGATGGCGGAACAGCTGCGCGACCCGGGTGCGCGCCGCGCGGTCGGGCGGGCCAACGGGACGAACATGATGGCGATCGTCATTCCGTGTCACCGCGTCATTCGCGCGGACGGCAGCTTGTGTGGCTACGGCGGCGGATTATGGCGCAAGAAGTGGCTCCTCGAACACGAGCGGAAGTGGCTCCGGGGATCGAGAATCGAGAATCGAGAATCGTGAATCGGAGTACGTCGCGGCCGATTCCCGATCCTCGAATTTCGCTACACCGCCCGAAGGGCACCACCCGCGCCCGGGAGGACTCGAACCTCCGACCGTCGGATTAGAAATCCGATGCTCTATCCGGCTGAGCTACGGGCGCCCGGTCGAGCCAAGGTAACCGGGCGCTCTTTCTCTGCAAACCTTTGCCTAACGAACGGCAAGTCGCGCAGCTAGTCGCGGATCCCGTTTTTCAGCTCCCACACCTTGAGGGCGGCCAACAAGAGGGTCTTGGTGCGAGTGAGCGTTCCGACGGCCGGACGCGCGAATTCATCATCATCATCATGGACGACCGCGGTTTTCCGCGGCCGTTTGGCGGCTTTGCCGCGACTTTTCCGGCGCGGGCGGACGGCGGCTTCGCTTTTCGAGAGGTGCCCGCTTGGATGCAACGGTGTCATAATTACCAGAATCCAAGAGCGGCTTCCGTGCCAGACGCCTGATTCGGGTGGAAAGTGCGGAAGCGCGGCGGAAAAACTCTTGTGCCTCCGGCCTTCTTCGACGATTGCATGCCGGTCATGTCGAACACGCGAAAACTTGGTTGTTTGTCGGTTTTCCTGTTCGTGGCTCTGATCGCCAGCCTGCTGGTTAACTTAATTTTTACCCTCGGGACTCTCGCCCGGTTGGGAGGGCGAAAAGGTGGCGAGATTCAATTTCGACCGCGCTTCGATGAGATGATCGTGGAACGCGGGAGGATTGGCGCCTCGGAGAAAATCGCCATTATTTCGCTGCGCGGGCTGATCAGCACCGGGGTGGCCGGCAACGTCGGTGAGTCGATGGTGGACGACCTGCGCTGGCAGCTCGAGCAGGCTCGGAACGACGACGATGTGCGTGCCGTCGTGCTCGAGGTCGATTCGCCCGGGGGTGAAGTAACCGCTTCCGACATGATTTACAGCGCTCTCGCCAAAACCCGGGCGAAAAAGCCGGTGGTGATTTACATGGAATCGCTCGCAGCGTCGGGCGGCTATTACGTTTCCTGCGGAGGCCAGTACCTGATGGCGAACGACACGAGCATCACCGGCAGCATCGGCGTCATTATTCAGACCCTGAATTACGAACGGCTTTTTGACAAGATCGGCCTGGCCTCGGTCGTCTTTAAAAGCGGGAGGTTCAAGGACATGCTCAATGGCGCCCGCCCGATCACCCCCGAGGAGCGTGATTACATCCAGAGCTTTGTCATGAAGACCTACGAAAAGTTTCTCGGGATCGTAGCGCGCGAACGCCATCTTTCTGCCGACAACCTGCGTAATGGCGTCGCTGATGGCCGCATTCTCTCCGGACGGGACGCACTCGAATATCACCTGGTCGATGGGCTTGGCCAGATCGAGGATGCCTGGGCGAAGGCGAAGGAACTGGGGCGCGCGCCCAATGCCAGACTGGTGAAATACCGGCCTCCCTTCAGCCTCGGCCGCATCTTCCGGATGCTGGTAAAGAGCAACGACAACCGGATCGAGCTGACGCTCCCTGGCCAGCTCACCCCGCAATTGGAAAGCGGACGCGCTTATTTTCTTCCCAGTTTCTATGCTCCGTAGCGATCGGGCGGCGCAATGGTCGACAGCCTGATTAACACGCTGCTCGTCGCCGTCGGGCTATATGTTTATCTCTCGCTTTTTCGCCAGGTCGCGGCCCGGCATGATGGCGCGGCGTCGTTAGGGGAGCGGCAGCTTGGGTTGCCCGAGGCGATCGCGGCCGCGCTCCTCGTCGGCTGGTTTGCTCTCAACATTTTTCTCGCGACCCAGGTTCAAGCGGAGGTTTTCGATGTGCGCCAATTGCTCTTCACGGGCGGATTCTCCTTTACCGTCATCGCCCTCCTGACCGGGCTGCTCCAACTGCGAGGATTCAGTGTGCTGTCGTTAGGCGGCTTTTCCCGTCTCGGATTTGGCCGGATCGTGAGCACGGCTGCGGTTCTGCTCTTTGCCGCCTACCCACTTCTCCTTCTGGCCGACGCCCTTTCGCGCCGGCTCCTGGGCGAGGGAGCTAGCCGACAACAGATCGTCGAGATGTTCACCAGCTCACAGACCCTCGGTCAGCGTGTCCTCATCATCGTGCTCGCGATCACCGTCGCCCCTTTTGCCGAGGAATTCATGTTCCGGTTTTTCCTCTACGGCGTGTTCAAGCGCTATCTCGGGCGCGGGCTCGGGCTGGTCCTCAATTCGCTCCTTTTCGGCGCCGTCCACGCGCACCTGCCGAGTTTTGCCCCGCTCTTTGTCCTCGGCGGCTGCTTTACTCTTGCCTACGAATGGAGCGGCTCGATTCTCGTTTCCATGACGATGCACGCGCTTTTTAATTTTCTCTCCCTCAGCGCGCTCGCCTTCCCCGATCTTCTCCCCCAATGAAACTGCGCGACCTGGGCGAGGACCGGCTGATCGCGCAGTTGGTCAAAGACCTCGCGGCGCGCCCGGATGTCATCGTTGGTCCGGGCGACGACTGCGCCGTGCTGCGCTCGCCGCGGCCCGGGGAGTATCTCCTTTTCAAGACGGATTGCGTGGTGGAAGGGGTGCATTTTTCGCCTAACGACAAGCCGATCGCCGTTGGCTGGAAGGCCATGATGCGGACCCTGAGCGATTTCGCTGCCATGAGTGGATCTCCGCAATACGCCCTCGTTACCCTCGCAGCCGCGGCCGAGCAGGAGGTGAGGTGGATGAGGCAACTTTATCGCGGGTTGCGACAGGCGGCGGATTGTTTCCGGGTCGCGCTTGTCGGGGGTGAAACCAGCGGAACGAGCGGACCGGTCGTGATTTCGATCAGCGCCTTGGGCCGGGTCGAGAAGGAGCGCTGCACCTTGCGAAGTGGTGGCAAACCAGGCGACCTGCTTTTTGTCACGGGCAAATTGGGTGGATCGTTCAACGGGCGCCACCTTAGGTTCGTTGCGCGAATCGAGGAAGCGCGCTGGCTGACGCAGAAATTTCAGATTCATGCCATGATGGACCTGAGCGACGGCCTCGGCGCCGATCTGCCACGCCTGGCGCAAGCGAGCCGCCTTGATTTCGAAGTCGATGAATCGGTCATCCCACGGTCGGGAGGCTGCTCGATCGCGCAGGCGATCAATGACGGCGAAGACTACGAACTTCTTTTTGCCCTTTCGCCACGCGACGCCGAAAAGCTTGGCAAAAAATGGCGCGCCAAATACCCGCGCCTTGAGCTTACCCGGATTGGCCGCCTTATTCTTCACGCGTCCCGCCTCAGGCAGGTCACCCGTCACCCCTTTCATGGATACATTCACTTCCAATAACGTGGAGGAAACGATCGCCTTCGCCCGCGACTGGGCGGTGCAACTTCAGCCTAACGATGTCGTAGGGCTGGTGGGCGATCTCGGTGCGGGCAAGACCCAGTTCGTCAAAGGCCTGCTCCTGGGCCTGGAGGGTGGCGAGGAGGCCACCAGTCCCACATTTACTCTGGTCCACGAATATCGCGCCGGCCGGCTGCCGCTTTTCCATTTCGATTTTTATCGGCTGAAGGAGCGAGCTGAAATCGAAGAAATCGGTTTCGACGACTACCTCGAAGAAGACGGCCTGACCGTGATCGAGTGGGCGGATCGCTTCCCCGAAGTCTTGCCCGCTCGAACCCAATGGATTCGGATTGAAAACCTGGACGAATCGCGGCGCCGAATTTTCGTTGGAAAAGAATGAAAATCCTCGCACTGGAACTTTCCTCTTCGGTCGGGAGCGTCGCTTTTTTGGGCGCGGAAGAGGGGCCCGACTTTCGCGCTTTCCCCGCCGACCGGAAGAACTCGGGATTTTTTTATGAAAATCTGGGCGCGGTTCATGATCACAACGGATCCGCCGAATTGATCGTGGTCGGGCTCGGGCCGGGTTCCTACGCGGGGGTTCGGATTGCAATCGCGACCGCGCTTGGTTTGCGCGCGGCCTCCGGCGCTCGCTTGCGCGGCGTCGCCTCGCTCTGCGCGATCGAGCGGGAAGAATATTTCTTCGTGGGCGACGCGCGGCGGAATTCATTTGTCTTTGCCCACGTGCGCGACGGTCGCTGTCTGGAGGGCCCGACCCTGGCGAAAGCGGAGGATTTGCACGCCCGGCTGGTCCAGGAACGCTCTTTCCCAGTGATCGCCACCGAGCACTCGATGCCTTTCGAGCACGTGGTTGTCGAGCACCCCTCGGCCTTGCGCCTCGCTGCGCTGGCGGAGCGGGGCGATGGCGAGGAGGGCGAGACGCTCGAACCGATCTATCTGCGGCCGCCCTACATCACGACGCCCGGTTAAATGATTCCGTTGGGCAAAGAACGTTGCTGGGCAGAGATTGATCGGGCCGCCCTCCGCCACAACGCCGGCGTGGCGCAGGAACGGGTCGGCGCCGGGACCGAACTGCTCGCGGTTG
>Ga0081539_10007378_pt1 | contig 10054 bp, 8 predicted proteins | sample TabmetS4T2R2_FD_71023 | JGI IMG/M metagenome (GOLD analysis project Ga0081539, IMG submission 71023) | Tabebuia heterophylla rhizosphere microbial communities from the University of Puerto Rico - S4T2R2 | ecosystem: Host-associated > Plants > Roots > Rhizosphere ... | reverse complement strand
GATGGAGCAGACGCTGAAGAAGTGCGGTGATGAGCTCACGCACGCCAACATCATGAAGCACGCCGCCAATTTCCAGAAGCTGCGCGTGCCGATGCTGCTGCCGGGCATTTCCATCAGCACCAGCCCGACCGACTACTATCCGATCCAGTCGGTGCAGCTGCAGCGCTTCAGGGGCGAGACCTGGGATCTCTTCGGCGAGGTCATGTCGGCGGAGGGGAGCTGACGTTATTGGGGTGTGGACCTTCAGGTCCGCACATGAAAATGATGCGGACCTGGAGCTGCGCTCGGATACGAAGGCCGCCCGCCGGGCGGCCTTCTTTTTTGTGCCCATCTGTGGGAACAACTTAGACAAGGAAGTACTGGGAGGTCCGGATGGACACGACGAGGCGTGGTTTTGTGGGTGGTGCGTCGGCGTTCGCCCTGACGGCCGGCAGCGCGTCGGCGCAGAAGAAGTACGACGACGGCGCCAGCGACACCGAGATCAAGATCGGAAACACCAACCCGCACAGCGGGCCGGCTTCGTCCTACGCCGCCATCGCCAAGACCATCGAAGCGTACTTCAAGAGCCTAAACGACCAGGGCGGCATCAACGGCCGAAAAGTAAAGTTCACGTCGCTCGATGACGGCTACGTGCCGTCCAAGACCGTCGAGATGGTCCGCCAGCTGGTCGAGCAGGACAAGATCTTCGCGCTGTTCCAGCCGCTCGGTACGCCGTGCAACTCGGCGATCCACAAGTACATGAACCAGAAGAAGGTGCCGCAGATCTATGTCGCGACCGGCGCGTCGAAGTGGGGTGATCCGAAGAATTTTCCGTGGACCATGGGTTTCCAGCCCGACTACCACACCGAGGCGGTGATCTACGCCAAGCATATTCTTGCCAACGTCAAGGACGCCAAGATCGGCGTTCAGCATCAGAATGACGACTACGGCCGCGACTATCTCGGCGGCCTGAAGGAAGGGCTGGGCAAGGAGGTGGGTCGCATCGTCAAGATCGTCACCTTCGAGGCGACCGATCCCACCGTGGACAGCCAGATCATCCAGCTCAAGGACTCCGGCGCCAACGTCTTCTTCAACGTTTCCGGGCCGAAGGCCGCGGCGCAAGGAATCCGCAAGGCAGCCGACATCGACTGGCGGCCAGTGCACTACCTCAACAACGTTTCCGCCTCGGTCGCGGCAGTCATGAAGCCCGCCGGCTACGAGAATGCGCAGGGCATCATCACGGCCGCCTACCTGATGGATGCCACCGACAGGCAGTGGGACGACAACGACGAGATGAAGACCTGGAAAGCCTGGATGGACAAATACATGCCGGGCGCCAACAAGGCCGACGCCAACCATATCTACGGCTATGCGGTGACCTATCTAATGGCCGAGACGCTGCGCCGCTGCGGCGACGAGCTCACCCGGGTCAACCTCATGAAACAGGCGGCAAGCTTCCAGAAGTTCCGTGTGCCGTTGCTGCTTCCGGGTATCACCGTGAATACCAGCCCAACCGATTTCTACCCCATTCAGGCCGTTCAGCTGCAGCGGTTCAAAGGCGAGACCTGGGAGCTGTTCGGCGAGGTCATGCACGCCGAAAGTTCCTGATGACCCTTCGGGCTCTGCTGGCCACTCCGCGCTGCGACATTGACTACTTGTATATTGCAGCGCGGTTTTTTGACTTTTCACGCGGCCTGATTCCGGCAACGCTGCGCTCGCAAAATGATAACCTTTGGAGGTAGCGTTGAGGACCAATCGGCGTAGTTTTATTGGCGGCGTGTCGGCTGCCGCCATCGTGTCAGCGTCCCGCGTCTCGTACGCACAGAAGAAGTATTCGGACGGTGCCAGCGACAGCGAGATCAAGATCGGCCACACCAATCCGTACAGCGGGCCGGCTTCGGCCTACGGCGTGATCGGCAAGACCATCCAGGCCTACTGGAAGAGCGTCAACGAGGCCGGCGGCATCAACGGCCGCAAGATCAATTTCATCAGCCTGGACGACGGCTACAATCCGGCGAAGACGGTCGAGTGCGTTCGCCAACTGGTCGAGCAGGACAAGGTGCTGTGCACCTTCAATACACTCGGCACGCCGACCAACACGGCGATACACAAGTATATGAACCAGAAGAAAGTGCCGATGCTCTACGTGGCGACCGGCGCCTCGAAGTGGGGCAAGCCGAAGGAGTTCCCGTGGACCATGGGTTTCCAGCCCGACTATCACACCGAAGCCGTCATCTACGCCAAGCACATCCTGGCCAATGTCAAGGATCCCAGGATCGCCGTGCTGATGCAGAACGACGACTACGGCAAGGATTACTGGGAAGGCCTGAAGGATGGCCTGGGCAAGGACGGCGACAAGGTGGTCAAGCACGTGACCTACGAGGTCACCGATCCGACGGTGGAATCGCAGGTCATCCAGCTCAAGGACTCGGGTGCCAATGTGTTCTTCAACATCTCGACGCCCAAGTTCGCCGCCCAATCGATGCGCAAGGCGGCGGAGATCGGCTGGAAACCGGCGCAATACCTCAACAACGTGTCCGCCAGCGTCGCCAGCGTGATGAAGCCCGCCGGCTTCGACAACGTCCAGAATGTGATCACGGCAGCCTACCTGATGGACCCGACCGACCATCAGTGGGACGATAATGCCGACATGAAGGCGTGGAGGGACTGGATGACGAAGCACAACTCCGGTGCCAGTCTTTCGGACGCCAACAACGTCTTCGCCTACGCCGTTTCGACCTTGATGCACGAAACGTTGAAGAAGTGCGGTGACGACCTCACACGCGACAACCTCATGAAGCAGGCGGCGAACTTCCAGAAGTTCCGCCTGCCGATGCTGCTGCCCGGCATCACTATCAGCACCAGCCCAGCGGACTATTATCCGATCCAGGCAGTCCAGCTGCAGCGCTTCAAGGGCGAGACGTGGGAGTTGTTCGGCGATGTCATGCATGCTGAAAGCACGTGACGAAGCTATGGATGCGACAAGGAAAGGCCGCCGATTGGCGGCCTTTTTCGTTGCCGGCGAAGCTTTTCAATCGGCGCAAATGTGGTGAGGCTGGGTCCCGTGTTGAAAATGCAAGGAGGAAGCGTTGATTACCGGTAGGCGTGGTTTTGTCGGCGGTGTGTCGGCCGAGGGCACGTGAGGTAACGCGCGCTCCTCTCTTCCTCGCGGGGATGCGCGAGGAAGAGAGGATGGGAGAGGGGGCTTCGTCGGGGGCAAGCCGGCCCTCTCCTGGCCTCTCCACAAAGGGAGAGGCATGCACGGAGATCTGCGGCTCAACGCGATGCGCGCTCCGTCCGATCGGTGCGGGTGCGCTGCAGGGCCTGGCGGCATTCCGCGGTGTCGATGCGGCCGTCCTTGTTGAGGTCGCAACGGGCGAAGTTGCGGTCGGCCTGGATCATGAACTCCGACAGCGTGACGACCCCGTCCCTGTCGGCATCGAGCAGCTGAAAGTAGCTCGTCTGGCGCTGCACTTGCCGGTCGGAAGGCAGCACGCTGTTGCCGTCGGCTGGCGTGCGCGCGAAAAGCTCCTCCTGGGTGAGCTTGCCGTCCCTGTTGGTATCGAGCTGCTTGAAGCGCGCCTCCTGGCCCGCTCTCCACTCGGCCCGATCGACCACGCCGTCCTTGTTGGTGTCGTAGCGCATCAGGCCGCGGGAGACGGCGCTCGAACTGCGGCTGTTTTTTTCGCTCGGCGTCGGAGAATCGCCTGGGGCGGCGAGAGTAGGGCCGGCAAGGACGAGCAACGCGGCCGGCAAGATCAGTAGCTTTAGCATCGGGATATGCTCCAAAGGTAGAGACCGGGTCGAATGCACGGACCATGTCGGCGGCTGTCCGCCTCCATGTAGTTGGGTGACGAGCCGGGGACCGCGGCCGTTACAGGAGGGGAGTGGCATTTCGTTTACGGCGGCCTGCCGAGGCCGATATAGTCGGATGCGCCGCCCCAAAGTGGGCGCGCGGTGCTTTCGCGCTCGGGTAAAGAAATGGCCTACGACTACGACCTCTTCGTCATCGGCGCTGGCTCCGGCGGCGTGCGAGCCTCACGCATCGCCGCCGGCCATGGTGCTCGCGTTGGCATTTGCGAGGACTACCGAGTCGGCGGCACTTGCGTGATCCGCGGCTGCGTACCCAAGAAGCTCCTGGTCTACGGATCGAAATTCGCGCATGAGTTCGAGGACGCTGCGGCCTACGGCTGGTCCGGCCTTCAGCCGAGCCATTCCTGGGGAACGCTGCGCGACAATGTGCAGAAGGAGGTTGACCGCCTGAACGGCGTGTATCTCCGGCTGCTCGAAGGTGCAGGTGTCAAGCTGCACATGGGGCGCGGCCGCTTGATGGACCGCCACACCCTCTCGGTTGGCGAACAGACGATCACCGCGGAGAAGGTTCTCGTTGCGACCGGCGGTCGCCCCGTCGTGCCCGACATCCCCGGCAGGCAGTTTGCGATCACCTCCAACGAGGCGTTCCATCTGCCCGACCCGTTGCCCCAGCGCATTACCATCGTCGGCGCCGGCTACATTGCGGTCGAGTTCGCCGGAATCTTCAACGGGCTGGGCAGCGAGATCGATCTCGTGCTGCGGCGCGACTTGGTACTCCGAGGCTTCGACGAGGAGTGCCGCATGGTGGTCCACGAGGCACTCAAGGAGAGTGGCATTCGCCTGCGCGCCGAGACACAAATTGCCCGCATCGAGGCGAGCGACGGCAGGGCGCCGTTCACGGTCGTCACCACCGCGGGCAGCTCGTTCCAGACGGACGTGGTGATGTATGCCACCGGCCGTGCCCCGAACACCTCCGGCGTCGGCCTCGAGAAGGCAGGCGTGCAGCTGGATAAGGCCGCCGCCATTGCGGTCGACGAATGGTCCAAAACGACGGCGTCCAACATCTGGGCGGTGGGCGACGTAACTGACCGCATCAATCTCACGCCTGTCGCGATCATGGAGGGACATTGCTTCGCCGACACCGAGTTCGGCAACAAGCCGCGCAAGCCCGATCATCGCGACGTGCCGTCAGCCGTGTTCTGCCAGCCTGAGCTTGCCAACGTCGGGCTGACGGAAGAGGAGGCGGCTCAGCGGCTGGGCGAAATCCGCGTGTATACGGCGCGCTTCAAGCCGATGAAGTATACCTTGTCGGGACGCAACCAGCGCACCTTCATGAAGCTCATCGTCGAAGCAGCCACTGACCGCGTGGTAGGCGTGCATATGGTGGGCGACGATGCGGCCGAGCTGATTCAGGGACTCGCTGTCGCGGTGAAAGCGGGTGCCACGAAAGCCCTATTCGACGCGACGGTGGGCATCCATCCGACGGCCGGCGAAGAGTTCGTCACCATGCGCACGCCGCGCATCGAAGCGGTGCCGACCCGACGGGCGGCGGAATGACAGTGCGCCCGCTGAGAGGCACGTGCTACTGCGGCCGGGTCGAATATTCCGTGCCGGACGAGTTCGTGTACGCCATGAATTGCCATTGCTCGAAATGCCGGCGCACCACGGGATCGGCGTTCAAGCCGTTTGCCGGAATCGAGCGCAGCAAGCTCACCATTGCGCGCGGCGAAGACCAGCTTCTGGTGTACGGCAGGCCCGACGCCAACAACACGCACTGTGGCCGCTGCGGCTCGCTCCTGTACTCGGTGGTGCGGGACGGTGCCTACGTCCATGTCACGTTGGGGACGCTGATCGACGATCCCGGCATCCGCCCGTCGCGGCACATATTCGTGGGGTCCAAGGCGCCCTGGTTCACCATAACGGACGACCTGCCGCAGTTCGCGGAGCGCCCGCCTCCGCCCGCGGGGTAGGCAAGGCGGCGCGCCGGCTGGTCTTTTATCCACAGCACGTATAGGTTCACCCACCCCGAACGGCCCCACTGGAGCGACCCGGCCGCCGGGATCAGGAGGAGAAGATGACCGCGATTCAGGGCCCGGCCCGCAGCGGTGCCAAGGCACAGTCCCGCACGTCGAGCGCCGCCGATTGGAGCCCCTCGAGCTGGCGCAGCCGTCCGGCGCAGCAGATGCCGATCTACGAGGATGCGGCGGCGCTAGGCCATGCCGAGGCGCGCCTGCGCCGCTATCCGCCGCTGGTGTTCGCCGGCGAGGCGCGCAAGCTCAAGGCGGCGCTGGCCAAGGTGGCCAACGGCGAGGCCTTCCTGCTGCAGGGCGGCGACTGCGCCGAAAGTTTTGCGGATTTCACCGCCAACAATATTCGCGACACGTTCCGCGTGCTTCTGCAGATGGCCGTCGTGCTGACCTATGGCGCCGGCGTGCCGGTGGTGAAGGTCGGGCGCATGGCCGGGCAGTTCGCCAAGCCACGCTCGTCCGATTTCGAGAAAGTGGGCGACGTGACGTTGCCGTCCTATCGCGGCGACAACGTCAACGGTTTCGAATTCACGGCCGAGGCGCGCCGGCCTGAGCCCGAACGCATGGTGCAGGCCTACAACCAGTCGGCCGCCACTCTCAATCTCCTGCGGGCCTTCGCCCAAGGCGGCTACGCCGACCTGCACGAGGTCAACCGCTGGAACCTCGACTTCGTACGCAACTCGCCGGCCTCCGAACGCTACCACGACCTCGCTGCCCGGCTCGACGAGACGTTGAACTTCATGGCGGCCTGCGGGCTCACCTCGATGACGACGCCGCAGATAGCCGAAACGGACTTCTTCACCTGCCACGAGGGGCTGCTGCTGCCCTACGAGGAGGCGCTGACGCGCGTCGATTCGACTTCGGGAGATTGGTACGACTGCTCTGCGCACCTATTGTGGATCGGTGATCGCACGCGTCAGCCCGATGGTGCCCACGTGGAGTTCTTTCGGGGTGTGCGCAACCCGCTCGGCTTCAAGGCCGGACCGTCGCTCAGCACCGACCATCTCCTCAGTCTGATCGATACGCTCAACCCTGCAAACGAACCGGGCCGCATCGTCATCATCTCGCGCATGGGCGCCGACAAGGTGGGAGACAAGCTACCCGCCCTCGTACGGGCCGTGAAGCGCGCCGGCCGCTCGGTGGTGTGGTGCTGCGATCCCATGCACGGCAACACCGTGACCGCGGCCAACGGCAAGAAGACCAGGCACTTCGACGCCATTCTGAGCGAGGTGAAGGACTTTTTCGGCGTGCACCGTGCCGAGGGTACGCATCCCGGCGGCGTGCATTTCGAGATGACCGGCCAGGAAGTGACGGAATGCATCGGCGGTGCCGTGGACATCACCGTGGAGAATCTGGCCGAGCGCTACGAGACGCAGTGCGATCCCCGGCTGAACGCCAGTCAGGCGCTCGAACTTGCCTTCCTGCTCGCCGAGCAGCTCAAGGCCGAGCGCCTGTCGGTCGCCCGCGCGCGCCCGGCAGCCTGAGTACATGCGCTTCATGCTCATCGGACTGCGAGCGTTCCGCTCGCCCATGAGGTGTGCGAGACGCGCGCGGTCCCGGACAATGAGGCGCACCCCCAGCAAGAGGAGGGGGAGGGCCTCATGATGCATCCCAACAACGGCGAGATCGAGCGCTACACCGATCACTACTTCAACCGCACCAAGCAGGTGATCGGCCGTTTCGGCGACAGCCGCGTGACCTACGCCATCTTCATGCGCCGGCCGGTGGTGTTTGCCCCGCGCCTGGCGCTCGAATGGCTGGAGGAGCTCGGCCGCTCGCGCAACACCGCGGTCGACCTCGACCTTCGCTACAACGAAGGCAAGTGGGTCGGTGCCGGTGAGCCGATGATGTACATCACGGGCTCGTTCTTCCATCTGGTCGACCTCGAGACGATCTTCCTGCAGAAGCTGGGGCCCGCTTGTGTCGCCGCCTACAATGCCTGGACCATGTGCGCCGACATGCCCAAGTCGGCCTTTCTCGCCATGGATGCCCGCCATTGCGCGGGGCAGGAGATGGCCGAGATGATGGCCTATGCCGCATCGGTCGGCTCGGCGCGCGCCAAGCGCAAGGTCGGTGCCGTCGGATTCATCGGCAATGCCACGCACGCCACGGCGCACTTCTTCGGCCGCGACCAGGGGCTCGGCACCATGCCGCATGCCCTGATCGGCTACGCGGGTTCCACGGTGCGCGCGGCGGAGATGTACGCCGAGACCTTTCCTGGTGAGCCGATGACCGTGCTGGTCGACTACTTCGCCAAGGAGATCAGCGACTCGCTGGAAGTCTGCCGACGATTCCCGGAGCTCGCCGCCAAGGGAATGTTGTCGTTGCGCCTCGATACCACGGGCGGCCGCTACATCGAGGGGCTGGATCCGGCGACGTCCTACGCTGTGCTGGAGCGATTCTCGCCGGAATCGATCCGCGGCTATCGCAGCGAGGAGGAGCTGCGCTACCTGGTGGGTACCGGCGTGTCGGCGGCGGCGATCTTCCACTTGCGCGCAGCACTCGACGGCGCGGGCTTCGACAAGGTGAAGATCGTCGCCTCCTCGGGCTTCGGTCCGGCGAAGTGCCGGGTGATGGCGGAGGCGCGCGCTCCCATCGACGTGGTGGGCTCCGGGTCGTTCCTGCCGTCCAACTGGACAGAAACTTATGCGACGGCCGACATCGTCGAGTATGACGGCGAGAAGCGGGTCAAGGTCGGCCGCGAGTTCCTGCATCGCAGCCGTCCCAACGGCAGCGCTGCGCGGCCCCTCTAACCTCGGTTGCTGTTGCCGGGATTTTATCCCGCCACGAAGCTCTGGTAGAGCGCGCGAAGGTCCTGTGCTTCCTGCGGTGTCATCTCGCCGTCCAGCACGCGCGGCTCCCAGTCGCGCAGGGTACGCTTGATGTCGGAGGGCGTGCGCGGGCTGAGCAGCACCATGAAAAACTGCTCATGGGCCGACAGCTCGCGGTCGCGACGGTAACCGAAAGGGCCTGATCCGACGGCACGATCCGCGGTGGGAGCAGGATCTATGGTGCGGGCGGCGATGACAGGCGCCACCACATCGTTCCAGCCGAGGCCCGCCTCGTGGACCATCGTCGCAGCGAGTTTGGCCGCCGCCAAGGCTTCGCCGGCGTGCGCGCTATCGAGCATTTCCAGGACTTGGATGAGGGCGCTGCGGTTGAAGGTGGACATCACGGGCCTCACCAGCTTTGACTAGTAGATGAGGAAAAGGCACTAACCTCTTACCATATATAGCGCCCGTAGTCGTGCTTCGAGGCAATCGATTTGTCCACACCGCCTTCCACCTTTGCTGCCTACCTGTTCGGCCTCGGCTGCTGGTTCGTGCCGCTCGGCGTGCAGATGGTGCTGTTTCCGTGGCTTGTCGCGGTGGTGCTTCGGATGGACGCCTTTGCGGTCGGCTTGGCTCAAGCGGCCCTGATGGCGCCTGGACTGCTGTTCCTGCCGCTCGGGGGCTCGGTTGCCGATCGTGGCAATCCGCGCCGTCTCTTGCTCGTCTACCATCTCATCTACGCCACGCCGCCGCTCGCCCTCGCGGTGGTGCTGTGGCTCGGCGGGCTGAGCTATCCGCTGCTCATCGTCTACGGCATCGTGGCCGGCGCGATCGGCGCCTTTGCCATCCCGACGCGCGATGCGCTGCTGCCGCTGGTATCGGGCAAAGCCGGTTTGCCGCGCGCCGTCGCGCTGGTGACAGCGCTGCAGTTCGGCGGCCAGCTCGTGGGCATTTCCTTTGCCTCGACGGCCGATCGCTTCGGCGCGCCGCCGCTCCTGCTGTTGAACGCCGGGTTATTGCTGGTCGGCACCTTGGGGGTCCTGCGTCTGCCCGATGCGCCGCCCCATCCACCCGCCAAGCACGCGAGTTTCTGGCGCAGCATCGTCGAGGGGGTGGCCGTGGCCGCCCGCTCGGAGCAGATCTGGCCCGTGCTGCTGCTCAACTTCGGCATCGGCGTGTTCTACGTCGGCCCCTTCATGGCCGTGCTGCCGCTGGTCGTTCGCGACAACTACGGCGGCGGCGCGGTCGAGTTGTCGTACGTCAACCTCGCCTTCTGGGCCGCCACCATCATTGCCAGCATCGCCCTGGTGGGCGCGGCCCGCCGGTTCACCCTGCGCGGCCGGCTGATCGCCGTGGCCATCTCGATGGGCGGCATGGTGCTCGCTGCGCTCGCGACATTGCCGTCATTCGCGATGTTCCTGGTGCTGAACTTCGTGTGGGGCATTGGCGCCGGCATCACCATGA
>Ga0081539_10007377_pt1 | contig 10054 bp, 7 predicted proteins | sample TabmetS4T2R2_FD_71023 | JGI IMG/M metagenome (GOLD analysis project Ga0081539, IMG submission 71023) | Tabebuia heterophylla rhizosphere microbial communities from the University of Puerto Rico - S4T2R2 | ecosystem: Host-associated > Plants > Roots > Rhizosphere ... | reverse complement strand
TCGCCGTCCTCACGATGACTGTCGGCAACACCCTCGGGTTGCTCCAACAGAACGTGAAGCGCACGCTCGCGTACAGCTCGATCGCGCACAGCGGGTACATGCTCGTGGGCGTCGCGGCGCTGGTTGCGCACGCGGACGACGGACTCGTTCACGAGCAGGCGCTGCGGGCGGTGCTGTTCTACCTGACGGCGTACGGCTTGATGAACGCGGCCGCGTTCGGCGTGTTGATGCTCTTGCCGGCCAAGCCGCCACCGGCTTGGGAACGGAGCGCCCGCCGGCGCATCACGACCGGCAGCGCCGAGACCTTCGAGGACATCGCCGGCGCCGGCATCGAGCACGTCGGCCTCGGCCTGGCGATGGCCGTCGCGTGCTTCAGCTTGATCGGGATTCCGCTCACCGTCGGGTTCTTCGGCAAGTTCTACCTGATCCAGGCCGCATGGACCGGCGGCATGACGTGGCTGGTCATGATCATGATGGCCAATGCCGCGATCGGCGCGGCCTATTACCTGCGAATCGTCGCAACGATGTTCCTCCGCCCCGAGCCGATCGGCGGCGTCGAACCCGCCCCGACCGAGGGCGAAACCATCCCGCTCAAGCCGGCGCGCACCTGGCCGATCCTCGCAGCGATCTTGATCTCCTGCATCGGCACGCTCCTGTTCGGCACGTACCTACCGGCCACCGAGGCGCTGTCCACCGGCGCCCGGAACGCCGCGACCGTCGATCGACCCGTGAGCACCGCGGCGGCGCAGAGCTCATCGCCGCTGGCGGCACAGCGATAGCATGAGAGGGTGAGGGGGTGACTGGGTGAGCGGGTGAGCGTGCAATACATCTTCACCCAGTCACCCCTTCACCCTCTCACCCCCTCCCATACAGCTTGTGATCGCACTTGAGAATACGGATCAACGCACATCCATCCTTCCCCGCGCAAGTTTTATGACTGCCCCCTTTCGTGCTCCGGAATTCCTGCACGGTCCCATAATCTCGCGAGCGGCAGTGCGCCGCCGCGGGCAAAGCTAACTACACGCTAGTGCGCGGTTTACCTATCTTCACCGTCCGAAAATCACGTCGCAAAAAATCTGTACGGAATCTGCTCAAGCGACCGAAAAAAGTCTCGTTCACGCGGGCCGCACGGCGAGCCTGCGAAAACCGCGGGCCCGAGTGGCCCGCGAGGAAACGGGGCCATCGGCTTGGTCGGCCGAGCTGCCCACGAAACAAGTGAGGAGAGCGCCACACGTGCGCGGCGAGCGAGTGACCGGTGACCAGCCGGCTCGCGCCCGCGCCGCCCGCGGCTCGCGCGACGTCAGATCAAGCGCGCGACACGGGCGCGCGTCAGCCGCAGCCGAGTTGCCCGCACGCACGCGCACGCACCGGGCGCCTCCCGCAGATAGAGAGAAAAGGAGACCCCTCATGACCAAGCGGTACCTCGCGATCCCCGCAGCAGCACTCGCCCTCGCCCTCGGCGCCACCTCCGCACGCGCCGCCGAGCCCACGACGGCCGAGCTGATGCAGAAGATCGACCAGCTCCAGAACAAGGTGCAGCAGCTCGAGACGCAGCAGGCGACGACCGACAGCAAGGTCGTGGACCAGACCGTCGCCCGAGTCCTCAAGGACGCCGACAAGCGAAGCCAGCTCATGCAGCTCGAAGGCTTCACCGCCGGCTACAACAACGGCCGGTTCATGCTCGGCAGCGCCGACGGCCAGTTCACGCTCATGCCGATGTTGATCCTCCAGGTCCGCAACGCGACCAACATCGACACGTCGGGCGACGACAACACCGAGAACGGCTTCAACCTGCCGAACGTGTACTTCGGTATCGACGGCAACGCGTTCAAGGACTGGTCTTACCAGCTCCTGTGGAACAGCGCCAGCGGTAGCATGACGCTGGAGTGCGCGTGGGTGAAGTACGCGTTCGCCGACCAGCTCGGCGTCCGCGCCGGTCAGTTTGTCGACCCGGTCTTCCACGAGCAGCTCACCGGCGCCGACCACCAGATGGCCGCCGACCGCACGATGCTCAACCAGATCATCACCGGCGCCGAGCAGAGCTTCACGCAGGGCGTCACGCTCGTCTACACGCCGACCGACCAGGTCAGCATCGAGGCGGGCTTCACCGACGGCGTGAACACGGGGAACACCAGCTTCCGCGACTTCCCCAACGCGCCGACCAACTTCGGCTTCGCCGGCCGCGCCGAGTTCACCGCCATGGGCAACAAGGCCGCCTACCGTGACTTCACGGCGCTGAAGAACAGCGAGGACCTGCTCGTGATCGGCATCGGCGGCGACTGGACGCAGTCGGGTGACACCAACAACCTGCTGCACACCCTCGACATCCAGTGGGAGAACTCGACGGGCCTGAGCATCTACGGCGCGTACGTCGGTCAGTTCATCAACAACGGCTCAGGCACCGGCCTGACCGGCGTGACCGGCGGCACTGAGGACAAGTTCAACTGGGGCTTCATCGCCCAGCTCGGCTACTGCTTCAACGAGAACTGGGAAGTCTTCGGCCGCTACGACTACACGCACCTGGACGACGAGATCGCGATCGGCACCGGCGGCGAGTCGGAAGACAACCTGCACGAGCTGACGGGCGGCGTGAACTACTACTTCCACGGCCACAACGCCAAGCTGACCGTGGACCTCACGTACCTCCCGCAGGGCGCCCCGGCCGGCCTGACCAACCTGGGCATCCTCACGAGCGACGACGACGAGTTCGTGATCCGCGGACAGCTCCAGTTGGCGCTGTAACCACGACAGTAACTGCGAATCCACTAAACGCAGTGAACGCAACACCGGCCGCCGCGCGAGCAACCGCTCGCGCGGCGGCCGGCTTTTCGCTTTTGGTTTGGGTAAAAATCGCAGAGCTGCGAACGTTGCGGAGGGCCACATTCGGGCCCTCTGCGACCTCCGCGGCTCCGCGGTAGATTCAAGTCCCAACTTTCGCGATCGTTGCGCGTCCTTAGTAGCATGGAACGCCGTTTGCCGGACCGCGACGTGCCCATGCCCGAAAGGACGCCGACCGATCCGCCTCAGACCCCGCGCCGCGCCCGCGGGCGTAAGTGGTCCGTTGCGCTCCTGATCGTCAGCATCCTCGTGGCGGCGGTCGTATTCGTCTCACCGGTCGCGCTCGCGCCTCTCGTGCAGCGCAAGCTCCAGGCGATGGTCGAGGATCACCTGCACGCGCGCCTCGAGATCGGCTCGCTCCAATATCACTTTCCCTACGGCGTCACGGTGCGCGACGTGTCGCTCGTCGCGCGCGATCCCGCGCTGCCGCCGGATGCGCCCTCGGTGCAGATCCTCGGCATTGGGAAGCTAGACCTGCGCTTGGCCGAGCTGCCGTTCCACGACAAGCCGATCGTCGTCGAAAACCTCGCGGTCGAGCGGCCGGTGTTGAACCTCGTGCGGCTGGAGGACGGCTCGTGGGTCGGGCCCGGGTTGCTCCAGCGCGCACGGCGTGAGCCGCCGCCCGAGGATCGGCGGATCAAGCTCTCGGACGCGCTGCGGCTGAGGCAGTTCACCGTGACCGACGCGAACGTGCGGTTCGAGGACCGCACGCGCGCGTCGACCAAGCCGATGGAATGGCGCGGCATCGACGCGCGGCTGGAACTGGCGCCGCAAACCGCGTCGAAGTACGGCTTCCACTTCTCGGCCGACAACAAGCAGGTCGCGCACGTGGACCTCGCGGGCTCGGCCGACGTCGACGCGCTGGACGTGACGGTGGACAAGCTGGTGATGAACGCTACCGCGCGCCGCGACGAGAAGAGCAGTCCGCTGCCGGCCCAGCTTCAAGAGTTGTTGCACGAGCTGGGCTTGGAAGGCGCCGTCCGGTTCGAGGCGCGCGGCGCGATCCCGTTGAAAGATCCGACGAAGGGCAACTTCAAGCTCGACGCGGCCCTCGACCGCGTGAGCATGCGCCCACCGACGCAGCCGTGGTCGCTCGACCACTTGTCGATGGCGCTGTACGCGCAGCGCGAGCCGGAGAAGCCAGAGATTGATTTGAAGCTCGTGGACGTGAGCGCGCGGGGCGTCGGCGGCGCGCTCGACGTCTCAGAAGCGACGGGCACGATCGATATCCGGTCGCGCTCGTGGAAGCTCTCGCGCGTGGACGGCAAGCTCGTCGCAGGCGTCGATGACGGTGCTACGACACAAGCCGCCACGACGCGGCCGAGCCTGGCGAAGTACCTGCTCGCCGGCGACGTCGAGTTCACCGCCAGCGCCGCTGGATCGCTGCCCGGCGCGAGCGGCGCGCCCTCAACCGCGCCCGTCGCGTCGACGCAGCCGTCGCTCATCACCAGCGCGCAGCTCGTGATGAAGTTCGACCAACTCGACGTGCAGCCGCCCGGTTTCGGCCAGGTCATCGAGAACCTTTCGGGCACGATCCGCTTGGCCGATCACGCGGCGCTGCTGGAGGACCTTACCGCCACGTACGGCTCGGACCAGCTCACGCTGAAACACGCGCTCGTCCCGCTGGACGATCTCAAACACCGCATCGACGTGCGCGAGGTCGTCGCCGAGGGGTTCTTCGCGCAGCCCAGCCCGCCGTACCCGGAACCGCTGGACGAGTTGGCGCGGCTGCTGCGTCCGGCGGGGGTCTATTCGCTCACGGGCGCGGCCTCGGTCTATCGCGGGCGCGGGAAGCTCGAGCCGGATTACGCGCTGCGCGTCGTCCCCCGCGGCGCGAGCGTCACCCTTACCAACAAGAATCTCACCATCGCGGACCTCCAAGGCGAGATCAACATCATGCCCGCGCGCATTGACGTGCGCTATGTCGAGGGTCGCCTGCTCGGCAGGGGCGCCGTCGCGCTGCGCGGGACGGTCTGGCCGCGCGAACCGGTCAAGTACGACGGGCACATCTCGGTGCAGGATGCGGACCTCTCAGAGCTCTCGCGTACGCTCAGTTTGTTTAACGACGACGGGTCGACGAAGCTGACCGGGAAGGCGCTCGTCCGCGCGCGGTTCAACGGCGAGGTCCCGCCGAACTCGAAGAGCACCACGAAGATGCTCGCCGGCTTCCACTCGCGCGGCACGGTCCGCGTCGCGGACGGCGACTTCTGGAGCGTGAGCGTGCTCGACGGCATCGTGAAGCACGTGCGCGTCGCGCGTAACGCCCTGACCGCCGGGCAGGCGGCCTTGCTGTTCGAAGCGAAGGACGGGCAGGTGCAGTTGGAGAAGTTCGCGATCGCCTCGACGGCGCTGGGCATCCAGGGCTCGGGCTCGGTCGGCATCGACGGCAACGCGCTGGAGCTGAACGTGATCGCGGCGCCATTGGGTGATTGGCGGGCGCGGATCAAGAACACGGGCATCCCGCTGTTCAGCCGCATGGTCGGCGAAGCCGTCGGGGCGATCCAAAGGGTCGTGAACTCCGCGACGAGCCAGTTGCTGTATCAGTTCCGGGTGAGCGGGAGCGTCTCGGACCCGCGCGTGCGCGCTGTGCCGGCGCCATTCCTGACGGACAACGCAGCGCGGCTGTTCGGGTTGATGCTAAATGGGACTCGCGCGGAAAAACTGGACGAGGCCGTGGCGGGCAAGGAGGCGACCGAGGAACCGTGAACCGACTACCCCGGATCAAGCGTCAGCGGTGGCCGACGCGCCTCGCTCCAGCTTCTTGACTAGCCCGAGCAGGCCGTGCAGGTGCAGCGGCTTGAGGAACACGCGCACGGGCGGCAGGTCATCGATCTGTTCGGTAACGTCCTGCGAAGGGTCGACCGCGTGATCGGCCAAAACCGCGATCGCGCGCGGTCGCTGCCCAGGCTCGACTTCGCCCAGCCGCCGCATCAGCGCCGCGGTTTCATCGGACTTATCCATGTCCACGACGACGAGGTCGGCGCCGTCGGTCTGGAGTTCGCGCAGCGCGTCCACGGAGCTGGAACTTGGCGTAACCTGGTGCCCTAGGCCGCTGAGCAGCATGCCGGCGGGCGTCGTATCGAGGCGAGACGTCTGGAGGATGATGGTCCGCAACGTCGTTTGTTCTTGTGCGGTCATCGCGGCTCAAAAAAGTAAGGGAAAACCGAACCGCCAGAGGGTATAGGCCAGCCGTCGCTTCGACAAACGCTTTCGGCGAACTAATAAAATCTTAGCGCTTGGCGCATCGTTTGCGCCAGGTCATCCACATTTGACCGGTGCAGAACTCACGATGAAATCCGGGTCAATCCGCACGCCAAAGCCCGGTCCGCTCGGGCAGCGCACCAAACCGTTCACGCATTTCAGCGGCGACGTGTCGCACTCCACCGGAATGTCCGCATTCCCCTTGAACTCCATGAACGGTCCGATGTTCGGCGTGAACGACGCGAAGTGAACCAGATCCAGATACCCGAGGCTGCCGCCCGACATGTGCGGCACGACGCTCATCCCCGCGGCCGCCGCAAGACGCGCGACCTTCGTGGCGCGGACGAAGCCGCCGAAATAGCGGAGGTCGGGCTGCGCAATATCGCAGGCGCGGCTCTCGATGCACCACTTGAACCGCGTGAGGCTGAACTCCTGCTCGCCGAACGCCACGGGAATCGTCAGTTCGTCGGCGACGCGCTTCGTCGCCCACAGGTCGTCGAACGGCACGGGTTCCTCGAAGAACCCGTAGCGATAGTCTTCCATCATCCGGCCGATGCGGACCGCGTGCTCGACGTCGTACGAGCTGTTCGCGTCGGCGTAGAGCGTGAAGTCGTCGCCGAACGCTTCGCGCACCATCGGGATCAGCGTCTCGCTGCGCCCCGGCAACGAATCGGCGTTGCCGCTCATCCGCCCGCCCAGGCGGAACTTCAGCGCCCGCGCGCCACTGTCGGCAACCATCTGCCGCAGGCGATCGACCTCCTCCTCCGGCCGGTTCCCGCGCCGGCCGCTGGCGAAGTAGACGGGGATGTCGCGCCGCACTGCGCCCCCGAAGAAGTCCGCCACCGGCCGCTGCGCCGTCTGCCCAAGCAGCTCCAGCATCGCCATCTCCACCGCCGCCACGCACACCCAGAGGGCCAAGCCCTGGTACTTGTAGTTATCCTTGTGACGATAGCAGTCCCAGAGAATCGTCTCGAGCTCGCGCGCGTCGCGGTTGAGGAAGACGGGAATCACCTGTCGAAGCAGCAGCGGGTAGACGTTCGCGATGCGGTCGGAGTTGGGAACGGTGATCGCCTCGACCTCGTCGGTCGAGCGCGTGCGGAGGACGAAGGTCTTTCCGTTGCGAAGAAGCTCGATCGAAGCGACGACGACGGGGCGGGGGAGGAAGTCCGTGCGAAGAATGGGTGCGTCCATTTCGTTTCCCGTGAGGGAGCCGTCAATCGTCATCGAGGCGCAATCCAACTTCCGATCGTAGCTGCACGCGTCGAGTGGAATTATGTTGCAGAGGCGAACCGTCGCGCGACCGACCTCCGTGAGACCTACGACCTCGAACCCGACTTGCCGGAAGTGGTCACGCCAGGCCTGTAGTCGCGGGTTGAAGAGGCGCACCACGGCGCTCGTGTCCGGGTCGATCGCGGTGAGGTTTGGACCCTTGAACGCGTTGCACCGGTCGCAAGCCAACGCGAGGTTGTCTGGGTCGTCGGTACCACCGTGCTGGAGCGCAACCACGTGCTCTACGTGAAACGTGGTCACCGGAAGGCGGGATTGCGGCAGACGGCAGTACTCGCATCGCTCGCGTGCGCGTTCCCGAACGAGCGCTCGAACGGAGGGAGTCATCAGGCCGACCGCTTGGCTAACGCGCGACCTGCTTTGGCTTGCAAGATACCAATGAGGTCCATCGCTTCGACGTAGTCGAGGTAATCCTGTCGCTCGGAGTCGCTCAGGGTTCCCTCGTTCGCCTTGCGGGCGAGGTCTTCCATCGATGCGCGAGTGTCGTCGTCGAGCCGAAGGTCAAGCAGGCGCTGTGCCGATTCGACAGTAAAGCAGTCAGCAACCGGGTCGAGCAGTCGATCGAGTGCGGTAGGACGCTTCGCGCTCATCGCCAATAGCATAGCATCGCACCAAGAGCGAGACCACGCCGGCTCAATCCCGGAAATGCGGCTTCAAGTCCACCCGGTAGAACTTCTGCTTCGCCGCTTCTTTGCCGGTCGCGAGGTAGATCACGCGGTTGCTCGGCTCGAACACCATCGATTGCACGGTGAACCGCGGTTGCGCCGCGGCGGCGAGCATCGACTCGATCTGCTTCACGTCGATCTTGCCGAACTCCGCCGCCGACTGGTCGTGCAGCGCGTCGTAGCGGTCGCAGCGGCCGGGCGTGTCGCAGTCTTGGCCGCGCTGGTGGTTTGTGCTGATCAGCGCCTTGCCCGGCGTGCCGCGGCGGACGACCACGCCCTCGGGCGTCAGCTCGCACGCCGCGCGGTTCCCCGCCGCGTCCATCAGCATGATGTTGTTCGGCGTCTGTCGCGGCGTGCGCTGGAGCAGCGCGACCGCCTCGTCCACGTCGCGGCACTTCTCCAGCACCGTGCGGTAGAGCATCGTGTACGGCATCGCGACCGGCATCCGCGGGCCGCGCGTGACTTCCATGTTGCACAGCACCAAGCCGTGCTCGTTCATCCCGCTGAGCACGCCGAGCAACCCGGGCCAGGTGATCGACGCGAACGCGTAGCGGCCGTCGCTCGGCTTGAACACGAGCACAGCGCTGCGCGAGTCGAGCACGTTTAACGACGGGAAGTCGAGATTCCGACCCATGCGCGCCACGCCGTCGGCCGACGCCTCGGCCGGCAGGCTCACGGTCGAGCATGCGACCATCGAGGTCAGATCGAGGAAGCACTGGCCGAGCATGATCGAGCGCTCGTCCAGCCCCGCGCCCGCCGCAAGCCCTTGCACCTCAGCGCGGTGCTCGGGCGAGAGCTTTTGTTCGAACATCGTCGCGCCGCCGTACGCGAGCATCCGCGTGCCGGTGCCGATGCGCGCCAGGAAGACGTCGAGGTAATTCGTGTGAAGAAATCGAATGCGGTCGGACAACTCGCGGCCGTGCTGTTCACCCATCTCCGTCGCACTTCCGCGAAGCTCGACCAGCGGGATCGGCAGCGGCTCGTCCGGGGGATCGACGACGACGGTCGTCGTCTTCAGCGCCGGGGCCGCAGTCGGCGCGCTGGCGCAGCTCCCGAGCAACGACAACAAGGGAAAGGACAGGAATAACGGCAGCAGCCGATTCATTCGCAGGGTTCGCATGAGCACCATCCGCGGGTCAGATGAATCATACCGCCGCGCGCGGGAGATTGTTCATTGGCGAAGGCATCGTCGCAGCGGTCGCCGGCCGGCTCGTCGCGGGCCGGGTCGCGGGTTTGGCCGGTTTCTTGCGTTTCTTCGCCGCGAAGAAGTCTGGTGACATGCGGTACGCCCGGCCGTCGGTGCCGATGCGGACGGGCTTGCCGAGCTTGAGCACGCGGACGAGCTGCTTCTCGTCGCGCGCGTTCTCCGGCGGGATCTTGAAGATGATGATGTACCCCCCGGGCCCGAGGTGCCGGGCCATCTTCTGTACCGCCGCGGAAGCCATCACGCCGCGGTTGGTTCGGCTGCGCCAGCTCGGCGTGTCGCTTGAAGTCGAGCCGGCCGCCAACTCGCGATCGCGCGGAAAGGCATACGAACCGCGCCCGGCGTGGTAGCGCAGCGCGGCCAGTCCGTTCGTATAGATCACCGCGCGCTTGGGCAGCCGCCGCGCCCAACGAATGAGCTGGCTGTTGCGCCAAGCGGGCGAGTTGTACCCCTTGTCCTCGCCGCGGCTGGAAAGTCGCACCCACGGCAATGACTTCGCGCCGTACATGATCGTCACCGCCAGCAACACCGCGACGTACGCGCCGCGCATCACGCGTTGCTTGCGCACGTCCTCTACCTTTGCCAGCCAGCTCCACACCGCCGACACCTGCATGATCAGGCCGCACACGAACACCGGCGAGAGGATCCGCCAATCCAGCGGCGTCGCGTGATCGACGAACGAGATCGAGCAGACGAGGAACGCAAGGTAGGTTGCAATGAAGACCGTGAACACGTCGTCCAGCGGCGCGGCGCTGTCACCCGCATCATTCGTCGGAAGCGGCTCGGCGCGGGGGGGGCGCCCGCCCCAAAATACCGGCCAACCCTGAAAACCCCACCCCCCCACCAACACCCACACTTA
>Ga0081539_10007376_pt1 | contig 10055 bp, 8 predicted proteins | sample TabmetS4T2R2_FD_71023 | JGI IMG/M metagenome (GOLD analysis project Ga0081539, IMG submission 71023) | Tabebuia heterophylla rhizosphere microbial communities from the University of Puerto Rico - S4T2R2 | ecosystem: Host-associated > Plants > Roots > Rhizosphere ... | reverse complement strand
CCTCCCGCGCATGGCCTCGCCGGGCGTCTCCGCCGCTACCCGGGCCCGCGACGCCGGCACGTTCCGGCTCGTGCGCGCAGGCAACAAGCATAGATGATGCGACGGCCAGAAGCAGGAAATTGCGCATTGTTCGTCTATTCCAAAAGGAAGGATCAGGCTTGATATCAGGACTAATGCCCGCTTCAAGCTGAACAAAAGCCTACCTGCTCTACAGTCCTGCTCGCCGATCCTGCCGCCGTCGTCGCCATTTGCTTCTGATCCAAAGGCGCCAGACCAGTGCGCTTATCACATAACCAGCCAAGGCGGCGCAGGCCGAAATGGTGAGGATGCCGACGGCAATTGCCCCCGAGGCGTTCTGGATCCAGAACAGAAACCGCCCGATCTCGCCGGATACCTCCTTCGCAGCCTGCGGATCGATCAATGTGTCGTGCTGCAGCTCCCAGCTGCCGATCTGATAGGCGGCATAATACATCGGTGGAATGGTGAGCGGGTTGACCACCAGCGTGAAGGCGGCTGCGAGCGCGACATTGGCACGTACCGGAATGGCGAGGATCGCCGCCACGAAAGTGTGCATGAACGGGATGATCACGCCGACTCCCAGTCCGAGCGCCACGCCGCGGGGTATGGAACGGTGGTTCAAGTGCCACAAATTGGGTTGGCTCAGCTGCTTGGCGAAGGGACGCAGCAGCCGATAGCTGTCGATCGTCTCGCGGCTCGGGATGTGGCGTCGCAACCAGGCCCTGAACCGTCCTTGCGGCTTCGGGTCAGCCATGTTGGCGCAGCAGGCGGCCCTGCTCCCTCTTCCAGTCCTTTTCTTTCTCATACTCGCGCTTGTCGGCAGCCTTGCGGCCTCTCGCCAGCGCCAGCTCGACCTTCGCCCTGCCGCGGCTGTTGAAATAGATGGAAAGCGGCACCAGCGTCATGCCCTGCCGCGCGACGGCACCGAACAATTTGCCGATCTCGCGTTGATGCAGCAGCAGCTTGCGGGGCCGCTTGGGCTCGTGGTTGAAGCGATTGCCGTGGCTGAACTCCGGTATGTTGGCATTGATCAGCCACACCTCGCCGTCGCGCACCTCGGCATAGCTCTCCGCGATCGATCCTTCGCCGAAGCGCAAGGATTTGACCTCGGTACCGCTGAGGGCAATACCGGCCTCGAACTTGTCCTCCAGCGCATAGTCGAAGCGCGCCCGCCGGTTCTCTGCGACCACCTGCTTCTTGTCGAACGTCTCGGGCTTAGGACGGACCATTGGACAGTCCCGCATGGGCGAGCGCCGCATCGACGGCCTTGCGGCTCGCCTCCGACGGCGGCGTCATCGGCAGGCGCAGATCGGGCGGGAAATCGGGCCGGACGCGCGACAGGGCATATTTGATCGGCCCCGGCGAGGCATCGCTGAACAGTGCCGCATGCAGCGGATAGAGCCGGTCCTGCAGCGCCAGCGCGTCGGGCCAGCGATTGTCCAGACATGCTGCCTGGAACTGTGCGCACAGCCGGGGCGCGACATTGGCGGTGACCGATATGCAGCCCGATCCGCCCATGGCCATGAAACCCAGAGCCATATCGTCATTACCCGACAGCTGGCAGAACTCCTTACCGCAGGCGACGCGCTGCGCCGACACCCGCTCGACCTTCCCGGTCGCGTCCTTGACGCCGACGATGGTCGGGAGCCTGGCCAGCTCACCCATCGTCTCGACGCTCATCTCCACGACGCTGCGGCCCGGAATGTTGTAGATGACGATGGGCAGCGGACTGCGCTCGGCCAGATAGCGGAAATGGGCGATCAGGCCCTGCTGGTTCGGCTTGTTGTAATAAGGCACGACGACCAGCGCCGCATCGGCACCCGCCTGCTTGGCATGCTCCATATGCTCGAGCGCCACCCGCGTGTCGTTGGATCCGCAGCCGGCAATCACCGGCACCCTGCCGGCTGCCTGCTCGACACAGATGGAGACGACGCGATTATGCTCGGCAATGGACATGGTGGCGCTTTCGCCGGTGGTGCCGCACGGAACCAGCGCGCCGGACCCCTCCGCTATCTGCCATTCCACGAACGATCGGAACTTATCCTCATCGATCGATTCGTCGCGGAACGGGGTCACCAGAGCCGGGATCGATCCCCGAAACATCATTATCTCCTTCACCCGGCATGCCTTTTCAGACATAATTTGGCACATGCGATGCGCGCCGTTCACGGTCTGATAAGGAGGGGGGCGTTAGTCTGTCCAGCATGCAGGTACAAGCACTGGTCGCACTGCCTCTGCTGGCATCGGCAGCGGCAGCCACCGTTGCCATCCCTCCGACGATCAAGCTGACGCAGGCCGAGCAGGTCAGCGCTCCGTCGGTCACGCCTCAGGTCCAGACCGCGCCTGCGGGTCCAGCTGTGCAGACCGTTCAGCCGGTCGCGCCCTATGCTTCGTCGGCAGCCGCGACGGGCCTGTCCTACTGGTATGTCCTGAAGCAAAACGCCCGTGCGCCCTTTGCCACTTATTCCACCTTCCTGCTGCGCTATCGGGGCTGGCCGGGCGAGACGGGGTTTCGCAAGAATGCCGAGGGGGCGATCGACGCCTTCGCGCCGGCCCAGGATGTGGTCAATTATTTCCGCCAGCTGCCGCCGCTCACGGCGACCGGCCGGGCCCGCTACGCATTCGCGCTGTACAGTCTCGGCCAGGTCGATGCGGCTCGCGACCAGGCGCGCCAGGCCTGGCGCGGAGGGCTGCTGGTCGCGGCCGACGAGGACCGGCTGCTGAGCCTGTTCAGCAATGCGCTGACGCCGGCCGACTATGACACGCACGTCGAGCTGCTGCTGGACGCGCGCGACGCCAGCAACGCCTATCGGCTGCTGGGGTCCACCTCGACCGTCCGCCGGCCGATCTACGAAGCCAGGATTTCGCTGCAGGGCAACGACCCCAACGCCGCCGCACGCATCGACAGCCTGGGGCCGTTGGCTGACAGCGATGCCGGCCTGCTCATGGACCGGGCGCGCTGGCTGCGCGACAACAACCAGGCACAGGCGGCACGCCAACTGCTGGCAAAATCCTATACCCTTGCCGGCACGCCGGCCAATGCCGAGAAATGGCTGATCGCCCTGCTCGGCGAAGCACGGGCGGTGGCGGCCGACAACCAATGGACCCTGGCCTATCAGATCGCCTCGCAGGCGGATAAGGCTTTTCCGGCGGGTGCCGACATCTCGGCAGAATCGACCGTCGAGCGCGACAATTACACTAGCCTGGTGTGGCTGGCCGGGACCGCCGCCTATCGCGTCCTGCGACGTCCGACCGACGCCATGAGCCTGTTCGTGCGCTATGCACGAGGCGGCCGCTCGACCCAGGTCATCGCCAAGGGTTATTATTGGGCCGGCCGTGCTGCGCAGGCAGCCGGCCAACCCGCCCAGGCCAGTCTCTATTTCGAGCAGGCAGCCGCTCATCCGGAGCTGTTTTACGGCCAGCTTTCGCTGGAACGACTGGCACGCCCCGTTCCCGCCCCGGTCACGGCCGCCGCGCTGCCGGCACCGACCGATCTCGAGCGCCAGGCATTTGCCGCCCGCGATCTGGTGCAGGCGACACGGCTGTTGGGGCAGTGGAGCCGTTGGGAGGATCAATCGGCCTTCGTGCGCGCGCTGGCCGAGCAGGCAAAAACGCCCGGCGAACGCGTTCTGGTCACGGAGCTGTCGAGCCAGATCGCCCGGCCCGACCTGGCCGTCTGGCTGGCCCGTAACGCGCGCAACGCCGGCTCTCCCTTCTACGCCCGCGAATGCTATCCCCAGATGCGCATTCCCGAGAGCAGCGCGCGCTACTGGTCGCTTGCGCACGGGATCATGCGCCAGGAGAGCTCGTTCGACCGCGCCGCGGTCAGTCCCGCCGGCGCGCGCGGCATGATGCAGCTGATGCCGGGGACCGCCCGCCAGACTGCGGACAAGCTGAGCACGTCCTATGATTTCGGGCGCCTGACCAGTGATCCCAACTACAATATCATGCTCGGCAGCGCCTATTTCGGGCGGTTGATGGATTATTGGGGCGGCTATGCGCCGCTCGCCGTGGCCAGCTACAATGCCGGGATCGGCAATGTGCGCAAATGGATCGCCAACAATGGCGATCCGCGTACGCCCGGCGTCGATATCGTCGCCTGGATCGAGGACATTCCGTTCCAGGAGACGCGGGGATATGTCCAGCGCGTGCTGGAAAATACGGTGGTCTACGACACGCTCAATCCGTCGCGCACGAGCTTTACCACCACGCGCCTGTCCTTCTATCTCGGCAAGAGCAATCAGCCCGGCTGATGTCGGAACGGCCAAACTACATTACGCCGGCCGGCTATCGCCGGCTGCGCGAGGAATATGAACAGCTCTTCTCGATAGAGCGGCCGAAGCTGGTCGAGACGATCAGCTGGGCTGCCGGCAATGGCGATCGCTCCGAAAATGGCGATTACATCTATGGCCGCAAGCGCCTGCGGGAGATCGACCGGCGCATCAACTGGCTGTCGCAGCGCATGGCCAAGGCCAAGGTCACCGATCCGGCCCGGCAGGAAGACCGCACCCGCGCCTGGTTCGGCGCAACCGTCACGCTGGTCGATGAGGAAGATCTCGAACGCGTCGTGACCCTGGTAGGCGAAGACGAGGCCGAAGCGGGCGAGGGACGGATCAGCTGGAATTCACCGCTGGCGCGTGCGGTGCGCGGCGCTGCGGTCGGGGATGTTCGCCGTGTCGCCCTCCCCTCCGGCGCCAAGGAGTATGAGCTGGTCGCAATCCGCTATCCCGGCTAGGGCAAGAAGCGTGATATGTGAATCACGCTTCTTGCTCTAACAGGTTGTTGAAAATGTGCGGTGCGGACTTCATTCGAATCTGGTTTGATTCAGTTCCGATTCCGCTTTGTTCTGGGACGTTCCGTGAACATGTGACTTTTTCAACAGCCTGCTAAGTTTTGTTGTCGCATCGCTATTTGCGCAAAACCGGTACCCACTTTTGCGCGCGATGCCTTAGTCATTCCTGAGTTCGCAAGAGACTTTCCTCGCCAGCTCCTCGAGCTCTTTCGAAGGTGGCGGCGGTTTCATGGGAACCGACTGTTCGAGCTTGTCGGCGATCGCCGTCAGGCTGGCGATCCGCGCCGCTTTCTTGTCGTTGCCGTCGATGACGTGCCAGGGCGCCCAGCGCGTATTGGTATGGGCGAACATGTCGCGCAACGCGGCAAGATAGTCATCGCGCTTCTCGCAATTGCGGAAATCGTCAGGGCCGACCTTCCAACGCTTCCAGGGATGCTCGAGGCGGGCCTTGAGCCGCTTCAGCTCCGTCTCGGCCGTCACGTGGAGGAACAGCTTCACGATCGTCATGCCGGCGTCGATCTGCTGGGCCTCGAACTCGTTGATCTCGTCATAGGCGCGCTGCCATTCCGCTTCGGTGGCAAAGCCTTCCACTCTCTCGACCAGCACGCGGCCGTACCAGCTGCGATCGAACACCGCGATGCAGCCGGAGGGCGGGAGCCGGGTCCAGAAGCGCCAAAGGAAGTGGCGGCCCTTTTCCTCTTCGGTCGGTGCGTGGATCGGCCAGACGTGAAAGTTGCGCGGATCCCAATTGGCGGTGAGCCGCTTGATCGCCCCGCCCTTGCCCGCAGCGTCCCAGCCCTCGAACACGATCGCGGCCCGCCGCTTGTGGACGATGTGCGCGACCAGAATGCGCGACAGGCGCTCCTGAAGCGCCTCCAGGGCCTCGTTGTAGTCGCCCTCGAAGGCCTTGCCTGCCTCGAAATGGGAAAGATCGATCGCCATAGGTCTGGGCAGGACTGCCATGGCGCCTGCCGAGAAGCCAGCGTTTGGCTGTTCCAGGGTGGGACAATCGGCGCGTGCGCGGGCTGCCTCAGGCGTGGGAGTCACGTCAGATCGAGAAATCCCTTGAGCGTGGCATCCGCAACATTCCGCCGGTTCAGCTCGAACACGCCCAGACCGTTACGGCTGCCATTGTTGTTGGAATTGCCTTCGATCGTGCGGAGCGCGCCACCGATGCTTTGCCGGACGAACCCGGTGTGACCATGTCCGCTGCCATAATCGTGGATGAACACCGCTCCCGGCCGCACCAGGGTCGGATTGGCGATCGCCTGGGCGCGGGTGACGATCTTGATGCCGGCAATTTTTTTGGCACTGTTCCATGCGTCGAGGCAGCCGGCGGTCCTTGGAAAGATCGTTGTGCCATTGCTCGCCTGTTCGAAGCACCAGTGCACGAAGGCCATGCACCAGAAGTTGCCCGACGGCGTGTTCACCGACTTCAGATATTTATCGACCATCGGGCCGGCATTGGAACCGAGGGGCTGCTCCATAACTCCGATCTGGGAGACCGCCACGCCAAGCGCTGCTCCCGCAGCCCCGGCCGGCGGGACCGCTACCGGCTGGGCGCCGAACAGCGAACCCCATGTCAAGGAGCCGATCTTGCCGTCCACATGCAGTGACCGGCCGGATTCGTCGACATTCTGCGCCTGGAAAAGCATCACGACAGACTTGAATGCCTCATCATAGACACCCGACGGGGATGTTACGGCATAACCCTTGCTTGCGAGCGCGTCGGCGATCGCCTTGACTACCTTCTTGTCTGGCTCGCCGACTTTTATGATTCGACCTGGAAAGTCCATTTCCTTCCTCCTGTTGAAGTCGCGGTCGATTATCGACTTGCGCTGAGCTCCCCCCGATTGGGCGAGTGAAGTCTAATCTAAAATGTTATTTCGCCAAGGAAGAAAATCGCGATTTCGTTGCAATTGATGCAATTCAGAGGCGCCGCTTTGGGCGGCGGGCGGACGCGCGCTATTTGGTGGCAAATCGCCCTGAAGCGCCGCAACTCGATTGGCACAACTCCACAATCGCAATGCCGCGCTCGGACTTTTTCGCTGTCGATTTGCCGCTGGCGAGGCAGTCGAGAATCTCGGCTACGCTTCGGCCAGGTCCGCACAGCGACAGGTCCAGCAGCACCGCCGAGGCGCGCAGCAACGGAAAGAACCGACGCTCGCCGAATCGATCGTCCGTGGCGAAGCCCCCGGCCTTGCGGTCTGCCGCCGAATAGAGGCTTGCGACATCGCCCTGGAACTTCTCGCAGAGTGCCGTGACGATGACCCGCGCATCGTCCGATGATCCCCGCAGGCTCACAAAGAATTCATCGCCGCCGATATGCGCCGCGAACGCTTCGTGCTTGGCCTGCAACCGCTTCAGGAGATCGGCGAAGAGAAGCAGCGCCCGGTCACCGGCCGCAAAACCATATTTGTCATTGAACGCCTTGAAATTGTCGAAATCGAAAAAGGCCAGGGATGCATCGTCGGCAGATTGAGCAAGCTCCTCGAGATGGCGCCCGATCGATAGATTCCCGGGCAGCCCTGTCAGTGGATTCTGATCCCGCGCGACTTCGATCTCGCGCGAAGCCGCAAGACGCAATATGGCGCTATTGCTCAGAAAACCGAGGTAGCGTCCGTCCAGCGTCAGCATCAGCCCTTCGCTCCCGCCGGCGACGACATAGCTCTCGACGAGCGCTTCCGGGCTGACATGGACTTCGCTGATCGGGCAGCGGCGCAATGTACGGGCGACCGATTGATCCATGCCTTTATTGGCCAGCAAGGCGGATCCATATTCGCCGAACAGAAAGTTGCCGATATCGCTTTCGTAGATCGCGCCGTGCAAATAGCCATGGCGGTCGACGACGGGCAAAATGCCTTTGACGCTGCGGCTCTTGAACCTGTCGGTCGCCTGTTGGAGCGTCGCATCGGTCGTGATCGGTTCAACCGCTTCCATGAGGTCGATGAGATGGGCCGGGATTTCCCGGGCCGTATGCGCCGCCACCGATCCGGCGTAGCTCATGCGCAGGTCCTTGCGCTGAGCCGTGGGCTTTGCGATCAGGAACCCTTGCACAAGATCGCAGCCCAGGTCCCGCACCATGCGCAGCTCGGCCTCGCTCTCGATCCCCTCGGCGACGACCAGCAGGCCTAAGGAGTGCGAGAGCCCGGTCACCTTGTGGACGATCGCCTGCTTGCGCGGGTTGCGGTTGAGGTCGCGCACGAAGGCCTGATCGATCTTCACATAATGCGGATTGATCTGCAGCAGCATGTCGAGGCCTGAGAAGCCCCGCCCGAAGTCGTCGATGGCTATGCGCACGTTGAAGCGCAGGAACTGCTCGACAATGCGATGCAGGGCTTCGATCGATTTCGGGGCCTGTCGCTCCGACAGCTCGATGCAGAGATTGGCCGGACTGAGCCCTTTCTGCACGGCCAGCTCGACGAGATGGCCCGGCCGCACATTGGGGTCGTCGAAGACTCGATTGTCCAGATTGCAGAACAGGCGCGTCGCCGAAGCGTCTGCGATATCGGCAAACAAGCTGATGGATTTGGTGAGCAGCTGGCGTTCGATGTCCCGCAGCTCGCCGCGCACCGCTGCACTGTCCATGACCGCGTGGATGTCCGCAAACGGGCTCCCCGCAGCAAGCCGTGCGAGGGCCTCGAAGCCATGCGTGGTCAGTCCCGCTGCATTGACGATCGGCTGGAACGCAATCTCCGCCGCCGCCACCGCGTCGACCGGCGTCTGTTCTTCGGCGAAGGCAAATTCGGGCTTGGCTGACACTGCGGCTGGCTCCTGCCGCTGTTATCGCCAGACCGCAGTTAAAAGCGGGTGTAGAACGGTGTCACACCACTGTAATAATAGTCCTGTGCTCTGCGCCCGGAACGAGTAAATCTTTGTACAAATACAAAAAACGGATTCGACCTGCGGAAATTGCGGTACCGCTTGTAATCAGACGAGCAGGGCTCAGGATTTTTGCGGCTCGACAAGACGTATGTTGAGTTCCCGCAACTGGCGCGGTTGCACTGGTGACGGCGCCCCCATCATCAGATCCTCTGCCTTCTGGTTCATCGGGAACAGCACGACCTCGCGCAGGTTCGGCTCGCCGGCCAGGAGCATGACGATACGGTCGATGCCCGGGGCCGAGCCGCCGTGGGGCGGCGCGCCATATTTGAAGGCATTGATCATACCCGAGAAATTGCTGTCCACATCCTCGCGGGTATAGCCGGCGATCTCGAAGGCCTTGTACATGATATCCGGTCGATGGTTGCGGATCGCACCCGAGGACAGCTCCACGCCGTTGCAAACGATGTCATATTGATAGGCAAGGATCTCGAGCGGATCCTTCGTCTCCAGCGCCTCCAGCTCGCCCTGCGGCATCGAGAAGGGATTGTGACTGAAGTCGACCTTCTTCGCTTCCTCGTCATATTCGTACATCGGGAAGTCGACGATCCAGCAGAAGCGGAAGGCATCCGGCTCGATCAGCCCAAGCTCCTCGCCGACCCGGGTGCGCGCCGCACCGGCGAGCGCCGCCGCCTGCGCTTCCTTGCCGGCGGCGAAAAAGACGCCGTCGTTCGGACCAAGTCCCAGCGTCTTCAGAAGCCCGGCCGTGGCATCGTCGCCCAAATTCTTGGCGATCGGGCCGCCCGCTTCGCCGTCCTTGATGTTGATGTAGCCGAGGCCCGCATAGCCTTCTGCGCGCGCCCACTCATTGGTTCCGTCGAAAAAGCTGCGCGGTCGTGCGCCGGCGCGAGGCGCCGGAATGGCGCGCACCACGCCGCCGCCTTCGATGATCTGGGCGAACAGGCCGAACCCGCCGCCGCGGAAATGCTCGGTGACGTCCTGGATGACCAGGGGATTGCGCAGGTCCGGCTTGTCGCTGCCATATTTCAGCATCGACTCGGCATAGGGAATGCGCGGAAACGGAGCGGGCGTGACGCTCTTGCCCTCACCGAATTCCTCGAACACGCCCTGCAGCACCGGCTCGATCGCCGCGAAGACGTCGTCCTGAGTGACGTAGCTCATCTCGAAATCGAGCTGGTAGAATTCGCCCGGGCTGCGGTCGGCGCGGGCATCCTCGTCGCGGAAGCAGGGCGCGATTTGGAAGTAGCGGTCGAAGCCGGCCACCATGATCAGCTGCTTGAACATCTGTGGCGCCTGCGGAAGCGCGTAGAATTTGCCGGGGTGGACACGGCTCGGCACCAGATAGTCGCGCGCGCCTTCCGGGCTCGAGGCGGTCAGGATCGGCGTCTGGAACTCGGTGAAG
>Ga0081539_10007375_pt1 | contig 10057 bp, 5 predicted proteins | sample TabmetS4T2R2_FD_71023 | JGI IMG/M metagenome (GOLD analysis project Ga0081539, IMG submission 71023) | Tabebuia heterophylla rhizosphere microbial communities from the University of Puerto Rico - S4T2R2 | ecosystem: Host-associated > Plants > Roots > Rhizosphere ... | reverse complement strand
CGGTCGATATCGACCTTCAGGTGACGGACACCTTTCCATTGCACGGGAGTGCCGAGTTAAACAATCGTTATAGTCCCGGTACCACCCAGCTGCGCCTGAACGGCTCAGTCAGCTACAATAATCTTTGGCAACTGGGACATTCCATCGGTTTCAGCTTCCAGATCGCTCCGGAACACCTCGATGATGCGAAAGTTTTTTCCGCTTACTATCTCGCGCGAATACCTGGGATCAACTGGCTAACTCTGCTTCTGCAAGGCACGAAGCAGGATAGTAACGTTTCCACCCTCGGTGGAGCGGCCGTGGCAGGGCGCGGCGAGATTCTCGGGGGCCGCGCGATCGTGACGTTTCCCGCCGGCGATCATTTCTATCACAACCTTTCTCTTGGCGTCGACTATAAGCATTTCGATCAGAACCTGACGGTTTCGGGCCAGGAGTTACTCACTCCTATCACTTACTATCCTTTCACGATTGACTACAGCGCTACCTGGGCGCAGCCCGGATCAGTCACCGCTCTCAATGCCGGTGTGACTTTTGCGGTGCGGGGACTTGGGAGTGACGAGGGGGAGTTCGACTTTAACCGGTTCAAGGCGAGCGGTAATTTCATTTACCTGCGGGGAGATATTGGTCATACTCATGATCTTCCAAAGGGATTCCAGGTGTTCGGCAAAATCGGTGGTCAGGTTGCGGATCAGCCGCTGGTCAACAGTGAACAGTTCAGCGCGGGCGGCTTGGCGACGGTCCGAGGCTACCTCGAGTCCGAAGTGCTGGGCGATGATGCGGTCATTGGGTCCCTCGAGCTGCGAACGCCGTCGCTCCTGAAAGGTCCGCCGGATCGGAACGACTGGCGTTTTTATCTGTTCGCCGATGGAAGCGCGGTCTTTATCGATTCGCCATTGCCGGACCAGCAATCGAATTTCGAATTGGGCAGTATCGGCCTTGGCAGCCGGCTTCGTCTTTTCAATCACTTCAGCGGGGAATTAAATCTCGGTCTTCCACTGGTCAGTCAGACCGAGACGGATGCATGGGAGCCACGGCTCATTTTCCGGGTTTGGGCGGACTTCTAATGCTGAAACAGCTATGAAAAGAACACTACTCGCCGGCTCCGTCGTTGGTCTAGCCGGGTTAACGATTGCACCGATCGCGCATGCGGCGTGGTGGAACAGCGATTGGTCCGTCAAAAAGCAAATTACGTTTGATACGACCGGCAAAGGCGTCCCTATCTCGCAGCCAATCGATTCGATGGCGTTTCTCATTCGGTTACACGATGGTGACTTTCAATTCCTTTCGGCGAAAGAGGATGGAACAGACATTCGTTTCATCGCTGCCGACGGTAAGACTATTCTGCCCTATCATATCGAGCGCTTCGATTCACTCCTTGGGGAAGCATTCATCTGGGTGAAAGTGCCCGGGTTAAAACCCGATGCTCCAGCAACAATCTCGCTCTATTACGGCAACACAGGCGCGACGGCCGTGAAGGCGCAGAGTAGCAAAGGCATCTTCGACAGCAACACGGTGCTGGTTTACCACTTTGCGGAAAAGGGAGCGCCGCCGGTGGATTCGAGCGGTAACGGCAACGTCGGGCAGGGGATGGCGACCCCGTCAGACGGCTCCATGATTGGCACTGGGATTCGACTCACGGGTCGGCCCTCGATCACCATTCCAGCCTCACCCTCACTGACCTGGTCGCAGGGAGGGGCCATGACCTGGTCTGCCTGGGTGAAGCCAGCGTCGCTTGCGCCTAACGCAGTGATCTACAGCCGTAGCGAAGGAGCAAACACCTTTCGCGTTGGGATGGACAACGGCGTGCCTTATCTGGAGATCAATGGTCAGCGCAGTGGAACCGGCCCACCTGTGGCGGTGAACACATGGCATCAGCTGGCGGTCACAGCTGCCGGAAACCAGGCGGCGATCTATCTCGATGGGCAAACCTATTCGAATCTGAGCGCGGCACTGCCCGCGATGAATTCTCCCGCCTCAATTGGAGGTGACGCAACGGAGCAATCAGCCGGAAAGCCGGCGGACGGTTTCAACGGCGAAATGGACGAGTTAGAGCTATCAAGCGTTGCCCGGACTCCAGATTACTTGAAACTCAGGTTTGCTGATCAGAGCGGCGACAAGGACAACAAGCTCGTTAGTTACGGTCCGGACGAGCAACACAAAAGCTGGTTCAGCGGCGGCGGAACGCTTTCTATTCTCGTTAGCTCGCTCACGCTTGATGGATGGATCGTGATCATTGTGCTGGCTTTCATGTCCTGCATCAGCTGGTGGATCATGGTGAGCAAGGTGCGCTACCTGAACGCCATCACCAAGGGCAACGCGATCTTCATGAAGCAGTGGAGGAAACTGAGCGAAGATGTGACCCTGCTCGATGAGGCTGAAGGTGAACGTTTTCGCTCGGCCGTAGGGATCAAGCTCGACCGGCCGAGCGAGCGCGCCATGCGGCAGGGATCACTTTATCATATCTATCATTTGGGTGTCGAAGAAGTGCGACAACGCATTGCCGCGGACAACGCCGCCGAAGGCACCCGGCGCGGGCTGGCCGGGCGGTCGATCCAGGCCATTCGCGCCGTCCTCGATGGCGGACAAGTGCGTGAGACGCAAAAGATCAATCGCCTGATCGTTCTGCTCACGATCTGTATCTCCGGCGGCCCATTTCTCGGACTCCTCGGGACAGTCATTGGTGTCATGATCACATTCGCGGCGATTGCCGCGGCAGGGGATGTGAATGTCAACGCGATTGCACCTGGCATCGCGGCCGCGCTGCTGGCGACCGTCGCTGGACTTTCCGTCGCGATCCCGGCGCTCTTCGGCTACAACTACATCATCTCGAGGGTAAAGGACTGCAAGGATGACATGGCTATCTTTATCGACGAATTCGTCACGAAAATGGCGGAATTCTATCGGGAAACACCCGAGCCGTTTGTCCAGCGTCCTGAGTTCTTCCAGCGCGTCCCATAGAACGTCATACAAGCGATGCAGGTCCAGGAGGAAAAGCCGTATGACGACATCAACATCACTCCGATGCTCGATCTCGCCTATGTGCTGCTCGTCATCTTTATCCTCATGACCACGGCAACGGTCCAGGGGCTCAGAGTCAACCTGCCAAAGGCGAGTAACACGCCCAGCCTGGCCAAGCCGAAGACCAAGGCGATCACGCTTAACAACGAGGGCAAGATTTTTCTCGATACGGTTCCGGTGAGTCTTCAGGAGCTCGAACAGCGACTGACTCAGGCGAAAGCACAGACGCCCGACTTTCCCGTGATCGTGCGGGGGGACAGCCTTACTCAATATCAGGGCGTCATGGACGTGCTCGATGTCCTGGGCCGACTCGGGATCTCACAGGTGGGTTTGGCCACCAAGCCGAAGAATCAGTAAAGCGGACCCAGAGTTATTCCCGGTCAATGAATTTTGAAGAGGACGAGGATGTCAATTTTTTCCGCCAACACCGGACCGGGCTTATTATCATTGCCGTTATCCTTGGCGGCCTGGGTACGCTGGGCTATAAGATTGTGCACGCAGGCAAGTCGGTCCGCGCCGCTCCGGAAATCGTCATGGTGAGACTCCCGCCTCCTCCTCCACCCACGCCGCCGCAGCAACCGACACCGGAACAAAAGCTGGAGGAAGAACAGGAACAAAAAATCGATATCCCGGATGAGAAACCAAAGGACATTCCCGAGAAGCCGCCGGATGAACCCCCCATTGGCACAGGGATCAAGGGCGATGGCCAGGGAGATAACTTTGGATTGACTGGTTCGGGTGGTAGCGGATTTGGGAATGGGAATGCTGGCAGCCGTTTCGACTGGTATGCCGGTCAGGTCCAGCGAAAGGTCGCCGAGGCACTTCGTAACAACCCGACCCTTCGTCAGGCGACGTTGAGTGTAAGAGTGCGGCTCTGGGCGGACTCAAGCGGTCGAGTGATCCGTGCCGACCTGGCTGAGTCATCCGGAGATCCAGCAGTGGATGCCGCGATTGAGAACCAGGTCTTACTTGGGTTACAAGTGAGTGAGGCTCCCCCCGAGGGCATGCCGATGCCCATTCTCCTCCGCCTGAACGCGAGGCGACCATGAGGAAACGCTCACTCTTTTTCGAAAACAGGATGCGTGAGTCAATCACGGCGAGAGCAGCGTTGCTTGTCATTGTCCTGCTGATGCTGAGCGCCCGGATCGCCTTCACTCAAGCAACGGAGCCGCAACCGTCGCCGTCAGCTGCGGAACTGCTCACAACTCCGGTTATGGATGAGGAAAACGCGACGGAAGATACTTCTGCGCCTCCAGTCCCGACAGCCACGTTTCCGGCTCAAGATGGCGGTCGGCAGTCGACAGCTGCAATAACTATTCCCGAAAATTCGGAGGTGACTCCCTCCCTCAACCTGACAGTTAATCTTATCAATAGGCTGGTGGAGCGCCGTGTTCTCACAAAAAAGGACGCTGAAGACCTATTGCGACAGGCCCAGGAGGACGTGACTCGTGCGCAGGAGGCGGCCGCGGCCAAGGTTGCTCCGACACCTCCACCCCCAGCTGAGGATGAAGTGCGCGTGACTTATGTGCCCGAAGTAGTTAAGGCGCAAATCCGCAACGAGATCAAAGAGGAAGTCATGAACCAGGCCCGGGAAGAGCACTGGGCCGCGCCGAACAACATGCCGGAATGGGTCGACCGTTTTAGGCTGTTCGGAGACCTGCGTGTTCGTTACGAAGGCGATTTCTATCCCAGCGGCAATGACAACACCGGAGCGTTCCCCAATTTTAACGCGATCAATACGGGACCACCTTTTGATGTCACCGGGACGGTCTTTTCGCCGCAAATCAATGCGGATCAGGACCGTAACCGTTTCCGGTTGCGGGCCCGCGCCGGCGCGGCCGTTACGCTGGGTGATGGGATGACGGTCGGTCTGAGAGTCGCTACCGGTGAAGACAATTCTCCGGTCACAACCAACCAGACCCTTGGGGTCGCCAATCAAAGGCAGGGCGGTAATTTCAGCAAGTTCGATATCTGGCTCGACCGCGCGTTCATCAGCTACGAGGTCGGCGGAACACCGGAAGGCGATTTTCTCGTCGAGGTCGGGCGGTTCGATAATCCATTCTTTTCCACGACCATGATCTGGGACGATGATCTCGGATTCGACGGACTGGCCGTCCGAGGCCGCTACGAAGTCGTCAAAGGGATAACTCCATTCGCGGTCGCGGGAGCATTCCCGGTCTTTAACACCGACCTGAATTTCTCGACTAATCGCCCGGATAAGTTTCCCAGCGAAGACAAGTATCTGTATGGAGGGCAGGCGGGGGTCACCTGGGTCATCAATAAAGACTTCACACTCAAAGGCGCCACCGCCTATTACTACTTCGATGACGTTGCCGGCAGGCTGTCCGATCCATTTGTGCCGCTGACGACTTCTGATAATGGAAATACGGACGATTCGCGGCCTGCCTTTGCGCAAAAAGGGAATACTTACTTCCCCATCCGCAATATCATTCCAACCGCGGACAATAACTTCGGCACGACCAAGCAGTTTCAGTACTTCGGCCTGGCCACCTCTTTCCACGAGCTGGCGGTTACAGGCCGACTTGATTTTAGCCATTATGACCCGGTCCACTTCGCCCTCGAGGGAGAATTTGTGACTAATCTGGCTTTCGACGCCGGCCGGATAAACCAGATCGCGGTTAACAATCGCGGCCCGGATACTGCGGCCGGAACGCCGGGACCATTCGACGGCGGGAACGACGCATTTATCATCCAACTGCTCGCCGGCGCTCCCGCGCTCGAAAAGCGGTGGGATTGGAACGTTGCCGCAGGGTATCGCTACGTCGAGTCCGATGCCCTGGTCGACGGTTTTGTCGACTCAGACTTCGGTCTCGGTGGGACTAATTTGAAAGGTTATACTCTCAGCGCATCGGTCGCGCTCTCTCCGCATTTCTGGGCGACGCTGCGCTGGATGAGCGCGAATAGCATTGTCGGCCCGACCTTCAAGAATGACATCGTGCAGTTCGATCTTAACGCCAGGTTTTAATTATGCGTCGTCCTAGCTGTCTCTTACTGCTGGTTGTAACCCTGTCTCTCCTTTACACCTGGCCCGTTCGGGCGGCGGATCAAGGGAACGCCGATGCTCGGATGCGCGAGATGCTTCGCAATACCATGCTCCAACTGCGGAGCTGTGAAACGGAAAGAGCTACCCTTCAGGCCGCCAAAACTGAGGCGGAACAGCAGAACAAAAAACTAATCGCAGAGCTCGAGACTTTGACTGCGAAAAGTAAGAAGGCGGAAAAGGAAGCTGCGGATCAGGCGGCGCAGTTGGTCAAATTCAAAGAAGCGATCGCCAAATGGGAAACGGCCTACCAACAGGTAACTGACCTTGCAACCAAAACGGAAGCGGCGCGGGCGAAGCTCAACGCGCAAAATATTGCGCTGCAGCGCCGGGTGGAGGATCAGGAACGGAAGAATCAGGCTCTCTTCAAGCTCGGGAATGAGATCCTGACGCGTTACGAACATTTCGGCCTGGGAGACGCCCTCGCCGCCAAAGAACCTTTTGTTGGCATCGCGAAGGTGAAACTTCAGAACCTGGTGCAGGACTATCGCGATCAATTGGCAGACCAAAGGATCGAGATGAAGGGCGACTAAATGTTTTACGTAATTGTCACAAAAAGTTGATTGAACCGCCAACGCTATTTGCGAGTGTCGCGCCGAATGTGCGATGGCGATGACGACCGCCCGCACCCCTCCTCGTACCGTCATGTTTTACCGCTCTAAAGGTCCTCTAATTACTCTTGCCGGCAGGTCCCTTGCCTCTCTCATGGTGGCGCTCGTCGGCCTGCTCCCGGCCCGACCATTGCAGGCCGGGGATATTCTTCGAGGGGGAGCAACTTTCGGATCGGCGCCGGCAGTGAACCCCGCCAACCCGGCCACGGCAGCGGTACAGACGCGCGCTCTCACAAGCGGGCAGGATGCGCTCGCACGAACCACCCAGGCGCTGCAAGCGGTCCGCGCCATGCAAGCCGCCGCCCATAGCGCCGCTTTGCAGGGCGCCGCGAACCTCGGTCCGGATCCAAATCATCCCGGATTCACTCTTCCAAATGTGCCAAATGGACTGGTCACCGGCGGTTTGAAAGTCGCTCCGGGGGTGCCGGCTAACCTCGCCTCGCCCGCCCCCGGCGAAGACCCATCGCTTTGGACCGGCGCCCTTCTGCCGACCCAAAGCGTGAGCAACGGTCAGACGACGGTTAACATCAAACAGACGGCCCAGCAGGCTCTCCTTAACTGGGAAACCTTCAACGTCGGCAAGGAGACGACGGTGAACTTTGACCAGACGGCCGGTGGAGCAAACGTAAGTGAGTGGATCGCATTTAACTTTATCAACGATCCTTCTGCCAGACCATCTCAGATTTTGGGATCGATCGATGCTCTCGGGCAGGTTTATCTCCTCAATCAAAACGGCATCATCTTCGGCGGCTCATCAGAGATCAACCTTCACACTTTGGTCGCGTCGTCTTTGCCGATAAACACGAACCTTCTCAGCCGCGGACTTCTCAACAACCCGGACGAGCAGTTCCTCTTCTCCAGCCTCGAGATACCGGTGCTTGCCACGGGTGGGACGCTGCCTGCTTTTGAGCCTCCGCCCCCGCCTAACACTCCGAGTGGCCTGATCGGTGACGTGACGGTGCAGCCCGGCGCCATGATTACCAGCCCAACCACGGCCGACCATGTCGGTGGGCGAGTGGCCTTGCTTGGTTTGAACGTGACTAACCAAGGCACGATCTCGACCCCGGATGGACAGGCGATTCTGGCCGCGGGTCAACAGGTTGGGTTTGTCGCCCATTCCACTACTGACCCGAGCCTGCGCGGCCTGGATATCTTTATTGGCGCGGTTGGACCCTATGGAAGCAGCGCAACCAATAGCGGCTTGATCGACACGCCGCGTGGCGATGTAACTTTGGCAGGAAAAGATGTAAACCAGCTCGGAGTCATTAACACTTCGACCTCCGTTTCGCTCAATGGTCGAATCGATCTTCTCGCCGCCTACAATGCGGTGCAGATCGTGCCTCCCGGAGTTAACCCTGTCGTGGAGCTCAATTCGACCTCCTCGGGCACAGTCACGTTTGGACCAGACAGTGTGACCGATGTCCTTCCAGAATTGGAGAGCACCGAGCGAATCGTAGGAACGGAACTGGCGCTCCCGTCGCAGGTGAATGTGCAGGGAAAGGTCATTCATTTCGATGATAACGCTGCCTTGGTCGCGCCGAGCGCCGACGTCAGGATTGACGCGGGTAGTTGGCAACCTTTGAACAACGGCTACGCGTTCTTTCCCACCGACGGGCAGATCTATCTCAACTCCGGTGCCATTATCGATGTCTCAGGGTCGTCGGACGTTGCTGCCTCGGTTAGCGAGAACTTTATCGACGTGCAGTTACGCGGTGCCGAGTTGGCTAATTACCCATTGCAACGCGATGGCGCGCTCCGCGGCGAGACGATCACCATCGATATCCGGCAGACCGGCACTTACAACGGCGTTTACTGGGTCGGAACACCCTTGGCCGATACTTCCGGCTACGTCGCTCTCATCGATCGAACGGTGGGAGAGCTGACCATCGGAGGCGGCAGCGTCAATCTAATCGCCGGCGACTCCGTAGTCATTCAGCCTGGTGCGACCGTGAACGTTTCCGGCGGCTGGATTGACTATGCCGGAGCTACGGTCCAAACGACCAGGGTGATCTCGGATGGTCGCATTTTCGATATCTCGCAAGCGACCCCGGACAGGATTTATCAAGGTATCTATACCGGCTCGGTTCAAAATCATCCGAAATGGGGAATTTCAGAGTCTTTCACTAGCTCGACGATCGCGGCGGGTCAGTTCGAGGAGGGTTACATCCAAGGTGGCAATGGCGGATCATTGACAATCAATGCGCAAAGCATGGCATTGGACGGTCAGCTTCTGGGAAATACCATCGTGGGGCCGCATCAGCGGACGACGCCGCCAACTCTCAGCTCCCTGGCGCTGGCTTTTGAGTCCCGTATCCCTGTGACCCCGTATCCTCTGATCTCGTTGGAACCGCCGAGTATCACCTTTGAGGAGGGCGTCTCGCTCGAGCCTGCAGAGCCATTTACGCTCAAGGAAGATGGGCTGCCGTTTCCCTTGCGGCAGGACCGGCAGGATCAGGTAATTCTTTCGCCAGAGTTGCTGACGAGCAATGGCTTCGGGCACCTCACCGTGACGAACAGCGATGGTGAGGTATTTCTGCCCGCGAATGTGTCGCTCACTCCACCCGCCGGGGGTTCTATAACCATTTCCGCGGCCAACCTTGATCTGGAAAGTGACGTTATTTCTCCCGGTGGCGCGTTGACTTTTAATGCTTACGATTTTTCACCCTACCAATTTGCGATCTTGCTGCTTACCCCCGGCTCGATTGCGCCGCCGGCCGATCCGACTCGCGGGCGTTTTACACTCGGGGCCGGATCCGTTTTGGATGTGACGGGAATGATCGCCGATGATCGCACGGGTGTCTTTGCTCCCGACACATTCCCGTTGGTGACCAGCGGTGGGTCAGTAACCATCAATGGATATGACGTGGATCTGCGAGCGGGCAGCCGAATTGATGTTTCCGGTGGAGTCGAGGTAGACACAAGCAATGTCGCGACCTACGGCACGGGCGGGTCGATCACGATCCAGTCAGGCCAGGATTTGAACATTCCCGGGCTGCTGGAGGGCTCCCTGGTCCTTGACGCTTCTCTTAGCGGCTATGGCGGCGGTAGCCTGGGCGGCTCGCTCAGCGTGCGCGCCCCCAGTATTCAAGTCGGTGGAGAGACGAATAATCCGGATACTTTGCTGGTCGATCCGGCGTTTTTCAGTCAGGGTGGATTTGGTAGCTTTACCCTGACCGGCCTGGGAGCGGCGACGGACACAGTCGATATCTACGACCCGGCTGTTACGATAGTTTCTGGCACAATCATTCAGCCGACGGCCCTAAGCCAGTTCATCGATCCGAATATCGGCTTACTTGACGAGCTTGTCCTTACCCAGACACTTCTGCCACAGGCGCTGCGTACGCCCGTAAGTCTGTCGTTTAAAGCG
>Ga0081539_10007374_pt1 | contig 10057 bp, 8 predicted proteins | sample TabmetS4T2R2_FD_71023 | JGI IMG/M metagenome (GOLD analysis project Ga0081539, IMG submission 71023) | Tabebuia heterophylla rhizosphere microbial communities from the University of Puerto Rico - S4T2R2 | ecosystem: Host-associated > Plants > Roots > Rhizosphere ... | reverse complement strand
AAAAAAAACTAAGCAAAACGAACGCCCAAGTCCCCAAGATGCTGCCAAAGATATTGACAGAATATGCCCAGATAGGGTTGGGGTAGATGTTCATCAGGCGCCCCAGAATTCGCCCAATTGGGACAAAGATATCGACGATCAGAGTAAGGACACCATATGTCAAGGCCAAACCCGCGATGAGGAGAATGATCCTCTTGGTTATGTCAATTTGTGCCAGGTCTGACCACATCACGAAATCTCCGAGTGTATTTAACATCTCACTGGTGCTTCCCAAAGCGGTTCGGGTGACGGGAATTGCCATGAGAAATAAAAACACAGTCATTGGTAAAAGACTTCGTTTGATCTCAATCGGCCTGGATGATGTAAACATTCCTAGTCCTAGCCCAAGAAAGCAAACAACAAGAATTGTGTTCTGAAGATAAGCGAAGATCCGTATTTCAGTCCCAATCCAGCGGATAAAGAGCGTTTCTAGGAATAATCCGAGGATACTAATTAAAAATATTCCCCAAGCCTGATTAGGTATCCTTAAATCGTTAGCTTGCATTGGCTGCAATGGTTTCATACTGTTCTCCGAGCTTATTTGTAAGTTAAGACTTCAACTCCAGTATAACCGAATAGAAAATCGTAGTATTTACATTCATGTAAAGTTCAGTTTCATCAATCAACAATAAAAAGCCCAGCGATTAGGCTGGGCCTTTTCCTTATTGAATTCGTTTATTCTATCTCCGTCAGCAGAGTACATTCTTGCCTAGTCACTCTGCAAATTCTTTGATGATACGTGCCATGTGCCGGGCATGTTTGAGATATAAGTCGATACGGATATTTTCATTTGGCGCGTGGGCGCGGCTATCCGGGTAGCCTAAGCCAGCAGTTGCTACGGGCAGCTTGAGATCATGCACGAATGGATAACTAGGACCAGACCCGCCCACCATGGGAACCAGTTGCATTGGCTTTTCATAGACATCTGCCGATGTCTTTTTGACCAGTTGAACAAAAGGTTCGTCAGGGTCGGTGCGTGCGGCTGGGTCAGCGCCCAAATCGGTGATCTGCACATCGCTGAAGCCTTCTGCATCGAGATGAGCCCGTAACTTCTTGAGTATGTCATCGGGATGTTGATCAGGCACAAGACGGAAATCCACTTTTGCGGAAGCGCGCGCAGGTAAGACCGTTTTTGAGCCAGGTCCCTGATAGCCGGAGGTCAATCCGCAAATCGTACAAGTTGGCGTGAAGACCTCTTCGATTTTGAGCTCCGTCCCGCCTGTCAGACCCTTGATGAATTGCTTAACGCCATAACGTGATTTGTATTCTTCTGCGACTTCGGGCAAGGCCTCCATCAACTCTCGGTCACGGGCCGATGGCGGCTTGATGCCGTCGTAAAAGCCGGGGATGCGAATCCTTTCATCTTGGCCTTTCAGTGTGGATAAAGCCCATACCAATCTCCAGGCCGCGTTCGGGAAGATAGAGCCGCCCAGGCCCGAATGGACATCGATGGCAGCCGTTTCGACAGTTAATTCCACATAACAAATACCACGCAAGCCAAGATACAATATTGGTACATCACGATGATCCACGCCACCGAATTCCCACATGCAGGCATCTGCTTTTAACAAGTCTTTGTTCTTGCGGATGAATTCAAAAAGGTTGACACTGGCCGTTTCTTCTTCGCCCTCGATGATAAATTTGATATTACAAGGCAGCTCGCCTTCGGTTTCAAGAATGGAATCAATTGCAAATAAACGGGCAACGATATGCCCCTTATCATCGCTCACCCCTCGACCATATAGCTTGCCAGCCCGAAGACTTGGCTCGAATGGAGGCGTTTCCCAGAGTTCGAGCGGTTCAGGTGGTTGGACATCATAGTGGTTGTAGATCAGCAAGGTTTTGCCGGATCTGCCTTGCCGTTCCCCAAAGACCACAGGTGCGCCACCAGTTTCCATAATTTGAATATCAAAGCCTCGCGCTTTCAACATTTCACCAACCAGGGCCGCACATTCTTTTAATCCCAAGTTTTGCGCGCCAACACTGGGCTGTGCCACAAGCTTGGAAAGCTCTGCAAGGCTCCTGTCGAGATTCTTTTCGAGAAACGAATCTATTTTGTTGAATTCAGACATTTCGCTCTCCTTATTTGAGCAAGTCTGTTAGGAACGCGATTGAATAATGGCCCAGGACAGCAAACACTGTCATCTTGATCAATTGACCAATCCATGTGAAAGCCAAGAAGGTGCGCAGCGGCATTTTTGCGATTCCGGCAGCAATACCGGCTATATCAAAAAAGGGATTTGGAATCGCTGAGAGAACCATGATTGCCCAACCACCGTATTTATCGATCCACGGTTTGACGCGGTTATAGATATCTGTTCGTTCCACAACGGCTTGCCCACTAAAGCCTGCAAGGTAGCCAGAAAGTTCTCCGAGCGCGCCACCCGTCCCAGCTGCCAAGCCAACACCGATGGGGTTAAAGATGCCTCCCATTGCATAAATGACGGCAAGTCCGGGTGCAGGAAGTAATATGGTGGCATTCGCCAGCAACGCGAGCAGAAATATACCCGGATACCCAAGTGCAGCGAATTGTTCGACACGCTCACGAATGCTGTAAATATAGATGGTAATTGCAACGACAGCTAACAAGGACAAAATTCGCAAAACATTCGTTAGGAAATTTGAGCGCTGGGTTTTTTGGTGAGGTTGCGTGTGCGTATTTTGAGAACTTAAACTCTGCTCTGACTCTACGGTGCGGGCGCGTAAAGAGCGCGCAGGCTTATTTTTCGCCATCCGCTGCGCGCTCTTTGGCACAGTTTTTTTATTCGCTTTCTTCGATAGTGACACGGTTGATCTTTACAGCCGGCGCATTGACGTTATTGGGGTCGCGCGGCGGAATGGACATCAGGACATCTAATCCCTCTACAACCTGACCGAACACGCTATGACGGTTATCCAAATGCGGCGTCGGACCATGCGTAATAAAGAATTGGGAACCATTTGTATTGGGTCCGGCATTTGCCATCGAAAGGATACCTCGCTGATCGTGTTTGAGGCTCGGATGAAATTCATCTTCGAATTTATAACCGGGACCTCCAGAGCCACGCCCAGTGGGGTCGCCACCTTGCGCCATGAAATTGGAAATCACTCGATGGAAGCTCACACCTTCATAAAATCCTTCGCGAGCAAGAAACACAAAGTTGTTCACAGTCTTGGGGGCTTTATCAGCGAAGAGCTCGATGACCATCGTCCCTTTATCGGTTTCCATGTGTGCCTTGTATTTTTTCTTGGGATCAATTTGCATTGTAGGCGGGGTTTTCCATTGTTTTGTCATTTATATTTCTCCTTATTTATTTCTGTAGGAGCAAGCAGTTGCTTACTCTTACGGACGGCGAATCATTTCAACAACGCTTCAATCCTTGCTACCACCATATCGAGCGCCGCGGCGTTGAATCCTCCTTCAGGGATGATCACATCTGCATAACGTTTTGAAGGCTCGACAAATTCCAAATGCATGGGGCGAACAGTGGACTGATATTGTTGAATCACAGACTGGGTTGTTCGACCGCGCTGGGTAATGTCACGTTCCAGGCGGCGGATGAAGCGGATATCTGCATCCGTATCGACAAATATTTTTACATCGAACATCTCTCGCAGGGCGGCTTCTGTAAAAATGAGAATGCCCTCTACTAAAATCACACGGCGTGGTGGGACGGTAAATGTTTGCGTCGTGCGGCTGTCCTTGGAGAAATCATAGATGGGAACTTCAACGGCTTTTCCATCGCGCAATGCGGCGATGTGTTCGATTAACAGCTCCGTCTCGAGTGAGTTAGGATGGTCAAAGTTTATTTCTGCCCGTTGCGCGGAGGGAAGTTTGCTAAGGTCCTTGTAGTATGAATCATGCTGGAGAAAAGCAATTCGATCGGAACCTACACGCTGAAGAATTTCCTGCGCCACCGTTGTTTTACCGGAACCTGATCCGCCTGCGATCCCGATCACCAGTGCAGTGGCACTCTCGTCGCCAGGGACAAGAGGGTCCGGATGATTCATGCTCAAATTATACACGCACGTCTAGCATAAAACCCCCTCGGCTCTTCAGGAATTGCCGTGAAGCACCCCTAGATCTGGCGGCAGTTCCAAAGGGGACGCTATTGCACTGCCGCCAGCACGATTTGCTATGAAATGCTAACGCATTTCAAAAATCGAACTGCGGCGTAATTTTCCCGTCAAATACCAGAGAGCCAACCCCTCTCCCAGGGCAATGGGTTGAAGAAATTACATTCCTGCCATGAAAGCGAGACCGACAGTGCCCGGTCCCGCGTGCGTGCCAACCGTGGGACTTACTTCAGTAAAGATGCTCTCGATAGGGTTGAGGGCTTGTTCCGCTCGGGTGAGTAATGCTCTGGCATCTTCCGCTGCATTTGCATGAAGAGTTGCTAACCGAACCGGTGTTCTGCCAGCTACTTTTTCAATAGTCAATTCAAGAACGCGGTCCTGTGCTTTGTTTTTTGTGCGAATCCGTTCAATGCCTTCGACACGCCCATCCTGGATAGCAAGGATGGGTTTCATGTTCAACATGGTGCCAACAAATCGCTGTGCGCCCCCAATTCGCCCGCCACGGTGTAGAAATTCCAGTGTATCTACCGCGAAGAAAACACCAGTGTACTCATGTGATTTCTCGGCTAGAGAAATCGCGTCCTTGAGATTAGCTCCGGCTTCGATCGCCCGTGCCACCGCCAGAGCTTGAAACCCAAGCGCCATCGCAACCGATTGACTATCCACGACATAGACCTTGTCTCTGGATGCGCCCATCAAATCTCTTGCTTGCATCGCAGACTGTACTGTGCCGGAAAGTCTGGAGGAAACCAGTAAAGCAAGAACTTCGAAGCCCTTTTCAACTAAATCCTGAAAGATTTCTTGAAATGAAATCACAGCCACTTGTGACGTGGAGGGCATGACCTTTGCTGTTTTGAGGCGGGTGAAAAATTCTTCGGATTTCATGTCTACGCCATCTTTATATGTCTGGTCGCCCCAGATAAGAACCTGTGGTGCGACCGAAATGTTGTGCTTTTTCGCCAATTCGGACGGCAAGTAGGTTGTGCTATCTGTTACCACAGCAATTCTTGACATAGATTCTCCTTAGGATTAGGTGATAGAGCTATGATTTTTTTGTATTAACCCCGTGGTGAGGTACGTGGATACGAATTGTTAGGTATAATACTCTTACTAAGAGTAAATCACGAAACAAGAGAAGCCCGAAAACAGGGATGCGGCTCTTCGGCGCCCGCACCCCTGTTTTCGGGGAATCTTTCAATTTTCGTGACCCCGCACGTTTCACTAAAATTGGAGGTGACGTGCGGGTGAAGTACCGTATAAAGAAACTTGCTTTGACACCCTCATTGAGGAGCCCGCTTTGGCCTTTAACCCGATAAACTGGCTTTTGGGCCTGTTTTCACTGGATATTGCAATTGACTTGGGGACGGCGAATACATTGGTGAATGTGCGCGGCAAGGGAATTGTCATCAATGAGCCATCTTGGGTTACGATTGACAAGCGATTGCGCCAACCATTAGCCATTGGACTGGAAGCCAAGGAGATGATGGGGCGCACTCCCAGTAGCGTCGCGGTGATTCGTCCCCTGCGCGATGGAGTGATCTCCGAATTTGATATTACGCAGGTGATGTTGGAATATTTTATCGGTCGAGTCCATGAACAAAGTGTTGTGCCGTTGCCGAGGCCACGCGTGGTCGTTGGAATTCCCACCGGCGTAACGGAAGTCGAAAAGCGCGCCGTCTATGATGCTGTAATGGCGTCTGGCGCGCGTGCCGCGTATATGATCGAGGAGCCAATCGCCGCGGCCTTGGGGGCGGGGCTTCCCGTTGCCGATATCAAGGGCAGCATGGTTGTGGATATCGGTGGTGGTACCACCGAAGTTGCGGTCATGTCGATGAGTGGTGTTGTCGCTTCCCGCTCATTGCGCGTCGCAGGCGATGAGATGGATCAGGACATCGTACAATATCTGCGCAATAAATATAACTTGCTGGTGGGTGAAGGGATCGCCGAACAAATCAAATGGCAGATTGGGTCTGCCTATCCTTTGCACCCTGAAAAGACAATGGAAGTGCGCGGACGAAACTTGGTTACGGGGTTGCCTGAAAGCATTGAAATCTCTTCGATTGAAATGCGCGAGGCATTGGCAGGTTCTGTACAGGTCATTGTCGATACGATCCGCGATGCCCTTGACGAAATCCCACCTGAAATTGTAGCAGACCTGATGGATATCGGTATTTGTCTCGCCGGTGGCGGCGGTTTATTGCAAGGATTGGGTGAACGTTTGACCGATGAGCTTCGCTTACGAGTATGGGTTGCCGAAGACCCCCTCACTTGCGTAGCGCGCGGCGCGGGCATGGTATTCGAAAACTTCGACGTTTTGAGTCGATACTTGGTTGGTTTGGAGCGTGGCAGCACACGTCATACTGTTTAGATCTTTCGTCATTGCGAGGAGGGAACGCGCAGCGTCCCGACGAAGCAATCTCTGGTATTCGTGGATGAATTCTTGGCCGTGGAGGGGATGGCTTCGGGAAGAGCACCCTCGCAATGACGGAATTATCGTTTAACATGAGAGGTCTCTTTTCACGTACGATTCAAACAACGATCATTTTTTTGGTCGTAGGGGGAATCATGGCGCTTGCTCTTGGCGGTTATTTTAGTAGCGCATCCAATGTGTTCACAGGTTCCTTGGTCAACTTGCAAGCTTGGTTCTCTGCTCGCTATCTCGCTGTGCAAGATTTTTTCACTTCCCCTCGCGATCTCGCCTCGTTGCGCCAACGGAATGCAGAATTAGAAAGCGAAGTTGCTGAACTCCAGGCGCAAGTGATTCAACTGCAACAGGAAGTGGGCGAAACGGAAATTCTCGCTGCGCTTGTGGATTATATGCGCGCGCGCCCTGAAAACAGCTATCGAGCCGCGGCGGTGATCGGCCGTGACCCAAGTCCCTTTCTCCATTATGTGATCATCAATCGCGGTTCCAATGATGGATTTTTGCGCGGGATGCCCGTGGTAACGGATCAAGGATTGATCGGGCGTATCGATGCAGTCATTGCCGATGCGGCGCGCGTCCAGCTGATTACAGATCCGGCTTCGAGTGTGAACGTCCGCCTCCAAAACGCTGAGGTAGAAGCATCGTTGGTTGGTTCCGTGAGCGGCGATGTGACGCTTGAATTGATCCCACAGGATATCAATATCCAACCAGGGGATCTGGTATTGACCTCAGGGTTGGGCGGTGGTTATCCTCCTGACCTGATCATTGGCCAGGTGGTCAACGTTCGTTCCCGCGACTTTGACTTGTTCCAGCAAGCGACAGTCCAGCCGGTTGTGGATTTCAATCGCCTTGAGATTGTATTGATCATCGTAAACTTTAAACCCGTAGATTTTACGCCGCTGATCCCAACTCCGTGAAAAATGCGTAATTTAGTGGCAGTGCCTGTGATTCTGTTAAGCGTTATTCTGCAATCAGCCGTGATTAGTCGAGTATATTTGCTTTCGGGCATCGCCGATCTACCTTTGGTGATGTTAGCGGCTTGGGCGTTACAAGAAGAAGTTGATTCGGCTTGGCATTGGGCAGCTGCCACCGGCTTGTTCGTTGGATTCATTTCAGGGATTTCGTGGATTGTTCCAGTCCTGGGATATATGATTGTTGTTACCTTAGCACAAATATTTCAAAGGCGCGTTTGGCAAGCTCCACTGCTGGCTATGTTCAGCATCACGTTTCTGGGAACGATTATCGTCGGGCTCTTATCATTTGGCGTCTTGCGTTTTTCAGGTGTACCCTTGTCGGTCAGTGATGTGTTGGGGCTGTTGATGTTGCCAAGCGTTTTATTGAATATGCTTCTTGCTATACCCGTGTATGCAGTGATGCGTGATCTTGCGAGATGGGTATATCCAACCCCGGAGGTTGAATGAGTTCGCAAACGGTGAGCAAGTATGAAGTGCCCACTTGGCGCGTGTTGGTTATGTATGGAGTGATCATTGGTGTAGTTGGCGTCATGATCTACCGCTTGCTCGCTTTACAGGTCGTTGGGCAGCAGACGTGGATCAATCAGGCTGTGGATAATTATCAGCAAACACTCAGCGAACCTGCGCCGCGCGGTATCATCTATGATCGTAACGGTTCTATCCTGGCGCGTAATATCGCCTCCTATAATGTTGTCATCACGCCGGCCGCCCTGCCCGATGATGACGCTGACATTCAACGTATTTATCGGGAAGTGTCTGAGATGACCGGGGTGCCGGTGGGTGGGCCTGTGACAGAAGCAACGCTCAGCAATGCCAAATTATTTTCAGCCTGTGTGCCTGGTCCCAGCATTGCAGACATGGTGGCATTAGGCGATTCCTTAGCTCCCTATACACCAGTGAAGATCGCCTGTAACATTGATGAGGAACTTGCGCGCGTGATCCGCGAAAAAGCGGTGGATTGGCCAGGGGTTTCCGTAGAGATCGAACCGATTCGCGATTATCCCACTGGTTCACTCACTGCGAACATGGTTGGTTACTTAGGGCCAATTCCCGAGGCGCAGGCAGACGCTTATGAGGATCGCGGTTTTATCTCCAACCGAGATAAGGTAGGCTATGCGGGGGTGGAGATTTCGCTCGATGACATACTTCTTGGACGAAATGGGCAACGCGTCGTTCAAAGCGATGTGGCAGGTCAGGTCCTACGTAATCTAGAGCCGCCGATTCCACCTGTTGCGGGCAATAATGTCGTTTTGACCATTGATACGCGTCTGCAAAAAGCAGCCGAAGCCGCGTTGATCGATGAGATCGATTCTTGGAATGCTTACTTTGGAAATCTGCGAATTACAAGTGGGATTGTGATTGCCATGAATCCACAAACTGGGGAAATTCTTGCGATGGTTTCCTATCCAACATTTGAAAATAACCGTATGGCGCGTTTCATCCCTGGTTATTATTACGATCAATTAAGCAAGGATCCGCGCCATCCTTTGGTCAATAATGCCATCTCCGCGGAGTTTCCTCCGGGATCCACATTCAAGCTTTCGACAGCGACGGGTGCTTTCAATGAACATGTGATTGAGCCGGGGAAAATCGTTGAAACGCCGGGCAAGTTGGAACTGTGCGAAAGATTTCGGCCCACAGATCCATGTACAGATAGGAACTCTCGCCCTTTCGTGGATTGGATTTATGATCGTGGTGGAGAGCTCAACGAAGCTGGTTTCGGTGCGCTAGATTTCTTTCATTGCATAGCGTATTCGAGCAATGTTTGTTTCTATAAGCTGGGCGGTGGCTTTAAAGAGGAGATACCGGATGGCGGACTAGGCATCTGGCGCCTCGGAGAATATGCCAAAGCCCTGGGGTATGGTGAACAGTCCGGGATCGAGCTTCCTGGTGAAGAGGATGGATTGATACCGGATCCACAGTGGAAGCGTATTAACACCGGAGAGAACTGGTCTACTGGTGATACATACATCGCCAGTGTTGGGCAGGGATATGTTTTGGGTACGCCATTGCAAGTTTTAATGTCTGGCGCGACGATTGCGAATCGTGGCAAGCTGATGCAGCCTACTATCGTGCGCGAAGTACAAGACAGTGAAGGTCGTGTGATCCCCGTATGGTTCGATCCTGAAGATTTTTCAATCTATGAGGGTCAGGAGGTTGAGGAGGAAGATGGCACGATCAGGATGATGTGGGTCAACCCTGCTAAACCTGATCAGCTTCTGGCGAAGCCGCCAAAAGGAAGTTATCAAATTTCGCCATTCACGCCCAACATGAAGTGGGATATTACTGAAGAGAAGAAGATTCGAATCTTTGATTGCGACGTGGGTTACTGTGATCCAAAGGATGAGTACAAAATCGTTGAGCCGACAACGGTTGAGGCCGTTCGGACTGGTACTCGCCTGGCAGTGACAGAAGATCCACTCGGGACGCTTCACCCCACCTTTGGCGAAAAGTACCCGCTTCCAATTGCCGTCGCGGGGAAGACGGGTACTGCCGAGTATTGCGATGATGTAGCCCGCAAATTGCAACAATGTCAATTTGGGTCGTGGCCCACTCATGCCTG
>Ga0081539_10007373_pt1 | contig 10059 bp, 4 predicted proteins | sample TabmetS4T2R2_FD_71023 | JGI IMG/M metagenome (GOLD analysis project Ga0081539, IMG submission 71023) | Tabebuia heterophylla rhizosphere microbial communities from the University of Puerto Rico - S4T2R2 | ecosystem: Host-associated > Plants > Roots > Rhizosphere ... | reverse complement strand
CTCGGCCAGGTCGGCCAGGTCGAGGGTGATGGCCCGGACCTGGACGGCCGCGTGCTCCAGGGTGGCCAGGGCGGCCCGCAGGCTGGAGGCGCCCTCGCGGACCCGCCGCTGGCGGGGATTGAGGCGCAGGCTCTCCTCGCCCCGGGCCAGGGCGAGCCGGGCCACCCGCAGCGGCCGGTCCAGGTCGCGGGCCCGGTCCGCCCAGGCGCGGGCCTGCTCGCCCGACCAGCCCTCGGTCAGCTCCTCCCCCATCGAGGTCAGCAGCTCGGCCATGTCCGAGGCGAGCTCGCCGATGGCGTCGCCGGCCGGCTGGACGTACACCGGGGGCCGGAGCAGGTAGCTGACGACCACGCCGGTGACGGCGCCGATCAGGGTCTCGGTGACCCGGTCGAGGGCGGCCGTCCCGGCCTCTCCGGCCACGGCCAGCACCAGCATGGCGCTGATCGGCACCTCCAGGGTGTGCTCGCCGAGGCGCAGGACGGTGCCGATGACCAGGGCGGCGAAGATGACGATGCCAAGGCTCCACCAGGTCAGCCCGACGAAGTTGGAGAGCGCCGCGGCCACCAGCACCCCGGCGACCACGCTGCCGACCCGCTCGACCCCGCTCTTGACCGTCTCGAAGATGGTCAGCTGGGCCACCAGCAGGGCGGTGAGGGGGGCCAGCAGCGGAGTCGGGCTGTCACCGAGCAGGACCACGGCCAGCAGGTAGGCCAGCACCGCGGCCAGGGTGGCCTTGGCCGTCCGCCACCCCGGCGGGTCGCCGCCACCCCGGTACCTGGCCAGCACGGTCCGGGCGAGGTCCCGCACCCGGCTCACGGGCCCCTGCGCCCCCGGTCCTCCCCCACCGCCAGGCGGGTGGCCAGGACCTCCGGCGAGGTCAGGTCCCGCACCCCCAGCCGCTCGAACAGGGTGCTGGCCCGCTCGCGGGCGGCCGGGCGCCGGCCCGGCTCCCCGTGCCGGCCCAGGACGTCCAGGGCCAGGGCCTGCTCGTAGCGCATGCCGAGGCGCTCGGCGGCGGCCAGGGCGGCCCGCCACTCCCGCCGGGCCGGCCCCGGCCGGCCATCGGTCCAGGCGAGCAGACCCCGGTGCAGCCGGGCCCGCGGCTCGCCGATCGGGAACACCCGGGCGAAGCGGCCCAGGTAGCCGGTGGCCTGGACGGTCATGGCCCGCCAGGGCCCGGCGTCGCCGCCGTCCCGGCCGCGGCGGTCCATCCACAGGGCCAGGGCGACCTCGGCCGACATGGCGTACAGGTCGAACCAGTAGCACTTCACCGGCGGTCGGCTGGCCTGGGCCAGGGCCCGCCGCAGGGCCTCGACGGCCCGGGGCCGGTCGCCCAGCTGGAGGGCGAGCATGGCCTCGGAGGCCGGGGCCGGACGACGGCCGAGGGCGGCCGCCGCCTCCTCCAGGTTGCCGGTGCGCAGCCCGGCCACGGCGTGGCCGGCCATCGCCCAGGCCCGAACCTGGGCGTCGCCGCTCTGGCGGCCCAGCCGGTCCAGCTCGGCCAGCATCGGCGGCACGGCGGCCAGCTCGCCCCGGAAATACCGCTCCCAGACCTGCAGGCCGGTGATCTCGGCCAGCCGCCGCGGGTCGCCGAGCCGGCGCACGATCCCTTCCGCCTCCTGAAGCTGCTCCTGGACCTCGGCCCAGCGCCCGACCCCGATCCCGTACAGCGCCGCCGCCTGCAGCACCCAGGCCCGGGCCGAGGCGTCACCGGTCCCCTCCAGGGCGGTGAACGCCCGGCGCAGGTAGGCCTCGGCCATCCGGTGCCTGGCCAGCAGCCCGGCGCTGACCGAGCAGGCGGCGGCCAGCCGCGCCTGGGCCGGCCTCGACCCGGCCGCCTCGGCCAGGTTCAGGCCCTTGACCGCCTGGTGGATGGCCCGGGCCCGGCGGCTGGCGTGGTAGTCGACCAGGAACAGCCGCTCGTAGACCTCGGCCGCCTCCTCGAGGGCGGCCCGGGTCGAGGCCGAGCGGGCGACCAGGGGCCGGCGCCAGACACGGTTGCGCAGCTGCTCACCGGTCTGCCAGGCCAGCTTGTCCGGGAGCCGGCGGCCGCTGGCCGGGGTCCGCCGCCCCAGCAGGGCCAGGGCGGCGTGCAGGTGCTCCTGCTCGGGGGCGAGCTGGCCGAGCCCAAGGTAGGCGTCGCCCAGCTGGTGCTCCCAGCGGGCCCGGCGGATGGCCCGGGCGTCGGGGGTGCCGCCGCGCCCGGGGTGGGGCTGGCCGCCCGGGCCGGCGGCGTCGAGGTCCAGCAGGGTGGAGAAGAACCGCACGGCCTCGGCGTAGGCCCCTTCCCGGAGGGCCTCGGCCCCGGCCTGCTCCAGGTAGCGGGCGGCCTTGTCGGGCACGTCGGCCAGCCGCCAGTGGTGGGCCAGGACGGCCAGGTCGCCGCCTTCGGAACGCTCGTACCACTCGGCCACCGAGCGGTGGAGCTGGCGGCGCTGGGACAGCAGCATCAGGTTGTAGGCGGCCTCCTGGACGATCACGTGCTTGAACAGGTAGCTGAGGTCTGGCTCGGGGGTGTCGAGCACGGTCAGGTCGGCCCGCTCGATCTCGTCCAGGTCCTCGGACAGGGTCATGGCCGCCATCCGGCGCAGGGGGTGGACGTCGCGCAGGATGACGACGGCGAACACCCGCCCGATCACGCTGGCCACCTTCACGGTGAGCTGCTGGGTCGGGGTGAGGCGGTCGATCCGGCTGGTCACGGCGCCATGGACGGTGTGGGGGATGCGCGACTCGAGCACGTCGCCGACCTCGGAGGCCAGCTCGACCTCGCCGTCGACGACCCGGACCAGCCCGGCGTCGCGGAGGGCGAAGGTGAGCTCCTCGGTGAACAGCGGGTTGCCCTCGGCCTTGTCCTCGACCAGCCGGGCCAGGACCTCGGGGACCTCCTCGATGCCGAGCCGCTGGCCGACCAGGGCCGTGACCGCCGCCGAGGACAGCCGGTCGAGGACCAGGCGCTCGACGTCGGGGGCACGCAGCAGCCGCCGGTAGGCGCCCCAGGCCAGGTCGTCGGGGATGGTCCCGGCCTCACCGGGCGAGCGGGTCGCCACCACCAGGAGCAGCGGCAGCCGCTCCCGGCTGAGGGCCAGGACCAGGCCGGTCGAGGCCGAGTCGAGCCAGTGGCCGTCCTCGACGACCAGCACGGCCGGGCCGTCCAGGACCGCCCGCAGCAGCCGGATGAGCAGGTCCCTGGCCCCGGCGGCCCGGCCCTGGCCGCCGAGCTCGGCGGTGGCGGCTGTCTCGGGCAGGTCGAGGGCGAGCACCGGGTTGAGCAGCGGGACCAGGTCGGCCAGCCCCGGATCGGGCCCGAGCAGGTCGAGCACGGCCCGGTGTCGGTCGTCGCGGTCGCGGGCGTCCAAGGGGGCAAGGTGCCCGAACAGCTCCCGCCAGGCGTGCCATGGGGTGTTGCGCTCCACCGCGTCGCCGGCCCCGGCCAGCACCGGTATCCCGGCGGCCGCGGCCTGGTCGGCCAGCTCGGCCACCAGGCGCGACTTGCCCACCCCGGCCTCGCCCTCCAGGACCAGCACCCGCACCGGGCCGGACGGGTCGCCGGCCCCGGCCAGCAGGCGGTCCAGGGCCCGGGCGAGCCGGGCCCGCTCGTCCTCGCGGCCGACGAGCGGGAACCGCCGCACCGGCTCCTGGCCGCGGACCGGTCCCCGGGCCGGCCGGCCCGGCCGGTAGACCGGCACTGGGTCGGCCCAGCCCTTGACCAGCGCCGGGGCCAAGGCCTCGAACGCCAGGGCGGCGCGGGCCGCCTCGGCCGTGGCCGCGTCGCACAGCACCCCGTCGCCCGCCTCCTGCATCAGCCGGGCGGCCAGGTTCACCACCGCCCCGAGCATGGTGTACTCGCGGCGCCGGGGGCTGCCCACGGTCCCGCAGAAGGCCCGGCCGGTGGTGACGCCGATGGCCGCCCGCCGGTCCATGGCGGCCAGGGCCTCGCGCATGGCCAAGGCGGCCTGGACGCCCCGGGCCGGGTCGTCCTCGTGGGTCAGGGGCGGCAGCCCCAGGGCGGCGACCAGGGTGGTGCCCTTCTCGTCCACGCTCAGCTTGTTGATGCTGCCCTCGTAGCGGTACAGGGCGCCCTGGAGGGCGACCATGACCTCCTGGGCCTCGTCCAGCCCGGCCCGGTGGTCCAGGTCGGGGAGGTTGGCGAACACCACCGTGATCTGGCGCAGCTCGGCCAGCCACTCCTCGTGGCCGGCGACCATCGAGGCCAGCATGGCCCTGGGCAGGTACGGGGCGACCAGGGCGGCGGCCACCTCGGGCGGCTCCGTGGCTGGGACGGCGGGCGCCGGCGGACCGGCCAGGCCCCGCTCGAGCAGGTCGAGGGCGGCCGGCGAGAGCGCCACCAGCCCCGGCTGGGCCCGCTCGGCGGCCCCGGTCGTCTGGGGCATCGCCGCCCCGGCGACCAGCAGCTCGCGGCGTTCGCGCTCGCCCCCAACGTCCAGGACCACCACCTCGCCGGCCCCGATCCCGATCCGCAGGGCCAGCGGGAGCCGCTTGGCGGCGGCGTAGCCGTCCAGGGCGGCCTGCATGGCCTCGGCACAGCCGGCGGCCGACGCCGTGGCCGCGGCCAGGGCCCGCTCGTGGTGGTGGCCCTCGGCCGGCCAGCAGGCCAGCAGCGCGTCCCCGGCGAACTTGAGCACGTCCCCGCCGGTCCCGCCGATCAGCTCGAGCAGCGGCTCGAAGGCCCCGTCGAGCAGCCCCCGCAGCGCCTCGGCCCCGCCCGCCCCGCGCCGGGCCAGCCGCTCGGCGATGGCCGTGAACCCGGAGATGTCGGCCAGCAGCAGCGCCCCCACCATCCGGTCGGCGTGGGGCCGCCCGGCCTCCTGGGGGGCCTCGGCCAGCCGCCGGAGCAGCCGGTCGGGCAGGAAGCTGGCCAGAGCTGCGCTCTCTGCGGCCACGGCGATCTGCTCCCCCTCCACCTGCGGCACACGGCACGGCCGCCCAGCAACAGCTTATGCCGCGTTCAGGAGACGGGCTGCAGGACCACGTCGAAGCTGGCGTGCCGGAAGGGCGGGTCGACGCCGTAGGCGGCGGCCTGGCCGGGGTCGTCGACCTCGGTGAACTCCCGGATCAGGCTCTGCTTGACCGCGAACACGGCGTCGGAGTCCAGGTACGGGCTGCCGGCCACGAACACGTGGGTGGTGAGGGGCTCGTGGCCGTCGGCGGCGACGATCAGGTGGATGTGGGCCGGCCGGTAGGGGTGACGGCCGGTGGCCTGGAGCAGGCCGCCCACCGGGCCGTCGGTGGGGATCGGGTACGGGCTCGGGGTGACCGTCCGGAACCAGAAGCGGCCGTCGTCGTCGCAGGTGAACAGGCCCCGACCGTTGCTCGCGGGCTGGGTGCCGGGCTGCTGGACGTCGTAGAAGCCGTGGTCGTCGGCCTGCCAGACGTCGACCTGGGCGCCGGCCAGGGGCCGTCCGTCCAGGGAGCGGACCTGGCCGGTGACCACACACGGCCGGCCGGTGCCGACCAGGTCGATCGAGTCACCCAGCTCGCGCCGTGGCGACGCAACCATGTGGAACGGCCCGAGCACGGTCGACTCTGTGGCCGCCGACGCCTTGCGGTGGTTGACGGCGTCGACCAGCATGGTCACCCCGAGCACGTCCGAGAGCAGGATGAACTCCTGGCGCTGGCCGTCGCACATCTGCCCGGTGGCGGCGAGGAACGCCATCGCCCGCTCCCACTCGGCGAAGGTCGGCTCGACCTCCCGGACGAACCCGTGGAGGTGGCGGACCAGGCTCTCCAGGACCTCCCGGAGCCGGGCGTCCCCGGTGCCGGCGAAACTGGCCACCACCGCCTCGGTCGCCGTCTCCTCCGTGACGTCCATCGCCCTCCTAGGGGTCCAGGTGCAGCCGGCCGTCGGAGCGGCGGCTCACGTCCTCGGCGAGCTGCTCGCGGGTGACGAAGCCGAGCGAGGTCGACGCCTCGGCGGCGAGCCGTTCGGGGCTGTTGGGCGAGGTGAAGCGCTCGCTGACACAGCCGCCCTCGAACAGGTAGGTACGGGTGACCCGCACCGGGCTGGCATCGCGGTCGATGCGGATGTAGCGCCGAGCGCCCGGCTGCTCGGAGCTGACCTCGGTGGCCCCGGCGACGCCGCAGGAGGGCGCCAGGTCGATCGTCGCCGCCGCCTCCTGGAACGGGCGGTCGGTGTTGAAGACGACGGTGGCGAACCCCCGGGCCACCTTGACGTCGCTGAGCGACCAGCCGGGCGGGGTGACCTGGACGCACGGCACCATGGTGGCCTCCGGGACCGCCTGGGCCATCAGCCACAGCGCCTCCTGGTCCGAGCAGCCGATGTCGCTGGTGAGCAGGGAGCTGGTGGCCCGGTCGGTCTGGAGCGCCCAGGTCAGGAACATCGGCACCACCACCGCCAGCACCAGCAGGACCGACAGGGCCAGGCCGAAGCGGCGCAGGCTGAAGCGCTGGATGGAGACGGGGGTCGGCCGCTCGGGCAGCAGGTCGAGGAACTCGCCGTGCAGGTCGCGGCCCTTCTCGCGCAGCATGTGGCGCAGCTGGGACGGCATGGCCAGCCCGCGGGTGGCCGCGAAGGCCTCGGTGATCTCCTCGACCGAGAACTGGCGCAGGGCCCGCCGGTAGACCAGCTCGGGACTGGACCGCAGGGCCAGGCACAGCATCATGTTGGCCAGGTCCACCGCCTGCCGCCACGGCGAGGGGCGGGCCTCGACGAAGGCGACGTCGATCAGCAGCACGCCCCCGTCGCGGACCAGCAGGTTGGCCGGCTTGATGTCGCGGTGGGCGAGCCCGGTGTCCCAGAGCTTGCGGATGATGCCGAGCCCGTCGTCGATCACCCCTTCGTCGACCTCGGCCTCGCCCAGCTCGACGGCGCCGTCGAAGAACTCCGACACCAGCAGGTACTCGCGGTCCGGGGTGAGCTCCACGAACCCGTAGGGGCGGGGGGTTGGCAGCCCGGCCGCGTACAGCTTGTGGAGGGCGTAGTCCTCCTGCTGGACGAGGCGACGGACGCTGTGGAAGGGCTTCTCGTCCTCGAGGCGGCCGTAGAGGAGCTCGCGGCCGAGCTTGTACCAGCGGTCCGAGCGCAGGTGGCTGCGGGCGTACAGCTTGCCGAACAGGATCGTCGGCGGATCACCGGCGACCGTGATCCGTAGCGGGGTCGAGCCGGCCGACCCTGACAGGCCGAACGGCTTGACCTCCTCGATCTCCAGCCCGAGCTGGTCGGCCAGGGCGCGGCGGATGGCGGCGCCCCTGGCCCCGCCCACGTCCAGGTGGGCGGTGCGGCCCCGGTGGTAGCTGATCGGGAAGACCTCGCTGGGGGTGAACCAGCGGTAGGCGAGCAGGGGGATGGTGACCCCGATGGCCGCGCCCAGGAGCACGTCGCTGGGGGCGTCGACGCCCAGGTACACGCGGACCAGGCCAAGCAGGGTCACCAGCCCGGTGGCGACCCACTTGCCGAGCTGGCGCCAGCGTCCCTTGGGGATCAGGCTGTAGAGCATGGTGACCAGGATCGCCGAGAGGTAGGCGACCGGCCGCGACGGCATCGACCAGCCGGACCAGGAACCCTCCAGGGCCACCCCGAACGGCCGCGGACGCCGTACGGCCGCCGACAGGCCGAGCACCAGCAGGGTGACCACCTGGAAGGAGACCAGCCCGACGATCAGGTGCCGGAAGCGCCGGTAGACGACCAGGGTGATGAGGGTCCCCCAGGCCAGCACCTTGACCGTCCACAGGGACCCGATCAGCCCGCTCAGGCCCCGCACGAAGCTGGTCAGCCCGGGCGTCCGCAGGTCGGCCAGCCCACGCACGACCCAGTTGTCGACCACTGTGAAGGAGGTCCCCCGGCCGTAGCGGCCGGCGGTGAACATCAGCAGGGTCAGGGTGACCAGGGCGACGGCGGCGACCATCCAGCCGACGCCGGTGCTCTCCAGGTGCCGGGGAAGCGGCGGCGGCTCGCCGGTCGGGCGCCGCCGGCGCCGGCCCCGCCGGCTGCCCGGGGGGGTCAGGTCGTGGGCCGTCCCGACCGCGTGGCCCGCCATACCGTCCATACGGGGCAGTATGGCAGGGGCCGCTCAGCCCTCCCAGGCTGCGTAGCCGGGGTCGCGGGCCTTCATGTCCTCGTACAGCAGCAACCGCCGGGCGTGGGCTACGGGGCGGCCGGCGCCTGGGCGGCCCGGGGCCGCCGGGAGCGGACCGCCGGTGCCAGCGCCGCGATCCCCGCCGCCAGCACCAGCAGCACCAGCAGGGCCCGCCCGAGCCCGACCTGCTCGGCCAGCAGCCCGATCAGCGGCGGCCCGACCAGGAACCCTCCGTACCCGATGGTGGTCACGGCCGCGATCGCGTCCTGGGGTCGTTCCGGCACCTCCCCTCCGGCACTCACCGCCGCCGGGAACACCAGGCACACCCCCAGCGCCCACAACGCCGCTCCCACGTAGGCGAGGACCAGCCCCGGCCCGGTCACCGTGAGCAGCACCCCCGCCAGGCTCACCAGCCCCCCGACCCGCACCGCGCCGTCCCGCCCCAGCCGCTCGGCGACCATGGTCCCCGAGAACCGCCCCCCGGCCATGGCCACCGCGAACACGGCGTATCCCGCCGCCGCCAGCGACGCCGTCGCCCCCCGCTCGTCGGTGAGGAACAGGGCCAGCCAGTCCGCCGCCGCTCCCTCCAGCGTGGTCGCGCACAGGGTCACCACCCCGACCACCAGCAGCCGCGGGGTGAGGAGGCGGGAGCGGGCGGGGTGGGGGTTGTGGACAGCCGCCGGCACCAGTTCCGGCGGTGGGCTACCCTCCCGTGCTGGGGCCCCACGTACCGGGGGGTGGGGATGACGCGCGGCCGCGCGGTCCTCGATGAAGCTGCGTAGCGCCACCCCGACCAGGATCACGCAGAGGACCGCGACGGCGGCGAAATGCCACGCCAGGCCGACGCCGAGGTGGGCGGCGAGGGCGCCGAGGCCGGCGCCGACGATGCCGCCGACGCTCCAGCAGGCGTGGTAGCGGGGCATCCATTCGCGACCTGCGCGCTGCTCGACGGCGCTGCCGTGGACGTTCATGGCCACGTCCCAGGACCCGTAGCACGACCCCCACGCGAACAGGGCCACGGCCAGCACGGCCAGGGTGGGAACCACGGCCAGGAACACGAGGGCGGCCGACCCGGCAACAGTGGTGGCGGCCACCACCATCCGGCTGCCGAACCGCCGGCACAGCCGCCCGCTGAGCGGCATCGACAGCAGCGACCCGAACCCGGGGGCGAGCAGGACCAGGCCCAGCTCGGCGGCGCTGGCCCCCAGCCGGTCGCGGGTCGCGGGCAGCCGCGACACCCACGAAGCCAGGAGGAACCCGTTGACGGCGAACACCAGGGCCGTGGCCAGCGCCGCTCGCCGCAGCCGGGGGTCGGCCGGGGGGGTCCGCCGGTCGACCGGGCGCCTCACCCGTAGTACCTGAAGATCACCTCGGCCACGCAGGCCGGCTTGGCCTGGCCCTCGATCTCGAAGGTGGCGCTGTAGAGGACCTGGACGCCGTCGCCAGCCTGCTCCACGCTCTTGACCTCGAGGCCCATGCGCAGGCGGGAGCCGACCCGGGCCGGGGCCGGGAACCGGACCCGGTTGACCCCGTAGTTGAGGGTGGTGGCGACCCCCTCCACGGTCAGGATCTCGCCCAGCAGGGCGGTGAACCGGGCCAGGGTGTGGAACCCGTGGGCGACGGTGGCCCCGAACGGCCCGTTCTTGGCCCGTTCCGCATCGACGTGGATCCACTGCTCGTCGTCGGTGAGCGCGCCGAAACGGGACACGTCCTCCTGGGTGATGTCGTGCCAGGAGCTGTAGCCGAGGTGCTGGCCGGCCAGGCCGGAAAGTTCGGTGAGGTGAACGGTCACCCTCCCAGTATTCCGGTCCTGCCCTGCTTCCGGCCATCCGGCCACCCTCCCCGAGGCCAGGTAGACGCAGCCGAAGTAGGCCTCCTCGACCGCCAGGTCGGGCACCGCCCGCTCCAGCTCGGCCCAGGGCCGCCGGAACCCGTCGAAGGTGGTCACGAACTGGCGGGGCCCCCGCCCCCCCACACAGGGGGGGGGGGGGGGGGGGGGCGGCCC
>Ga0081539_10007372_pt1 | contig 10060 bp, 7 predicted proteins | sample TabmetS4T2R2_FD_71023 | JGI IMG/M metagenome (GOLD analysis project Ga0081539, IMG submission 71023) | Tabebuia heterophylla rhizosphere microbial communities from the University of Puerto Rico - S4T2R2 | ecosystem: Host-associated > Plants > Roots > Rhizosphere ... | reverse complement strand
GTGGCGATCACCGCCATCGAGCCCAGCGCGGTGATGCCGGCGGGCCGCAGCCAGAATCGCAGGGAACATCGCCGCCAGAACCGCCAGTCTCGCTTATTCACATCAAACAATGGTGCATCAAATAATCGACCTTCGTTCGCAGGCGGATGGTTCGACACCTCATTGAACGATGGCGCCGGAGCCTTTGCCACGGCATCGGCGGCTGGTAAGCCGATCCGGCCATCCTGATCGCCTTGCCATACCGAGTCGCCTATCTCCGCGTGATGCAGCCCGGCCAGGCCGGGTTCGAGCGCCGGCTCGGTCTTCAGTAACGGATCGTGATAGATTACCTGCAAGGTCGGCCGCGGGCCGCCGATATTCAAGATCATTTCGATCGTTCGCCCTTCGCTCAATTCGATCAATGCCGATTGTCGGTTCGCGCCGATTGGAGGCGGCGTGACATTGAGCATCAGCAGGCGGATCTCCTGCTCGCTGAAGGCTTCGATGAAGTCGATCTTGTCGCCGGCGCCAAGGCTCAGCGTCAGCTCATTCATCTCCGCGCCGATCTTTTGCGAGACCACGCATTCGCCGTTGACTAAGATCTGAAGTTCCTGCGGCCGATGCTCGAAGACCTCTCGAGCCTGACGACGTAATACAATAAGTGGCGTCTTCACATCCTGATTCCTCGATGAGCTCCTCGATGATCCGCCGCCGTTCCGGCCTTTGGGCGGCGCGTCCGGTCCCAGCATGTCGGTCGGATATCGATCGGAGAGCGGGGCCAGACCGAGCAGCCGGTTGATTTCATCCAAACAGCCCCGGCAACTCACCAGATGGCCGAGGGTTTGACAGTCGAGCGCCGCCGCCTCTTCAACTCGATAGATCGTCTTCAGCTGTTCCCTCGATAAACAATCCCCCCTGCGGGATTGAAAGATTGTGCGGCGCAACTCGGCCAGGAGATCGCCGGCAGATGGCTCCGGGCGGGCGCCGCCGGCCTCGGCTTCCGGACTCTCTTTCATAAACGCGAGCCGGCCGGGATCCTCGAGATAGAGTTTGGCTTCCGATCGCGCGATCCGCAGCCGCTCGTCGACCGTCTGCCGGGAACCGCGCATAACCTGCGCGATCTCGCTCGGATAGTAACCTTGAAAAAAACGGAGAATCAGCACACTCCCAGCTTTGGAGGTCTCTTTTCGCGCACAGGCGTAACGGCAGATCCGGCGCAATTGATCGCCGGCCTGAACCCGGTCATGCAGCTCGAGCACCCGCAGACCGAGGGCGGCTGAATCGTATTCGATGATCGAGAGCTGCCGGATGCGGCCGCTCGAATTGCGCCGCAGTTGCGAAATATGGATATTTCGCAGCATGACGTACAGATAGGCATCAAGATTTTCGATTTTATCCAGATCAGGACGGCCATAGCTGAATTGGATGAAGGCGTCGTGGACGACGTCCCTCGCTTGTCCATGATCACGATTGGTCAACTGTAATGCCCGGTCGAGCAACTGCTCATAACGCTCAATAAATAATAACTCGTGATCGTTGGAGGCTTTTTGATGATTCAACATAAGATGTATTTAACAATCCCGAAGCTTCCTGATTCGGAGGCAGCCACTTTAGAAAGCCGACTTCACCGCCGAGTCGCAGAGGTCGCAGCAGGGAGCGCGGAAGCTAACACAGTGGCTTGGTTACCCTCTCTGCGCTGCTTCTGTGCCCGCTGCGACTCGGCGGTGAAGTAGGCTTGACGCGTGACGCAGGCCGGAACCATTGGCCTATCTTGATTAGCCAATCTTCAGAGGATCAATGACGCGCTGTATTGAGCGCCCTCCATCGCCCCTCATCAGCCAAGTCGCTTGAGCGCGGTCCGATCTCACACTGCTCAAAAAATATTTTTTCGAGCGCATTTTTCGATTCTCTCGTGAGACAGAGGACCTGCGGCGCGACATGCGACATGTGGGGTTAGGGCTTCGAGTTGAAATGCATCTTCACCCATCAAGACTGAAACTCAAAGGAGCATCACATATGTCAAAACGAATTTTTTGCGTCTTAATCAGCATTATCTGGCTCTCGGTCGCCGGCATCTCGGCTTCGGCGCAATCGGAGCTGCCGAAATTCGAACTGGGCGTACAGATCACCGCCAGTCCGGCAACGGCGCCGAATGGTCCACCCGTATTCATCGTGGGAGAGAAATCTCGTCCGCACGGACAAACCGCCGCACCTCTTCGAACAAGATTGCGACAATTAGCCGCCCGTCAAAGACTTTACCTGAAGGAAGGCTAGTAAAACCGCCGATGAATGTCGATTAAACAGATTGATGAAGTGGGCCAGGGCAAACAATCAATAGTTAGTCAACTGGAGATATTCCAACTTCAGGAGATTCCTCTGATCGATAGGGTATGACTATTGCTATCGATAGCCTATCGATAGGCTATGAATATTGCTGACAAAGGCCCTGACACTATCAGGAGCTATGCTATCGATAGATGATATAACAAAACCAGATAGATATTAACGGCCTCTTATAACTGCCCCGTACCAGAATTATAGTCTTCGGATTCGGTTTCTAACGTACCCAGCTTGGGACTAGCGACAGACCGCCGACTATCTTTGAAGGAGTTTAATATGGTTCCATTACTTATTCTCGGTCAATTCATTAAGAACGGAATGGATAAAACGAACAACGTATCCTGGCGAAGAGTTTCGATGATCGGTTACACGCTGACCTTGATCATCTGCCTGATGGGCTTTTCCGGTCTATCGTTAAGGACAGAGGCTTCGCCCAAAGAGATGATGCCGGCTGGAGTTCCTGGGCTCAGTCAGCCCCAGACCGGATCCAGCACCTGTACGGACGGTGTGCAGAGAAGTGGCGCTCTCTACCGCATCTGTCTTCCCAGTTCATGGAATGGGGAGTTGGTGGTCTATGCGCATGGTTATGTGGCTCCTCAACTGCCGCTCAGCATTCCTGACGATCAGGTCGGAGGCACTTCCATCTCGCAATCCGTCAATCAGCGGGGCTATGCCTTCGCTACCACAAGCTATAGCAAAAATGGTCTGGCCATCAAGGAGGGATTGGCTGACGTTGTCGATCTGGTCAAGATCTTCATCAACGCGAACGCGCGCCCCAGGTTCATCTATATTCTGGGCAGTTCTTTAGGCGGCACCGTGGCGGCGCTGGCGGCTGAGAAGTTCCCGCAACTGTTCAACGGCGCATTGACGATCGCCGGTCCGGTTGGTGACTTCCGGAGCCAAATCAACTACTTCGGCGACTTCCGTATCGTTTTCGACTATTTCTTTCCAGGCTTGATTCCGGGGGATCCGTTCAATATCCCTGCGGAGGTGATTGCCAACTTCAACACAGTCTACGTTCCGCGCATTCTCGCCGCGATCACCGCCGACCCTCTGGCGACCAATCAACTACTGAGCGTGACCAAAGCTCCAATCGATGCGGCCGATCCGACATCGATCCCCACCACGGTGCTCGGATTGCTCTTCTTCAACGTTCTTGGCAGCAACGATTCAACTGCAGAGTTGGGTGGCCGAGCGTTCGATAACAGCCGACGAGTTTACTCCGGGTCAAACGACGATCGTACTCTCAACCGTAGGATTCAACGTTTCTCTGCTGATCAGCAGGCGCTCAACGAGCTCAGAAGCTTCTACGAGACCTCCGGCAGTGTTCCCGTTCCCGTCGTTACTCTGCACACCACGGCCGATCCGATCGTGCTTATTTCGCAGTCGAGGACCTATTTGATCAAGGCCTTCTTCTCCGGCGGTATTGAATCCTTCTTGAACGTGACCCCACTTAAAGTCGTTCGCTACGGCCATGTCAATGTCACGGCCCAGGAGGTACTCGAGGCATTCTCCTTATTGATCATCAGGGTCAGGGCGTGAGATCGAACATCTACATCTGTCCGACGCTGGTGGCGGCGTAGGATCAGCCACTAACTAAATAGTCTGTTAACTAAATTCTTTGGCTTTTAACGCGTGACAGAATAAAGCTTGGGGTAGAGTGAGGCACAGCCGAACGCAACCCCAGGCTCGATTCTTCCGCGCGCTCCGCGCGCTGAAACCTACTTGATAACTATCAGGCTAAATAATTTAGTTTACAGACTATTAAATGACGTTACGCAGGGTCTGAGCCGCTTATTCTCAATGCGCTCATTGCGATCTCCCTTTTGCTCGTCACCTCACCAAGGGAGTCATTTCCCATCACGGAAGAAACCGCCATCGGCCCATTGTCCGGAAGTATCGCCGCTGTGGTGCAGATCGATCACGCCGGACGCTAACCGATCAAGCCAGGCGCCTCACGGTTTGATCCTGACCTTGATCGCTTCTCGTTCATTCATCGCGTCTTTCGCTACTTTTGCTTATCTGTTTCGTCTTCTCTTCCGGATGCGATGGTCAATTTGAGCTGTGATCCTTTTTCACGGGAATTTGGGCGTTAAGAAGTGAATAGTTCGAACGCCGGTTTTGCCGATGAGCCAGAAAATCCGATGCGGGGCTTGATGACGTACTCATTAGTCAAAACTAAAGCTTCGAAACAAGGAACAATTTTCATGACCACCTCTGCCAGAGACATAACGCAGATGTTACTAGATTGGAGCCGGGGAGACTGCAGCGCCGCTGATCAATTATTTCCTCTGGTTTACGACGAACTCCACCGCCTGGCTGAGCGCCAGATGCGCCGCGAACGTTCGGATCATACATTACAGGCCACAGCGCTCGTCAATGAGGCGTACCTGCGGTTGGTTGATCAAAACCGGGTCCAGTGGCAAAACCGGGCGCATTTCTTCGGCGTTGCCGCCCAATTGATGCGGCGTATTCTGATCAAATATGCTGAACGTCATCGTGCCGCCAAGCGCGGAGGCGGGCGGAACGAGCTTCCATTGGAAGAGGCGTGCGTCGTGACCGATCAACGGGCAGACGATTTGATCGCCCTGGACCATGCTCTGACCGATCTGGCCGCCATTGATTCTCGGCAAGGCCAAATTGTGGAGATGCGCTTTTTCGGCGGCCTCAGCGTCGAAGAGATCGGCCTCGTGCTGGGCGTTTCGCCGGCCACGGTTAAACGTGAGTGGCGAATGGCCAAAGCCTGGCTTTTTGGAGCGATCAGCCAAAGCGATGACCGCCGCTAAGACCTTTCCAGGTGCGAGACCGCGCTGGCTAAATTACAGAAATCCGCGCTCAAGTCCATCCAATAACGACCCGGCGTTTCGACGCTGGGCCACAATAGTCATCAGCCGATCCTGCTCTCACTCGCAAGAACAAAAATATTGATTAAATCGTGATCCTTTTTCGGAAGAAAGTCGGCGTTATGAGATAGAGCCGATACAAATTGTTATTTGAACAGCGGAACCAGAGAGGCCAGAGAGAGAGGATGCAAGCGGCTCTTACTCCATTCCACGGGGTTAGTTTCTTCCTCTCCCTCAAACCTACAGTAATCCACATAAACAATTGGAGAATAAATGATGAAAAACTCGGAGAGATTCTCTCTCGTCAAAGGCGTCCAAGTGCTGAATCGTCAGACAATGAAAGCGGTAACTGGCGGTATCATCCGAGACCGCGTTTGTGCCAGGACCTGCCGTGATGAGTACAGGAAATGTCTGCAACTTGGAGCTCTCGGTTGCGAAGAGAATCTGACCAATTGTATAGAAAGATGCGGGTAGGTGATCGGCAGACAACCGATCACATCCGCCGGATAAATCTATAGAAAGAAGAGGAATAACACTAATGTCACAGAAAATTGAAGGTTTCACGGTGCTGACCCGTCAGGCGATGAAGAAAGTAACAGGGGGATCATTCGGAACTCCGAATTGTCTATCTACCTGCAATCAAAGAAAGCAGAATTGCGTCAGCGACGGAAGGCCCAGAGAAGAATGTCAGATGGTCTATTTTGAATGTATCGAAGATTTGTGTCGGAGATAAGCGCAGGTTGAGCGAACAGTCAACTCTACATGCAACAGTAAAAAATGAAACAACCGTGTAGCCAAGCTACCTTAAAAATGGAAGGAACGGAATGATCATGATTATTCGAAGTCTGTCGGCATCGAACGGCGTGAAGGTATTGGACCGCAGAACAATGAAAGCAGTAACAGGCGGCGCCGGCAGGGGCGCGATCTGTGAAATCGCGTGCAACGCCGGATTCAATCTTTGTCAAAGCCTGGGACGTCGCAATTGTGAAGCTAACCTCCGAATTTGTCTGCAAAATTGCGACAGCGGCAATGACAATAGGTAATGATGACAGAGGCGTTGTGCATCGTTTTGCCCATTTGTTATTCGGCGCTCTCCGTCTTTTCAGGATAAGAGCATTAATCAACAGGTAGTCAAAACAATGCGCAGCGCCTTCGTAGTTCATGAGGCTCATTTATGAGAAAGAGTCGTTTCTGGGCCAGGGAGAGAGTCCCTGCCGATAATCTGCCGGCAGCAATCGAGTCGCTTTTACATAACATCGGTGTCCGGATCACGCGCTCCGGCATCGACGAACAATTGCTCAGTCATCCTTACTTTCCGAGTCTGGCGGCTGCGGCGGATGCGCTGGATGAATTCGGTGTTGAAACGCAGGGGGTCCAATGCGGTGTGGAGGCACTTGGCAATCTTCTGCTTCCCTGTCTCGCGCACATCAAAGAAGACGGCGGGCGCTTTATCGTGCTCACTAAGGTAACAGATAAGACGGTTACTTATCTTGATACCAGGCGCGGATGGGCGAGCGAGCCGATTCCTGAGTTCGAAAGAAGATGGACCGGATCGCTGCTTCTGGCCGAACCGCTCCAGGAAACAGGCGAAACGAATTACCGGTCGAAACGATATCGCGAGGTAATCAACAGCCTTCGAAAACAGGTCGCGCTGCCGGGGCTGATTTTGCTTCCGATCCTGGCAGTCCTGCTCAGCGCCGATCTTTTCGCCGTCACCTTTCAGATCGCGATCCTGCTCATGTTGGAGTCGATCGGATTTGTTCTCTCTGCAATCCTGGCGTCGCATTACCTTGCCGGAGAGAGATCTCTTCTCAAGCGATTCTGCCCTGTCGGTCGCCGGCTCGGTTGTGGCAAAGTGCTCGACTCGCCTGCGGCTTCTCTCTTTGGGCGGATCCCGGTTGCAGATCTTGGAGCCCTCTATTTTTACGGGGGCGTTATCGCCATCGTCCTCGCTGCGCTCGCGGGCAGCCTGGATTCCATCTGCAATCTGCTGGCCGCACTTAACGTTTTGGCGATCCCTTACACGCTCTTTTCGCTCTATTATCAGGGCAGCCGATTACGCCAATGGTGTCCCTTGTGCATCGCGGTCCAAGCCGTCATTTGGATTGAGTTAGTTTTGTTACTCGGCACAACCCCTTTCAATTTCTCGCATGCTTCGACCAAAGCGCTGCCCCAGCTTGTTTTGGGATTAGGGTTGCCATCGCTGGTCTGGATGCTTGTGCGCCCTTCGCTGCTCGAGGCAGTCAAAGCCCGGCAGTGGAAGTACTCCTATTTGCGTCTTCAATCAAATCCGGAGGTGATCGAGACGCTGCTTTACCAGCAAGGCGTGATCGAGATGGGATCGTTTCGAGAAGAACTGGTGCTCGGCAATCGGCGAGCGCCTCATCAATTGATGGTCGTCATGCATCCGCAGTGTCCGCCTTGCGCCGCAGAGTACCTCGAGCTGGAACGTTTGCTCCGACAGTTTCCGGACGAAATATGTGCGACCTTGCGTTTCCTTTGTCCTGAAGAGGCGGGGCTGGGAAAAGCGTTCGCCCACCAGACGCTGGCCGTTGCGCTCAGCGGAGACATCGAGCTGACGAAAAAACTGCTTCACACCTGGGCCACTGAAAAAATCGGCGGGCGAGAAGCAGCGAGCCAAAGACAACTTGCCGGGCCGCCGGCGCCTGCAAAATTTTTATCGGAAGCTGAAAATCTGCTGCGAACATATGCCGCCTGGGCCGATCGAGCGGGAATACGTGCGACACCGGCCATTTACTATAACGGCAGGTCGCTCCCGGAGGGGCTTCGACTGGGGGGAATGAAGACCTACTTCCGATATTCTCAGCCGGCACACCTGCAGCCGGCGGCGACAAGCGGTGATTAAACAATGGCGCGATTTCCTTTCTACGCTCAACACGACGCGATGGACTGTGGGCCTTCTTGTCTACGGATGATCGCCAGGCATTACGGCAAATCGCTCTCGCTCAGTTCGTTGCGCGAAAAAGCGCTGATCAATCGCGAAGGCGTATCGCTATTAGGTTTGAGTTCAGCCGCCGAAGCGGCCGGAATGCGCTCGCTTGCAATTCAAACCTCTTACGAAAGCTTACGAAAAGCTCCGCTCCCCTGCATCGCTCACTGGGAACGGAACCATTTCGTCGTAGTTTACAAGGCGGCGAAAAGAAAGGTCATCGTCGGCGATCCGGCGCAGGGAGTAATCACCTACTCTAAAAGCGATTTTCTTGCCGGGTGGGCCGGCCACGCCGGACGCGAAGGCATTTGCCTGCTGCTTGAGCCGGCGTCCGATTTTCATTGGGCCGAGGAAGAGAAGCCGGAGAAGACCAGCTTCAAATTTCTGCTCTCCTATCTCCGCCCGCACAAGCGATTTTTCTTTCAGTTATTACTGGGCTTGCTCTTTGGAAGCGGGCTCCAGTTGATTGCTCCGCTGCTGACCCAGACTCTGGTAGACACAGGCATCAACAACCGGGATCTGGGTTTGATCTATATTATCCTGCTTGCCCAGTTCATTATTTTCGCCAGCCGTTTGGCGGTCGATCTGATCCGAAGTTGGGTCTTGTTGCATGTCAGCACTCGAATCAACGTCTCGATCATCTCGGACTTTCTGGTCAAGCTGATGAAATTGCCGATGCCATTCTTCGATACCAGGCACCTGGGAGATATCTTGCAGCGCATCGGCGATCATCGCAGGATCGAGAACTTTCTGTCAGTGACGACGCTCAGTGTCATTTTCTCGTTGGTCAATTTTGCCGTCTTCGGCGCAGTGATGATCTCTTACAGCTTAAAGGTATTCATCGCCTTCCTGACGGCGAGCGCCGCTTCCGCATTTTGGATCAAAGTCTTCCTGAAAAAACGAAGAGGCATCGACAGCAAGAGATTCGATCAGGAGGCGCAAAACCAAAACCAGCTCATCCAGCTCATCTCCGGCATGCAGGCCATTAAGCTCAGCGGAGCCGAAAAACAGAAGCGGTGGGAGTGGGAGAAAATCCAGGCCAAGCTCTTCAAAACGCATGCGGCGAGCCTGTCGCTCGAACAATACCAGCAGATCGGCGCGCAATTCATCAATCAGATCAAGAGTCTGATGATCGCGCTGATCGCCGCCATCGAAGTCATCGAGGGCCGGATGACACTCGGCATGATGATGGCGATCTCTTCGATTCTCGGCCAGCTCGACGGAGCGATCGAACAATTGATCGGATTCGTCCGCTCTGCCCAGGACGCCCGATTGAGCCTCGAACGGTTGAGCGAAATTCATACGAGCGAAGAGGAGGATGAAGACGAGAAAACGGCCATCGTGGATTTCCGGCGCGGCAAAGACATCTTATTCGAAGAGGTCTCATTCGCATATCCCGGGCCGGATCCGGAACCCGTCCTGAGCGATGTGACAATCCAAATCCCGCACGGGAAGGTCACGGCCATCGTCGGCGCGAGCGGAAGCGGAAAGACAACCCTGCTGAAATTACTGTTGAAGTTTTATGAACCGGTTCGAGGCGAGATCAAGCTGGGCGATCTCAGTCTGTCGGGACTGAACAGCCTATCGTGGAGGCAAAGGTGTGGCGCCGTCATGCAAGATGGGTTTATCTTCTCCGACTCGATTGCCAACAATATCGCGCTGGGTGATGAAGCGATCGATCCGGAGCGGCTTTGCGACGCGGCCCGCATCGCGAATATTCACGAGTTTATTGAATCGCTCCCGCTCTCTTACAAGACCAAAATCGGCCCTGAGGGACAAGGGCTCAGCCAGGGGCAGAGGCAACGAATCTTGATCGCCCGCGCGGTCTATCAGGATCCGGAGTATCTGTTTTTCGACGAAGCCACGAGCGCCCTGGATGCGCGAAACGAACGAATCATCCTGGAGAACCTCCATCGGTTCTTTGAACAGAGAACTGTCGTCGTCATCG
>Ga0081539_10007371_pt1 | contig 10062 bp, 8 predicted proteins | sample TabmetS4T2R2_FD_71023 | JGI IMG/M metagenome (GOLD analysis project Ga0081539, IMG submission 71023) | Tabebuia heterophylla rhizosphere microbial communities from the University of Puerto Rico - S4T2R2 | ecosystem: Host-associated > Plants > Roots > Rhizosphere ... | reverse complement strand
CAACGAGGCGGGGCGCGTCTGCGTCCCGCCTCTTTTCGCGTCGCTTCACCACGCGGCGTAACTTCACCGTATGGCCGCCGAGCCGCTCGAGCGTCGCGTCCTCGACGCGCTTCCCAACACCGTTTACTCGGTCGACCTCGACGGCCGCATCACCTCGGTCAACCGCGCGTGGGGCGAGTTTGCGCGCGGCAACGGCGCGCCGCAGCTCGCCCCCGTCGATGCCGTCGTCGGCTGCAACGTCTTCGACGCGACCTCGGATCCGATGGCGCGCGACCAGATCCGGCGCGCGATGGACGAGCTGCGCTCGGGACGGAGCGCGCGCGTCACCTGGGAGTTCCCATGCAGCTCCCCCGACGAGGAGCGCATCCTCCTCATGCAGGTGTCGCCGATCAGCGTCGGCCGGACCCTCGACGGCTTCGTCTTCTCGACCGTCGACATCACGCCGAGTCATCGCTCGCGCGAGGCGTTGATCGATGCCGGGATCGCGCTCTCGCGCACGATCGCGCTCGAGCGGGTCTTCCACGAGGCGGCGCACCAGGTCCGGCGCGTCCTCCCCGGTGACGGCGTCGCGATCGCGCTCGCCGACGAGGCCGCGCCACCCCGCCTCGCCTTCGTCCAAGGTTTCGGGGAGGAGTCGGGTCCTCGTCTCGGGGAGCGTCTCTCCGGGCAGTGGGCCGCGGTCGCCCGCGAGGGGACGAGCGCCGTCCGCGACCTCGGGGACCGCGTCCGCGAGATCGACGTGCCGATCACGTCGAGCGGCGGCACACTTGGCGCGCTCACCGTCCGCAGCGATCGGCTCGTCGGCGCCGAGCACGTGACCGAGGCACTGCGCGTCCTCGCGACGATCGCGGCGCAGACCGGCGCCGCGATCGAGCGGGCGGCGCTGGTCCGCCGTGTCGAGCAGAAACGGCGGCTCGAAGCGGTCGGCGAGGTCGCGTCGGGGGTTGCGCACGAGCTGCGCAACCCCCTATTCGGCATCTCCTCCGCGGCGCAGCTTCTGCGCTTTCGCGCCGCCGGCGACCCGGTCGTCGAGAAGAACGTCAGCCGTATCCTGCGCGAGGTCGAGCGCCTCAACCGGATGGTGACGTCGCTGCTCGAGTTCGGACGTCCCGCCCCCGTGCGGCTCGTGCCTAACGATCCCGACGGCGTCTGGGACGACGTCCTCGAGGGCGAGCGCGGCCGCTTCGAGGCGCGACATCTCGAGCTGCGACGGTCGCGTCTCCACCCGCCGGCGCGCGTCGTCCTCGATCCCGACCAGATGGCGCAGGTCTTCCTCAACCTCCTCGTCAACGCCATCGACGCCTCGCCCGAAGGAGAGGCGCTGACCCTCGAATCCTCGGCGCGCGGCGGCAACTGGTCTTGCCGGCTCAACAACGGGGGGCCGCCGATCCCGCCGGAGCAGCTGCCGCGCGTCTTCGAGGTCTTCTTCTCGACCAAGCCGTCCGGCACGGGGATCGGCCTCGCGCTCTGCCAGCGCATCGTCGCCGAGCATGGCGGGACGATCGCGCTCGAGAGCAGCGCCGGGGCGGGGACGACCGTCACCGTCAGCCTTCCCCTCGCGCCGTGACGCTGTCGATCCTCATCGTCGACGACGACGAGTCGGTGCAGTCGATCCTCGCCGACTACTTCGAGACGGTGGGCGACGTCGCGCGCGCCGTCGGGACGGCCGGCGAGGGCCGGCGCGCCGCGGCCGAGCACTCCCCCGACGTCGTCCTGGTTGACCTCCACCTTCCCGACGCGAACGGGCTGCGGCTCGTCGAGGCGCTGCGCGCGGACGATCCCGATGTCGGCATCGTCGTCATCACCGGACATGCCGACGTCGCGACCGCAGTGCAAGCGATGCGACTCGGCGCCGGGGACCTGCTCGAGAAGCCCGTCACGCTCGAGGCGCTGCGCGATGCCGTCGAGCGGGTCGCGGCAGCGGTCCGGATGCGCCGCGAGATCGAGCACCTGCGGGGCAGGCCCGTGGGCGACGGAACGTCCACGGCGGTCGTGCCTGCGCTGGAGAAGCTCATCGCCCTCGCCGCGCGCAACGCCGACGTCCCGGTGCTCCTCCTCGGCGAGTCGGGCACGGGGAAAACCGTCGTGGCGCGGCGCATCCACGAGCTCTCGCCACGCGGTTCGGGGCCGTTCGTGGCGGTGAACTGCGCGTCGCTGGCCCCCACCCTCTTCGAGAGCGAGCTCTTTGGCCACGAGCGCGGCGCGTTCACCGACGCTCGCACCGCAAAGCGAGGTCTTCTCGAGATCGCCGACGGAGGCACGGTGCTGCTCGACGAGATCGCGGACCTCGCTCCCGCGGCGCAGCCGAAGCTGCTCACGGTGATCGAGGACGCCACCTTCCGGCGCGTCGGAGGAACGACCGCGCTGCGCACGGACGCGCGCATCATCGCGGCCACGAACTCGCCCCTGCGCGCCGCCGTCGAGGCGGGGCGTTTCCGCGCCGATCTGTTCTACCGGCTCCAGGTGCTGACAATCGAGATTCCGCCGTTGCGAGCGCGACGCTCCGAGATCCCGCTGCTCGCCGATGCGCTGCTGCCGCGGGGCGCGCGGCTCACCGCCGCCGCGCGGAGGTCGCTCGTCGCGTACGACTGGCCGGGAAACGTGCGCGAGCTTCGGAACGTGCTCTGGCGCGCCTCGATCCTCGCCGAGGGGGCACCGATCGAGCCGTTGCACCTCGGCATCGCAGAGAGCGAGGTCGTGCACGTGGAAGACGGTGACGATGGCGGCGGAGCGCCTGGGTCGCTCGCAGCGGCGGAGCGCCGAGCGATCGTGTCCGCGCTCGAGGCTACGGGCGGGAACAAGCGGAAAGCCGCCGAGCGGCTGGGGATCGCGCGTTCGACGCTGATGGACAAGGTACGCCGGCTGGGGCTCGGTGGCTGAAGTAAATATCGACCAACGTTTGAGGAACTTTCAGATGGGTGATCAGGCCGGCGGCGGTGTGGCGCTCATATGTTTTCCACATGCCGGATTCCGTACTACGGGATGCTGAACGGTGGCCGGTTTCCGGACAGTATCCAGACCATCACCGCCGAGCTCCAGAATTGTAAGATGCTTTCGCGTTGGCACTTGGAAGCCGGTGCCTCGACGGCACGTCATTCGCCTTCAGGCGCGACATCAACCACCGGTGGCCGATGCCGCAGCCCATCAGCGACCCCCTCCACGCCCCTCGCACGATCCTCGTCGTCGAGGATGAGCCCTCGATCCGCGATTCGCTGTGCGATCTCTTCGACGTCGCCGGGGCGACCGTGACGGCCGCCGCCGATACCGGCGAGGCGCTCTCGGCCCTCCACACCCGGGCGTTCGATCTCGTCGTGACCGACCTCCGGCTCGGCCCCAAGCATGACGGCGGCCTGCAGGTCATGGCCGCCGCGGCGATGCTCTCTCCCGACGCCGCCGTCATCGCGCTCACTGCCTACCCGGAACCACCGAACCGGCGCGCCGCCGCCCGGCTCGGCGCCGCGCACTTCCTGGAGAAGCCGGTCGACCTCCTCACCATCGCCGCGATCGCCGAAGCCCACGGCGTACCGTGTGCGCTCGACCGGCGCGGTCACCGCTAGCTTTCCGACTCCCGTCCACCGTCGCGATCGCGCCGGAACGGGTCGTGCGAGAGAAGCGACGTGAAGGAAGAATCCGCCGGAGGTCCGATGCGCTGGCGCAAGTTGATGTTGTCGGGTGGCGCGGCGATCGGCGCCGCGGCAGCCTACAATGCCGTCGCCAACAGGGACGTTCCACCACTCGAGAACGAGATCGGTGGCGAGCAGGCCTGGTTCGAGTGGCGCGGACACCGCGTCTCCTACACGAGGCGCGGGCGAGGACCGGCACTGCTCCTCGTCCATGCTGTCCATGCGGCTGCGTCCTCTTTCGAGTGGCGCCACGTCGCCGACGCTCTCGCGGCCGACCACACGGTGTACACCCTCGACCTCCTCGGCTTCGGGATGTCGGAGCGGCCGGCGGCGCGGTACTCGGCGCGCCTCTACATAGGTCTCATCGGCGACTTCGCGGCTCGCGTCGTACGGGAACCCTGCACGCTGCTCGCGACGTCGCTCTCCGCCGCGTACGCGATCGTCCTCGGCGCGCGCGATCCGGCGCGCTTCCCGACGCTGGTGCTCGTCGGGCCGACGGGGCTTTCGCGCCTCCACGATGACGCCTCAGCCGGCGGTGACACCGCGCGCTTCGCCTTCGAGCTGCCGGTCGTCGGCACGGCGCTCTTCAATGGCTTCGTCTCGCACCGCGCGCTGCGCTACTGGCTCGAGCGCGTTTACGCGGACGACGCGCTCGTCACGGGCGATCTGGTGGATGCGTACTTCCGCACGGCGCACCAGCCGGGAGCGAAGCACGCGCCGGCCGCGTTCATCGCCGGCCACCTCAACCTCGACGTGCGCCGCGCCCTGCGGCGACTCGCGCAGCCGACGCTCCTCGTCTGGGGCGAGCAGGCGCGCGAGACTCCGCTCGAGGAGGCACGCGCCTTCCTCGCCGTGAAGCCCGATCTCGAGCTCGCCATCCTCGACCACAGCGGGGACCTTCCGCACGACGAGCGGCCGGCGGAGTTCGTCGACGCCGTGCGCGGCTTTCTCGCCCGCGCGCAGACGGTCGCCGCCGGCGGTGACGTTCGACGCGACGCGCTCGAGGTCTAGCGCCGCGCTGCAACGTCGGGTGTAGATTGGGCCCATGGTCGAATCGCCCGTCGCCCTGCTGCGCGCTCACGCGCGCCATTCGCCATGGAATGCGCGAGGGCTCGCCGCGCACGTGACGGCGCTCGTCGACGCCGCGGGCCTCCGCCCGACCAACGCCTCCGCGCGCGCCGCGCCGAGCGCGCGGTCGGTGCGATTCTACGTCTCGCACGGCCTCCTCGACCGTCCCGAGGGGGTGGGGACCGCGGCGACCTACGGCTATCGCCACTTCCTCCAGCTCCTTGCGATCAAGATCCGCCAGCGCGAAGGGCAGACGCTGGAGTCGATCAAGCGCGAGATGAAGGACGTCACCGGCGACGCCCTCGAGCGCCGTGTGGCGCAGTCGCTCGCGCCTGCTCTCGTCGGCGCGCCCGCGGTGGCTGACGCCGACGACGACAGCCCCGCCCTCTGGCGCCGCCTCCCCGTCTCCGACGGCATCGAGCTCCACGTCCGCGGAGACTCTCCCGCCGCGCGCGAGGACGCGCTCGTCGCCATGCGCGAAGCGGTGCGCGCGGCGCTGGGCAGGCCTGAACTTCGCTAGCTCGCGTTTTCGCGGCTACCGTGCGGGTTCATCGCGCCCGCCGTGCGGCCGCTGATGCGAGGATTCGGAGAGGATCCGTTGCGGGGATGCGGCGATGCGTCGACGCATCCGCGCATCGTCCTCGCATCTGAGCGGATACCCGGATCGTCGCTCCGCTCTCGCCAGGCTCGCTCCCCGTCATCCCGCAGGCGCACAGCGCCTGCTGGGACCTATTCGCCCTATGGCGTAGCCGGCCACGCGCGAGCGGAGAGCAGGTCCCATCGCTCGCTTGTGCTCGCGAGGGATGACGACGCGTCCGCTCACCGCATCGTCGCATCTCCGCACCGGGCCCTCTTCGAATCTCCGAATCAGCCGCGCCACGGGCGCGGCGAGACTCTCTGGTCGCAGCTCACAGAACCCGCGACAGGAGCACCGCTCCCCGCTCCAGCAGCTTCGCGCCCCACGACCGCCGGCGGAACTCCCCGAGCTTGATCTCCTTCGTCCAGCGAGGGTCGATGTCCTCGAGGAAGATCCGATCCAGCTCGCCGCCGAAGCGCGGGTCGAGCGCGACGAGCATCGACTCGTCGTTGAAGACCATCGACCGGTTGTCGAAGTTGAGCGTCCCGACCGCTCCGAAGAGCCCGTCGACGACGACGCTCTTCGCGTGCATCATCACCGGTTGGTACTCGTAGAGCTTCACCCCCCCGGTGAGCAGCTCCTCGTAGTGCGCGCGCCCCGCGAGCCACGTCGTCTTGACGTCGGTCTCGTCGCTGGTCGTGAGGATCCGTACGTCCACTCCGCGCCGCGCGGCAGCGACGAGGAGCTTGCGGAAATCGTCGTCGGGGACGAAATAGGAGTTGGAGATGTAGAGCGACTTGCGCGCGCTCGCGATCGTGAGGGCGAGAAAGCGTTCGGCGGGCGTGCTGCCGATCGTCGGCGCCGTGTGCAGCACGGTGGCTCGCTGCACGCCGTGGGGCTGGAGCTCGCGTGGGGGGAAGAACAGGTCCCCCGTCAGCAGCTCCCCGGTCGATTCGGCCCACCCGGCGGCGAAGGTCGCCTGGAGTGCCATCACCGCCGGGCCGCGGAACCGGACATTCGAGTCGCGCCACTGGTCCTTGTGCCTGCCGTCGCCGAGCCACTTGTCGTCGATGCCGAAGCCGCCGGTGTAGGCGACGCTTCCGTCGACGACGACGACGCGGATGTGCGAGCGAAATGCCGCCTTGTGGAGATCGTACCATTTCACCGGCCGGAAGGTGACGACGCGGATACCGGCATCCTTCATCGCCTGCCAGTATTCGTCCTTCAGGTTCTGCGCGCCGAAGGCGTCGTTGAGGAAGAGTACGCGCACCCCCGCCTTCGCACGCTCGACCACGATCCGGCGCAGCGTGTCGGCGACTGCTCCCGGCTGGGCGTAGTACATCTGGACGGTGATCGAGCGCTTCGCGCTCCGCAGGTCGGCCCAGAGCTTCGGATACGTCTGGTCGCCGTTGATCATCACCTCGATGTCGTTCCCCGGCTCGAGGTGCATCTTCGTCAGCAGCTCCAGCGTCGGCTCGAACATCACATCGCCAACGGCGGGGGGGCCGTTCGGGTCGCCCGGCGCCTGGACCCGCTGCAAGGGGGTACCACGGGTGACGGCGAGGAACCCGATGAGGGCCATCGCCAGCACGAACAGTGCGGCGACCCCGCCGAGGAGGTAGAGGATGATGCGTTTCATGATGATGGGGCCGCGTGTATCAGATGCCGTGCCACGAGCGGACGCGTCCTTGCCCACCCTCTGACGCGACGGCACCTTTCCGCAATGTCACTCGCTGTGAGGAGACGCCCCGCCAGCCGGGCGATCGTGCTCGATCGTTCGCTGGAGGCGTTCCCCTTCTTCCGGCTGAGCGACACGTTGGACGATGGCGCCGTCAGCTTCACCGTCGACTCGGGCGCGCGCTGGCGCGTGCTCGCCGCGCCCGGCGACCGACTGCCCGGTACGTTCGACCAGGACGTGTACGTCGAGCTGCTCCACCGCTTTCATGAAGCGGGGTCTCCGGCCGATGGCACCGTCACCTTCACGCTGCACAACTTCCTGCGCTCGATGGGGCGCCGCGTCGACGGTCGTACCTACGAGCAGCTCCGCGCCTCGCTGGCGCGCCTCGAGCGCACGATCGTCGAGTCGAACGGCGCCTACTGGGATGCCGCCGCGCACACTCCCTTCGACGGATCCTTCACGCTCCTCGCATCCGTGTTCATCGAGCGGAAGCGGGTCGTCGACCGCGACCAGCTGACGCTCTTCTCGACGCTGACCGCGAGCGAGCCTGGCGACGCGCGCGTCACGCTTGCGCCTCTGGTGCGCGGCAACATCGCCGCGAGTCACGTCGTCACGCTCTCCGCGCCGCGCTACCTCGCGCTCTCCTCGCCCGTGGCGCGCCGGCTCTACCGGCTGCTCGAGGTCGCACGCGAGGACGGGAGGCTCACCTGGCGCGTCGCCCTCACTCGCCTCGCCGAACAGCTGCCGCTCACCCAGCGCTACCCCTCGCATCTCCAGCGCGTGCTTCAGCCCGCGCATGAGATGCTCGTCGCCGCCGGCCTGCTCCGCGACGCGGTGATGAGGCAGCAGAAACGGGACTGGTACGTGGATTATGTGCTGGGGTCGAGGTTGCTGTGATGACGGCGCTCGAACAGAGCGGTGAGACGTGCGCCTCCTGAGATGAGACAGGTGAGACGTTGACAGGGGGATGAAAGAGGGGAGAGGCGAGAGGGGCTCCGTGGCCAAGTCGTTGCTCCGGCCAGCCGTCACGGGATAACGACTCGCTCGAGCAGAGTCCCTCTCACCCTCTCCCCTCCACTCGTCACCCTCTCAACGTCTCACCTCTCTCTTCCCGGCCCTCTCAACGTCTCTTCTCCCCAGCGCCCCGACGCCGCATCATGTTAGGACGTCCTGGCGTCCGAACCTTGCATCCCTCGGCGCCGTCTTCGTGTCTCACATTCACCTACTGGAGGCCGCTTCGCATGGCGACCAAGCTCGACAAGACCATCAAACGCGAGATCGAGATGGACGGTACCGCGTACATGGTCACCATCTCTCCTGAAGGTGTGAAGCTCACCCAGAAGGGCTTCCGGAAGGGGCGCGAGATCACCTGGAAGCAGTTGTGGGCCAGTGGCACGGACGAGGGTGGTACACAGTAGACGCGCCGCGGGCGCGCGGCGCGCATCACATCGGCACGTGCGACGCAGGACGCGCGCGAGCGCGGGGAACGTTCCGCGCTCGCGCGCGTAGTCATCTGCAGCAGCAGTTACCTCTTTTCGCGAGTCGAGTCTCATCGGTATGACCCGTTTCCGCCGCGCCGCGCTCGTCGGCCTCGCAGTCGTCCCGCTCGTCGCGGGCGGCTTCCTCGTCCAGGAGAAGACCGCACGTGATGGCGCGCGCCTCCTCGACCAGGTCTTCACCCTCGTCTCCGATCGCTTCGTCGACACCCTCGACGCGTCGACGCTGTACGAGAAGGCCGCTCGCGGCATGGTGAAGGAGCTCAACGACCCCTACAGCGAGCTTCTCTCTCCCAAGCAGCTGGAGAGCTTCCGCCGCAACACGAATGGCAAGTATGGTGGGCTCGGCATGCTCATCGAGCAGCAGGACGTCGGCGTCACCGTCAGCCGCGTCTTCCCGCACACGCCCGCCGAGAACGGCGGCGTCCGCGAAGGCGACCGGATCATCCAGGTAGACACGACCGCCGTCCGCGGCTGGACCACCGCGCAGGTGCAGGAGCTTCTCCTCGGCGTTCCGGGCACCAAGGTCACCGTGAAGTTCGCGCGCGCGGGCGTCCCCGAGCCGATCAGCGCCCGCTTCACGCGCGCCGAGATCCACGTCCCCGCAGTGCAGTACTCGATGATGCTCGACCGGAAGACGGGCTACATTCCGCTCCTGCAGTTCAACGAGACGGCAGCCGACGAGGTCGCGGCCGCCTTCGAGTCGCTCACCAGACAGGGCGCGAAGGCCATCATCCTCGACGTCCGCGACAATCCGGGCGGCATCCTCGACCAGGCGATCGAGATCGGCGACATGCTCCTCGCCAACGGCCAGGAGATCGCCAGCGTCCGCGGGCGCGGCAGCGAGCAGCAGCAGCGTTTCGTGGCCCGGGGCGCCCCGGACTACGCGACCACCCAGATGGTCGTCCTCACCGACGGCTACACGGCGTCGGCCGCGGAGATCGTCGCCGGCGCGCTGCAGGACCACGACCGCGCGCTCATCGTCGGCAATACGTCGTTCGGAAAGGGTCTCGTCCAGACGGTCTATCCGCTCGACGGCGGGTGGGCGCTGAAGATGACGACCGCCAAGTGGTTCACGCCCGTCGGCCGTTCGATCCAGAAAGAGCGCAGGCTCCTCGCCGATGGACGCTTCGTCGAGACGCACCCCGACTCGCTCGAGAGTGATTCGGCGCGGCGCGCGCGGCCGAGATACCGCAGCGACGCCGGCCGCATCGTCTACGGCGGCGGCGCGATCACGCCCGACGTGATCGTTCCCGAGGACACGCTCACGACCGCCGACCAGAAGTTCGCCAAGTCGATCGCGCCTCAGGCTCAGAAGTTCATCACGATCCTCACCGACTACCTGCTCGAGCTGAAGCCGACGGTGAAGCCGGACTTCACCGTGCAGCCGGCATGGCGCGAGGAGTTCTACCGTCGCCTGACGACGGCCGGCATCCAGGTCGATCGCAAGGACTACGATGCCGCGCGAGGCTACGTCGACCGCACCTTCGAGCAGCGGCTCGCGCGGCTCGCGTTCGGCGACGCGGCGGCGAAGCGGCGCGACCTGCCGAACGACGCGCCGCTCCGCCGCGCGCTCCAGCTCCTCGAGGGATCCTCCTCGCAGCGCGAGCTCATCGCCGG
>Ga0081539_10007370_pt1 | contig 10062 bp, 9 predicted proteins | sample TabmetS4T2R2_FD_71023 | JGI IMG/M metagenome (GOLD analysis project Ga0081539, IMG submission 71023) | Tabebuia heterophylla rhizosphere microbial communities from the University of Puerto Rico - S4T2R2 | ecosystem: Host-associated > Plants > Roots > Rhizosphere ... | reverse complement strand
CGGCGGCTATCTCTGCCTGTCGGTCACCGACACCGGCCACGGCATGGATGCCGAGACCCTCCAGCGCGCCGTCGAGCCGTTCTTCTCGACCAAGGAGGTCGGCAAGGGCACGGGTCTCGGCCTGTCAATGGTCCACGGCCTGGCGCTGCAGCTCAAGGGCGCGTTGAAGCTCTACAGCGAGCCGGGGCGCGGTACGTGCGCCGAGCTCTGGCTGCCGGTCGCCGACAGTGCGGCCTCGGCGACCGTCGCCGAACCTGGCGCCACGATCGCTGCCAAGCCGCTGCGGGCTCGCCTGCTGTTCGTCGAAGACGATTTTCTGATCAGCCTCAGCACGGCATCGCTACTCGAGGATCTCGGCCACAGCGTGATCCGCGTCTCGTCCGCCGCGGACGCACTGGCCGTCCTGAACGCCGGCGACGCGATCGACCTCTTGATCACTGACTACGCCATGCCCGGCATGACCGGAGTGCAGCTGGCCGAAGCGGCGCGCAGGCTGCGTCCCGATTTGCCGATCCTGCTTGCGACCGGCTATGCCGACTTGCCCGACAAGGCGAGCTTCGACCTGCCACGGCTGTCCAAGCCTTATCGACAGAAGGAGCTCGCCGCCCACATCAGCGCCCTGTTGATCTAACCAGCGGCGGGTGAAATCGGCATCAGCGTGCGCAGTCGTGCGTCACGCAGCCACAGGCCACCCCACAGAAAGAGCCCGAGCCACACGCCAAACAGCGTGTGCGAGAACAGCGGATCGCCCAGGCGAAGATGGCTGGCGACGGCGCCGCCCATCAGGCCGGTCAGCAGCACCGCGCCCACCAGGGCCGTGCGCGGCCAAGTGTAGAGCAGGGTGCAGACGATGGTCAGCACGCCGAGAAAGCGCGCCAGCGATTCGGTCGGTGGATAGCCGAGCTCGCGCAGGCTGTCGATGACGGGCTGGATCGGCACAACCTTGATGGCGCCGTCCACCAGCAGGAAAAGCACGGCGATGCCGCTCAGGATGCGCCCGGTCCACAGCGCGGTGCGCGAATTGAACGTCTTGTCCATCGGGAACTCCCACTTGCTGTCGGCTCAAGGACGACTGGCCGGCGGGCGTCCCGACAACGAGGGTCAGGATTTCTGCGCAGAAGCCTGCAGGCGGTCGAGCTGCTGGCGGATGTGGGCCGCTTCGGCCGGGCTGTTGGCGAGCGTGATGGCGCGTCCGAACGACTGGCGTGCGTCCGAAATGCGCCCCAGTTGCTGCAGCAGGGCGCCGCGCACGCCGTGAAAGTAGAAATACGCTGACAATTTCGATTCCAACGGCTCGATGAGGGCCAGCGCCGCCGCGGGCCCGCGCAGCTTGTTGACCGCGACGGCGCGGTTCAGGGTCACGACCGGCGAGGGCTGCAGCCGCTCCAGGCTGGCATAAAGCAGGTCGATCTCGGCCCAGTCGGTCTCCGCGGGCGTTGCCGCGCGCGCATGCAGGGCGGCAATGGCGGCCTGCACCTGGTACGGGCCGGGGCGGCGATGGCGGATCGCCTTGTCGATCAGCGCCAGGCCCTCGGCGATCGCCGTGCCATCCCACAGCCGGCGATCCTGGTCCTCGAGCAGGACGATGTTGCCCTCGGCATCGAAGCGCGCCGGCATGCGCGCCCATTGCAGCAGCATCAGCGCCAGCAGGCCCATCATCTCGGGCTCGGCAGGAAACAGATGCAGCAGCAGGCGGGCGAGGCGGATCGCCTCCTGGGCAAGCTCGGCACGCTCGGCGGCCTCCTCGCTGCGCGCCGAGTAGCCCTCGTTGAACAGGAGGTAGACCATGGCCAGCACAGCGGCGAGTCGCTCGGCACGCGCGACCGCGCCCGGCGTCTCGAACGGCACGTCGCCGGCCGCGACGCGCGCCTTGGCGCGCGTGATGCGCTGCTCCATGGCCGCCTCGCTCACCAGGAACGCGACCGCGATCTGCCCCACCGACAGGCCGCACACGATGCGCAGCGCCAGCGCGATCTGCTGCGTAGCCGGCAGATCGGGATGGCAGCAGATGAACAGGAGCCGCAGCACGTCGTCGCGGTACTGCTCGCCGTCCAGCCGCTCGGCCAGCCGGCTTTCGGCGTCGTCGAGATCGGAAATCGCCGCCTCGTCAGGCAGCGCTTCCTGCTTGGCGCGACGCCGCACATCGTCGAGCGCGGCATTGCGGCCGACGAAGATCAGCCACGCCGCGGGATCGCGCGGCGGACCATTCTGCGGCCACGTGCGCAGCGCGCGCAGGCAGGCTTCCTGGAAGGCTTCTTCGGCCAGATCGAGGTCGCGGAAGTAGCGCAGCAGGGCGCCGAGCGCCGTCGGTCGCGCCGACCGCAGGACGTTGTCGATCCAGGCCGGGTCGTTCACGCCGCCGGCTTCCGCTCTTGCGGCAGACGGTGTTCGTGCAGCTGGGCGATCGGCCGGATTTCGTAGCTGCCGGTCCCGGGGTTGGCTTCGGCCAGTTCCTTGGCGGTCTCGACCGCAACGTCGAGCGAGGCGCAGTCGACGATGAAAAAGCCCAAGAGCTGTTCCTTCGTCTCGGCGAACGGGCCGTCGATCACCATGCTCTCGCGGCCTTTGCGCAAGGTGGTGGCCGCCGTGGTCGGCAGCAGCCGCGCCACCGGTCCCAGGCGGCCTTGGGCAGCGAGCTTGTCCTGGACCTTGCCCAGCCGCCCCATGACCTCGTCGTGATAGGGCTTGGACCAGGAGGCGACGGCCTCCTCGGAATTGTAGCAAAGGATGGCGTAGAGCATGGTTGGCGTGGCTCCTCTTCGATCCCAGGACGGATGAGGGGACGGGATTCCGACAGGCGCGGCGGAATTTTTTGCTAGTCGTGCAGCGAGGAAATCGGCTGCGCGAACGGGATGCCGGCCTTGAGGATGCGATAGCGGCCGTCGCGGATCTCGGCGGCGGTCACGATGCCGGTGCGCGCGCTGCCGCCGTCGAGGCCCAGCCGGTCGCCTTCGAACAGGTGCGGATCGGTCATGCCGCTGATCGAGCGGTGCCTGTCGGGCGGCGTGTGGCCGTGCACGACCAGCGTGCCGCCAAACCCGGCTTTCCAGTCGAGGAAGCCGTGGTTGATCCAGGCCCAGCGTGCCTCGGTGAAGATCGTCCAGGGGCGGGTCAAAAATTCGTCCTGGTCGGCGTGCGGATCCAGTCCGCCGTGCACGAACAGCGCATTGCCGACGCGAACATGGCTGCGCATGCCGTACAGGCGGTGCACCACCGTCTCGCCCAACGCAGAGGTAAGCAGACCGATGCTCGGTTCGGCGTCAGGCTGGCCGGCCTTGGCGCGCATCTGCTCGAGCAACGCCTGGCCGCCCATGCGCTTGCTCAGCCACATCGTATGCGCCTGTCGCGCATGCGGGCCGCCGATCGCCGCCAGCAGCATCATGATCTCGTGATTGCCCATCAGCCGATCGAGGTGGTCGAGGCCGTGCGCCTCGGCATCGCGCGCCCACAGCTCGAGGCAGCCGGCGCTGTCGCGGCCGCGGTTGATCATGTCGCCGAGATAGACGAGACGCCGCGTGCCGCTCGCCTCTTCGGCAAGATCACCGATGCTCGCCAGCAGCGCGCGCAACTCGGCGGCGCAGCCATGCACGTCGCCGATCGCGAAGATGGTTTCGCCGTTCACGGCGAACGGCGCCTCCTTCCACGCGCTGACCTCGACCGGCAGGGTCGCGGAGGTGTCCATGCAACAATGCTAGACCGATCCGGCCCGCCGCTCCACCGCCGCCGGGCCCGGCTTGGCCGCGCGCCGGTCGAATTCTTCCTTCACCGCGCGATTGAGGTCGAACAGGGTCCCGATCTGATTCCCGCGCGCGACCCAGGCGTGCGCCACCAGCGTGTAGTTGGCGTCGCTGGCGCTCTCGACGCCGATGTCGCTGACGCGCAGCACGCGCTTGTCGCGCTCGATCGCCTGTTTCAGCCGCGCGATGGCCGGACCGATGTCCTCGTTGGCCGGCCGCTGGTAGCGCACATCGATGCGGGCGGTGTCGTTGCGCGTCGGCACGTGCACGATTTCGCCCCACAGCTTGCCGTTGGGAATGACGATGCGCGTGTTATCGTCGGCGTCGATCTCGGTGTAGAAGAGGTTGATCTCCTGCGTCGTGCCGGCGACGCCGCCGGTCTCGATGCGGTCGCCGACGTGGAACGGCCGGAACACGATCAGCATGATGCCGGCGGCGAGGTTGCTGAGCGTGCCCTGCAGCGCCAGACCGACGGCGAGGCCGACGGCGCCCAGCACTGCCACGAAGCTCGTCGTGGCGACGCCGAAGGTGGTGAGCACCGCCACGAAGGTGAAGCCCAGCGTCAGGTATCTGGCGCCGTCGGCCAGGAACAGCGCCACGGTGCGGTCGATGTGCGCGCTGCGCCCGCACAGGCGCACCACCACGCGGTAGAACAGGCGCGCCAGCATCCAGCCTGCGATCAGGATCAGGATGGCGCCGATCACGCGCAGGCCGTAGGTCGTGACCAGGGTCACGATCGCGCCGGCCGCGCTGTCCCAGGGGCCAAGGTCCATGCCGCTACGAACGCTTTGGCGGACGGGCAGTTGCCCGTCTTCCGAGCGCGCTTCCGAGCGCGCGCTTTGTCATCCCGAGCGCAGCGAGGGATCCTTAGGGCAACAGGAAGGATCCCTCGCTGCGCTCGGGATGACAGAAATGCGCCCGAGAGGACAGAAATGCGCTCGCGATGACAGAAATGCGCTCGCGATGACAGAAATGCGCTCGCGATGACAGAGGTGCGCTCGGGATGGCAGAGATGACGGAAGCGCGTTAGGGGCGCGCTCAGCCCGCGTCGTTGGCGCGAATGAAGGAAGCGACGCGCGGCTTGATCTGCTCGCGCCACTTGCGGCCGTTGAAGATGCCGTAATGGCCGACGCGCGGCTGCTCCCAGTGCACGCGGTGTGCACCTGGGATGTTGGGCGTCAGCGTGTGCGCTGCCTTGGTCTGGCCGATGCCGGAAATGTCGTCGAGCTCGCCCTCGACCGTCATCAGCGCCGTCTCGATGGCCGCCGGCTGCACCGGGCGATCGCGGCTCACCCACTTGCCCTGCGGCAGCAGGTGCTCCTTGAACACCACCTCGACGGTCTGCAGGTAGAACTCGGCGGTGAGGTCCATCACCGCAAGGTACTCGTCGTAGAAGCCGCGATGCGCCTCGGCGTTGTCGTCGTCGCCTTTGATCAGGTACTCGAACTGGCGCATGTGGGCGTTGATGTGCCGGTCGAGATTCATGCTGATGAACGAGGTCAGCTGCAGGAAGCCCGGATAGACGCGGCGCATCGCACCGGGATAGGTGAGCGGCACCGTCGAGATGACGTTCTGGCGGAACCACATCATCGAGTTGCGCATCGCCAGATCGTTGGGCGTGGTCGGGCTGATTCGCGTGTCGATCGGCCCGCCCATCAGCACCAGCGACTGCGGCTGGCGCGGATCGTCGGCCTCGGCCATCAGCGCTGCCGCCGCCAGCACCGGCACCGACGGCTGGCACACCGCCATGACGTGCACGTTGGGCCCCAGGTAGCGGCAGAACTCGATGACGTAGTCGACATAGTCGTCGAGGTCGAAGTTGCCCTGCAGCAGCGGCACTTCGCGCGCGTCGGCCCAGTCGGTGATGTAGACGTCATGGTCGGGCAGCAGCGCCTCGACCGTGCCGCGCAGGAGGGTGGCGAAGTGGCCGCTCATCGGCGCCACGACCAGGAGTTTGGGATCCTGCCGCGTCGTGTCGCGCCGGAAGTGCAGCAGCTGGCAGAACGGCTTGCGCAGCAGGATTTCTTCGTTCACGGCGACTGTCTGGTCGCCGATGAGGGTGGTCTCGAGGCCAAAGGCGGGCTTGCCGTAATTCTGTGTGAGCCGCGCCATGATCTCGGCGCTGGCCGCCACCGACTTGCCGAACCAGGTGTCCGACAACGGGTTGTAGGGACTCGAATACACTTTCTCGAGGGTGTTGGCCCAAAGCCGGACGGGACGCGCCATGTGGCGCTGCCACTCGTACGCCTGGTACATCAAGGATGACGCTAACACTTTGGTATCCTTTGTTTTTATCGCCGTACCGAGGGGAGGTACGTAACATCTTCAACGCCGTAGATATGGTGTCGAGACGTTGCTTTCGCCGCACCCATTCTGTGACCGACCGAGCCCCCACCCACGGTCGTCATCTTACATGTGGGGTGCGGGGATTGACAGTGACCAAAGTCACAAGAGCTTCTTGACAGCCGCCGCGATGGCCTCGGCCTTTGCCTCGTGCGTGAAGTGGGTGACGAAGCGCCCGTTGCGGTCGAGCAGGTAGACGATCGACGAATGGTCCATGAGGTACGGCCCGCCGTCCTTGCCCGGCACCTTCTGGTAGTAGACGCGATAAGCGCGCGCGGCGTCGGCCGCCTGCTGCGGCGTGCCGGTCAGGCCGATGAAGGTGGGACCGAAGTTCTCGACATAGCCCTTGAGCAGCTGCGGCGTGTCGCGCTCGGGATCGACGGTAATGAAGACGAGGTTGACTTTCTTGTCGGTGCCCGGCCCGAGCTGGTCGATGGCGTTCTCCATCAGGAGCAGCGAGGTCGGGCAGACGTCGGGACAGTAGGTGTAGCCGAAGTAGATCAGGGTGGGCTTGCCCTTCAGGCTGTCGCTGGTGACGGTGTGGCCGTTCTGGTCGATCAGGCTGAAGGCGCCGCCGATCGCCGTGCGGTCGGGATGGGCGGCATCCCAGGCGATCCAGCCGGCGGCGGCGGCGAGGGTGGCGATCCAGACCGCCAGCAGCACCTTCATGGTACGAGACATGGCCAGACCATGGGACCGGGCCGGCGGCTCGACAAGCCGGACCGCTGGTCGCACAACAGAAGTTGAAGAAGGCCTCCGGGAGGGCACGATGTTCTACGATGCCGCCAAGCGCGACCACGGGTTGGCGCAGGATCCGCTGAAGTCGCTGATCGTGCCGCGGCCGATCGGCTGGATCTCGACGATCGACCGCCAGGGCCGCGTCAATCTCGCGCCCTACAGCTTCTACAACGGCGTCAGCGAATTCCCGCCCATGGTCTGCTTTGCCATCACCGGCACCTACGGCGACACGCCGACCAAGCACAGCCGCATGAACGCCGAGTCGACCGGCGAGTTCGTCGTCAACATGGTGAGCGAGGCACTGAAGGAGCAGATGAACGTCACCACGACGATGGTGGCATTCGGCGTCGACGAGCTGAAAATGGCCGGCCTGACGCCCGAGCCGTGCAAGCTCGTCAAACCGCCGCGGGTCAAGGAATCGCCGGTGGCCCTGGAATGCCGCTATTGGCGCACCATCGAGCTGCCGGTCGAGAAGGGCCACGAGACCAAGCGCGGCTCGGTGGTGTTCGGCCAGGTGGTCGGCGTTCACATCGACGACGGCATCATCAAGGACGGCCGCATCGACACGCTGGCCTTCCGCCCCGTCGCGCGCCTGGGCTACAGCGAATACACCACGACCGACAACGTCTGGCGCATGAGAAGGCCGGACGATCCGAAGTATCAGTGAGGAAGAACGAACCTCCCCCCTCATATTCCTCTCCCCTCATATTCCTCTCCCCTCATATTCCTCTCCCCCGCTAGGGGGAGAGGTTAGGAGAGGGGGAATCGACGTGCGTAGCCCCCTCTCCTCGCCTCTCCCCCTAGCGGGGGAGAGGAATATGAGGGGAGAGGAGTATGAGGGCAGAGGATTGCAGGCGGACGGGCGTCAATGTCCCCGCACCACCGGCGCCACGGACCGCGCCATTGCCAGCAGGCGGTGGTCGGCCATCGCCTCGGCCATCAGCATGAAGCCGACCGGCAGCTCGCCGGCTGCGTGGCAGGGCAGGCTGATGGCGCAGCGGTCGAGGAAGTTGCCCACGCTCGTGTTGCGCAACAGCAGCATGTTCTTCTGCGCGAAGCCGTCGGGCGTCGACACCTCGTCGAGCGTCGGCGCGGGAATGGCGCAGGTCGGCATCGCCACGGCGTCGTAGTTCGACGTGACGGCCGACACCCGGCGCTGCAGGTCGGCCCGCCGGCCCAAAAGCTCGATGTAGTCGGCCGCCGTCATCTCGGCGCCGCGGCGGATGCGCGAGGCCACCATCTGGTCGTATTCGTTGCCGCGCCGAGCCAGCAGGCCCTCGTGCCAGGCATAGGCTTCGGCCGCCGCGAAGCCACCCTTGGCGTTGATCGCCGGCAACTCGCGCAACTCGGGCAGGTCGATGTGGTCGACCTTCACCCCGACGGCGGACAGCGCGTGCAGCGCCCGCTCGAACGCCTTGGCGACGCCGGGATGCAGGTCGTCCATCACGAAGTGCATGGGCACCGCCAGCCGCAGCCCGGCAAGCGGCATCGACTCGGGAACGATGACCGGCTCGCCCGCGAACACCGCATCGACGATAGCGCAGCATTCCACCGAGTGGCCCAGCGGGCCGATCGAATCCATCGACGTCGACAACGGCACGACGCCGTCGATCGGCACGCGCCGCGCCGTTGGCTTGAAGCCCACCAGGCCGCACACCGCCGCGGGAATGCGCACCGAGCCGCCCGTATCGGTGCCCAGCGCCGCCACCGCCATGCCGTCGCCGACCGAGACCGCGGCGCCCGACGACGAACCGCCCGGCACGCGCCTGCGGTCGGCCGGATTGCCGGGCGTGCCGTAGTGCGGGTTGTAACCCACGCCCGAGAAGGCGAACTCGCTCATGTTGGTGCTGCCGACGATCACCGCGCCCGCCGCGCGCAGCCGCGCCACCACCGGCGCGTCGACCGCCGCCGGTGACCGGTCGTCGAGCGCCTTGGAGCCCGCGAGCGTCGTCTCGCCGGCGACGTTGCACAGGTTCTTGATCGACACCGGAATGCCGCTGAGCGGCGAAGGCACGATGCCGACCTTGCGCAGCGCGTCGCTGGTCTCGGCCGCGGCCAGCGCTTGCACCTTGTAGACCTTGATGAAGGCGCGGCTGCCCTCGCCCTTGGGATCCTCGATGCGCGCCAGCGCCTGGGCGGTGAGTTCGCGCGAGGAGGTGCGACCGGCGGCAAGTTCCGCGGCGAGATGCTGGATCGTCGGATGGGTCATCGGTCGCGTTTGCTCCTGTCAAAACCCGTCATCCCGACCGGAGCGTGAAGCGCGTAGTGGAGGGACCTTTTCGTGTCGCGGGAAATACAAAGAGGTCCCTCGACTTCGCTTCGCTGCGTTCGGGACGACGGATGGCCAAAGTTGCTCTTTACTTCGCGCGGCTCTGCACGAGGTCGTCGACCACCGTGGGATCCGCCAGCGTCGAGGTGTCGCCGAGATTGGATAAATCGTTCTCGGCGATCTTGCGCAGGATGCGCCGCATGATCTTGCCCGAGCGCGTCTTGGGCAGGCCGGGCGCCCATTGGATCACGTCGGGCGTGGCGATCGGCCCGATCTCCTTGCGCACCCAGGCCACCAGCTCGCGGCGCAACTCCTCGGACGATTGCAGCCCCGCGTTCAAGGTGACGTAGGCGTAGATGCCCTGTCCCTTGATGTCGTGCGGGAAGCCGACGACGGCCGCCTCGGCCACCTTCTGGTGCGCCACCAGCGCGCTCTCGACCTCGGCGGTGCCGATGCGATGGCCCGACACGTTGATCACGTCGTCGACGCGGCCGGTGATCCAGTAGTAGCCGTCCTCGTCGCGCCGCGCCCCGTCGCCGGTGAAATACTTGCCGGGATAGGTCCGGAAGTAGGTGTCGATGAAGCGCTGGTGGTCGCCGTACACGGTGCGCATCTGGCCGGGCCAGGAATTGATCAGGCAGAGGTTGCCGGTCGCCGGCCCCTGCAGCTCGTTGCCCTCGGCATCGACCATCACGGGCTGCACGCCGAAGAATGGCCGCGTCGCCGAGCCGGGCTTGAGTTTGGTGGCGCCGGGCAAGGGCGTGATCAGGATGCCGCCGGTCTCGGTCTGCCACCAGGTGTCGACGATCGGGCAGCGCCCGTCGCCGACCACGCGGTGGTACCACAGCCACGCCTCGGGATTGATCGGCTCGCCGACCGAGCCCAGCAGCCGCAGGCTGGCGCGCGACGTCTTCTTCACCGGTCCCTCGCCCTCGCGCATGAGGGCGCGGATCGCCGTCGGTGCGGTGTAGAAGA
>Ga0081539_10007369_pt1 | contig 10063 bp, 8 predicted proteins | sample TabmetS4T2R2_FD_71023 | JGI IMG/M metagenome (GOLD analysis project Ga0081539, IMG submission 71023) | Tabebuia heterophylla rhizosphere microbial communities from the University of Puerto Rico - S4T2R2 | ecosystem: Host-associated > Plants > Roots > Rhizosphere ... | reverse complement strand
GATCAGCGTTGCGAGCTCGCGCGACACCTTGCGGATCTCGTCGAGCGCGGCGCCCGCGGCGTCGGAGAGCTTCGTTCCTTCGACCACGCCCACCGTGCTCTTCTCCATGGCCGCCACGGCGTCCTGGGTATCGGCCTGAATGGTCTTCACGATCGCCTCGATCTGCTTCGTCGCCTCGGCCGAGCGCTCGGCGAGGCGCTGCACTTCTTCCGCGACCACCGTGAACCCGCGGCCGGCTTCACCCGCCGAGGCGGCCTGGATCGCCGCGTTCAACGCGAGCACGTTGGTCTGCTCGGTGATGTCCGAGATGAGCTCCACGATCTCGCCGATCTCCAGCGAGCTTTCGCCGAGACGCTTGATGCGCTTGGAGGTGTCCTGGATCTGGCTGCGGATCTCGTTCATGCCCGAGATCTGGTTCTGCACGGCCTGGCCGCCTACTTCTGCGGCTGCGAGCGACTGCTGGGCGACTCGCGCCGACTGGCTCGCCGATGCGGAGACTTCGTTGATCGATTGCGCCATCTGCAGCACCGATGCCGAGGCCTGCTGGATCTCGCGGTTCTGGCGCTGCGAGGCTTCGTAGAGGCGATTGGAGATCGATTGCGCTTCCTGCGTTGCGCGCGCCACCTCGTCCGTCGCAGAGTTGATCCCCTTCACCAGCGTGCGCAGCTCTTCGATCGTGAAGTTGATCGAGTCGGCGATGGCGCCGGTCACGTCCTCGGTCACCGATGCCTGCACCGTCAGGTCGCCGTCCGCGAGATTTCCCATCTCGTTCAGCAAGCGCAGAATCGCTTCCTGGTTGCGCTTGTTCTCCTGTTCGCTCGTGAACGCGCGAGCCCGTGCGTCGTCGCGCGACACCTTGCCGAGGAGGCCGAGGAAGGCCAAGCCGATGATGCCGAACACGAGCGCCGACCACGCGCCCCACCGGGCGGCGCCTTCATACTGCTCGGCGAGCCTGGTGGTGTCGGCGAGCAGCGCTTCCGATTCCTCGTTCACCGCGCGCGCCGCGCGCTTCGCGGTCAGCAGCCGACCCATGTTCTGCAGGATCGCGTTGACCCCGCTCTCGTAGGTTGCGAACTTGCGCTGCAGGTCCTGCAAGCCCATGCGAGCATCTTCGCTTCGAACACCGGGCAGCCGCAGGGATTCGCTGCCCTTGAGCAACGCCTGGGTGATGTCGCGGAACTGGGTGGTGTCCTTGCCCAGCAGGAACGCCACGTCCGCATCGATTTCGTCGGACGATGCGAGGGTGTTGGCGTTCTTGGCGATACGCTGCGAGAGCACCGACAGCTGGTTCGCGTACTCGATCTCCCGGAAGCTGCCGTTCGACTGCTGCACCTGCAAGGTCACCTGTTGCGCGAGGTCGAGCAGCGCATTGTTGCCCTGATTGATCGATGCGAGCCCGGTGGCCAGGGTGCGCAGCGCGTCCTGGTTGTCGAGCACCTTGGCGACGTTGCCGTCGACCCGCTCCCAGCGCGTCTTCACCTCGCCGAGGAGCTTGATCACGGTGTCGTCGTGCGGCGCGTCGAGGTTCACGCCTTTGGAGGGTCCGCCGTTCGCGAGCGCCTCGAAGTTCGTGCGAAACCGGTCGCGGCTGTCCTTCACCGCCGGGAAGGCGTTCGCCTGACCTTGCGAAGCGAGCGCGGTGCTGCGGGCGAGACGCTGCGAAAGCATCTGCATTTCGGTCGCGGTGGAGGACGCCGCCCCGTGCTGCGCCGTGGTGCGCGCATCGAGCCACAGCATGAGACCGGCCAGCGCGAAGAACGCGAACATGAGCGCCAGCAGGATCTGCAGCTGCTTCGCGACCGGAAGCCTGCCGATCACCGGCAGCGCCGGAGGCGCCCCGGCGCCCGCGTCCGCCGCGCGCACCTGATCCATCATCGACACGTGCGAGAGGGGGTCGTACCCCTCCTCGCCGAGGCGCACCTGTGTCGTGGGAATCTGGATGTCGGTGGCCGGTGCAGCCGCGGCCAGCGCTACCGCAGGCTTGTCGTTACCCAGGATTCTCGGCATTTTCAACATGGAAGCCATGTTTCCTCCAATACGCACTGCACCTGCAATGTCTTGTGGAACGTCCTAGATGCCGGCCTGCAGGAACGCGGGGTCCTGCGCGAGACGCGCAAGATCGATTTCCTGCCACACGCCGCCGGACGCATCCATCCAGCGTTGGCCATACCACGGCAGCGTGTCACCCTGTGCCGCGACGGGCGCGAGCTCCGTCACGTTGCGAAGCCCGAGCACGCGCTGCACGACGATGCCGGCGCGCAGGTCGCCCGTGCGTGGCCCGAACACGACCAGGCGCGCGCTTGAACCGCTGTCCTTCAGGGCGTCGTCCTGCCCCATGAAACGTGCGAAATCGACGACGCTGTATAGATTGCCCCGGATGTTCGCAACGCCCATGAACCACGGCTTGGTGAGCGGCACGGACACGATCGCCGGAACGGCAATCACCTCCGAGGCGTCCGAAAGGCGAATGAGCCAGTTCCCGCCGGCGCATGAAAGGCCGAGCCGCGACGATTCGACCTGGGCGGCGGTCTTGCTCGCGAGGCGGGTCGCGAGCTCCTGCTGGAACACCCGCAAATCGACCTTGGCAGCGCGTGACATGACCCGGATCCGTGTCAGCCGAGGGCGGCGATCTTGGTGAGGAGCTCGTCGCGATTCACCGGCTTCACGACGTAATCGCGCGCACCCTGCCGCATGCCCCAGATCTTGTCGGTTTCCTGGCTCTTCGACGTGCACATGATGATCGGGATCTTGCGGGTGTCGGGGTCGCGGCTGATGGCCCGCGTCGCCTGAAAGCCGTTGAGCCCCGGCATCACCACGTCCATGAGGATGAGGTCCGGGCGCTGCGCCTTCGCCTTCTGGATCGCATCCTCGCCGCTGTCGCTCGAGATCACGTCGAATCCGGCCTTCGAGAGCAGGTCCTTCAGCATGTGACGCTCCGTCGCGGAGTCGTCCACGATGAGAACGGTCTTGATCGCCATGGTGTGGGGTGTCGGTGGTTGGGCGGTGGGCGGGCGACGGCGGGTCAGGCGGCGGCCCTCACGTGGGCAGCCACGGCCTTGAGAAGGCTTTCCTTGGTGAACGGCTTGGTGAGGTACTGATCCGATCCGACCATCCGCCCGCGCGCGCGATCGAACAGGCCATCCTTGGACGACAGCATGATCACGGGCGTGCCGTGGAACTTCGCGTTCTTCTTGATGAGCGCGCAGGTCTGGTAGCCATCCAGCCGCGGCATCATGATGTCCACGAATACGAGATCGGGATGGTGGTCGGTGATCTTCGCGAGCGCATCGAACCCGTCCTCGGCGAGGATCACGGAGCAGCCCGCCTGGAGCAGAAAGATCTCGGCGCTGCGGCGGATGGTGTTCGAATCGTCGATCACCATCACCTTCACGCCCGACAACGGGTTGTGCTCGCCCACCTACGCCTCCCTCGAAGCCAAAACACGGGCCGCCCGATCGGGCGGCGGTCCCTGTCCCCGCAGCCAGTTTGCCACGCGGCAAGGGCACTGCATAGAGCATAAAGCTTGCCGTAATCGCTAACTTCTCCTGGAGTGAGCGATATACGCAACAGCCGGGGCAGTTTTATGCAAACGCCAAGGGTCTCCGCTGCCGCCTAGCGTCAGCTAATGCCGCACCTGGACAGTCACCGGCCGAGGAACATGCGGTACGCCGGGTTGCCGGTCTCGTCCACGTAGTCGTAGCCGAGCCGGTCGAGGAAGGTGCGGAATTCGGACTTGTCGCTCGGCGGCACCTGCATGCCGACCAGCACACGTCCGTAGTCCGCGCCGTGGTTGCGGTAATGGAACAGGCTGATGTTCCAGCCGGCGCTCATCGCTTCCAGGAAGCCCATCAATGCGCCGGGCCGTTCGGGGAACTCGAAGCGATACACGATCTCGTGCTCGGCCGCAGGCGCGTGCCCGCCGACGAGATGACGCACGTGCAGCTTCGCCATCTCGTTGTCGGTGAGGTCGTAGGCCTCCATGCGCAGGCGTGCGAGCTCGGACAGGAGATGCTCGGTCTCGCGCCGGTTCGCCACCTCGATGCCGACGAAAAGGTGGGCGACGTTGGCGTCGGCGTAGCGATAGTTGAACTCGGTGATGGCGCGCTTGCCGAGCAGCGCGCAGAACTCCCGGAAGCTTCCGGGACGCTCCGGAATCGTCACCGCGAGAATTGCCTCGCGGTCCTCCCCGACCTCGGCGCGCTCGGCCACGAAGCGCAACCGGTCGAAGTTCATGTTCGCGCCGGTCGCCACCGCCACCACGGTGTGGTCCTTCACGCCCTCGCGCGCGCACCACGCCTTGACCCCCGCCACGGAAAGCGCGCCGGCGGGCTCGAGGATGGACCGCGTGTCCTCGAACACGTCCTTGAGCGCGGCGCACGTCGCGTCCGTGTCGACGGTGATCATCTCGTCGACGTACTCGCGCACCAGCCGGAACGTCTCCTTCCCCACCTGCTTCACCGCGACGCCGTCGGCGAACAGCCCGACGTGAGACAGCGTCACGCGGCGCCCTGCCGCGAACGAGCGCGTCATGGCATCGGAGTCCTCGGGCTGCACGCCGATGATGCGCACCTCGGGACGAACGCGCTTCACGTACGCGGCGATGCCGCTGATCAATCCGCCGCCGCCGACGGCGACGAACACCGCATCTAGCGGACCCTGGCACTGCCGCAGGATCTCCATGCCGATCGTGCCCTGCCCGGCGATGACGGCCGGATCGTCGTAGGGGTGCACGAACTCGGCGCCGCTCTCGCGCTGCAGTTCGAGCGCGTGCTCGTAGGCATCGCTGTACGAGTCGCCATGCAGCACGACGGTCGCACCTCGCGCCTCCACCGCCGCGATCTTGATGTGCGGCGTCGTCACCGGCATGACGATCACCGCCCTGCACGAAAGCTTCTGCGCGGCGAGCGCCACACCCTGGGCGTGATTGCCCGCGGAGGCGCAGATCACGCCACGCGCGCGCTCCTCGGGAGACAAATGCGCCATCTTGTTGTAGGCGCCGCGCAGCTTGAACGAGAACACCGCCTGCTGATCCTCGCGCTTGAGCAGCACGCGGTTCGAAAGGCGCCGCGAGAGAATCGGCGCGTGCTCGAGCGGCGACTCGATCGCAACGTCGTACACCCGCGCCGTCAGAATCTTCTGCAGGTAATCCGTCGTCGACACGCGATTCGCCTCACCACTGTACGTTTCAGCTTCTTCGAGTGATATGTCCCGCACAATCCGTTCAATGTCGTGGTAACGAACACTTCGACATTGTATCGGGCGCAAGCACCCTGTGCGAACAACGACTTGCGCGATCGGCATGTCGATTGCAAATGATGCGCACCAGCCTCTCGACTCTTCAGAATCGATCATGAACGCATGCAGATCCACCCTATTCGCGGCGGCATTGTGTTGTTCGACGTTTGCCGTCGCGGGATCGATCACATTGCAATGGGACGCAACGCCATGGAACCCAAACCCGGCGGCAGGTCCGTTCGGCTATTCCGTCACGACGGGCGGCTCGACGTATACCGGGTCGGTCGCGCCCGATCGCTACCACGGCACCATCACGGCGGTGAATGGCGTCGACCCGTCCACCATCGGCCAGGGGTTGCCGAGCGTTCCCGAAGGACTGTTCACCTTCTGCTACGAGCTCACGCAATACTTCTATACCGGCGAAACCGTCGTGTATGAAGTCGTCCCCGCGACGACGCCCGGCAGCGTCACCGCCTACACCCTCGATTTCCTCGGCGCGGTGAACGCGTATCTGGGTGGCGGTGCAACTGCCTGGCTCACGCCTTCGAGCCCCGCGATGACTGCAAACCTGGCTGCGGCCATTCAGCTCGGGATATGGGAAACGCTGTACGACGTGGGCAATCCATTCGACATCGCCAACGACGCGAACCGCGGCAACTTCTATCTGACGAGCGGCCAGCTCGGAACCGGCGCAGGCAGCATCGGTGGCTATCTCACCACCATCACGGGAATGATGGCGGCCACTGCCGACCTCTCGCCGAATGCCGTGGCGCGTCTTTCGAACACGAGCGACCCGAGACAGAACGGTCAGGGTGCTCAGGACCAGATCACCGCGGTGTTCCCGACGAGTCGGCTCACCGTGCCGGAACCCGGCACGCTCGCGCTGCTTGCGATCACGGGCTTCGTGGCACTCGCGGTGCGGCGGAGGTCGAAAGCGTGATCGTTTCTGCGCACGAACCGCGTTCGTGCGCATCGTTCATGCCGCGACGGCCTGGTCGAGCGGTGGCGCGGCCGCGGGCTCAGGCACCGCTGGCGGCTCGGCCTCGATGGCAAGCCACATGCAACGTCCTTTGGAATCCTTTTCGAGCGCTGCGAGATACGCCCCGTGCTCGCCGAGCTCGTCTTCCGACGGCGCGATGATGGTGAGCGCAAGCCGCAGCGGCGACGCCGACGTGCCGACGAGCGCGGCAATCGGGGATGCCACGGCGATGTCGATGGTGAGCGTCTCCTGGCCGCGGGTCATCGAGAGATAGACCTCGGACAGGAGCTGCGCGTCGAGCAGCGCACCGTGCAGCGTGCGATGCGAGTTGTCGATGCCGAACCGCTCGCACAGCGCATCGAGGCTGTTGCGCTTGCCAGGGAACGCGTCGCGCGCCATCGCGAGGGTGTCGATCACGTTGCCGCACGTTTTCGCGCAGCACGGCAAGGCGAGTCGCTTGAGCTCCTCGTCCAGGAACGCGAGATCGAACGGCGCGTTGTGGATGATCCATTGGGCGTCGCGCGCGAAGTCGAGGAACTCGGCGGCAACGTCGCGAAACTTGGGCTTGCCCTTGAGATCGTCCCAGGTCATGCCATGCACTTCGGTCGCGGCGACGTCGATGTCGCGCTCGGGATCGAGATGGAAGTGCAGCGTGCGTCCGGTCGGGCGGCGATTCACGACCTCGACCGCCGCAAGCTCGATGATGCGATGTCCCTGCTCCGGATACAGTCCCGTTGTTTCGGTGTCGAGGATGATCTGGCGCATGAGGCAACCAACCGTGCGATCGCATCATTGTCATGCAAGCGGCGCGCGGAGGGAAGTGGCGCAACGCACTGATTGCGTCGCCGCGCGCGCGTTTGTTGCGCCTGCGACTACTGCGCGCGCGCCCGGCGCGGTTGTCCACACTCGATACCGCGTTGTCCCTCGTTCATCCCCAGAGTTATCAACCGATATGCCGCGTCGGCCTCGCCATGCATCCGGCGTTGACGGCCTCTTGCGTCGATACGGCTCGCTCCGATCCCCACGTCAAATGCCGTGGGGCCCCTCTCCGCAGCCGCACGCCGCTCGACCTCCGCAAGCGTGTCGTGCATTCACCGTCGAGGGAGTCGGCCTCTTGCGTCGATGCGGCTCGCTCCGATCCCCACATCAAATGCCGTGGGGCCCCTCTCCGCAGCCGCACGCCGCTACTTCCGATATCTCGCGATTGTCGACTGGATCTCCTCGATCGCGCGCTCGATCTCCTCGTCCGAGAGATCGCGTTGCGCGCCCTTGCGGTCGGCCAGTGTCAACGTGTTCTCGAGCTGCGTCTCGAAATCGCCGAGCGCCATCGTATCGGTGATCGTCGACGGTTCCTCGGCGGCGCCTTCCGGGCCCCAACGCACCACGATGACGGACAGATTGTCGCCGTCGGGTCCGCCGCGCTGCTCGGCTTCGCGCATCATCATCGGCGCACTCTTGAGGATCGGGGTCGACGTGAGCCATGTCGCGATCTCCTCCTTCGCCTGCACGCTCCACAGCCCGTCCGTGCACAGCAGGAGAATGTCGCCGTTGCGAAGCGGCGTGCGCTTCGAGAGATCGATCACGGGATCGACCATGCCGCCGAGACAGCTGAACACCTTGTTGCGGTCCGGATGCGTCGCTGCTTCGTTCGCGGCGATGATTCCCTGATCGACGAGATACTGGACCTTCGAGTGGTCCTTGGTCTGGCCGATCAGCACGCCCTGGCGGTACAGGTAGAGGCGCGAATCGCCGGCATGGGCCCAGTACGCATTGCCCGCCTGCACGATGCACGCGACGCACGTCGTGCGCGGCGTCTCCAGCATCGAGAACTGGTTCGCATACGATCCGAGCGCCGCATGCGCGCGCAGCATCGTGTCCTGCAGGAACTTGATCGGGTTCTTGAGCAGCGGCTTCGCCTCCTGCTGGAACCGCTCCACGTAAAGGCGCGTGCAGATCTGCGCCGCGATCTCGCCGCCGGCGTGTCCGCCCATTCCGTCGGCGACGACCAGCAGCAGCGCCTCGCGACTGAAGGTGTAGGCGACGCGGTCCTGGTTGATCTTGCGCGAGCCCTTGCGGCTGTCCTGGAAGATGGTGAAGCGCATGACCGGACCGTGCGTGCGTTCAGGCGCCGATCTCGGAGAACAGCCGCCGCTTGAGTGCGCCGAAGAAGGTGAGCTTTCGCTTCTTCGGCGGGATGTCGCGAATGGCCTTCTGCAGCGCGAAGATGCTCTGCGGGCGCTCGAGCGGATCGAGACGCAGGCACCAGTCGATCACCTCGAGCAGGTTGTCCGAATACTGCCCCGACCAGATCTTCTTCGCGGGCACGAGGTGGTCTTCCTGCACGCGCGCGTCGGCCGCCTGGGGCGCGAACGCCGCGAGGCAGGCGAACATCGAGGCGCCGACGCCGTACACGTCGGTCCAGGGTCCGAGACGATCGGGTTCGCGGTATTGCTCCGGTGCGGCGAAGCCGGGCGTGTACATCGGCGCTAGCTTCGGACGGTTCGTGGTCAGCGTCTGGCGCGCGGCGCCGAAATCGAGCAGAACGGGCGAGCCGTCGGTGCGCAGGTAAATGTTCGCCGGCTTGATGTCCAGATGCAGGAGCTTGTGCGTATGCACCTCGCGCAGCCCGTTCATGAGGTGCATGAACACGTGGCGCACGAGGCGCTCCGACATCTGGTCCTGGCGCATCTGGATCTGCTGCTGCAGCGTGCGCCCGCGCTCGTAACGCATCACCATGTAGACGGTCTCGTTGGCGCGGAAGAAATTGAGCACGCGCACGACGTTCGGATGGTTGATCTTGGCGAGCGCGCGCCCTTCCTCGAAAAAGCACTTCATGCCGTACCGGAACGACGTCAGGTTCTCGACGGAGCTCGCGCGCACGATGTCGCCCTCCGTGCGCAACACGAGGGATGCCGGCAGATACTCCTTGATCGCGACCGGCTGCCCGGCGTCATCGAACGCGCGATACACAATGGAGAAGCCACCGCGGCTGATCTGGCGATCGATGCGGTAGTTCAGCAGCTGGTACCCGGCGGCGAGGGCCTGGTTGGTGGCGGCCATGCAGGATTGTTATCTACGAAAAGACGTAACGGCGCGGCGAGGTCTCACGGCAGAGTCCCGAAGACCACGCGCGGAGTTACGGTGGTCGCGGCCTGTCGCGGCGTCGTGAGCGTGCCGGCCGCTCGACGGCGCAAGTCGCATGCCAACGCGGCTCCCGCGGCTTGCGCGACGCTGGATTACCGCATACATTCTCGGCAAGCAAGCGGTCGAAGTAAAGCCGAAAACGTGAACTTTCCCGCCCATTTCGGCGCTTCCCGGCCATGATCCTCAGCATGACGGGATTCGCGGCCGTCGCCGCCGAGCTTCCCGGCCTTTCGGTTGCGGTAGAGCTGCGCAGCGTCAATCACCGCTATCTCGACCTTTCGATCCGCGTGCCGGACGAGCTGCGGGCGCTCGAGTCCTCGTTGCGCGAGCGGATCGGCGCCGAGCTGAAGCGCGGCAAGGTGGAGTGCCGGATCTCTCTCACCCGCAGCGCACCCGGCGCCGCCGAGCTCGCCATCGATGCCGCGCGGGTGAGCCAACTCGCCAAAGCGGCGGAAGAGGTCCGCTTCTACGCGCCCGGCGCAACCCCGCTGTCGGTCGCCGAGATCCTGCGCTGGCCCGGGGTGCTGGCCGAGCCTACCGTCGCGCCGGAGACGCTCGCCGCCAAGGTGCATGCGCTCGTCGGCGATGCATTGCAGGAGCTCGGGCAATCGCGCGCCCCCGGGGGCGCCAAGCCGGGGACCATGCTGGGGGGGGGCCGCGCGGCGGTCGAAGAGGAGGGCGCGCGCGGGGGGGCGCGGCGTCCCC